>Ga0081479_111268_pt1 | contig 34561 bp, 32 predicted proteins | sample MamHotmetagenome_FD_70984 | JGI IMG/M metagenome (GOLD analysis project Ga0081479, IMG submission 70984) | Hot spring cone microbial streamer communities from Mammoth Hot Spring (Liberty Cap Streamers), Yellowstone National Park, USA - T=72 v2... | ecosystem: Environmental > Aquatic > Thermal...
TTTGTTCTTTAAATTATCTCTTTGTATAAGCAGATTTATCTCAAGTATATCTACAGATTGAAAATATCCACCTAAATTTATTCTTACCTTCTCTATCATGCTATTAACACTTTCCACTATATTTTTGCTACATAAATCATCTAATTTTTCTAATCCGTCTTGTTTCTTTGTAAGTCCGCTTTAAAGAACTACATAGACAGAAGCTTTTTTGATTTTGTTTTTCTCTTTTATATCACAGTGATTACAGTACAAATGTATCCGATGGAAGCTCTCTTGTTTTAAAGACACTCAAGTCTTTCTATAAGCTGTTTTTTGATTGTATCTATATGTTGTTTTAAAATAGTTTAAACCTAAGCTTTTTAATGTAGAATCTATCTTACTTTCTAAAGTATCCATTGGATACTAAACTCATAAGTTAGAAAATATTTACGAGTTTAATAAAAAGATGTTGCAATATATGCTATGGTATAACACAGAAAGACCTCATCATAGTTTAAACAAAAAATAACCTTTACAATACTTTTATTATAAATTCAAGAAAATCGGAATTTTCCCAAACCGGTATGACCTATACAACAACTTGCGGATTTTTTAAAAATTTGGTATAATACTTTATACATTGGTAATTGAATAAGATGTTTACGAATTTATTTTTGAGTTAAAAGTTGACGGGTTTGTAGTTTACCTATAAGGAATTAACAGTAAATTCTAATGCTAACGATTAATCCATCTGTTTATCCATTTATTACTTGAAAAATAAAGCTTCTTCTAATATCTTATTTGTATGGAGGAAATCATCAGCTTTAAAGTAGAAAAAGAGTTTTCAAATAAGAGATTAGACCAATTTTTAGCCTTAGTTTATCCTGAATATTCAAGATCTTTTTATCAAAATCTCATAGAAAACGGATTAGTATTGTTAGATAACAATTCTGTTAAAAAACCATCAACAAAAGTAAAAACCGGGCAAGAGTTTACAATCATCATACCACCATCCGAGCCTTTAGAAATTGAGCCTGAAAATGTTCCGCTTGAAATCTACTATGAAGACGAAGATTTAGCAGTAGTCTATAAACCACCTGGAATGGTCGTTCATCCATCAGTCGGTCATACATCCGGAACATTAGTAAATGCATTACTCTATCATTTTAAAAATGTATCACAGTATCAAGGAAAAGAAAGGGCAGGGATTGTTCATAGGTTAGATAAAGATACCGCCGGACTTTTGATTGTAGCAAAAACAGAATTTGCACATAAAGAACTTCAAAAAATGTTTCAAGATAGAGAAATAGACAAAAAGTACAAAGCTATCGTTTCTGGAATAGTAAAAAAAGACCATGGCTTGATAGACTTACCTATTGGAAGGTCTATTTACAACAGGCAAAAAATGGGAACGGTAGCAACAAACCTTAAAGATGCACTGACAGAATACTGGGTAGAAAAACGCTTTGAAAAGCAAAATCTAACACTTGTTGATATAAAACTTCATACAGGAAGAACGCATCAAATAAGAGTTCATTTTTCAGCCATCGGACATCCATTATTTAACGATTTTGTTTATGGATTTAAAAAATCAAACTTATCATCAGACCTTGCGAAAAACCTATCAGATAAACTTAACTATCATGCACTTGTAGCGTATAAACTAACATTTAGACATCCAAGAACAAACCAAATACTAAGCATAGAGCTTAAAAGCTTACCAAAAGAAATAGAAGAAATACTGCAGGAGTTAAGCAAGTGAAAAGGAATTTATTTTTAATCAAGATTATGTATATTTTAATACTCTTTTTCTCTTCCAATTCCTGCGCACAAATAGAGGAAGTGGTAAAGATTTATAAATCAGATTTTGAGCAGATAGATTTAGATAATTCGTATGATTTAATCAAGAAAAATCAAAGCTTTGCAATCTCGAGTTATACAGCTTTAAAAATAGCTTCTTTTTTATCCTATCAACAAGATTATAAAACAGCCTTTAAATTCATTCAGTTTGCAGACATAGACGCATTCTTAGAAGAGGATAAACCTTTTTATCTTTATGTTTATGGAACTATTTTAAAAAATCTGCAAGATTCAAAATACTTAGACATATTTAAACAGCTTGTACAAAAATATTGCCACAGCTACTATGGTTATAAAATATACTTAGAAATCTACCCATATCTATCAAAAAGAGAAAAATACAACACCTTAGACACATGCTTGAAAAATAGACATTATGAAAAGGTTAAAAATCTATTGTTTACTCTAAAAGATAAAAACGCAGTAAATTACTATCTTTTAAGTATTTCTCAGGATAAAGAGTTTTACTTTAATCAGATATCAAAAGATTCAGAATTTTATCTTAAAGCATTAAGTAAAATGAGCCATTTAAATCTTATATACGAACAAAAGTATTTAAATACTTTACTTTTAAAAGATGATGTTAAAACATTTTTAAACTTTGTAAAAAACAAAGCTATAAAAGCCTTTTATAAAGAAGATTATAACAGTTTTCAAAAATACTATGAAATGTTTTACAGCTTTAATGATAAAGAAGACAGTGATTTAGAATGGCTAAAATTTCTATACTATTACAAGTCTAAAGATTTAGACCTTGCAAAAACTAAACTTTTAAGCTATCAAAAATTCTCAAATGACCCTTATCAAATAGAGTATTGGAGCAAGCTAATAAAAAACAAAAATATAAACGGGATAGATATTAAAGATAACTATAAAGTCTCAGAAATTACACCATATTTAAGTTTAATCGTGTACAAAACAGGTAAAAGCATAACTATAAAAAAAGAAAATCCTTGTCCTAACAAATATGGAGATATAGCAGAGATTTTAAGTAAACTAAAAAGCATTGATCATAAATTAGCTTGGACAGAAGGGGTTTATCAAGTTAAAAAAGGCAAATGCGAAGAGGTTTATTCAGCATTGCCGGAAGCTGGGGTTAGATGTTTTAGTCAGCTTCATGAATGTAGCTATGTAAAACCATTTGGAAGTGTTGAGCCAAAGGAATTTGAGAATATCATTTACGCAATTATGAAGCAAGAAAGCTTTTTTAATCCTTATGCCATATCTTGGTCTAATGCTGTTGGTTTAACTCAGTTTATCCCAAAAACAGGTTATTACGTAGCAAAGCAGATAGGATTAAACGATTTTGACATGGTGGACTTATACAAGCCTGATAATGCTATACTTTTTGCAAAATGGTATGTACAAAAACTTTTAAATATGTTTAACGGAAATTTAGTATACGTTTTTGCATCTTATAATTCAGGAGAAGGGGCTGTTAAAAAGTTTATAGATAAAAACAATATAAAAGATGAAGCCGAGTTTATGGAGTTTTATCCATACCAAGAAACAAGAGATTACGTTAAAAAAGTGTTAAGGAATTATATTATCTATAGATATGAGGAGTGAAGGCATATACAGGATGAGAAATTGAGAATGCTTACAAAAACCAACATCGTCATTCTGCAGCCGGCGAAGAATCTCGTACTTTCATTGAATTTCTCGCCCAAAAACATCGTTATTTATAAATACAAGGAGTAAGAAAATGTTTACAGGATTGATAGAAGAAGTAGGGAAAATATCGGCTATAAATAAGAGGAATGACGGATTAAAAATAAAAGTAAAGTGTAATAAAATTTTAGATGATATAAAGCTTGGTGATAGTGTAGCTGTTAACGGCGTTTGTTTGACAGTTGTAAACATTGATAAGAACTCCTTAGACTTTGAAGTATCTAATGAAACTATAAAAAGAAGTAATTTTAAGTTTTTGAAAATCAATGAATATGTTAATTTAGAAAGAGCCATGACGCCGTCAAGCAGGCTTGGTGGGCATATAGTACAGGGACATGTTGATACAACCGGAGAAATAACTTCAATAACAAATCTTGGGCAGCATACAAACATAAAAATCAGATTTTCTTCTGAGTATGATTATCTTGTGATAGAAAAAGGGTCTATTGCGATAGATGGGATAAGCTTAACCATTAACTACATAAACGAAAATGTCATTGATTTAAACATCATACCTCACACATGGGAAAATACAAACCTAAAATACGGAAAGGTTGGCAATATTGTAAACATTGAATTTGATATTCTCGGCAAATATGTAGCAAAAATGTTAAATTTAGGAAAACAAAAAGAGGATAAACTCAAAAATCTACTGGAAAACTGGTAAATTAGACCAAAACAAAATCCTCTCCAAGAAAAACTCTTTTAACTTCTTGGTTTTTTACGATTTCTTGAGGAGTTCCTTCTGCTATTACTCTCCCATGGGCAATTATGTAGGCTCTGTCTGTTATCTTTAATGTTTCTCTAACATTATGGTCAGTGATGATTATTCCTATATTTCTTGATTTTAAAGATAGGATTAACTGATTAATATCCTTTACAGAAACAGGGTCTACGCCTGCAAATGGCTCATCTAAGAGTAAAAAAGATGGGTTTATTATCAAGCTTCTTGCTATCTCAAGCCTTCTTCTTTCACCACCTGAAAGGGTTGAAGCTTTTTGATGTTTAAGATGGTCTATATTAAACTCTTTTAAAAGCTCCTGCGCTTTTGATGTCATCTCAGAAACAGTCAAATTTTGAAACTCTAAAAACATCATAAGATTGTCCCAAACGGTCAAGTCTCTAAATATGGAAGATTCTTGTGGCAGAAAGCTTATTCCTTTTTTTGCCCTTTCCCAAACAGGAAGGTCTGTAATATCTTCACCGCTTAGTAGAACACTTCCCTTTTCTGGCTTTAAAAAACCAAGCAAGCACTTAAAGGTAGTTGTCTTGCCTGCACCGTTTGGACCAAGTAGTCCCACTATTTCCCTCTCTTCTGCATACAAAGACACACCATTTACTACTGTCCTGTTTTTAAAGCTTTTTTCTATATTTTTTAGCTCAAGCCTGCTTTTTTCCATTTTAGCTCCTTACAAAGTTAAGAATAAACTCTTTTGAAGTCTCGTTTATATCTTGATAGTATATTTTTTGTGCCACTTCCAAGTTGTAAAGATTGCTTAAAAGTTTAACCATCTCTTCCTTAGATAGATTTTTTAAAATATTTAAAATGTTTGCCTTTTGTAATGGATGGTTTATTCCTGTTTTATTTAAAGCTTCTTCTAAACTGTTGCCGGCTTCTATTAAAATCTTTGTTTGTAAAGCTTTTTCTAACTGAGATAAAATTAAACTTTGGATTTCAAAAGGATGAACGCCGTTATTAAGCAGATTGATAAAAATCTTTAAAGCAGAAATATCTTTTTTAAAAAATTTGTCTAAAAAATTAAATACATTCTCTTCAAAAACAGGAGTAATTACGGCATCTATATCTTCTTTTGTTATTTCTTTCTTATCTCCAACGTACAATAAAAGTTTTTCCACTTCATTTTTTGCTATTGTCAAATCGTTGTTTAAAAGGCTTGCAAGGTATTTTAAATTTTCTTCTGAAATGGCTTTTCCTTCCTTTGCTAATTTGTTTTTTAAAGAAGTTAAAAATCCCTGAAAAGTTAATTTTTTAGAAATTACAACATCAACATTATCAAGTTTCAGCATAGATTTATAAGGCTCTTTATCCAACTTTTCTAAATTTACAACTAAAATTAATCTATCCGGCAGTTTTATATTTGTAATATCTTCTATGATTTGTTTTAACTCGTCCTTTTTGAGCTTATCTGTAAAGGCTTCAAAATCTCTAACCACTATTGCCTTTGAAGACGAGAATAAATCTTTTGAAAAAATATGATTTCTAAAAGATGCATAATCTAACTCATCTCCCCAGTAAACTTTTACAGGCAAAACCGATTTAAACTTCTCAACGACAAGAGTCTTTGTTAGATATTCATCTCCGTAGATAATTAAAACCGGCTTTAACTGACTTAAATTAAATTCTTTTAAAAGCTGGCTTGCTTTTATCTCACTCATTTTTTGTAAGCACCGCTTGAGTTCTTATCTTAATCAATTCTCCAATTTCTTCAAAAGCGTAAATTTTTTCAATATCAAACCTTAAACCGCCACCTACATACTGAGTATTTTCTTTAATCATCCGGTCTATAGCAACATTTCCATTTCTATCTTCTACTTTAAGCCTTAAATCAATGCTAACTTTATAAACGTTAGCCCTTTGAGCCGGAGAATATCCAAGCGGTATAAAGTTAAGATTTACAACATCTGCATATACAAAATATTTAGTATTATCACTACATTCTAATTTGTTTCCCGATTGTAAAATTCCATCGCTTATGCTTTTGGTCAAAACATCTCTTAAAGTCGGTTCTGGAAAGTTTACATTTACTGATTTTAAACAGTAGATTTTAGGATTTTTATTTTTTATTGCTGTATATTCTTTAACAGAGCATCCGTTTAAGAGTATATAAATAAAAACTAAACTTAACAGTAATACCTTGGGTGGGAAATTAGTGGTTTTTATAAAATTTAAAAAGAAGATCCTTTGGACTAAAGCCCTCAGGATGACAGAGAAAGGTTGAATGATAAGCATCAGAAAAAAGGTAACCTTGTTTGTCATTCTGCAGCAGGCGAAGAATCTCTTACTTTTATTGAATTTCTCATCCGATGTATAAATAAAAACTAAACTTAACAGTAATACATCTTTGATAAGAAGTTTAAAGGAAATTCTTGACTTACCTTTCACTCTCTTGCCTCTCTTAGCTGTCTAACTTTTTCTTCTAATTTTGACTTTACAAATGGCGTAACCATTGAGCTAACATCTCCATTATGAAATGCAACATCCTTTACGATGGTTGAGCTTATATGAATGAGCTCTTGAGATGGCATCATAAAAAATGTTTCTACTTTGTCAAGCTTGTAGTTTGTCATTGCTATTTGAAGCTCATACTCAAAATCTGTAAAAAGTCTTACTCCTCGTACAATGATTTTAGTGTTGTACTTTTTCATAAAATCTACCAAAAGCCCTGAAAATCCTTCTACAATCACCCTGCCTTTATACTTTGAAACAGCGTCTTCAAACATTTCTATTCTTTCTTTCAAAGTGAAAAGTGGTTTTTTCTTTGGATTTTCAGCTAAAGCAACTACAACAGTATCAAAAATATTTAATGCTCTATCTACTATATCTAAATGTCCAAAATGAACAGGGTCAAATGTTCCAGGATAAACACATATTTTGGCTGTCATTGTTTTCTCCAAAAACTGATGACTGTATCTCCATATTTTCTTGATTCTAAATAAAAATTTGGTTCAATACTGCTTAGGTCGTTTTTAAATCTATGTTCTACTATTAACATACCGCCATTTCTTAAAACTCTTAAACCTTCTTTAATTAGTTTATCATAATATTTATAATCGTAAGGTGGGTCTGCAAAAACAATATCAAAGCTCTCATCGGCTTGATCTTTTAAGTATTTTAAAACATCTTTTGATACAAATTTAACATTTTCAAAATTCTTTAGCTTTTTCCTTATCTGATTAATTCTTTCTCTTTCTATATCCACAAAGACTACAGATTTTGTACCTTTTTCTAAGGCAGCCATTCCAATTTGACCGGTTCCGGCAAATAAATCTAAAAACTCTTTACCTTTCACGCTGTAAAGGATATTAAACAAAGCTTGCTTTACCAAGTTTGACGTTGGTCTTAACTCTCTCAAATTCTCTCCTGATTTTTCTCATCAACTCGCACATATGATGCAATTATTGTATTATTTTATACCTTGGAGTGAGAAATTAGGATTTTTATAGATTTTAAAAAGAGATCCTTTAGACTTACGTCCTCAGGATGACACGGAAAGGCAAGCTTACAAAAATTTTGGAACACCCTTATTATACTGATTTATATTAATTTAGACATTTTAAAAAAGCTAACAAAAACTAATTTCTTCACCTTACTGCTCCACAACTTTCCTTCTTATCTTAGCACCAATGTTGATTAATTTATCATCTATATGTTCATAACCTCTGTCTAAATGATAGATGTTAAATATTTTTGTTTCTCCTTCTGCTATCAAGCCGGCGATTACCATTGCAGCACTTGCTCGTAAATCTGTTGCTTTTACTTCTGCTCCTGTAAATTTCTTAACAGGTCTAATAATGGCAGTTTTTCCTTTTATCTCAATATCTGCTCCAAGTCTGTTTAACTCTGGAACATGCATAAATCTATTTTCAAAAATATTTTCTGTAATCTCAGATATTCCATCAGTAAAACAAAGTAGAGTCATAAACTGAGCTTGAAGGTCTGTTGGAAATAGTGGATATTCTTTTGTCTCTACATTTACAGGTCTTAATTTTTCTTCTCTTTTAATTAAAACTTCGTTATCTGAAAGTCTTACAATGTGTATGCCGATTTTATTTGAAATTTCTTCTACATACTCCAAATATTGGCTTGGATAGTTTCTGATTATTATTTTTCCATCTGTCAATGCAGCTAATACTAAAAAAGTTCCGGCTTCAATTCTATCTGGAATTACTTTATGATAAGCTCCGTGAAGTTCTTTAACGCCGTTTATAACAATTTTGTTAGTTCCTTCACCTGTAATATCTGCTCCCATTTTTTTAAGCATAAAGGCAAGGTCTACAACCTCCGGCTCTAATGCTGCATTTTCTATAACTGTCTGACCTTCAGCTAAAGATGCAGCCATTAAAATATTTTCTGTACCTGTAACTGTGATTTTGTCAAAGAAGATATGAGCTCCTTTTAAGCCTTTTGGTGCATAGGCTTTTATATATCCATGCTCTATTTTTATCTGGGCTCCCATTTTTTCTAAGGCTTTTAGATGTAAATCAACCGGTCTTGCTCCAATAGAACATCCACCAGGCAAAGCAACTTCTGCATAGCCAAACCTTGCAAGCATTGGACCCAGTACAAGGATAGATGCCCTCATCTTATTTACTAAATCGTATGGAGCGGTGTAAGATTTTGGATTAGCAAGTTTAAAACTGTATGTTTTATCTTTTATGTGATTTATTTCTGTTCCTAATTCTTGTAAAAGCTTTTTCATTGTATCTATATCTAAAAGGTCTGGAAGGTTTTCTATTATTACTTCATCGGATGTTAGGATGGTTGCAGCCATGTTAGGAAGTGCGGCATTTTTAGCTCCAGAAACTTCCAGCACACCCTCTAATCTATTTCCACCTTCTATAATTAATGCTTCCTTCAACTTAACATCTTCCTTTAACATGATTCTTCTCCTTTATTTTAGCAGGTTTTTTATCTTATATCTAATTTTTAATCGAGAGTGCTGGAAAAAATTTTTGAAAGTTTACCTTTTTTGTCATCTTGAGGACGTAAGTCCGAAGGATCTCCTTTTTTGATTTTTTTATTTGGAAAGAAGAACAGGAGATTCTTCGCCGGCTGCAGAATGACGATGTTGGTATTTACAAGCAATCTCTCTATCCAATCTTTAATCTCCTATTCTTTTAAACCTCTCACTTGCAATAACAACTCTATCAATTCCAGCCAAATCTTTATAGATTTCTATATTTTTATATCCGTTATCTTCCAAAATTTGCTTTACCTTTTCAGCTTGACCTATTCCAACTTCAAAAGCAAAAAAGCCTTCTTTTTTTAGAAAATCTTTTAAAGAATTTACTATCTTTTCGTAAAATTCTGTTCCTTCTTTACCGGAAATTAAAGCTTCTTTTGGCTCTTTTTTTACTTCTTCTTGGAGTTTTTGATAATCTTCTTCTTTTATGTATGGTGGATTAGAAACTACAAAATCAAGCTTTAGAAGGTTTAAAGAATCTATTTTTTTATTCATAATATCAAACTTAAAAAGTTTTAACCTGTTTAAGACTCCATGAATTTTAGCGTTTTTTTCTGTAATCTCTAAAGCTTTTTCTAAGATATCAATTCCTATGATTTTCAAGTTTTTTAGATTTTTTAGCAGACTTACAGAAATACAGCCACTACCTACGCCAACTTCTAATCCGATTAACTTTCCCTTAACGTTTTGCAACTTTTCAATAACTTTCTCTACTAAAATCTCTGTCTCCGGTCTTGGAATTAATACGCCTTCTTCTATGTAAAAATCAAGTCCAAAAAATTCTTTGTTTTTTGTAAGGTATGCCATAGGATAGCCCAAAGCTCTTTTTTCAGATAAAACTACTAATTTTTTTGCATCTTCTTCCGATATCTCTAAATCCGGATATGAAATAATGTAATGTTTTGGAAGATTAAGAATTTTAGAAATAAGTATTAAAGATTCATTAGCTGGATTTTCTACTTTTGATTCTTTAAAGATTTCTGTTATTTTGTTAAACAGCTCTTTTAACTTCATTGAAATTTTGGAAGCTTCCAATCATAGAGAATTGCTACGATTCTAAACATCAAAACAAGCAAACTGCAAACAATAGATGCTACTGTTAAATCTGATGTTAAAACCATAGATATGTAAAATCCGATTGATCCTATTATGCTACAACTTGCATAAAAATCATCCCTCAGTACAGATGGAACTTTTCCAAGAAGTAAATCACTAATTACACCACCACCTACACCTGTAAGTGTCGCAAGTATGATAATTCCAAAAAAAGACACATCAGCATTATATGCAATAATTGCTCCCGTTGTAGTAAAAGCTGACAAACCGATTGCATCAGGAATTAAAATGTAGTATTTGTTTGAAATATCACCTTTAACAACTTTATACATCACAACAGCAACCCAAACGCCAAAGAGTGCAACGCTCATATCTGTGATAGATTTTAAAGCATTTGGAACTGTATTTATAAGTAGATCTCTCGTAATTCCACCACCAAGTGCAGTCATAATCCCTAAAACAGTAATTCCAAGCAGGTCTAAACCCTCTTTTATTGCCTTCAAAGAACCTGTTACAGCAAAGGCTACAAGTCCTATGATGTTCATGATGAAGAAAATTTCTTTTGCAAACTCCATATCTCCTCGCTCATGTTTAAGCTACCATTTAACACAATGTTAAACTCTTCATCAAACCTTACTTTGTAGCCTAAAAATTTTACTCCAACTTCTAACGCTTTTAACAAGTATTTACTAAACTCTCTATCTGTTTCATAATTTGGCAGAAATTCTTCACAATCTCTAAATGCAATTATCATAATACCTGCTTCATAACCTTTATTTTTTAATTCTATCAGATGTTTTATATGTTTTGCTCCTCTTGATGTTGGTGCATCAGGAAATAGGCAGAGTTTTCCTTTTTTAAGATTACAGCCTTTGACTTCCATATAAAAATTGTCATCAATGAGAAAATCTATTCTGCTGTCTTGATACAAAACCTCTTTTTTTATCTTTTGAGGTTTATAGCTAAGATATCCTTTTTCTATAATTTTTTCTGCTATTTTAGAATGGAAAGAAGTATTTAGTAGAATGTAGCCCTCTTCCATCTTTGCAGAAATTAACTTATAATTTGTTTTATTTTCTGCTTTATTTTTTATGACTAAAATCTCTCTTCCTTTTGTGAGAATCTCTTTTAGCCTTCCTGTATCTGCAATATGACATTTTGTAATACTTCCATCAATTTCAATCAGTCCAACAAATCTATTTAATCTCTCTATAAACTTAGCTTTTCTTAAAGGTAGAAACTCTGATTTATCAAGTATTTTCATAATTTTCTAAATACTCAACCGCCGTAGGTAATGCAACTCTTCCTTTCGCCGTTCTTTTTATAAATCCAAGCTTAAGAAGATAGGGCTCAATTACTTCTTCTATCGTTCTTTTGTCTTCTGATATTGCAAATGATATTGTGTTTAAGCCAACAGGACCACAGTTAAACTGATAAACCAAAGATTTTAGATATTTTAAAGACAATCCATCTATTCCATCTTTACCGATAGATAAAAATCTCAGTGCATCAAAAGCTGTTTCTCTATCTATAACATCTTTTTTGTGAATAACAGCATAATCATAAACTCTTTTTAAAAGTTTGTTTGCAATTCTTGGAGTTCCTTTTGAATGTTTGGCAATCTCTAAAGCACCTTCTTCTGTAATGTTTATGTTTAAAATTTTTCCAGACCTTAAAATGATTTCTTTTAAAGATTTCTCATCATAAAAATCAAGATTTAAAATTATTCCAAAACGAGAGATTAAAGGTGTTGATAACATGCCTATTCTTGTAGTAGCTCCGATCAGTGTAAATTTATTAATGTCTAATCTTATAGCTTTGGCAGACCTTGCCTTTCTGTTAGACCCACCACCAACTACAACATCCACTTTAAAATCTTCCATTGCAGAGTATAAAATTTCTTCCAATGTTGGAGTTAGTCTGTGAATTTCATCAATAAATAAAATATCTCCTTCTTTTAAGGAAGTAAGCAGTCCTACAAGGTCTCCTTTTTTCTCTAAAACAGGTGCAGATGTTATTTTTATATTTGTTCCAAGCTCACTGGCTATGATTGTCGCAAGAGTTGTTTTACCAAGTCCTGGTGGTCCTGAAAGTATAGTATGGTCAAGAGTTTTTCCTTGAATTTTACATGCTTCTATAAAAACTTTAAGCTGTTTCTTAACTTCTTCCTGTCCTATAAAATCATTAAGTTTGAGTGGTCTGATTGAATGTTTTTCTGATATCATAATAGTATTATTTTACCATGAGGTTTTTTATGGTAAGGTATTATTTAGCCAAGACAGAGCCTGAAGAGTATTCATACAATATGATGGAAAAGGAAAGTAAAACTGTTTGGAATGGAGTAAAGAATCCGTTAGCTCAAAAGTTTATAAAACAGATGAAAAAAGATGATTTGGTTTTTATCTATCATACAGGAAAAGAAAAGGCTATCGTTGGAATTGGTAAAGTAGTGTCTGAGCCTTATCAAGACGAAAATGGCTTGTACGTTGTAGATATTCAGCCATATAAGAGATTGAATAAGAAATTAACTTTATCTGAGATTAAAAAAATGAAAGAGTTTCAAGATTTTTATCTTGTAAAAATGCCTCGTTTATCTGTAATGGAAGTTCCGGACGATTTAGCTAATTTGATTTTAAAGTTAACAGAGTGAGAAGTGATGAAAATTTTTAATATGCTTGTAAAGAAGTCTTAGATGGTAATCTTGTCCGTCATTCTGCAGCCGGTGAAAAATCTCATTTTACCCTTCTTCCTTTCAAATAACAATAAAAGAAGTAATTCTTCGGACTTACATCCACAGGATGATAAGGAAAGGTAAATTTACAAAAATTTTGGAACACTCTTGATTTTGATTTGAAATTTTTATGAAAATGGATATATTGATAATCTTCTATATCCCTCCTTTGGATATTATGATATAATATTAGATTACTGGATGGGTGTCCGAGTGGCCGAAGGAGCAGCACTGGAAATGCTGTGTACGGGTAATCCCCGTACCGCGGGTTCGAATCCCGCCCCATCCGTTAGAGTTTGAGACAGAATTACAATCCGGGACCCTCCGGATAGAAGACGGTGAATCTCCCCAGGTCCGGAAGGAAGCAAGGATAAGCCGACCCTTCTATGCCGAAGTGGTATCCCGGTTTATATAAAACTAAGTAAGTAGGCAAGTAAGCGAAAAACATCATCTAATTGTTAAGATACATTATTAAAAAATCTTAACCAAATCTTAATAAACTCTAAACAAAAATTTCATAAAATATAATCTATGGAAAACATATTAAAGCTCAGGCTTTTAGATAATAGTATACTTTTTAGCTTATTTGTATTAGAGCTTATACTTTCAGCAGGATTATTTCTAAACCTTATAAAAATCTTTTACGATATTTACGGATCCTACCCTAACATCAATGAAATCATAAGACATCTAATAAACAATGCATTATCTATGTTTATTCTGATTGAGATTATAAAAAGCATCAATGATTATATTTACTACAAAAGAATAAGAATTTCTGTTGTTTTAGATGTGTCAATTATAATTCTTTTAAGAGAGCTTGTGCTTGGCTTATACCAACATACAATTTCCGAAAGCTTTGCTATCATGATAACAGGAATAATTTTTATAATGATAATTGCAAGAGCGATAACAATAAAATTTTCTCCAAATAACTACAACAGAATAGGAGTGTAAAGATGGCGTTGATTTATGTTATTGAAGATGATGAAGACATAAATGAGCTTTTGACTTACAACTTTAAAAAAGAAGGCTTTGATGTAAGGTCATTTCCAAACGGTAAAGTTGCCTTTGAACATATCAAGCAAGAAAAACCGGATATCGTCGTTTTAGATTTAATGATGCCGGAAGTTGATGGTCTTGAGTTTTGTAAGCTTGTTAGGTCTGATAAAGAATTAGAGCGTATTCCGTTAATAATGCTAACGGCAAAAAGCACTGAGATAGATAAAATTGTTGGTCTTGAGCTTGGAGCAGATGATTATGTGACAAAACCGTTTTCATTTAGAGAGCTTCTTGCGAGAGTAAAGGCACTTTTGAGACGTTCTAAATCTCTTCATTTTCCTACCGCAAAACCGGAGTATAAATTTGGAGATTTAAAAATAAATCCAGAAAAATTTGAAGTAACGATAAAAGGTCAGCCGATTCATTTGACAACTACTCAGTTTAAGCTTCTCTTAGCACTTATAAACTCTCAAGGTAAAGTATTATCAAGAGATTACATAATAGAGCATGTTTGGGCTTGGGATAAAGATGTTTATGATAGAACAATTGATGTTCATATAAAAAAGTTAAGAGAGCTGCTAAAAGAATATGGAAACTGCATTAAAACAATAAGGGGAGTAGGCTATAAGTGGGAATGTGAGTCTATCCTATAATCCTTTACATTTGCGGAGTTAAAGATTTTTTTCAAACTTGCCTTAAAAATGCTTTAAATTTTTTATCTTCAATTCCAAAGTTAGTTGCTGCAGCTTCTACATCCTCAACTAAAATTTTTACATCTTTCGAAATTAACCTCACCGCCTAAAGAGAGCTTTAACATCAATAAAGGCAAAACTAAAATCAATAAAACTTTTTCATGACACCAATCTCCGATTGTTAGTTTTAATCTAAATATAATTTATATAATTTTATATTTCAATATATTTTTTTATATTTTTTTAAATCAAAAAATGGAAGTTGCTTAATTGGATAAATAAGTAAATAATGCTTTGATGTGAGAAATCCAAAAGATTAAAAGATTCTTGGTTATAGCTGTAGAATGATAAAAGTTAGAAAGTAATATTTTGATGTGTGGGTATTGTTTGGCAACTCATGAATTTTTCCGCATTCTCGATTTCTTACCCAACGTATATGAATGTCAGATGTGATATACTAATTTAAATATTTAGGAGTTAAGATATGAAAAGATTAATAATTACATTCTTATTGTTTTTTACATTATCCCAATTGTCATTTGGAGGAGAAAGAGTGCTTAAAGTAATATATCCAAATAATTTGACTTTAATATACAAACAAACACAAGGGAAAGGAATAATAGCCGGTAGTATTTTTATTAGAGGTGGAAGCTTTGAAGATGGAACAGAGAAAGCCGGTCTTACAAATTTAACATTAAAATTATTATTAAAAGGTTCAAAGAAATATTCAGATTATGATATAAACAAATTTTTTGAAGACAGCGGTGGGTATATATCCTCTTCGTCCGGTGAAGATTTTTCAAATATTGACTTTGCCGCCACTGTAGATAATTTCCCTAAGGCTGTTGAGATTTTAATGGATATTTTAGAAAACCCATTATTTCCAGAAGATAAATTTGTCCAAGAAAAAGGCAATATGATCGCACAAATAAAGGCAAAAAAAGAAGAAGGATTTTCCATCGCCTTTGATGAGTTAAGAAAAGTAATATACAAAGATACAAACTACCAATACAGCCCACTTGGAATAGAAGAATCGCTGAACAATATAACATCGGAAGATGTAAGGAAAAGATGGAATGAGCTTTTAAACAGTAATAGGATAGTTATTTCAATAGTTGGAGATGCTTCATTCAAAGAATTTGAAAATCAGTTAAATAATTTCTCAAGACTACCAAAAAAAGAGCATTTTAGCTTCCCAAAAATTGATAAAGTTATTGAAGATAACCAATGTATTACAGTTCACAGAGAAGGTCAACAATCAACTATTTTAATTGCTTATAACGCTCCAACTCTTTTAGATAAAGATTACATTCCGTTTAGAGTATTAAATGGAATTCTTGGAAGCGGCTTTACTTCTCGTATGTTTCAAGAGCTAAGAGAAAAAAGAGGGCTTGCATACGCAACGGGTTCTTACTTTCCGACAAGATTAAACATTGGCACAGTTGTTTTATATATTGGCACAGACCCTAAAAAAGGAGAAAATGCAGAAAAAGGTATGAGGGAGGTTGTTAAAAGTTTAAGAGAAGAAATAAAGGAAGAAGAGATAAAAACATCCAAAGAAAAAATTCTTGGAACGTTTATGATGGATCATCAAACAAGGTCAAAACAAGCATATTATTTAGGATGGTTTGAAACTGTAGGACTTGGTTATCAGATGGATAAAAATTATACAAATTTAATTAAAAAGGTAAAACTCAAAGATTTAACTGAACTTACAACCAAATATTTTAAGAAATCTTCTTGTATTATAGTGTCTCCGTAAAGTAGGTTTTGAAAATAAAGTATTTAATCTTGTTAATGAGAAATTAGTGATTTTTATAGAATTTAAGAGGAGATCCTTCGACTTACGTCCTCATGATGACAGAGAAAGATTGAATGGCAAACATTAGAAAAAGGATAATCTTCTTTGTCATTCTGCAGCTGGCGAAGAATCTCCTACTTCTATTAATTTTTTGCCCGACATATAAGAAGTATTTATAATAATGCATTTCAAATAATCTTTGGAGGTAAAAATTGATCTGGTTTACTGAGTATCAAACACCAAACACAGGATTAACTGTAAAAGTTAAAGAAGCTAAAACAGTGAAATCAAAGTATCAGAAAATCTTGATCTTGGATACTTATGAGTATGGCAAAATGCTTGTTTTAGATGGTGCAGTTCAAACAACAGAAAGAGATGAGTTTATATATCATGAGATGCTTACACATCCTGCCCTGATAAAACATCCAAATCCAGAAAGAGTTCTTGTTGTTGGCGGTGGTGATGGTGGAACAATTAGAGAAGTTTTAAAACATCCATCTGTTAAAGAAGCTCATTTATGCGAAATTGATGAAGAAGTTATAAAAATTTCAAAAGAGTATCTTCCTACAATTTCATGTGAACTAAACAATCCAAAAGTCCAAGTTTTTGTAGAAGATGGGAATAAGTTTTTAGATGAAAGAAAAAATTATTATGATGTTATACTGCTTGACCTGTCCGACCCAGTAGGTCCTGCAGAAGCTTTGTTTAAAAGAGAATTTTATACTAAGGTTAAAAATGCACTTAGAGAAAATGGAATAATGGCAGCACAAACCGAATCTCCATTTTTACAAGAGCTTTATTTTAAGACAGCTGTAAATGAGATTAAACAAGTATTTAAATACTTTGGAACCTATTTAGCATTTATTCCAACATATCCAGCTGGAATGTGGAGCTTTACATTGGCGTCCAATGATGTTGATATTTTAAAGTATGAAGAAAGCGAGTTTGATAAGATTAAGGATTTGAAAACAAAATATTTTTGTGATAAAATATACGTTTCTTTATTTTCAATACCAAAATTTGTATCAGATTTAATTAAATAATCGAGAGGTGAGAAATTGGCAAGAGAGGTTTTAGACTTAATCGCAAAAAGAGCATCAGAAAAGACAAATATTAAACTTTACGGAAGAAGCGTAGAAAGGGTGTTGGCTGGTCTTTTAACAACATCAGATTTTTGGAAAGTTGTAGACTTGGCTGACCAACCGGTGCCAGCGACAGCAGAAATAGTAAGACAGCTTGTAGCTGAAGGTATCGCAAAAATAGAAAACGATGAAATCTTATTAATAGAAAAAGGTTTTAATCTCGTAAAAGAGTTAAAAATACCACCAGCTGTTGATTACTCTTGTAAAGCTTGTGAAGGCAGAGGTATACCATTCTATGCAAATTTAGATTGGTATCATACATTTTTGCAAGTTACAAAGGATAGACCAAAAGCAATTCAAGAGTATGACCAAGGCAGCGTTACACCGGAAACTACTGTATCAAGAGTTTTATTCTTAGATTCAAGAGAAGATTTAAGAGATAGAGATATTCTTGTCATGGGTGCTGAGGATGATTTAACAGGTTTAGCTGTAGCTTTAACAAGACTTCCAAGAAGAGTTTTAATCTTAGATATAGATGAAAGGTCTATAGATTTTGATAACAGGATCTTTAAAGAACTTGGCATAGACAATGCAGAAGCTATAAGATTTGATTTAAGAAATCCATTCCCGGAAGAATGGTTGAAATCTTTTGATGTATTTATCACAGACCCGCCGGAAACATTAAAAGCCTTTAAAGCATTTATTGCAAGAGGTATTGCAGCATTAAGACAAGAAGGTAGCGTTGGATACTTTGGATTAACATTAAGAGACTCTTCTATTACAAGATGGCATCAATTCCAAAAAGCTTTAATAAACGATTATGGAATGGTTATTACAGACATAGTTCAAGACTTTAACGCATACATGAACTGGGACTATCATGCCGAGACAAAAGCTCAGGAAGTAGCACCGGTTAATAAAGTTCCAACAGATATATGGTATAGGTCTGCATGGGTAAGAATGGAAGCGTTGCCAGGCTTTAAAGGTGAAAACGTTCAAATCACTGACGAAGTTTTCAGAGAGTTATACTTAGACGAAGAGGGCTCAACTACTTAATATAATCTTAAACAAGGGGCGATTTATCGCCCTTTTCTTAATGATATATTTCACATATCTTATCTGCACTTTCTGTTTGGATTGTAGAATGTGTTATAATTTTTTCTTTTAGGAATTTTTCTAATTTTTCAAGAACTTCTTCCATTAAAACCTTATAGCTTTTTTTCAAAATGGGAAAAATTTCTTTAAAGATGTAAATACTGAAAATTAATGATAAGATTGTGTCAATGATGCTTATTTGAAAAAGATAGATAAAAATTCCGCCAATCACAACAGACAAGGATAACAACGCATCACTCAAAAGATGAATATAAGCAGCTGCAATGTTTATATCCTCATGATGGTGGTGGTCATCTTCTTCATGGTGATGATGATGTTTTAAAATTAATGCTGATACTAGATTTACTATAAAAGCTATAAATCTAAAGATTATGGCAAATAAACCTTTAACTTCTTCTGGATGAATTAATCTAAGCGTAGCTTCATAAATAATAAAAATTAATGTTATCATTAAAATTAAACTGTTTACAAAGCCGGCCATAGATTCAGCTTTTAAAAAGCCAAAAGTCATTTCTAAGGTTGGCTTTTTTTGACAAAGCTAAAATGGCAATCAAGCTGACAATTAAAGAAATAACATCTTGAAAGTTGTGAATTGCATCAGTGATTAAGGATATTGAGTTTGAATACAAGCCAAAAATAACTTGAATTATAACGATTAAAATGTTTAATCCTATTGCAATTATTAGCCGGTTTTTGTTTTGATTTGTATCTCTTTCTCTCAGTTTATTTTCTATGTAAACCATTTCAAACCTTTGCGATTACATAAGCGTACAGATTTCCATTAACTTTATTTTTGATTGTTTTGTAAGCTTCTAATAATGTTGCACCTGTTGTTAAGATATCATCAAAAACAAGCGTATTGCCATCTATTTTGTCAACTGTTAACTTAAAGCTATCTTTTAGATTTTCAAACCTTTCTGTCTTATTTAACTCAACCTGTAGTTTTGTCTCTTTGACTTTTATCAAATAATCTTTTACGAGATATTTTGGAAATATGTAAGTCAAAATCTCCTTTAAATGATTAAATCCTCTTTCTTTTAATTTTTTGTTTGATATAGGAATGTATAAAATATTTTGTACTTGGTTTTGTCTGGCGAACTTTTGAAAGTCTTCTTTAATGATTTTTGCTATATCGTAAGCTAAATTTTTATACTTACCAAACTTATACTCTCTAAGAATCTCTCCAAATTCATAATAATCTGTAAAAGCTTCTATGTAAGAATATTTTCTATCATATTTACATTCTTCACATATTGGATGGGTGTTTCCTCCAGACTTTCCGCAACTTCTACAAAAGAAGCTTTCGGTTTTTTCAAATTTTGATAAACAATCATCACAAACAATGTTTTGGTTTGTAAATATAAATGGATTGCCACATAAAACACACTCTCTTGAAAAAAGTGGGTTAAATATTAGCTTAAATTTACTTAACCAATGGTAATCCTGATGTTTTCCACTCAAATAATCCACCTTTTAGATTGTTTACGTTTTTAAATCCGGCTCTATCCAATATCTGGCTTGCGATCACACTTCTATGGCCAGACCTACAGTATACAAGGATTTTTTTATCTTTGAAGTTTTTAAGCTTATCTAATTGCTGTCCTAAAATTTGGACAGGAATGTTGATTGCATTACTTATATGTCCTTCTTGGTACTCTTGTGGTGTTCTGACATCAAGAATTATAATATTTTTCTCTTTTTGCATCATTTCATAAAACTGCTTTGCATTTAAATCTTGGTATGCAAAAGAAAATCCGAAAATTAATAAAATTGTCAAAAAAGCCTTTCTTATCATTCTTCATCTACCTCCACTTTTATTCCTACTTCTTTAAGTTGTTTTTCTGAAACATAATCCGGTGCTCCTGTTAGCGGGCATATTCCTTTTTGTGTCTTAGGGAACGCGATCATGTCTCTTATACTTTCGCTACCTGTCATAAGTGCTAAAATTCTATCAAGACCAAAAGCTAATCCACCGTGTGGTGGTGCTCCGTAGCTTAAAGCTTCTATTAAAAATCCAAATTTTTCTTTTGCCTCTTCTTCTGAAATGTTTAAAAGCTGGAATACTTTTTCTTGTATATAAGGTGTATGTATTCTTATTGAGCCACCGCCTATCTCCTCACCATTTAAAACCATGTCGTAAGCTTTTGATTTAAAGCTAAGTGCAATTTCTGGATTGTTTAAAGCTTCATCTAATCTGTCTATATCTTCGTCTTTTGGACTTGTGAACGGATGGTGTATTGCAACAAGTCTGTTTTCTTCTTCGTCCCATTCAAAAAGTGGAAAATCAACCACCCATAAAAACTCTAATCTGCTATTGTCTATTAGATTCATTTTTTCTGCTATATGCTTTCTTAAAAATCCTAAGACTTTGTAAGTAATATCTTTTTTATCCGCAATAAATATTAGCAAGTCTCCATCTTTTGCGTCCATAAGACTAAATAACTTTTGTTTTTGCTCCTCTGTAAAGAATTTTAAGATTGGGGAAGCAGCTTCTCCATTTTCAAGTTTAACCCATGCCATTCCTTTGGCACCAAACTTTTTAGCGTATTCTGTAAGCTCATCAATTTCTTTTCTTGAAAATTTAGACCCACCTTTAATGTTTATACCTTTTACAAGCCCGCCGGATTTTGCTACATCGTTAAATACTTTAAATTCTACTTCTTTTGCTAAATCCGTAATATCTATAAGCTCTAAGCCATATCTTAAGTCAGGTTTGTCTGTTCCGTATTTATTTATAGCTTCTTCGTAGCTCATTCTTCTAAAAGGAATTTTTATATCAATTCCAAGAACTTTTTTGTATACATGCTGAATCAAAGATTCTGCTAAAGTTATCACATCATCTTCTGTTACAAAAGACATCTCTAAGTCTATTTGTGTAAATTCTGGTTGTCTGTCTGCTCTTAGGTCTTCATCTCTAAAACATTTGGCTATTTGGAAGTATCTTTCAAATCCTGCAACCATCAAGATCTGTTTAAATAGCTGTGGTGATTGTGGAAGTGCATAAAATTTACCTTTTTCTAATCTTGATGGAACTAAAAAATCTCTTGCTCCCTCCGGCGTTGATTTTGTAAGCATTGGAGTTTCCACTTCAATAAATCCATTTCCGGCTAAGAACTCTCTTACCGCTTGGTATACTTCATGTCTTAATATTATGTTTCTTTGCATAGATGGTCTTCTTAAGTCTAAATATCTGTATTTTAATCTAACTTCTTCACTAACTTTTATGTTATCTTCTATTGGAAAAGGTAAAGCCTTGGATGTGTTTAAGATTAAAAGCTCTTCACCGGCTACTTCTATGTTTCCTGTTTTTATTTTAGGATTTTCAGTACCTGCAGGTCTTCTGTTAACTCTACCTCTCACACCGATAACGTATTCTGATTTGAGTTTTTTTGCTTTATTGTATAACTTTTCTCCAATTTTTGATGGGTCAAAAACTACTTGAACTATACCCTCTCTGTCCCTGAGATTTATAAAAATAACTCCACCGTGATCTCTAACAGTGTCAACCCAACCAAGAAGTCTAACTTCCTCGCCTATATTTGATTCGTTTAAATCTCCACAGTAGCAATCTCTTTTAAAATTTCTAAGCTGGTCTATCATAAAACCTCCTGTAAATAGTTGTTGTTTTAATAATTATTATATCACTTCAACAACTCTTCTAAGCTATTAGCCAAAATAGCTTTTGTAAACAATTTGTCTAATTCTTCTAAGTCGTTAATGTTTGAAATAAATTTTTCTACATTTTCAGGAACATTACCAAATCTAACCTTGATTAGCTTTACAATATCTTCTTGTTTTGCTTTTATTAGCCCTTGCTGTAAACCCTGTTGTAAACCTTCCATTTTCCATTTTTCTGTTAATGTCATCATCTCTTTTTTAACTTATAAACAAAAAATCAGATGATATCTTCCTCAAAATAATCTGAATCTATTCTTTTTATTTCAATTATTTTCTCAACAGAAACGCCTACATTGTATTTAATCATCAAATCTGCTAACTTATTACCATCGATTAAAACGACCTTTTGTTCAATATGTGAAACATAATCTTTAGCTTCATCTGTAAATGTGGAAGTTGTAAAAAACACACCCTTTTTGGCTTTTTTGCCGGCTAAAGCTCCTACAAACTTTTGAATTTCTGGTCTACCGACAGGACCTTCCCATCTTTTAGCTTGAATATAAATAACATCTAATCCGAGTTTATCTTCTTTGATTGTTCCATCTATTCCTTCATCTCCCGATTTCCCGACAACTTCAGCCATTTCTTTCTCAGAATCACCATATCCCATTTTTAAAAGTAAATCTATAACCAGTTTTTCAAAAAACTTTGGTGATGAGTTTTTGATTTTTCTAAGTAGTTCATCCGCTAATGCTTCATTAACCTCTTGGATTTTTTGCTCTATTATTTCCGTTGGAGTCTCTGAATCAATATGCAAGACTATATTCTTTTTATTTCCTCTACTTATAAATTCTCTAAAACTTTCAAATTGCAATAAATCTTTGTTTGTTAATTTATCTAAATTAGGATTATCAGCTAAAAACTGCTTTCCCACCTTAGATATTTTGATATAACCTCTTTTTGGACTTTCCATTAGTCCAGCTTTTGATAAATATGTTTTTGCCCAGTTTACTCTATTATCAAATACTCTCTGTCGTCCTGATGGTAAAAATTCATTTCTATCTTCTTCAGAAAGATTAAATTCTTCTGCTAACCTTTCAATAATTTCTCTTAATGAATACTCTTTGCCGTCAGAAACAAGCTTTAGTAAAGGAAGCATTAAATCTTGATAGCCCGGAATAGCCATTTAATTTAATCTTATCCCTTTTCTTCCCGTGATGCTGCTTCCTCTTGATAGTAAGAAGCTATTGATGGCTTTAAAACTTTTATTATACAGCCTTCACAAACTTTTAATGAAACAGTTTTTTCTTCAATGTTTTTTATCTCTCCAATAATCCCGCCGGTTGTGATTACTTTATCACCTTTTTTTAGGTTCTTTAAAAACTCTTCATGTTTTTTTCTCTGCTGTTGCTGTGGTCTTAAAATCAAGAAATAGAATATACCAACAAATAAAACCATCCATACTATAGCACTTATTAAACCGCCCATTGGATCACCTTGCATAAGAAACCTCCTTAGCTAAAAATTTTTTTAAATTCTTCAAAAAGTTGACTTAATTTAGATGTGTCGTTTATTCCACCTTGTGCAAAGTCCAGTCTTCCACCACCACTTCCATTAGCGGCAGAAGCAACTTTTTTAAGAATATCGTCGGCTTTGTAGTTTTCTGTTAACTCCTTTGATACTGCTACAACAAAGTTAACTTTTTGTTTTTCAGTATCTTTTGATGCAACCAAAATTATAGATTTTCCAAGCTTTTGTCTTAAATGGTCTGCAATTTCTCTTAGCTCGTTTGGATTTAGATTTTCAACTGATACATAAGCAACTTTAAATCCTTCTTTTTCAATGATGTTTAGATTTTCATTAATATTTGATAAAGCAAGTTTTTTTCTTAAGTTTTCTATCTCTCTTTCTTTCTCTTTTATTTGATTTTGCAGCTTTAATACTCGGTCTAAAAGTTGGTCTTCTTTTGCTGTTAAAAGTCTTGATAAATCTTTTATTATGTAATGCTCTTGCAAGCCTTTTTCTACTGCTCTAATTCCAGCTACTGCCTCTATTCTTCTTGTTCCGGATGATACTGCAGATTCTGAAAGGATTTTAAAGTATCCAATATCTCCTGTTCTTTTTACATGAGTCCCACCGCATAACTCCTTAGAAATACCGGCAGATATTACTCTTACAACGTCTGCATATTTTTCTTCAAAAATAGCCATCGCACCGGATTTTAAAGCTTCTTCGTATTGCATCTCTTGGTATACAACTTCTTCATTTTTCATTATTTCTCTATTTACAAGCTCTTCAACGGCTTTTAGCTCTTCGTCTGTCATGCCTTCAAAGTGTGTAAAGTCAAATCTTAGATATTCATCTGATACCAAAGAACCAGCCTGTTTTACGTGGTCCCCAAGAACGTTTCTTAAAGCTGCGTGTAAAAGGTGTGTTGCTGTGTGATGTCTCATTATGTTTTCCCTTCTTTCTTTATCAACCTTAGCCCTTACATATGCTCCCTCTTTTACACCTCCAAATAAAACCTTTCCTTTATGAACAATCAAGCCCTCTACCGGCGTTTGTGTGTCTAATACTTCAAATAAAAACTCATCACCTTCTATGATTCCCCTATCTCCAACTTGTCCGCCCTTTTCCGGATAGAAAGGCGTGATGTCAAGCACTATCTCAATATCTTCCCCTTCTTTTGCAGTGTCTACAAGCTTGTCTCCTTTTGTGATAGCTAATACTTTTGAGTTTATAGATGTTATCGTCTCGTATCCAACAAATTGGTTTTCCGGAAGTTTGTTTTTAAGCGTTAAATATACCGGCTTAATCTCTTTGCTTTGAGATTTCCAGCTTTTTCTTGCTCTTTCTTTTTGCTCTTCTAACAGATTATGAAATTCTACTAAATCAAAAGTAAATCCTTCATCTTTTAATATTTCTTCCATTAGGTCTATTGGAAATCCGTATGTATCATAAAGCTTGAATGCCTCTTCACCTGTTAAGTGTCTTCTGTTTTCTTTTCTTGCCTGTTCTATCATTTGATAGAGAATATCCATTGACCTTTTTAGAGTTTTTATAAACTTTTCTTCTTCTGATTTTGTGATTGTTTTTATAAAGCTTCTGTTTTGTATGAGCTCCGGATACGCGGTTTTCATTTTTTCAATTACAACATTAACCCCTTCATATAAAAACGGCTTCTCTATGCCAAGATTTTTTCCGTATCTTAAAGCTCTTCTTATTATTCTTCTTAAAACGTAGCCTTTTCCTTCGTTTGCCGGTAAAACTCCATCAGAAATTAGGAATGTGATGGCTCTCAAATGGTCGGCTATAACTCTCATTGCTATATCATCTTTTTCATTCTTCCCGTACTCTCTTCCTGATACTTCTTCTGCAAATTGGATGATTGGCTTAAATAGGTCTGTATCGTAGTTGCTATCCACTCCTTGTAAGACTGATGCTATTCTTTCAAGTCCCATGCCTGTATCAATGCTTGGATTTGGAAGTGGATGTAAGACGCCTTTTTCATCTCTGTTGTACTGCATAAAAACAAGGTTCCATATCTCTAAATATCTAAAATCATCTTCTGCTCCAAACTCCGGATTTCCGAATTTTTCGCCTCTATCGTAGTAAATCTCTGAACTTGGTCCGCACGGTCCGGTATCACCCATTGACCAAAAGTTATCTTTATAGCCCATTATTTTTATCTTGCTTTCATCAAGTCCTATGTGTTTATTCCAAATTTCAAATGCTTCGTTGTCATCTTCAAATACAGATACAAGAAGTTTTTCTTTTGGAATTTCTAAATGCTCTGTCAGATACTCCCAGGCAAACTCAATGGCTTCTTTTTTAAAGTAATCACCAAACGAGAAGTTTCCAAGCATCTCAAAAAATGTATGGTGTCTTGGTGTATATCCTACATTTTCAAGGTCGTTATGTTTTCCGGATACTCTAAAAACTTTCTGACATGATGCAGCTCTTTTATATGGTCTTTCTTCAAGTCCAAGGAATACATTTTTAAACGGAACCATCCCAGCGTTAACGAATAATAGCGTTGAGTCATTTTCAGGAATGATTGATGCAGATTTTACGATTGTATGTCCTTTGCTTTCAAAATACTTTAAAAAGCTCTGCCTTATTTCATCAGCTGTCATATACTTCATAAATAAACCTCTTTGTGTAATAATAATTAGTGCTTAAAAATTATAGCATATGGAAGAAATATGATAAATATAAAGCCCTTGGAAAAGACCGCCTTAATATACAAAGGTCAAGAGATAAACTACATATCATTATTAGAAAATATAAAAAAATATTCAAATATTTTAGACATAAAGCCAGAAGATAAAGTAGCTATTTTTAGCGAAAATAGACCAGAATGGATTTATACCTTTTTTGCAGTTTGGGAAAAATGCGGAGTAAACGTCCCGATAGATTTTATGTCTTCAGAAGATGAACTTTTTTACATTCTAAAAGATAGTAAGCCAGTATACATTTTTACATCTAAAAATAATAAAGAAAAAGTTTTAAATGTGAAGCTAAAACTTGATTATGACATAAAAGTTTTGGTTTTTGAAGAAATTGAATTTAGCAGTCCAATTTTTGAAAATAAAGAATGTCAAAAGCTTGAAGAAGATATAGCTGTAATACTTTACACTTCCGGAACTACAGGACAGCCGAAAGGTGTAATGCTTAGCTATAAAAATCTACTATCTAACATAAAAAGCATAGAAAAAGTAAAGATTGCAAACTCTCAAGATTCAACCCTTGCGATACTTCCATTTCATCATTCTTATCCTTTGATGGTTTCTATGCTCATACCTCTTCATCTTGGTGCTACGATTGTTTTTCTTGATGAGCTATCTCCACAGGATATTTTAGATAAGCTAAAAAAATACAAGATTACTATTCTTATAGGCGTACCCAGGCTGTATGCTCTTTTTCATAAAAGGATTTTTGATAAAATCAACGAAGATTTTTTTATAAAAACAGTTTTTAAAATTTGTAAAAAAATTAACAACCAAACACCTGGTAAGATAGTTTTTAAAAAAGTGCATGATATATTTGGTGGAAATATAAAGTATTTTGTTTCAGGTGGTGCAAAGCTTGATTTAGATATTGCAAAAGATTTTTGGGCTCTTGGATTTAATGTTATTGAAGGATATGGACTAACAGAGACCTCTCCTATCGTATCATTTAATCCACCATACAAAATTAGACTCGGCTCGGTAGGAAAGCCAATAGAAGGCGTACAAGCAAAAATAGAAGACGATGAGATTCTTGTTAAAGGTGATAATGTTTTTGTTGGATATTTAAATAAGATTGAAGAAACGAAGAAAGCATTTAAAAATGGCTATTTTATGACAGGAGACCTTGGATATCTTGATAAAGATGGTTATCTTTATATAACAGGAAGGAAAAAAGAAATCATAGTCTTACCAAATGGAAAAAACATCAACCCAGAAAAAATAGAGAACATAATTCTTAAAAATTTTGATATTGTAAAAGAAATAGCTGTAATTCAAAAAGATAATCAGCTTTTTGCTATTATTTATCCAGATTTTGAAGTTGTAAAGAAAAGAAATATTGTAAATCTTGAAGAGACAATAAAATGGAATGTGATTGATAAATACAATCAAACTGCCGTCAGCTATAAAAAAATTGGCGGTTTTAAGATTGTAAATACTGAACTTCCAAAAACAAGGCTTGGAAAAATCAGAAGATTTATGCTCAGCCAATTTCTTGAAAAACAAGAAAAGCCAGCAGTAAAAGAAGAGCCAAAAACTCAAACTTACAGCATCTTAAAAGAATACTTAGAAAAATACACGAATCTAAGCGTACATCCGGACTCTCATATAGAGATAGACCTTGGGCTTGATTCTCTTGGGAAAATAGAGTTTTTGACCTTTATAGAAAGCACATTTGGAATAAAGCTTGACGAAAAGGATTTAATAGAAAATCCAACTGTTGAAAAATTATCACACTTTATAGATGAAAAGAAGCAAAAGATAGAAATTTCAGAAATAGATTGGAAGAAGATTTTAAGCCAGCCAGAAAGCTTTGAATTAAAAGAAGGATATTTGACAATCATAAAACCGATTTTAAAGCTATATTTTAAGCTTTACAACAACTTAGAGATAAAAGGCATAGAAAATATTCCAAATCAGCCAGTTATATTTGGTCCAAACCATCAAAGCTATCTTGATGGATTTTTAATCGTTACATCCCTTCCAAATCATATGCTTAAAAAAACATACTTCTTAGCAGAAGAGACTTATTTTAATACGTCGTTTAGAAAGTGGATTGCGAAAAATTTTAATATCATAACTGTAAACGTTAATAAAGATTTAAAAGAGTCATTGATTAAATCAGCTTATGCTCTTAAAAATGGGAAAAACGTTGTTATCTTTCCAGAAGGTGCAAGAACAAGAGATGGCAAATTACTGCCCTTTAAAAAAGGTTTTGCTATTTTATCAAAAGAGTTAAACATTCCGGTTGTTCCAGTAGTAGTAAAAGGTGCCTTTGAAAGTCTTCCGATAAATAAATCTCTTCCAAGCCCTTTCAAAATATCAGTAGAATTTTTAAATCCTGTGTATCCAGAAAATAAAAGCCATGATGAGATAGTAAAAATCGTTTATGATGAGATTTTAAAATCTCTAAAACCTTTTACAAAACATTAACAACTTGTTTATTTTATATTTACAATTTCATTTTATATTGTTAATAACAAAAATTGAAACAGGAAAGGATAAATAAGAAAGTTAAAAGTAACAATGTTAACATTAGTATTTGGAATTGGATTAGTCGGAAATAGTTTTGCAATGGGAGATGTACCAGAAAAGCCATACGAAACGGAAAAAATGTCAGAAAAGCACGAAAAACATCTTGAAAAATTAAAACAAGAGCTTAATTTAACTGACGAGCAGTTTAATCAAATTAAAGAGATTAAAAAACAAGAAAAAGAAGAAATTAAAAACTTCCTTGCAAAAGAGCATAAAAACCCTTTATTAGAAGCAACAAAAAGCGGAAAATTTGATAAAGAAGTTTTTCAAAAAACTATGTTAGAAAACGCAAAAAAAATGTCTTAAATTAGAGCTAAATACTTAGAAAAAATGTTTAATATTTTAAATGACGATCAAAGACAAAAATTTATAAATCATATGAAAGAAAAAATGGAAAAAATGCATTAAATGATGATGAATCACCGATAGATGTGTTTTAGCCCTTTTTATGGCTTGACCTCCTCCCCTTCATTATTTGGGAAGGTTGCTAGTGACCTTCCCTTTTTTATTTTTATAAGAGGCAGGCTAAAAATGATAAATGTAATAATGATAGAAGATGACAAAGAATTAGCAGAGCTTTTAACTCAATATTTAGCAAAGTTTAATATATCTGTAAAAGATTTTGAACATCCTAAGAAAGCACTTGAAGAGCTTAAGAAAAACAAAAGTTATGACCTAATGATTCTTGATTTAACACTTCCAGATATTGATGGTATAGATATATATATGTAAAATGTTAACAAAAGAAGGAAAATATTTCCATCATCGTATCCTCGGCAAGAAGTGACGATACAGACAAAATTCTTGCCCTTGAAATAGGAGCAGATGATTATTTAGCTAAGCCGTATAACCCAAGAGAATTAGTAGCAAGAATCCAATAAGTGTGGTGAGTTTGAACTTGATGAAGAAGGTTATACAGTTAAGAAAAATGGAAAACCTTTAAATCTAACTTCAGCAGAGTATGAGCTTCTATTCATGCTTATAAAAAATAAAGGCAGGGTCTTAACGAGAGACTATATCTTAGATAATTCAATTTATTTGAACTATGACAGTATAGATAGAACTGTTGATGTTATAATTGGAAGAATCAGAAAAAAGATAGGTGATGACCCAAAAAATCCAAAATATATCATATCTGTAAGAGGTTTTGGCTATAAATTTGAATGTTGAGCAAAACTCAATACTCTTTAAGATTAGCTTAGCTTTTTTATTAATCATACTTTTATCATCGGTCTTTTTTACTTTCTATATAAAAATGCACGAGAAAAAGAGTTAAGAGACTTCATTAGAAAAGCATTGTTGACAGTAATCTTCGGAAGGCACTAACTTTCCCCAAAAATTTGAGACAAACTATAAGGTCATAGAATACCCGGAAACTATTTATAAAATATATACAAACAGCAAAATCTTAATGGAAAGAGATTTTTTAACAGTCAAAATTGTCTTTTTAGAATATGAGAAATAAGTATCTTCTTATAAATAGGTTTGGGATCAACTATCTTGTAGAGAAAAGCGATGGTTTTGAGCTTCATCGTTTTGTAATAGTTGCATGGATATTTTTTAACATTCTTATACTAATACTTTATGTAGGAATTATCAGGTCTTTCTATCCTCTTAAAATTTTAAGAGAAAAGATAAAATTTTTAAAGGCGGTAATCTTGATATAAGCGTTGAAATGTCAAGTAATAAGGAAAAATCGCAATAGAACTTCTTGAAGATGAAAAGGGAAAACAGTATTTTGAAAAGATATTTAACAGATTAGAATTTTTGGTAAATCAGCTTTTGATGATGGAAAAGCTTGCAACAAAAAACCTTGTTAAATTAGAATGCCATTAATTGAAAAGCCTTATAAACTCAGGAATTTTTCTACTTCTTTCAGAAGATAAAAACAACGTTATCATTAACTTAAAAGAAAGTATAAAAATAAAAGCAGACAACAGCATCTTTCCGATAGCCTTAAGAATCTTATTGATAATGGCTTAAAATTTAGCGAGGATGGTAAAGTTAAAATAGTTGTTGAAAATAAAAAGATTGAGTTTAGAAATAAAGGAAAAAAGCCATCTATTGATGTAGACATGATTTTTGAACCATTTATAAAAGAAACGACACTGAAAAATCAATAAGACTTAGGACTTGGCTTGTATATAACAAAATTTAGTTTAGATTTACATAAAATAAGCATTAACTATAAATACGAAAATCAAGAAAATGTTTTTACACTTGACCTTTCTCAAGTAGTATGCGAATAAGATTTGAAGCCCTTTCTATAGCTCCTTTTTCTCCAAGAGATTTTCTGACCATTTCTAAATTTCTCTTTTGGGTTTCGTGCAGATTTTTATCTGTCAAAAATTCAAGGGTCTTATTAGCAATATCAAGAGGATTACATCTATTCTGTAAGAGCTCCGGTACAATTTCATTACCGGCTATTATGTTAGGAAGTCCTAAATAATTAATCTTTACAAGTTTTTTACCAATAAAGTAAGTAATCGGACTTACCTTATAAACAATGATAAATGGATTTCCAATAATAGCAGCTTCTAAGGTTGCCGTTCCTGACGTGATTATTGAAAAAACTGCATTTTTTATTACTTCATATGAAGGATTTTCAAATTTAGGAAGGTCTTTATCTGATAGGTTTGATGCGATCACAGTTATAGGAAGATTAAAGTCAACTTTTTCTAATACCCTATCAACCATGTTGACAGTAGCTGGAATTACAAAATGCAGATCATCAAATGTTTTTGTTAGCAGTCTTGCAGTTTCTATTAATATCGGAAGGATTGCATTTACTTCGCTTTCTCTACTACCTGCAAGAAGTCCTATGATTCTCTTATTCTTTGGAATGTTTAATTTCTGCTTAAAGCTATCTTCATTTTCATAGATTTTGATTATATCTAAAAGCGGATGTCCTACATAGGCAAATTTGAATTTATCTGATACGTATGGTTTATAAATTTCTTCTTCAAAAGGTAGGATAGATATTAATAAATCTGTATTTTCTACTATTTCTTTAACTCTGCCACTTCCCCAAGCCCAAACCTGTGGAGAGATAAAGTACACAGTTTTTATTCCAAGCTTTTTTGCTTCTTTTAAAAGCTTTATGTTAAACCCGGGGAAATCTACAACGATTAACAGGTCAACGCCGGATTTTAAAGCTTGGACTGATTGTTTAAATACTTCTTTGATTTTTTTGTATTTACTAAGAGCTTCTGTTAGACCTACAACGGATATATCTTCAAGATTGGCAACCGGCTTTACACCGACTGCCCTCATTTTTGGACCTGTTATTCCTATAAGCTCATATTCTTTTAAATGTTTTGCAAGCTCAGAAGCGTAATTGTCTCCTGAAATTTCGCCAACGCTAACGAAAATTTTTTTCATTTATTATTCTGGAGAAACTCTTACTAAACATTCGTCAGGATTTACACTATCTCCAACTTTAACAAATATTTCGCTTACTGTTCCATCTATTGGTGAATGGATTTCATTTTCCATCTTCATAGCTTCTACTGTAAGCAGTACATCCCCTCTTTTAACCCTGTCTCCTAAGTTGACTTTTATTGATACCACCTTGCCAGGCATTGGAGAGCTTACATCTCCAATACCTACAGCTTTTGGTCTTCCAAAAACTGCTTTACCGCCTTCTGGCAATGGCAAAGTTTCTGCTGTGGCACCAACCTCGATGACCGTTATCGGTTGGACTATTACTTCTTCTAACCTTCCATCTATTCTGATAAAGTATGGTCTCCTATTCTCTGCCGGACTGCCAACCCCCGCAATTCTTACATGGTACTGTTCGCCGTGTACTGTGATGTTAAACTCTATCGGTGCTAAGTTCTTAGTCTCTTCAAATTTTATTTCTTCTACTTCTGGTGGAAGAGCTTCACCTTTTTCAAATTTTTCTCTCCATTGGAAAAACTCTATGGCTACTTGTGGGAATAGGCAGTAAGAAAGAATATCTTCTTCATTTCTTGCACCGTTTTCGTAAGCTTTTTGTGTACACTTATCAAACTCTGGTTCTAATAAATCTGCAGGTCTTACTTGGATTGGTGTTTCATCTCCGATTATTTTCTTCATAACATCTGGTTTTATCGGTGCCGGGGGTCTTCCATAAAGACCTTTTACATAGTCTTTTGTCTCTTTCGTAACAACTTTATATCTTTCTCCTTGTAATACGTTTAAAAGTGCTTGTGTTCCTACTATCTGACTTGTTGGTGTTACAAGCGGTGGATATCCAAGGTCTTCTCTCACTAATGCAACCTCTTTCTTAACTTCGTCAAGTTTATCAAGTGCATTATTTTCTTTAAGTTGATTTATAAAGTTTGACATCATTCCACCGGGGATTTGGTGTATTAATACTTGTGTATCCGGCCATCTATCAGCTGTATCGTATTTACTATATTTTTTTCTTACTTCTTTTAAGTACTCTGCTACTTCTAAAACAATATCTACATCTACTTTAACTTCATAACCAAACTCTTTTAATGTGTATACCATTGTCTCACAAGGGGGATGGGCTGTAAGCCAAGACCATGTAGAAACATCTGTATCAATAATATCTGCTCCAGCTTCTACTGATTTTAAGAGTGTCATTTCTGCCAATGCTGCGGTTGTTTGTGCATGAACATGGACAGGAAGTTTTATCTCTTCTTTTAGTTTTGAAACCAATTCAAAGGCAACCTTAGGAGATAGTATTCCGGCTTGGTCTTTTATACTAATAATATCTACACCCAAATCTTTAAGCTGCCTTGCAACGTTAATATAATAATCTACTGTATGAATTGGGCTTATTGTATAAGAAAGAACACCTTTTACTATTTTTCCGCATTCTTTTGCAACAGAGATAGCTACTTCCATATTTCTTACATCGTTTAAAGCATCAAAAATTCTAAAAACATCTATCCCATTTTCAGCAGCCTTTTTAACAAATGCTTCTGCTACATTATCCGGATAGTGTCTATAACCTACTAAATTTTGACCTCTCAGTAACATCTCAAGCTTAGTATTTTTTGCCGCTTGCTTAAACTTTTTAAGCCTATCCCAAGGGTCTTCTTTTAAATATCTTAAGCAAACGTCAAAGGTTGCACCGCCCCATACTTCTAACGACCAAAAACCAGCATCATCTAATTTTTCTAATGCTGGAAGTAAGTCATCTGTTCTAACTCTCGTAGCAAGTAAGCTTTGCTGACCATCTCTAAGTGTAACATCTGTAAACTCTATTATTCTTTTTGTCATGACCTCACTCCTTGATAGGGGCTTATAAATTATTAAGTATTTATTTATCAAAAATTCATAAAATTATATCATAGATGGAATTTAAGGGATTAAATACCTTGGGGTGAGAAATTACCTCCATAGTTTACTTTTTCTAAAAAAGCTATAACCAATAGCATATGCATATAGATAAGCAACAAAAGTTTTAATCTTTCTCCATCTACTTACAAGATTGAAGTTCTTTATCTGAGAATTTACTGCTTCAATAAT
>Ga0081479_110341_pt1 | contig 34243 bp, 27 predicted proteins | sample MamHotmetagenome_FD_70984 | JGI IMG/M metagenome (GOLD analysis project Ga0081479, IMG submission 70984) | Hot spring cone microbial streamer communities from Mammoth Hot Spring (Liberty Cap Streamers), Yellowstone National Park, USA - T=72 v2... | ecosystem: Environmental > Aquatic > Thermal...
AATCACGCCACTTTGAAAACTACCCCATTAGTGGGAACCAAAAGCCTTTAAGAGCCTTTTTCACCCACATATGGGGGTATTTCGTACAGTGCGATTACACACTTTTACGCATGACAGACCAGGAGTTGGAAATTCACAAGGCTATCGCGAAAGTGATATGATAGCTTAAAAAATCATCGGGCAGGAAACACTCTCCTGCCCGATGATCATCAGTTATTTTCTATTTTACGGCCATTACCAGCGGACCTTCCACTTCTTCTTTCAGTGCTTCCCGAATATAGTTATTAAGATGCGCATTGACATTGGGATCGGCAATCTGCTGAATGCCGCCTGCGAAGCAATAACTTCCTGTACCGTCCGTTACTGGCTGAACGTTATACTTCGCGAGTTCATCTTTGATTTTCGCCCATCCTGACGCATCTACGCATTCGGGCATATTGCGTGAGATTTTTTCGACGACAAAAGATATATCGCCTTTTTTGAGAGTCTTGTAATCGGGAATTCCTGTAAAAATCACAGAATAACATCTTTCTACGCTATCCAGTACTCCAGGTTTTGTGTGATTTGGGATAGTCCAATACTCAAAGGGGATTCTTTGGTCGCCATATAGCAAGTATGCGTCAAAAACCCAATCACCAGAATCAGGGAGGGTTAGACAGGCGTCTACTTTTGCGAGTGATGGGCTAAAGTCCACTCTCTTGATCTTCATTTTCAAGCCGCTTACTGCCTCAGCAATTTCGGAAGGATATGAAACGCTTTCCATATCTGGCTGAGATGGCACATCAAAAGAATACTCTCCTAAAGGCGCGACATGTACAAAAACACCATTTATGTTCGCGTCAACATCGCCAATTTTGATTTTTACTTTCTCAGGTTTATCAGCGCCGTAATCGTAGTAAAGGAACTGATTGACTAAATATCCGCCATTACCATCCGGGCGACACCAGGTGAAATCATTCTCGTTTTCGCTTATCTTCTTTCCCGACCCATTCAAAACAATCGTACCGCCAACCGGGCAATCTGTGAGAACTCCTTCGGGAGTGTCAATAGTTCCCGTAACGATGTATTCGAGTGCAATATGATCATCTGTGAATGAAATCTGCTTCATCTCGATATGAATGTTGCTCTTTGGGCTCGGAGAGATAAATATCTTGTCCATTCTCCCGACGGCGGCAAGCAAACCCAATATCACAACGAATAAAGCAAGAACCGCAAAGAATCGTATGTATTTTTTGTTCATAATCTTCTCCTTTCGAAACTTTGGGTGAAACCATGTATAATTCTATTTGCGTTACATGGATCTTGCTACTGTGGATTTCCACAGTAGAGGAAGTCTGAAACACGTTATAAAATCCAGCCACACGTGAATAGGGATAAAAATGAAAAAAGATGTTCAATCAACAAAGATGAATTTTGGAAAGTTATTTTGGGTAACCTCGATAGTTGCAATTGTTTTGTTTCTTGCTCTTTTATCATTCAAAAAAACAAACTTGCCAGGCAGTCAAGAGGAAGCTGTTGGATCTTCTTCCGTTGTGACTGTTATACCAGGTATAAATCCTGCACCTTCGCCCTCTCCGTATCCAGAGAATTTTCCGAAACTTAGCGTAAGTGTAGATCAGATTGTAACTTTCTCAGACCGTTATTTCATGAAGGGGACTTTGCATCAGAGCGATACAACCAATGGAACGGTGGAAAGCGTTGATGTTTCCAAAATGATCCTGACGGACTCAACGGGCAAACAAATCCCCGTTGAGCCTTTGGATTTTGGTATAAACGGCAGCGCGTCTACGGGATTGGATTTCAGTTTTTACACCCACGAAAAAGGCGCGCCTGGGATGTTAACCCTGACTATCCCCTCAGCAGTTTTCCATCTTGTTCAAGATCAAATATCCAGCCGTAATTTTGAAGTCGATTTTGGAGATAACCCACAAGAAAAACAGGAATGGTTTTTAAACAAAGATTTTGAACTTGCAGGCCGCAATGTCCGCCTGTTAAGTGTCAAGGCGTTGATGAAGGATGGTGAGCCTTTCCTGGAGTTCACAATGATGGGGGATTCAGATCTCAGGGGGGCGTTGATTTTTGATACATCCATACAATCCTTTTCAGGCAATAGTTTCTTTACCTTTTTTCAAAATGGGCAGGTCATCACGCAGCTCAAATATGCAAACGCTTTACCAAAAGGAAAACATCAATTTGCTTTCTATTCGGTTTCTTTTTCTGTGCAAGGAAACTGGCAATATCGCTTTGACCCCGCAGTCATTGATAAATCACCTTCTACCACAAACAGCGAGTTACATGACGCCTGTTTCCTGAATGAAAATTGGAGAAATCGAGAATCGCTCTCAACAGAGATTCCCGCCCACTTATCAGGAACGCTTCTTGTTGATAACACATTCACAGGTCTGGATTCTCTTTTTACAGCAACCATTGACTTGAAAGGCGGCGAAAAACAAAATGTACTGCCCTGGCAACCAGTTACCTTCTCGCCAGATGGAACAATGATTATCTATTATGATTGGCAGACACAAAGCGCTCATATAACCAATCTGTATGGCGGAGAAACAAAAGAATATCCCTGGAGCAAAGGCCCATCTAACCGTATTTCGTGGTTGAGGAATACTGACTTGATCGCCTATGATAGCGATGATGGAATTTATATCTCCCATGTAGATGGATCAGGTTTGTATAAAGTAAGTGGGACGGATAGCGAAACTTTGCTTAGTGGCTGGTTGCCGGATGGACAACATTTACTTGTATCTCGCGCGAGATACAACAAGCCAATGCTTCTGCAAATTTTAGATATCAAGAGCGGCGAAGCGAAAGATTTGTTTTCTTTTTCGAGCAGTTATATTACCGCCGCTATTCCATCGCCAGACGGTAAAAAAGTTCTCTTTGAAGATACCGTTACTGGAACACAGCAAACAGGCATATTCATTGCCAGTCTGAATGGCTCGGAAAGACATCTAATCGCATCATTTTGGCGAATGCTTATCGGTTCTTATACATGGAGCCCAGATGGAAAGTGGGTAATTATTTCTGTCACGGATGTAGAACATAGAGATGAAATAACTGATTTTCTAATCAATATAGATTCCTGTGAAACCGTTCGATTATCCAGTTTAGATTGGGCAGTACGCGCATGGGGCATCAAGCCGTAATCATTCATTGAGCAGTCCCCTTTTCTGCGCCTCAACCGCCGCGGCTGTGCGGCAGGTTACATTGAGTTTCTTGAAAATTTCGCTAAGGTGGAACTTAACGGTTCTTGGCTTTACTCCAAGAGATTGGGCAATTTCTTTGTTTGTCCATCCCTCGCAGACCAGTCGAAGCACTTGCTGCTCACGTTCGGTTAGATGGTTGGATGTGTTGTGATTCATATCTGCTCCTGATAAGAAATTATGAGTCTACTGCAAAAACTCACCACGGAGTGAAGTACAGACTTAATAAAAAGCGGGACGGGGGAACCGTCCCGCATGGTGCTTTTCTGCCCGGCTATCCTGCGACTGTTTGCCTGCGGAACCAATTGCGCCATTCGCGGTTTTCCCATACGACCAGAATGGGCGCAGCATTGAAGATCGAAGAGTAGGTACCGCTGAAGATACCAATGAGCAGGATCGTCACAAAGTGGCGAATGCTCTCCCCGCCAAAGAGCACCAGGGCGAGCAGGGTGAACATCACGGTTAGCTGGGTGTTAAGCGAACGATCCAGGGTCTGGAGGATGGAGCTGTTCACCAGGGTTTCGTAATCCATGGAGCGGTACTTGCGGGCATTCTCACGAACGCGGTCAAAGACGACGATGGAATCATGCACCGAAAATCCGATGACGGTGAGGGTGGCGGTCAGGAACAGGGCATCTGCCTGCCAGCCCAGGAAGTAGCCGAGGATGGCTTCAACGCCCAGGACAACGAACACATCATGGAACAGCGCCAGGATAGCCGCGACACCGTAGCGAAAGGCATGTTCTACCTGGCGAAAGGCATACCAGATATAGAGCATGATAGCAATGGTGGCCATCAAGACGGCGATGATGGCGGCGCGGGTCACTTCTGCACCGATGGCCGGGCTGATGGAGGTAAAGTTCAATACAGTGACTTTGCCGCCGCTCCGCGCCTCCAGTTCGCTCACAATCCTGGCCTTCATCTCGTCGCTCATGGCTTTGGAGCGAATGGCATAGGCATTTTCTCCCAGCGGCTGCACGACCGGAGAGGCGATCTCTTCCTCAGGGGTGGAGAGGGCATTGTAGATTTCCTGAACGGCGGCGATGGGTGGGCGCGTGCCATCAAAACGAACCTCGAGCAGGGCGCCGCCGGTGAAATCAATGCCCAGTTTCAAAGGGCCTTCCTGCGGATTTTGTACCCAGTGCAGGAGAAGAAAGACCAACCCCGGCACAATGACCAGCAGAGAGATCAGGAAGTACCAGTAGCGATACTTGATGAGATTCATGATGCCTCCTACAGACCGAACCAGCGAGGATGTTCGGCCAGCTTGATGTTGTCCAGCACGAGGTGCAGGAACGTGCGCGTGACAATGATGGCGGTAAACAGGCTGACCAGAACGCCGAGGGCCAGTGTCACCGAGAAGCCCTTCACGATGCTGGCGCCGAAGGTGCTGCCAAAGGTAAAGAGGATGGCGCAGGTAATCAGGGTGGAGATGTTGGAATCGCGAATGGATGGCCAGGCGCGGCTCCAGCCCAGATCAATGGCCTGGCGCAGTCCATGCCCCTTCCGCAGTTCCTCCTTCAGGCGTTCAAAGATCAGGATGTTGGCATCCACAGCCATCCCGATACTCAGGATGAAGCCGGCAATGCCCGGCAGTGTGAGAACGACCGGAATCATCTTGAAGAGCATCAGGCTGATGGCCGTATAGAGCAGCAGCGCCAGATCGGCCAGCAGACCCGGCAGACGATAGTACAGGGCCATGAAGAGGATCACGGTAAGGATGCCAATGACGCCGGCGTTGATGCTCCGCCGTACCGATTCTTCGCCCAGGGTGGGGCCGATGGTCTGGGTCTGCACGATCTTGACCGGGATCGGCAGGGCGCCGTAGCGAAGCTGGATGGCTAAAGCGTTGGCGCTCTCCTCGGTGAAGTTCCCGGTGATGACGCCGCTCCCCTCGGTGATCGCCGACTGAATGACCGGGGTGGAGATCACCCGCCCATCCAGGACAATCGCCAGCACCTGCCCGATGTGCGTGGAGGTGTAATCGGCAAAGATTTGTTTCGCTTCCGGTTTGAGGGCAAACTCGATCATGAACTTGCCCACCTGATCCTGCCGCACGACAATGCGCGCCGGGTCCAGGGCGGCGCCGGTCAGCACAGTGTGATAGACCTTGTTCTCTGGGGCAGGTGTCGCCTCCGGGGAGGGGGTGGGAGTGACTTCCGGGGAAGGGGTGGTAGAAGCAGGCGTGTTCGTCGCTTCGGGGGTAGGCGTTGACGGAAGCGGGGTTGCCTGATCGGAGGGGGAGGTACTGCCCGTCTGGCCATAATCGGTCTGGATGAGCGTGCCTTCAGGGACAGGCGTTGACCCCATATCCACAAATTCGAGACGCCCGGTCTGCTGGAGAGAAGCGATGACCTGCTCCGGATTCTCGACGCCCGGAAACTCCGCCACAATGCGGCAGTTACCGGCAATTTGCATGGTGATTTCGCTCACCCCTAACGCATTGGCTCGCCGCTCCAGAATCTGACGGGTGACCTGGAGATCGGCGGGATTGACCTTTGCGCAATCTATATCGGCCTGGAGCACAGCCTGTAACCCGCCGCGCAGGTCCAATCCCAGGCGGATGGGAACTTCGCGGTAGATCAGGGATGTGCCGGCTTTGAAGGGATTGGGAACGCTGATCTTGCTGCTCAAGTCAACATACAGCGAAAATACAGCCAGCAGAACGATCAGAGACAGCCACACATTTTGACGACGCATGATGTACTCCATTACAGGGATGTCACAAGACTTTGATTATACCCGAACTCACGGGGAGTAATGGAAAAATTTTGACCGCGGACCACAGACGGCAGACCGCGGTGACTGTAGCACAGGCTTTTCAGCCTATTGGGGGGAGAACCGTCAACGAATGGGGAACGAATAAACGAATGCGAACCGCAGACGGCAGACTGCGGAGTGGAGGGTGGACGATGGCGGGGGAGGCTTTCGGGTCAGCCAGTCACCGCGCCATCGGTGATTTCAAGGGCCTTATCCAGAATGGCAAAACCTTCGGCCAGTTGCTCCTCGTTGATGATCAGCGGAGGGATAATCAGCACGGTATGCCAGTGGGTGTAGAGGAAAAGGCCGTGCTCCAGGCAGTAGCTACGCAGCGCGCTCATTTCCGGACTGGTGCCGTTCCAGGGCGCCATCGGTTCCTTCGTCTTGCGATTGCGCACCAGCTCGATGATCCCAAACAGCCCAATCGAGCGCACTTCGCCGACCGAGGGATGGTTTTCGCCCAGTTCGGTCAACATACGGTGCAAAACCTGCCCCATGGCCGCAGCATGTTCGACCAGGTGCTCCTCCTGCATTACCTGAATATTGGCAATGGCTGCCGCCAGCGAGACCGGGTGGGAGGTATAGGTCAGCCCCCCCTCATAGACACGGTCGTTGAAGGCAGCAGCGATCTCCGGCTTCATCGCCACCGCGCCCAGCGGTGCATATGCCGAAGTCAGCCCCTTGGCCATGGTCATTATGTCGGGAATGACATCCCAATGCTCGATAGCGAACCATTTCCCGGTGCGCCCAAAACCGCTCATGACCTCATCGGCAATGAGCAAAATGCCGTATTTGTCGCACAAGGCGCGCACACCCTGCATATATCCCTGCGGCGGGATAATGATGCCATTGGTGCCGGTCACAGATTCCATGAGGATAGCGGCGATGGTCTCCGGCCCCTCATAGGTGATGATCTCTTCCAGGTGATTCAGGTAATCGCGCGTGAACTCTTCTTCAGGGATGTCAGGATTGGTGCGGTGGAAGGTGGAGCGGTAGCGATAGGGATCGAGAAAATGGACAACGCCGGGCATCAGGCCGGCCGGCTCCCACATGTGACGGCGAGGATCGCCGGTCAGGGCCATGGCGCCGGCGGTCGCTCCATGATAGGAGCGATAGCGGGTGAGAATCTTATGTCGCCCGGTGTACGCGCGCGCCAGCTTGACAGCGTTTTCGTTGGCATCCGCGCCGCCCAGGGTAAAAAGAACCTTGCGCAAGGCGCCGCCGGGGCTGATCTCGGCGATCATCTTGCTCGCCAGCGCACGGACGCGCGTGGTCATGCCAGGGGCCGCGTAGGGAAGTTCGTCAAGCTGCGCCTTCATCGCCGCGATGACCCGCTCGTTCCCGTGCCCGATATTGACGCACATGGTCATCGAATTGAAATCCAGGTAGCGCTTCCCGTGAATATCCCAAAAATAGACGCCTTTGGCCGTCTTGACAGGGATGGGATTAACGCGTGCCTGAGCCGACCAGGTCCAGAAAACGTGTTCTTTCGAAAGAGGTAGGATGTCTTCATCAGCGATAGGGAACATGGCTACTCCGTGAAGATCAGTCGAATGCGTTCGATGAGAGTTTCTTCCCAGGGAATGCCGAGGGCGTCCAGCACCTCTTCCGGGCGGCCGGTGGCGCCTTCGACTGCACTCAGGCGCATGAACAATGAACCATCTTCGAGCCAGCGTAGCTCATGGATCAGCGGGCGCAGGTCATAATCCTTTCCGCGACGCTGACGTGGCAGGGAGGGCGCTGCCAGGAGCCCGGCAATGCGCTGGCGCAATTCCCGCTGCGCATCGGCATTCAGCGAGGGCAGGGTGACTCGATATTCCGCCGCCTGGAGCCGCGTCTGAAGCGCAGGCGCATTCTCCTCTACGGCTTCCACCTGCAGGATCTCCAGCCCCGCCGGGCAAACTGCCTGAAGCTTTTCTTTCAGGTGGTCAAGCTCAACCGGCTGGGTGAGGAAAATATCCACGATCTCGGCACGCGAAGCGAAACCAAGCGGCAGAGCGGCGGCAAGCTGGATACGCGCGTGAGGATGAAAACCCTGGCTGTAGGCCAGGGGCAGCCCGGCACGGCGGATAATCCGCTCCCAGTTTCTCTGCAAATCGAGGTGCCCGGTATAGCGCAAGGGGCCGCGTTTGGCAAAGGTGATCCGCAGGCGCATGGCAGGGCCTACCTCACGCGCCGCTCGGGGTAAGTTCCGCTTGCAACACGGGGAGTGGCCTGGCAGGAGATTTGACCTCCGGGCATTTCCAGAAATCGCCGGGGTTCTGGCGCCGCAAATCGGTAAAGGTGGGCAGAATGCCACAGGCGAAACACTGCTGGCGGCAATCTATGCGGCTCTGTCCCTCCAGGGACATGCGGAAATCCTGAAAGAGATAGGATTTGCGCACGCCGACCGAGATATGATCCCAGGGGAAGACCTCATCGGCGCGACGCGGGCGATGGGTGTAGAAAGCCGGGTCGAGGCCGTGTTCCGCAAACGCCTCCATCCAGGCCTGGAAGTTACGCTGCTCCCCCCAGGCATCGAAGCGCGCCCCGCGGCGCCAGGCGCTTTCGATGACTTCAGCCAGGCGCCGATCCCCGCGCGAGAGCCAGGCCTCGAGCAGGGTCTCCTGCGGTTCGTTCCAGCTCAGCTTGATATTGCGATCGCGCAGCGAACGCTTGAGTAAATCCTGCTTGGCCAGGATTTGCTCGATGGTATCGCAAGAGGCCCATTGAAACGGCGTGTGTGGTTTGGGCACGAAGGTGCTCACCCCGGCATGGACTTTCGCCTTCATGCCCAGCACCTTGCGCCCTTCGGCCAGGACGCGCTGGCAAAGGTCGGCAATGGCCTGCACATCTTCCAGCGTTTCAGAGGGGTAACCAATTATGAAATAGAGCTTAATGGTCGTCCAGCCGCGCCGATAAATCTCACGCACTGTTTGAAGGATTTGCTCGTCGGGGATGTATTTATTGATAATGCGACGCATACGCTCACTGGCAGCCTCCGGCGCCAGGGTAAAGCCCGTCGAACGGTGTTGCTTGAGCTTTTCAGTGAGGTCCACCGAGACGGTCTCAATGCGCAGGGAGGGCAGCGAAATGGTCAGGTTACGGTCGTGGAAGCGCTGGCTGATCGCCTCCACCAGCTCGACGATGTGGCTGTAATCCGAGGAGGAGAGAGAAAGCAGGGCAAGCTCCTCAAACCCGGTCTGTTGGAGGGCCTCCTCCGCCGCCTGTACGATCTCCTCTACCCGGCGCTCGCGCACCGGGCGGACGATCATGCCAGCATGGCAGAAGCGACAGCCGCGCGTGCAGCCGCGCATGATCTCCACCGATACCCGATTGTGCACGGTCTCGACGTTCGGGACGATGAAGCGCGTCGGTGGGGGAGGCAGTTTGGCGACGATGCGCTTGGTAATCACCTTCGGCGCTTCGGGGAGAGTGGGACGAATTTCGCGCACCGTGCCATCTTCAAAGTAAGCGACCTCGTAAAAGCGCGGTACGTAGAGGCCGGGGATTTGGGTCAGATGGCGCAAAAGCTCCAAGCGCGACCAGCCCTGTTCTTTGCTGCGTCGGAGCATGTTCAGAATGTCATGGATGATCTCTTCCCCTTCCCCGATAGCGAAGGCGTCAATGAAAGCATGCATCGGTTCAGGGTTGGTCGTGGCATGGCCGCCGGCAATGATCAGCGGATGGCGCTCATCCCGATCGGCGCTGCGCAGGGGCAGGCCGGCCAGGTCCAGGAGATTCAAGGTGTTCGTATAGAGCGTTTCATAGGGCAGAGAGAAGCCGATCAGGTCGAAAGCGGCCAGCGGGTGGTATGTCTCCAGGGAATAGAGAGGGATTCCTGCGCGACGCATTTCCGCCTCCATATCCACCCACGGGGCGTACGCGCGTTCGGCCAGTGCATCAGGACGCTGATTGATTTGATCGTAAAGGATTTTCAGCCCAACGTTCGAGACGCCAATATCGTAAATATCCGGAAAGACCAGGGCTACCTTTAAGGGGGTGTCTTCCCAGGACTTGACCACGCGGTTATACTCCCCGCCGACATAGCGGCCGGGCTTCTGCACCTTCAGAAGGATGCGGTGCAATCGAGTTTCGATCTGCTCCGGGGTTAACATCGCTCACCTCACGATAAAGGGGATAGGGCAATTATACTGCTCTATCGGAAAACAAAAACCGCCCTTGCGGCGGTAGTGACCGACCGGGGACTCGAACCCCGAACCAACTGATTAAGAGTCAGCTGCTCTACCGAATTGAGCTAGTCGGCCAGGACGGCCTTATTATAACACAGATTTGCGCTGTGGAGGGTAAATGCAGGCTACAGGTGTATCTTTACTTCAGGAATTTCGAGAACGAAAGTAACCACCCCCCACTGCCATCGTTGTTGCGGTAGAAAATTTTCTACCGTTACATTGCGAGCCGCCGCAGGCGGCGAAGCAATCCCCAATTGGCCAGGAGATTGCTTCGCTCGCAATGACAGGAGGTGGAGGTTTTTTATGGCTTGTGGTATCCAAACCCCATTCCCCGCAAGCGGGGTTAGGGGTTCCTGCCCCGTAGGGATAATCGGGCGACTCGCTGCGAATTTCCTGAACGAAGGATACAGTACCCGGCTAACGCTCAGCGTGCGACAGATCGTAGTATAATTATAGTCGCTCGCCCCTGTAGCTCAGTGGATAGAGCGTTGGCCTGCGGAGCCAAAGACGGCAGTTCGACTCTGCCCAGGGGTACTACCATACCCTCTTTTCCCGCATCAAGAAGCGATAGAAAAAGGCTTTTTGGGGGTTGGCCAGGAAGTTCCTGGATAGTTTATCCTCCTCCACATTGACCAGGCTGCGAATGCGATCCGCGACCAGGCTGGCCGGGTCTTCGGGCAGCACATCCAGCGTCAGGTGACGGATCGGCTCCAGGTCCTGGGCGGTTGCGTTCTTCGGGGGAGAAAGATAGAAAGACAGGCTACGATGGATAGAACGGTTGATCTCGTAGAGGGGCGTCAACATCCCAATCCCTAATATCAGCACAAGCAGCGCGCGCCGCCAGCCGGTGGCGCGAAAGAGTTCCTCACCGCTCCAGATCATCAAAAAGAACAGGGGCGGGATCGAGGCGCGCATCACGAAATCGTTGGCGCTCCCCACTTTGTAGAAGGGCAGCAGCAACAACAGGATGCCCACCAGCCACCAGCGAGGATCGCCCAGCCGACTTTTCCCTAAAAGCATCCAGAGCGCTCCCCCTTCCAGGAGAAAAAACCGCAGCAGGAGAAGGGGCGGAATCGCCTGAAAGGCGCGATTCTGTGCTGCAGTGTTTACTGAAAAGTAACTGAAAGCGATCATTCCGATCAGAAATCCCACAAGATTCGGAAGGGTGAGCTGTGAAAACAGGAGACGCTTCCATGAAAAACCCCGTGCCGAGCGCCCGGCCTCAAGCCATTGAACGACCAGGAAGGGTAACATCCCCAGCGCGGGCAACGGAGCAAAGAAAAACATCAATGCCCAGAGCAAGAGCAAGGGGAGCTTCTCATCCCCATTCACAAGGAGTCCCAGCCCAATCCAGGCCGGCAGCGCCTGATTGAAAACCCAGAAAAGCGCAGTCGTGAAAGAGGAATACTGTAAACTGCCTGCCCAGATTTCCAGATGCTGAATGGGCGGCCATAGCGTGGGATAAGCCTGGGGAAACAGGAGAACCCCCAGCGCATCCATGCCGCTGAAGAAGATGAGCAGGAACATCGCTTTCCAGAACGGCCAGCGCAGACGCAGCGCAACGAGCGCTGCCGCCAGCAACACCCCAACCCAGGTCCATAGAAAGAGAGCCGCGTTGGCCATCTCCCACCCGCCACGCTTCCCCACCCAGGCCGCCGGCAACCAGTAACCGATGTAGTAAACCAGCATTTGCACACAGCCCCTGCCCGTGGCCGCATAACAGACCGGCCAGGAGTAGTCAATCAGGTCGTGGAAGACGGCGTTTCGCCAGTGATGATCCCAGTTTTGAAAAGCATAGCCGCCCACACCGCTCAAAAGGACCCAGGCGATGCCCAGGAGACTTCCCCCCAACACACCGCCAGCGCTCATTTCCAGGCGTACATGCGAGGGGGCGCGCCAGAGGGAAACCATCGCCAGGGCGAGAAGCAGGATCAAGGGAATGCCCACCTGCAGCCGAAGCCACCACAGGGCAAACAAGAACAGGGGCAGCAAGAGATACAACCATGCGAGGCGAAAAAGGAGGCTTGCAGAGATGGGAAAAGGGGAAGACTTAGCGATGTTCATAGATCACATAATCCTTTCTCTGCATACGGACGAGATAATTTTTCTCCAGGAAGGCCTGTAACTCCGGGAACTCACGCGAGGTATCCGGGCCGGAAACCCAGGGTTTATCCTCGGAAATAATGGCGATCACAAAGCGCGGGGGATGGGCCTCCATGGATGCCATGAAGCGACGGCGCAGTTCCTGAATATAGGGATGTGAGACGTGATGGTAAAAGTAAAAGTCAAAAACGAACGGCGTCGCCAGCGTTGCCCGGCTCATCAGCATTGCCTGCAAGGTGCCCCCTGTCCAGTCCAGCGGCTGAACGGTATCCCCGGCGCGGAGCCGATTTTCCAGAAAGGCTGCCAGGGTATCCACCCGACCGCCCAGCGGCGCAATTGGCTTCCCCTGAAGCTGGCGAAGCACGACCGTCGGCGGGCGCACGTTCCAGGCGATCACCAGCAGCAGACTGAACATGCCAATCAGCCAGCCGCGTTGTAGCAATCGCTCTTCCATCGCCAGCGAGGCCAGCAGCAGCAAAAAGTACAAAAAGGGTAGCCAGTGGTAATCGAAGAACTGACCAGAGAACGAGGGATAGAATCCCCAGGCGATGCCTGAGATCAGCAGCAGGGTCAGCAGGCGAAAGGCCGTGGAAGAGCGCAAGCGTCTCCAGCAAAATCCCAGGGCCAGCATGGCCGGCAGCAGCCATAAGCCATGCCCTCCCAGACGGGGAAACTGCTGCAGGATGAACAGCCAGCGCTCCCGGCCGCTGACGACCTCCATCTCCCCGTTGATCTGCGCATACAGAGGCCAGTAGTGACGCACGATCTCCCAAAACGGAGACCACAGCCCGCCGGCCAGCAACCCGATCAGCATCCCCCCGATGGGCAGAGAGACGCCGCCCAGCAAAGGCAAGAGCGCGCGCCGCAAGAGGAGCGGATCGCTAAACCGCAGCCATGCCAAAAGCAGCGGCAGCGCAATCCCCGCCTGAGGCTTGATCGTCACCGCCACCCCCACCCCCATTCCAGCCAGAAACATGCGCCAGCGAACAGGGAGCCTTTCTTCCCCCACCAGCCAGAGCGCGACCACGATGCCCAACAGCAAAAGATACTCTCGCTGCAAAGCCATCGAAGGCCCCCCTTGCAGATATTTCAACCCGAACAGAATGGCAGCCAGAAAGGCGCTCTGCATCCCCAGCGGGCGCATCAGGCGAACGGTCATCGCCATCAAGCCCAGGAGCAGCCCCAGATCGATCAGGCGAATGCGAAATTCGTTGAAATTGCTGGCCCTTCCCAGCAGGTAATAGAAGAGGTAAGTGCCAGGCATCTGAAAATCAAAAAAGTCGCGGTACGGCATACGTCCCAGGGCGCGCATGAGATACGCTTCATAGAACAACGGCGCCTGATCGTGCGCCATCCGCCAGCGCATGGAAAGCACCATCTCACCCAACAGCCAGCATGTCAGCACGGCAATCAGTCCCCAGGATAGCCAGCGCGCCCAGGAACTATGCTTTGCAAAGGGGAAAGCAGCAAAAGGCGACATCCTCTTCTCCGCGTGCAGAATCATCCGCCGCAAACGCCCCCGACTGGAGCAAGCGGCTCACCCGAACACATACAGGCGCCGAACGGTCTCCGTTGGGCGCGAGCATTTGCCATTTGACTGGCTATAGTTTACCTCACACATGGTAAAATCAAAAGTGAAACTCGCCGTCCGTAACACCGGATGAGATGGTGTTGTCAGCGGCGAGATGGAAAACAGGCTATCGCCTTTGTCAATCTTATCGGAAGCCGCGGACATGGAAAGCATGTTCCCCCCAGCCGATAAGCCGTGCGTTTCTTTTTTCAGGAGGTTATAATGCCCGAACGAATTGACTTACCCGATCCAGACATTGCCCAAAGTGGGCGAGGCATCGGCGGCATGGAGTACAAGATCATCGGGACTACCCTGCAGGCCGTCATCCTGGAGCTTGACCCCGGAGAGACGATCTACTCCGAGAGCGGCGGCATGGCCTGGATGAGCGGGAACATCGTCATGAAAACCAGCACACGCGGCGGCGGGTTGGGAGGCATGTTGAAACGCGCCGTGAGTGGCGAATCGCTTTTCCTCGTAGAATTCACCGCTCAGGCGCAAAAAGGCTTTGTCGCCTTCGCTTCCGATTTTCCGGGCAAAATCATCCCGGTTCACCTGGGGCAGGGGCAGGAAATGATCTGCCAGAAACAGGCCTTTCTGTGCGCCGAAAAGACCGTCGGGCTGGATATTTACTTTCAACGTCGCCTGGGAACCGGCCTTTTCGGCGGGGAAGGATACATCCTGCAAAAGCTGAGCGGGCCTGGCGTGGCCTTTGTGACACTGGACGGCGAAATTGTTGAATATACGCTGGCGCCGGGGGAGGTGCTCAAAGTGGACACCGGCCATGTAGGCATGTATGAGCCAAGCGTTCACTTCGATATTGAAATGGTCAAAGGTTTCCGCAACATCCTCTTTGGCGGGGAAGGCCTCTTTCTGGCAACCCTGCGTGGACCCGGTCGGGTCTGGCTGCAAACCATGCCGGCCCAAAACGTCGCCAAAGCGATCCTGCCCTATCTTCCCAAAACCAGCTCCAGCAATTGAGGCTGTCCTCCTCGTGCGAGCGAACGGTGATAGCACCGACTTTCCAGCCCGGCAGGAGAACTACTCAGCCATGTCATTGCGAGCCGTTTTCTGGCGAAGCAATCTCCCATTTATCAGGCCAGATTGACCGCCTGGGGATTGCTTCGTCGCAAAGAGCGCTCCTCGCAATGACAAACACAACAGTTTTAACCCAAGACTGAACAGTTACGTTGCAGGAAGGACAACCTTCTGCATATCTCTTGAACCATTCACTTTCTGGAGTAAAAGCCTCTATCCTCAAACCTGTTTCGGAGTGAAAGCATGAGCCAGAAACGTCTCAGTGGTGCAGAAATTCGCCAGAGTTTCATTGACTTCTTCGTTCAACGCGGGCACACCTTCGTCCCCTCGTCCTCGCTGGTGCCGGGCGGCGATGCCACGCTGCTCTTCACCAACTCCGGTATGGTGCAATTCAAGGACGTGTTCCTCGGCACCGATAAGCGCCCCTATACGCGGGCCACGAATTCCCAGAAATGTATGCGCGTGGCCGGGAAACACAATGACCTGGAAGACGTCGGGCGGGATGATACGCATCACACCTTCTTTGAAATGCTCGGCAACTGGTCGTTTGGGGATTATTACAAGAAAGAGGCGATTGCCTGGGCCTGGGAACTGTTGACCGACGTGTGGGGACTGCCCAAAGAAAGGCTCTGGGCGACCTGCTTCAAGGACGAAAAGGGACGCATTCCCACCGATGAGGAAGCGGCCGATTACTGGCGCGCCCAGCCGGGTTTCCTGCCCGATCACGTGCTCTTCTTCGGGCGTAAGGAAAACTTCTGGGAAATGGCGGAGACCGGCCCCTGCGGCCCGTGCTCCGAAATCCACATTGACCTCGGCGAAGCCTACTGCGACAAAAAAGACGAACCCGGCCATGTTTGCCGCGTCAATGGAGACTGCAAGCGCTTCCTGGAGCTATGGAATCTGGTCTTCATGCAATATAACCGCCTGGATGCGGAGACGCTGGAACCCCTGCCGGCCAGGCATGTAGATACCGGCATGGGGCTGGAACGCATCGTAGCGGTGCTCCAGAACGTGAACTCGAACTATAAGACCGATCTCTTCATGCCCCTGATCGAGCGCGTGCGCGCCATGACCGGTCACAGCCTGGAAGAGGTTTACGCCGATTTCACCCCCTATCGCGTCATCGCCGATCATGGGCGCGCCGCGGCCTTCCTGATCGCCGATGGCGTTGTCCCTGGCAACGCCGGGCGCAACTACGTTTGTCGCATGGTCATTCGCCGCGCCGCCCGCTTCGGCACCAAAATCGGCCTCGAACGTCCCTTCCTGGCCGAGGTCGCTGAGGCGGTCATTGAGCACTATGGCCATTTCTATCCCGAACTCCAGCGCCATCGCAGCCTGATCCTGGACACGATCACGCGGGAGGAAAAGCGATTCGCCCGTGCCCTGGAGATCGGCAGCAACCGCCTGCAAATCCTGTTAGACGAGCTTCGTCAGAGAGGGGAGCGCATTCTGAGCGGCCGCCTGGCGTTCGATCTCTATGCCACTAGCGGCATGCCCTTCGAGATCGCCCGCGACATCGCTCGCGAACAGGGCATGGACATTGAGGAAGCAGGCTTCCGTGAAGCCATGGAGGAGCATCGTCAGGCCTCCGGCGCCGGTAAAGCCATGGGGCCATTGGGCGGCGAAGATGCCGAGTTCTTCAGCAACATCCTGAAGAAGCTCCAGCAGCGCGGCGAATTGGGGGCAGAGGGCGTTCACTACGACCCCTACAACCGCACGCGGGTCAGCGGCAAAGTGCTGGCGCTGGTTCGTGAAGGGGAGGAGGTCGAAATGGCTGAGGCCGGCGACCGCGTCGAAGTTATCCTGCCGGAGACGGGCTTCTACATAGAATCGGGCGGTCAGGTGAGCGACACAGGCATCCTGCGCGCAGCGGATGGGAGCTGGGAGATCGAGGTACAGGATATGCGCAAGCCGGCAGCCGGCGTGATCACCCATGTCGGCGAGGTGATTTTCGGCAGGCCGCGGCGCGGCGATCTGGCACATGCCGAAGTGGACATGGAGCGCCGCCATGACATCATGCGCAATCACACGGCCACCCACCTGCTCCACGCCGCGCTGCATCAGGTGCTGGGGCCGCAGGCGTTGCAGGCTGGTTCGCTGGTGGCGCCGGATCGCCTGCGCTTCGATTTCAGCTACCCGCAGGCGCTCACTCCCCAGCAGCTCGCCGAGATCGAGCGTCGTGTGAATGAGATGATCGCCGCCGACTGGCCTGTTCAACCTGCTTACAAGAAGCGGGAAGAAGCCATCGCCGAAGGGGCTATCGCTCTCTTCGGAGAAAAATACGGCGAGATCGTGCGTACCTTGCGCATTGGTGATGAAGAACACCTGATCTCCTACGAACTTTGCGGCGGCACGCACCTCAGCCGCACCTCCGATGTCGGTATGTTCCTGATCCTCAGCGAGTCCTCGGTGGGGACGAATGTGCGGCGCATCGAGGCCGTCACCGGGCGCGGCGCCTATCAGCTTGTAGCGCAGCGCTTCCAGGTGCTTGAGCAGGTCGCCAGCCTGCTCAAAACCAGCCCTGAAGAGGTGGCGCAAAAAGTGGCAGGCCTGCAGGAAGAATTCCAGGCCACTCGCAAGGCCTTGAATGCGCTCCAGAAAGAACATGCGACGCTCCTCTTCCGCCAGCGTTTGAGCAGCATGGAGACGCTCAACGGGGTACACCTGCTCATCACTGAATTGCCCGGCCTGGATGACGAAACACTGCGCACCTTAGCAGACGTGTTCCGCCAGGAAGTGCGCGAGCGTGGGGTATGTGTGGTTGCCAGCCGCAATCAATCGGCGCGGATCATGGTCGCCATGACCGCGGACCTGGTCAAACATGGCTGGAAGGCCGGCGAGCTGGTCAGCTACCTGGCTCGTCAACTGGGCGGCGGTGGAGGGGGAGCCCCTCATCTGGCACTGGGAGGTGGCAGCGAGCTCGCAAAATTGCCGGAAGTCCTTGCCAGTGCGCGCCGTTGGGTGCAGGAGAAAGGGGAAGCGCAGGGAAAGTAAGAAGTAAAAAGCAATCTCCCGTCAGCCGGGAGATTGCTTTTTTCCATGTTCTACCTGGAAAGATGCGCTTCTCAACGCAAGGGAAACTCCTGCGCGCAGGCCATGCTCTCCTCAGACATTTTTCTGCCAGACAGCCAGCTCCAGCGTGACACGCTCAAAGAAACTTTCCGGAGGCAGAGGCCCTTCTCCATATTCCAGGTCCACCACTTTGGCCAGTAACTGCAAATTGGCCGTTTCCAGCATGTATTCGCCTCCCGGCTGGATCAGCGCAAGCTCACCTTTTGCCTCCAGCTCGGCGCGAATGGAGGCATCCTGATAGGCATGGCGACTCATCAAAACCGTGGTTGCGGTCTTAATATCCCCCTGATCGTATAACCAGACTTCCAGGGCAGTGACACGTTTGGGATCCCCGACGCCGATGACCTTCGAGATGCCTACGCCATATTCCCCAAGGAACTTTCCGGCCGGCGATTCGATGCTGAAGGATTCATCGTACAGGTTGTCTCCCAGGACATACGTCGTCAGCACCTGCGCCACCGGCGGAGCGACGCCCATGGCCTGGTAATCCGTGCGTTCGGCCTGACGGCTCAATTCGCGCGCCTGCATGGCCGGGGTAACGACCTTCGGTCCCTTGCGCAACAAGCGGAAAAGGTACAATCCACCCCCAACCGCAACCGCCAGCACCAGGATCAGGCCCACCACAAGCACTACCCTTGCCCAATTCAGACCCTTCTGAGAAGCAGGCCGCTCTTGCAGGGCCTGTTCGCCAAAGACTTTGCGGATCAGACTGCCATAGGCTTCGACTGCCAGCCTCTCCTCCGGCGCCGCATTTTCCAGAAGGCGACGGTAAATGGAGGGCGCCACAGGGCCTAATGCTTCCCAACGATGCGCTGCCTGATTGGGGTCCAACCTCAGGCGAAAAGAATCAATCGCCATACGCAGGTAATCTTCCTGGAGATCAGGGCGCAAAACAGCCGGCGTGGCATTCACCCACTGGACAGGCTGGATCACCCATCCCCAGAGCAGACCGATCAAAATCCCCAGGATCAACCCCAGGGCAGCAGCGATTTGCGGTTTTTTCAGATAGAGAAGGAGCAAGTCACGCATAGGAACCTCGGCAAGAAAGGAATGGGTTTACTCGAATTCTGTTACAGGCATCAGCTCTTCCAGGTTAAAAGTTTCCTGGCAGACGGTGCACTGCGCCTCCGATTTTCGGATTAAGACCAGCAGGCCTCCGCATTTGGGACAGGGAGAGGGGATCGGTTTTTTCCAGGAGACGAAATCGCAAGCCGGATAATTTTCACATCCATAGAAGATGCGACCGCGCCGGCTCTTGCGCTCCACCAGTTCCCCACCATCTTTTGGACACTTCACCCCGATCCGTTCCAGCAGCGGCTCGGTGTAGCGGCAGGTGGGGAAATTACTACAGGAGATAAATTTTCCATAGCGCCCGTAACGGATCACCAGGTCATGACCACAGCGGGGACAGAGACGCCCAACCTTTTCCGGCTCGCTGCGAGCAACAGGCATTTCGCGCACGGCTTGAGCCACTTTCTGGGAAAAGGAGCCATAGAATTCTCGCAGCACCTGTACCCAATCGGCTTCCCCGCCGGCAATCCGATCCAGGTTCTCTTCCATCTGCGCCGTAAAGCCTACGTCCATAATATCGGGGAAATGCTGCACCAGCAGATCGCTCACCAGCATTCCGGTTTCCGTGGGCACCAATCGCCGATCCACGCGTTCGACATAGCCGCGCTGCTGGATCGTCGAAAGGATCGGAGCATAGGTGGAAGGACGACCAATCCCGTTTTCCTCAAGAGCCTGCACCAGCGAAGCCTCGGTATAGCGTGGCGGCGGCTGGGTGAAATGTTGCTCCGGGATCAGGCGTTGTAACAGCTGGGGCTGTCCCTCATAAATCTGGGGCGGAATGCGCACGTTTTCTTCCTCTTGAGCATCCTCATCCCTCGCTTCTTCGTAAACGACCAGGAAGCCGGGGAATTTCACCGAGGAGCCGGAGGCGCGCAGCAAGTAAGCATGAGCCGTTCCCTTCCCGCTGATCTCCACCTGGAGCGTATCGTAAACCGCCGCCTCCATCTGCGAAGCGACAAAACGCTGCCAGATGAGCTGATAGAGCCGATACATGGCCGGCTCCAGATAGGGCTTAACCTTTTCCGGCTCACGGAACACCGAGGTTGGGCGAATGGCCTCATGGGCCTCCTGGGCGCTGACCGCGCGCGTCTTGTAACGCGGCGGTTCCGCAGGCAGGAAATCGTTGCCAAAGCGCGAGGCGATATAGCGACGCGCCTCCGCCTGCGCCAGCTCAGAGACGTTGGTAGAATCGGTGCGCATGTAGGTAATCAGGCCGGTCGAGCCCCCCTCGCCGACATCCACACCTTCATACAAGGCCTGAGCCAGCGCCATGGTGCGTTTGGCGGTGAAGCCCAGTCGCCGCGAGGCCTCTTGCTGTAAGGTCGAAGTGATAAAGGGCGCAGCCGGTTTCCGACGGCGCTCTCCCCGCCTGATATGCTCGATCCTGAACGTCGCGTTCTCCATATCCAGCAACAGAGGGCGCACCGTCTCCTCATTGGGCAATTTCGGTTCTTCTCCATCCACCCGCACCAGACGAGCGATAAAAGTACTTTTCAGCCCCTGTGGCAGGAATTCGGCGGCAATCGTCCAGTACTCTTCCGGCACGAAAGCCTGAATCTCGCGCTCACGCTCGACGATCAGGCGCAGCGCCACGGACTGAACGCGCCCTGCGGACAGGCGATTGCGCACCTTTTCCCACAGGATCGGGCTGATCTGATACCCGACCAGCCGATCCAGGATGCGCCGCGCTTGCTGGGCATTGACCAGGTTCATGTCAATGGCGCGCGGATGGGAAAACGCCTCTTGGATGGCCGGTTCTGTGATCTCGTGGAAGGTCACACGCCGCGCTCGTTGGGGGTCAATCGCAGCCGCCTCCATCAGATGCCAGGCGATAGCCTCCCCTTCACGGTCCGGGTCGGTGGCGAGATAGATTTCTTCGGCGCGCGCCGCCAGCGACTTGATCTCGCGCACCACTTCTTTCTTCTCTTTCGGCACAGTATAAGTGGGAGTGAACCCGTTTTCTATATCCACCGAAAGGCGAGAGCGCAACAGATCGCGCACATGGCCCACGGAGGCCTTGACCGTGAACCCCTTGCCCAGGAAGCGCCCCACCGTCCGCGCCTTGGCCGGCGATTCGACAATCACGAGCCTCCCCTGGCGCTCCTCATTCTGCTTCGGTGGCTTGAGCCCTTCATGGGCTGGCGTAAGGCCTGCCCGCACCATCGTGGCACCACAGACGGCGCACATACCCCGTGTGATCGGTGTACCGCGGGCATTAAAGGCAGGCTGGGGGTCTTTCATTTCGCGATGTGTTTTGCACTTCAAGCAGTAGGCTTCCATAGCTACAGATACTCTTCCTTTTGGTGTTGTTTAAGATATTCTACCACTTGTCGCACGCGCGGCGCCTGATCTTTGCGACAGATCAGCAGCGCATCTCCACTATCCACAACGATCAGGCCATCCACGCCAATCGTCACAATCAAACGGCCATCATGATTGCCATAGACCAGTGAATTAGAAGTATCCAGAGGCAAATGGTTGCCGCCAAAAACGATATTCCCCTGTTCATCCGGCAACAGCACGTTGAAAAGCGAATCCCAGTTTCCAATGTCGCTCCATCCCAGGTCGGAGGCCGGAAGCACCGCTACCCTTTCGGCATATTCCATCACACCGTAGTCAATGGTCTCCGTCTCCAGGGTTGGCCAGAGTCGCTCCAGGGTTTCCTGGCGGCGAGAGGTATCCCAATCGGCCAGGATTTCATCCAGCACCCGTTTCAACTCCGGCATGTGGCGGGCAATCTCTTCCAGGATCCGGTCAGCCCGCCAGATGAACATCCCGGAATTCCAGGAATAATCCCCGGAAAGGATCATCTGGCGCGCCTCTGCCTCGGATGGCTTCTCTTTAAAGCGCAACACGCGATAGGCTGGATAGAAGAAGGTCTCCGGAAGAGGCTCCCCACGCTGAATATAGCCATAGACGGTAGCCGGATAGGTAGGGGTGATGCCCAAAGTCACCAGATAGCCGGCTTCAGCGACATCGAAGGCGACACGCAGCAAAAGAGCAAACAGATCGCCATTGCGGATGAAGTGATCCGAAGGCAGGATAGCCATCATCGCCTGCGGATCGCGTCGCGCCAGGACTGCGGCCGCCAGCCCGACCACCGAAGCAGTGCCGCGGGGGACAGGCTCCACGAGGAAATTGTGCGGCAGGAGCATCGGCGCCTGCTCCTGGATCGCCTCAAGCTGTTCTGCGACCGTCACGACAAAAATGCGCTCCGGAGGAAAAATGGCGCGTAACCGATCCACCGTGGACTGAAACAACGAGCGCTTTTCGACCAGGGGCAGGAGTTGCTTGGGCCGTTTCCGCCGCGAGACCGGCCACAGGCGTGTACCTCCTCCTCCTGCCATAATGACTGCGTAGGTGTGCTCCAGCATCCTCAAATCCCTTTATCCATAAAAGGCTTGCGACTCGCGCACGGCAATATAGTGCATCTGGCCTGCCTGGCGCACCATCCCTTTCAGTTCCATCAGCACCAGAGTCGCCGAGATTTTTTCAATCGGCAGGCCCAGTTTGCGAGAAATTTCGTCAATATGCGTCGGCTCAGTTATCACATTCAGAATCGCACCTTCTATCTCATCCGAAGGGAAAGCGCGGCGGGCGGTCTTCTGCTCGTTCACCCGCTGCAGACGAAGGGCAGGGATCAGATCCGCGGCATCCAGCAAAAGCTGCGCTCCCTGCTGGATCAGGCGATTGCAACCGCGGCTCTGGCCGGCAAAAATGCTCCCCGGAATGGCAAAGACTTCGCGTCCCTGCTGGGCGGCAAAACCGGCCGTCAGGAGAGCGCCGCTGTTTTCTCCGGCCTCCGTCACGATCACCGCCTGCGAAAGGCCGGAGATGATGCGATTGCGAGGAGGGAAATTGCTCGCTTCGGGCGGCGTACCAGGCGGATAATCGCTCAGCAGGGCCCCATGCTCGATGATCTGCTCGGCAAGCCCACGATGTTCCGGCGGATAAACCTGATCCACACCGCTCCCTAACACCGCGATCGTCCGTCCGCCGGCGCGCAGGGCTGCCTGATGGGCGACCCCATCCACGCCGCGCGCCAGGCCGCTGACAATGGTCAACCCCTGCGAGGCCAGGAACGCGCTGATCTCCTCCGTCACCTGGCGCCCGTAAGGAGTGATGCGCCGCGTTCCGACGATGGCCACCGCAAAATCGTCCTCCGGCAAAAGCTCTCCGCGCACATACAGCACCGGAGGCGGTTGATCGATCTCCCGCAGACGCGAAGGATACCCGTCATCCTCCCAGGTCAGCACCTGGATACCCTGTTCCTGAATGCGTTCCCAGCAGCGCTCCAACAGGTCACTGGATCGGACGGTCTCCAGGCGTTCACACAGTCGCGCCGGCAGCCCATGCATTTGTAGCTCCAGGGAGGAAGCCCGCCAGGCGTGTTCTGCACTGCCAAAAGCCTCCACGAGCTGCTTCATGCGCACCGCACCGATCCCTTTTACAAGATTAAATCCAACCCAATATCGCTTCTCGTCCATGAGATCATTTCCTGCCACAGAAACCCGCTGACCTGGCGTCCTGATAGTTTGCCTTTCTCAAACCCGACTCACCGCAAAAGGGAGGTTTTTCACCACATAGCCACAGAGAGGATGGAGAGCGCAGAGACGAAATATAGTGCGCTATGAGGCTATTGGGTGAGTTTTTGTAACTGCCTACCCTAAGCGATGAAGAACTCTTTAACTCTTGTCATTGCGAGCGTAGCGAAGCAATCTCCTGGCTGATATGGGGATTGCTTCGCCGCCTGCGGCGGCTCGCAATGACAAAGTATGGATGGTTGGTGGGCAGTTGGTAGGTAATTACGAGTTTTTGCAGTGAACGAATGAGAAGTCTACCGCAAAAGGGTGAAAATCGAACCACAAAGAACTTTGTGGCTTCGTGATGAAACTTCAGGTTTTTGCAATAGAGTCATGATAGCAGACCCTACAAGATTGGGCGGGCTGGCACCCTCGCGGGGAACGGTTCACCTGATACAATCATGGCAGATGGTCACAGATTCTATCACAAACCTTACAGGCGCGGCAGCACAATTCCTTGCTGACGCTGATACTTTCCTTTGCGTTCGGCATAAGAAACTTCACATTCCTCATCGGCCTCGAAGAAAAGCACCTGAGCAATGCCCTCGTTCGCATAAATTCTGGCCGGCAGCGGCGTTGTGTTGGAAATTTCCAGGGTCACATACCCTTCCCATTCCGGCTCGAACGGGGTGATGTTGACAATGATCCCACATCGGGCATACGTAGACTTCCCCAGGCAGACACACAACACCCCTCGCGGCACCCGAAAGTACTCCACCGTTCGCGCCAGCGCAAAGGAATTGGGAGGGATCACACATACCTCCCCTTTGAAGTCCACCATGCTCTTGGGATCGAACTGCTTGGGGTCTACCACCGTCGAGTACACGTTTGTGAAAATCTTGAATTCATCAGCCACCCGGATGTCATAGCCATAGGAAGAAAGGCCGTAGGAGATCACACCCTCCCGCACCTGCCTATCCACAAAAGGCTCGATCATCCCATGTTCCAGTGCCATCTTGCGAATCCAGTGATCGGGCTTCAATCCCATCGTTCCACCTCGTTGAACGTATTTCCAGCCTCGCCTATTCGCATGTCCGCTGGCCGATGCGCTTCAGCTCAATTCCCGTTCAAAAGCAGTTCTATCGCCTTATCGAGCTGCGGATCGCGCTGATTCTTATAATCATCCTCCGTCATCTTGACCACCACATCTGGCTCCAACCCCTTCTCATGGATAGAATAACCATTCGGGGTGAGCCAGCGAGCAATCGTGATCCGCACAGCGCCCTGATCGTTGCTCAACGGAATCCAGTTCTGGACAGAGCCCTTGCCATACGTGGTCACACCGACGAGCTTCCCGCGCTGATGATCCCGGATCGCCCCGGCCACAATTTCAGAGGCGGAGGCCGTTCCCTCATTCACCAACACAACGAGCGGAATTTCCGTAGCCAGACCTTTCCCGTTCACCGTATAGGTATCGCGAGAGCCATCGCTGTGCTCCTCATAGAGCACCACACCCTGCGGGATGAACTCGGAGACCACATCAACCGCAGTACTCAGATAGCCGCCGCCATTGTTACGCAGGTCAAGGATCAGGCCTTTGGGATTTTGCTTTAACAGTTCTTCCAGCGTGCTGTGCAATTCGGCGCTTGTCTTATCCCCGAAGGTGATCAACCGCACATAAGCCAGCCCGTTATCCAGTATTTTCCCTTCCACGCTGTTAACCGTAATGTGCGCGCGGGTGATCTTGACGGTAAACGGCTCCTCCACACTGGGGCGGCGAATGGTTAGCTCCACCGTCGTCCCTGCGGGGCCAAGCACCTTGCGACGCACTACCTCCGGGCTGATCCCGGTCATATCCTGACCATCCACAGCGATGATCTGATCCCCATTGCGTAGACCTGCCTTCTCAGCAGGAGAGCCGGGGATGGGACTGATGATCGTCAGAAATTCACCGCCGGTATCCACCCAGGCGCCGATCCCCTCGTACTCACCGCTCAGTGATTCTGTGGCATCTTTATATTCCTGCGGATCCATGTAGCTGGTATGCTTATCGCCGACCGCTTCATACATCCCGCGGATCGCCCCGCGCATCAGCGCCACATCATCCAGCTTTGCTTTATCCACATATTCCTGATGGAGCAAATCCCAGGCCTCCCAGAACGGGTGGAAAAGTTCCTGGAGTGCGTTGGGAGTTGCCGTCTGCGCCGCAGGAGCCGGGGTATACAGCCCCACAAAATGCGGCAGGGGGCTGTTTCTGGCAACCCAGCCAGCTGCAAAGCCCCCGGCAAAGATGCCAATCGCCATGACCAGCTCGATCAAAACAATCGCCAGCACTTTGGCCCAGGTAATACGTCTTTCAGGTGTCGTTTGCATGAAAAGCCTCCAGAATAGTTTTTACAGGAAACAGTTTATCACAAGAAAATGAAAGAGCGGTGAGCCTTGCAATGTCGTCGGCAAGTCACCAATGCAGGACAGGCTTTCCAGCCTGTCAAAAAGAGCACAGAGCCTTCCGTCCACCCGCTCCCGATTCGCTAACGACTCCACGGCAAAAACTCGCTACCTTTGCCGTGAACCCAATTTTACCCGAAAAGGGGTCGCCAGCCGTGTCCAGCCTGTGGCCACTCGCCCGGCCTTCCAACGCATTTCGTTTCCGTTCGCTCAGGGAAAAAGGCTCTTCGCGTCTGCTGCTTAAACGATGCTTCCGCCGGAGGAGGGCCGGCGGAAGCACTCGCCAAAGGAGGAGACAGTGAGGAGCATCCTGGAGGTGTCTTGTCCCGTCTCGCTGTCCAGTTTACCACAACACTGGACAGAATGTAGTGCCAGATGTCACGAAAAGCTCGTGACTAATTTCACATTCTGGCTACGCGGCTTCCTCGATCACCTTCCCCAGGATGTCGTTCGCATCCATGAGCAGGTACTCCTGCCCATCCATCTTGAACTCGGTGCCGCTATACTTGGCAAAGATCACCTTGTCGTTGACCTTTACTTTGATCTCTTCATCATCGCCCACCGCGACCACCAACCCCATCTGGGGCTTTTCCTTTGCGGTTTCAGGCAAAAGAAGGCCGGAAGCCGTACGCGCCTCCTGTTCCAGCGGGCGAATCAGAACACGAGAACCCAGTGGTTGAATCTTGATCTCGCTCATACAACACTCCTTTCATCCGAGAGTTTGGTTTTCAGCACGTTGTTTTTACTTCAATCCAAGATATTTGTCAATTTTAGGGCGATCAAACCCCACCACGATCTTCCCGCCAATATCCAGCACAGGCACGCCCTGTTGCCCGGATCGGCGCACCATATCTCTCGCAGCCGCGGCATCGCGGCTCACATCCACCTCTTTGAACTTAATCCCGCGTTCGCGCAGATATTTCTTCGCCGCGTTACAAAACGGGCAGCTCGGCGTGGTAAAGATGATCACTCGTGGCTGAGGCTTCTCCACAGTCGTCATGTACACCTCCTGAACAGGATCGAATTCCGTGTTTTAGATGAGCATCCATCCAGAAGGTTGCAAAACTACATCATCTTCACCACAATATCCCCGATCACATTGGCTGCCTGATCGCCCCGGTCGGCGGCATTGGAAAGATGGCGATAAATCTCACGCAGCTTAAGCATCTCCACCACATCTTCCAGGCTCTGCGGCGCGCGAAAGAGATCGGCCAGCGCTTCCCGATACACGGTCTCAATGCGATTCTCCAACGCCTTTGCCCGCACCGCATGATCGTTGGCCACATTGGGATGATCTTGCAGCCGCTGAATGCCGCGTTGAATTTCAACCGCTGCGTCATAGAGCAACGAGGCCATCCGCTCCAGGAAGGGATTGGGCCTGACATCCAGAATGGCCATTTCCTCCAGCGTTGTCGCCGCGTAATCCAGCACATCGTCCACCATCAGCGAAAGCGCAAAGATGTCTTCCCGATCAAAAGGGGTGATAAACGTGCGGTTTAGCTCATCAATCAGGATACGGCGCACCTCATCCGCTTCTTTCTCAATCTTGGAGACCTGATCCGCAATCTCAGGGTCTGGATTACGCATAAACTTCCGCAGCATTTCCATCCCTTGCACTGCGAAATCTGCCTGTTGAAGCAACAACTCCAGAAAACGATTTTCCTTTTGACGCCGTCGAAAGAACCTCATCACTCATCTCCTCATAAAAAGATAGGGAGAATTTTACAACAAAAGAGCGTTTATTTTGTGGATTGGACACAGGTTGATTGGACACCAACAGGGGATACCGCCTGGCCCTCCTGCCTTTCCCAGGTCATTGGCTCCGGGAGCGCAATCCTTCAGCGCCTGGCGCTACCAGCCATTCCCCAGGCGCTGGAGGCTCCTGGAGCGTTACCTGTCCGCTTCCCCCATCCCACGCCTTCTCAGAGAGGCCCGCTCACCCGGCACACCAACCCTTTGAGATAAGCAGACTCCGGAAAGTGCAGCGCGATCGGATGATCCGCATCCTGGGAAAGAAAGCGCACAATCCGCGCATCCACGCCTGCATCAAGTGCCGCCGCGGCCACGATTTTCTGGAAAAGCGCGGCGTCTACCCCGCCGGAACAGGAAAAAGTCAACAACAACCCTCCAGGGCGCAGCAGCTTAAAGGCCAGCAGATTAATATCCTTATAGCCGCGAGCCGCCTTTTCCACCTGCGCCGCGGTCGGAGCAAATTTAGGCGGATCGAGCAGGATCAGGTCAAAACGACGATTCTGATCGCGAAAACGGCGCAGCACCTGAAACGCATCGCCTTCTATTGTCTCTACCCGCTCAAGCGGCAGGCCGTTCAAATTCACATGGGCGCGCAATTGCGCCAGAGCCTCTGCCGAAGCATCTACCGCCACGACCGACCGCGCGCCCCCAGCCAAAGCATTCAACGTGAATCCACCGCTATACGAAAAGCAATCCAGCACCTCCCGACCTGCAGAAAGCGAACGCAACAGAGCGCGGTTTGCCCGCTGATCGAGATAGAAGCCGGTCTTATGTCCATGCGCCAGATCAACCCGGAAGCGCAAACCATGCTCCTCGATCTCGACGAAGGGAGGGGACTCTCCCCACACCAGGCCGCTTCGCAGCGGCAACCCCTCCAGGGTGCGCACTTCGGCATCGGAGCGTTCGTAAATCCCCCGGCAGGGAATGTGAGCGCTCAGTAACTCAAGCAGGGTCTCGCGCCAGAATTCGGCCCCGGCGCTCAGGAACTGCACCACCAGCACCTCCCCGTAGCGATCCACGATCAGCCCAGGCAGGCCATCCGATTCGGCATACACCAGCCTCACCGCCGCCTGTTCTAACAGACCCAGCGCCGCCCGTTGTTCCAGCGCGCGCTCCAGTCGCTGAAGCAGAAAACGCGCATCCACCGCCTGGGCATCAAACGTCCAGACCCGCGCGCGAATTTGCGAAACAGGGCTGTAAGCCGCCTGAGCCAGGAATTTTCCATTCGCACTGTAAACATCCACCGTTTCTCCCATGCCAGGCGCACCGATCACCCGCTGAACAGCCCCGGAAAAAATCCAGGGATGGCGTCGGAGCAATGATTGCTCACGCCCTTCTTTCAATATCAGGCGCGGTTTTTCAGGCAGTGTGATGGGCGGCACGGATCAACAGAAATTCGCCGATATTTTCCAGGGTCAAGAGACCAACCAGCTCCCCCTGATCGGTAACAGGAAGCGTTCGCAAAGCTCTGCTGGAGCAAAGCAAAAGCCTCATCCAGGCGCTGCTGCGGTTGTAGCTCCACAGGGGGCGCAATCATACTCTCACCTACTGGCGCCTCCTCCCCAAGCTGATTCAGGCCTCGGAGCAACGCCTCCCGGGTGAGCAATCCCACCAGATGGCCATTCTCCACCACGGGGAAATCCACCTGACTGCTCGCCAGCAGAAGCTGAGCCGCTTCTTTCAGCGTGTTCTGGGGTTGCAAAACATCGTAACGGGTGAGCATCGCCTGGCTGACCGGCAAACCACTGAGCGAAAGGCGCTGCCTGGCCATGGCCGCCTCTTCCTCCGCCCCCTCCCAGACGAAGAAAGCGATAAAGACCAGAAACGGGTTGCTGAAAAGGCCGATCACGCCGAAGAGAAAGGCAAAAGCCTTTGCCAGTTGCGCGGCGATAGAAGTCGCGCGCAGATACTCCAGCTTAAGCGCCAGCGAGGCACGCAAAACCCTGCCACCGTCCATCGGGAAAGCCGGAAGCAGATTAAACGCCGCCAGCAGAAGATTGACGCTCAATAACCTGGCCCAAAAGGAAGGATGGCTGAGCTGGGAAAGCGGTAAACGCAAAAACAGCCACAGGACAAGCGCAATCAAGCCGTTCACCGCCGGCCCCGCCAGCGCAATCCAGAGTTCCTGAACTGGCTGCTCAGGGATACGCTCCAGGCGCGCCACGCCGCCAATCGGATACAGGGTGATGTCCTGGGCGCGTATGCCATACCGCTGTGCCATCAGCGCATGCCCGAATTCGTGGAGCACGACGCAAACAAACAGAACAAGCACAAAAAGGATACCGCCCAGCGCTGCACTCAACGAGCGATACCTCAGAAAATCGTTCAATCCCACCCATAGAACGAGCAACCAGAACGTGGGGTGAATATAAACGCGAATACCCCGAAAAGAGGCGATCTGAAACATTTTTCTCCCAAAGAGCAATGCTCCGTTGCAGCGCAGGCCAGGATCAGGAAATCAGCCCGATCTCGCGCCCGGATTCGATGATCACCTCGATAGCATGTTCAATATCTTCTGGCTCATGCGCCGCCGTGACCGTGGCGCGCAGGCGCGCCAATCCCTCCGGCACAGCCGGGGAAACCACCGGCAACACAAAAATATCCCGGTGATGGCAGGCACGCGTCATCATGAAGGCGCGCTCATCGGAACCGCACAGGATCGGCACAATCGCTGTCTGCGTGAGCATGGTATCAAATCCAGCGGATTTTAATCCGTTGATAAAAATCTGAGTGTTCTCGCGCAAGCGTTGAATGCGCCAGGGTTCATCCAGGATGACTTTAAAAGCCTCGTTGGCAGCCGCAGCCTGGGCGGGGGGCAGCGCAGCCGAAAAGATATAAGCCCGACTGGCATGGCGCAGATAGTTGATCAATTCTTTCCGCCCGGCCACATATCCCCCTACCGAAGGGATCGTCTTGCTCAAAGTGCCCATCTTGATGTCTATGACATCTTCCATGCCAAAGTGCTCCTCGATGCCGCGCCCTGTTTCGCCAAGCACACCGACCGAATGCGCCTCGTCAATCATCAACCAGGCGTTGTACTTGCGGCAAAGCTCCACCACGCGCGGCAGGTCAATAATATCCCCATCCATGCTGAAGACCGCATCGGCGATCACCAGTTTGGCCGCATCGGGCGGGACTTGCTGCAAACGACGCTCGAGGTCTTCCATGTCATTATGGCGAAAGCGGCGGAACTCGGCACCGGACATCAAACACCCATCTATAATAGAGGCATGGTTGAGTTTATCAGAGATGACATAATCGCCGCGCCCCATAAGCGTAGAGATCACTGTCAGATTGGTAGCATATCCTGAAGAAAAGGTGATAGCCGCTTCCGCATGTTTGAAGGCCGCAATGGTTTCCTCCAGTTCCTGGTGGATCGTCAGCGTACCGGCCAGGGTGCGCACGCCATGCGTACCACTCCCGAAGCGATCAATTGCCTCTTTTGCAGCTCGATTAATGCGTGGGTGGCCCAGCAATCCCAGGTAGCTGTAGGAAGCGTACATCCCCATTTCGCGCCCCTGGACAACGACGCGTGCACCCCCTTTAATTTCCTGGACAGGCAGGTTATAAAAATAAAGATCCGCTTCTTTCAATCCCTGAACGCGCTGATTCATTGCCCGAATGCGGCGCATAACGTTATCATCAGCGGTATTGAAATCCATACCTTTCCTCCTGTGCGAATTGGCCTGCAGGTGATAACACAGTATACCATAGTTGAGTTCACTGCAAAAAGGCGATCTTTTCACCACAGAGACCACGGAGATCATAGAGACTAAAGATAAATTTATCTTTAGTCAAAAATAGGGCTGTGAAAATTTTTCTGACATGCGCCAAGCGACCCAAAAAATTATCCTTTTATTCATGAACCTTACACGCTCTGTGCACTCTGTGTGCTCTGTGGCGAGTTTTTGCAGTAGACTCTTGTCCTCAAATTTCCTGAAGTAAAGTTATACTACCGAACGAGTGGTCTGTCATGCGTAAAAGTGTGTAATCGCACTGTACGAAATACCCCCATATGTGGGTGAAAAAGGCTCTCAAAGGCTTTTGGTTCCCACTAATGGGGTAGTTTTCAAAGTGGCGTGATTTCAATTTCATCTGTGACAGACCAGTAGTGCCGATATTCTGCACAAGTCAGATATAATTGGGGCAATCTGTATCGAGAACACACCGGGAGTCCAGAAATGTCCCTTTGAAGAACTGATTATGAAGCTGGCAGTATCAACAGTGTGTATGGTTTGTAGATGTTTGTAAACCAGGCTCCGAATTTTGTATGGTAAAAAGTTACAAGGCACTACCTAAAATTTCTATTATTACTCCGACGTTGAATCAGGCTAAATTTATAGAACGCACAATTTTATCTGTGCTAAATCAGGGTTATCCTGATCTGGAGTATCTGGTCTTTGATGGTGGATCTACGGATAGCACTCAGGAGATTCTCCAACGATATTCGGCAAAGATAAAATGGTGGAGTGAACCTGATCGAGGACAGTCACATGCCTTGAATAAAGGGTTGCAAATATGTACTGGCGAGATTATTGGTTTTATCAATTCGGATGATGAATATGAACCAGGTGCACTTTTGAAAGTAGGACAATTTTTCTCTTCGCATCCTGAAGCGATGTGGATTACAGGCAAATGCAGACTTATAGACGAAGATGACAAAGAAGTGTTTTCTTTTATCTCGATTTACAAGCACACCTTACTCAGGTTCCATCATCCAGCCTTGCTGGCGATTGTGGATTATATACCTCAACCGTCAACCTTCTGGCGACGAGTCATAGTGGAAGAAATAGGTTTATTTGATGAAAGTCTTCGATATGTAATGGATTACGACTATTGGCTTAGAATTTCAAAACGTTATCGTCTGTATTACATCAATGAATACCTGGCCAGATTCCGCATTTATCCGTCTTCTAAAACCTGGCAAAGCGCAGTTTCTCAAGATAAAGAAGAAGAAAAAATGGTACAACGTTATGTCAAATCAAAATTTTTGCTTTTTATGCATAGATCTCATCGTTTTATGAATAAGCTAGGTTATTCACTCCTGGAAAAATTCGTTCAACCTTAAGGAGCTCTATATGATGAAAAGATACCATTCCTTTTTTTTGAGCGTTTGGAATCTTTCTCCTTATGTTTGGGCGTTACTTGGTTTTTTGGTCGCTTACTTTGTTTTCTTTATTGTTCCTACCTTTTTTGCCGGTCATGTCATGCAGTTTTTTCAATACTTACCAGCTTTGGATCCTGTTGGTTATGATCTTATGCAAGCACTGAGTTATAGTCGGGCGTGGTTCATAGAGAAACGCTCCCCTTATATTGGAATGAATCTTTATCCACCTCTTGTCAGTGTTCTCTTTACGCCTTTGCTTTTCTTCGATTTTTACTTTTCATATAAGTTAATCACAGTTGTCAATTTTCTTTTATTTTCAGCAATGACTCTGCTTTTTCCAATGATTAAACGAGATGCTAAATTTTTTCCTTTTACAATTTTTTTCTTTATAACCGGAGTTTACTCATATGGTTTTCAGTTTGAACTTGAAAGAGGACAATTCAATTTAATTGCAATGTTCTTATGTCTTCTTTCTATCTTACTTTTTCATAATTTTTCTCAAAGTAAAATATGGCGCAAGGTTTCTTATCTTTTGTTTACTATTTCTGTCCAATTAAAGGTCTATCCAATAATTTTTCTGATTGCCCTTGTTGACGATTGGAAAGATATAAAGAATAACATTAGAAAAATTTTAATAATGAGCGTTGTAAACTTTGTACTTCTTTTCATTTTGGGCCCAGAAGTGTTTTTTGATTTTATAGAGGCGATCATGGTTCAAATTACAGACTTTGGTTCCTTTTGGGTTGGCAATCATTCTGTAAAGTCTTTCTCGGTATTTGTTGTATCGAAGCTATTACACCAAGATTTTAAATATATACTGTTCGTTCAGGCCGTTCTTTATACCCTTCTCTTTCTATGCTTTTTTCTAATCATGTTCCGAGCATATAAGAGAGGGGAAAAAGGTTTGAATGAATATTTGCTTTTGGGGTGTGCTATTCTTGCTTTGCTTATACCACCAGTTAGCCATGACTATAAATTATCTATTCTCCCTGCTTTTGTTTCTTTTCTACTATCCTCTAACAATTTTGAAAAATTCTTCAATAGAAATAAAAGTAACTCGTTGTCTTTGTTCATTTTACTCTTTGCATATTCGTCAACTTTATTCTCATTTACCAACAAGCCTTTATTTCTTCAGAACAATCTTCCATCGCTGGTTGTAATGTTGCTTACTGTTACCTTTCTCTACCTGAGCTCTACACCGGTTTCGGATATAAGCGATTGAATCCGTGCCTTCATTACCAGCGACTATAAAAGTATCTGTGATCTCTCAGTCTCAGGAATATAAAAAATTCGTCTCTTTGCAGCAAAGTCATCGCACATGCTATGAAATTCTCAAAACTTTCCCTCACCTGGCTCTTTCTTTCTATCCTTGTCTTCATCTACATCAGCCGTTATGACACCCTGCGCGCTGTGTC
>Ga0081479_110721_pt1 | contig 33998 bp, 31 predicted proteins | sample MamHotmetagenome_FD_70984 | JGI IMG/M metagenome (GOLD analysis project Ga0081479, IMG submission 70984) | Hot spring cone microbial streamer communities from Mammoth Hot Spring (Liberty Cap Streamers), Yellowstone National Park, USA - T=72 v2... | ecosystem: Environmental > Aquatic > Thermal...
ATATAATAATATATTTTCTGTATATCGAGGTTTGCGGAAAAAAACTTCAACTTGCGGATTTTTTAAAAATTTGGTATAATGTTTTACAACTTGGCAATTGAATAGGGTTTCTGCGATTTTACTATTGAGTAAAAATTTAACGGGTTTGTAGCCTACCTATGAGGAATTGAAACGCTTCTGTTTGGAAATTTAATCTCTAATACATTCGTGTTTGTAGCCTACCTATGAGGAATTGAAACAACGCTTTAGACCATGCTAAATCAAAAACTGCTAAGGTTTGTAGCCTACCTATGAGGAATTGAAATAAGAACGCTGGGTTCAGAGAGAAAACGATAAAGTCGTTTGTAGCCTACCTATGAGGAATTGAACCTGATCCTATCTCCATGAGTTTTCCAGTGTCGGTGTAGTTTGTAGCCTACCTATGAGGAATTGAAACACCACTATTGTTCCGTCCCTTTCTACATCCATAGAAGTTTGTAGCCTACCTATGAGGAATTGAAATTTTAAGAAACCCTGGATTTTCTTCCTAAAAATTCCTGGTTTGTAGCCTATCTATAAGGAATTGAAATTAAAAATACTAATTGTTTTTTGTTTTATTTTGATTAGTTTGTAGCCTGCCTATGAGGAATTGAAACAACTTATCCCAATTCTGTTTAGTTATTTTTTCTCCCGTTTGTAGCCTACCTATGAGGAATTGAAACTCAACGATGATAGTCTTAACGATATGACCATTTTCAGTTTGTAGCCTACCTATGAGGAATTGAAACCAAAAAATTAAAAAGATTATTTTTAAAAGAAGATTAAAGTTTGTAGCCTACCTATGAGGAATTGAAACGAGTAAATATCATCTATATAACTTTTATATTTTTCATTTGTAGCCTACCTATGAGGAATTGAAACGCAAACTCAAAAGTATGTGAGTAATCTTCTACTTCATTAGTTTGTAGCCTACCTATGAGGAATTGAAACTCTTTATCTATAGTAAAAACTATCTTTTTTAAAGAGGTTTGTAGCCTACCTATGAGGAATTGAAACGTGTTTCTCGTTATTGATGGTAAGAAATACTTGACTCAGTTTGTAGCTTACCTATGAGGAATTGAAACCTTTGAATTTGTCTAAAAACACCACAGCCTTAGCCAAGTTTGTAGCCTACCTATTATGAATTAACCCCCATATTTGACGATAACCTAAAATACAAATCAAAAAGCAAAATACACAACCACAAAAAGTCAGATTTTTTACAAAAAACTGTTTACAAAATTAAGAAGACAATTTAAATTTATAAAAAAGGAGGGAAAAATTAAAATGGAGCTAATAATTAGTTTTATCGCATTGATAGTTTTAATTTTAATGATTAGAAAGGTTGGAGTTAGTGAGTCTAATAGAAATGTAGCTTCGCCACCACAAGATATTTCGCAACAATCAACTACGCAAAACATTCCACAGAATACACTACCACAGAATAATTCAAATGTATTAAATGACATAGCAAAAGCTGGATTAATTGGAACTGCGGCAGGCTTGGGAATGGTTGGATCAGGAATGCTTTTTGGTAGAAATTACTATAACTATTACTATAATCGTGAACCTGACACAGCACTTGCAGAACATCTTCATGATTTAATATGGAATGATGACCATAATAAATGTGATAACGATGTAATTTATAATATTTTCTCAAGCTGTGACGATACAGGCTCTGATAACTCAGACTCTTCATGTAGTAGCTCATGGGATGATAACTATGACAATGATAACTATGATGATAGTAGTTATTAATGATAGCTATTGGTAAAAAGTTAAAAGAAGGTAACTAAGATGGATTTAACACCTTTATTCACTGCAATCGGATTATTCATATTAATTTTAATAGCTTTAATAGTTAAAGGCATCACATCATCTGATATTACTGTATCGCCCGATTCTTTTTCTTACAATGATTCAAGAAGATTTTATCATCTTACCGATTACTCATCAGACTGGTATTCAGACTATAACACAAGTTCTTTAAGTGGTTCATCTTTAATTTCAGACAGTGATTATTATTTAAATTCAAATACTTCAGATTATCTTACAGACCCTGCTTATGCTTGTCTAACTGGGAATATTTACCATGATACAATTTGCGAAAGTTCTTTTTCAAGTTCAAGTTTTGATGACTCTTTTAGCTCATCTTGGAGTTCTTGGGATAGCTTATGGGATAGTTCTTCAAGCTCTTCTTGGGACTCATGGAGTAGCTCAAGCAGTAATGATTGGTAAAGTTATAATTTTTCTACCATCCTTTTTAATCTTTCGTAATCAGCCTTGCTTAATTTTTTATCTTTATACACATAACTTTCAAGCTCTCTTGCAAATGTTAAAAGCTTTTGTTTAAGCTCTGTATTCTCTACTCTTGAGATAAACTCTTCCAATCCTTCGTTTTCATTTCTTTCATAGCCATACTTTTTTAATCTTTTGTTTAAAATATTCAGTAATCTTTTTTCATAAGGTTGTTTTAAGTATTTGATAAATAAAAATGTTAAGTATCCTACCAATAGCAAAATTACTGTAAAAATCAGATAATTTTTATTAAATTCAAATTCTATCTTTTTAAAATCTTTAATATCAGAAAAGCTTTTTTTGACTTTGTTAAAAAGTTCAACTTGCTTAGAAAAATCATAATTTACAATAAAGGTTGTATAGTAGTAGTTTATAGTATCAAGCCAAAGTTTTAATTTGTTTAACTTTTTTTCTCTTTCTATGATTGCATTTCTTACTGCCGGAGTAGGGTCAAATCTTATCCAATGTTTGTTTATGTATGCTTCGACCCAAACGTGGGCATCTTTCTGTTTAACTATGTAGTAATTGGCTGTTTGGTTGTAAGTAGCTGTCTTATAACCGCCTACAAGCCTTGAAGGTATGCCGTTTAACCTAAGCAGTATAACCATTGATGTTGCAAAGTACTCACAGTTTCCTTGCTTTTTTACAAACAGAAAGTTATAAATAGGATCTTGGCTAACAGATAGGTTTTGTAATGAGTATGTATAACTTTTTAAAAACTTCTCTATGTTTTTTGCCGTTTCTTCTTCGTTATTTCCATTTAAATCTTTGGCTAATTTGACTATAGATTCATTTAATTTCGGAAGTTGTAAGTATTCATTTTTAGTTTTTAACTCTTCATAGTATCTATCGTTGATAAAAGAAATACCCGAGTATTTAATTTTGTTGAATATAGGTTTATCAACAACATATGTTTTATCAATTTTTGGAGTAATAAAATAACCGCTTATCTGTGATATTGTATACGGATACTCAACAGTAAATAAATAAACATCTGAATGTGGTTCTAAGTAAACTGTGTATTCATGTTTTTTACCAAACAATCTTCTTGCTTTAACTGCTGAAAATGATTCTTTAAACATCCACTGCTTTCCATCAAAGTAATTCCAAGTTAAACCTCTTAAGTAAATTTCTCCGATATTCTCTCCCGAAACTCTCATTACGACAGAATTGTCTTCTTGAATGTTGGAAACATCACCAAGTTTTACATCTTGAGAAAATCCGGTAGTAGCTTTTCCTTGACCTTGTAGAAAGTTTAAAAATGGATAATTACTTCTTGGTAGTGTAAAAAATAGAAAAATCGTAAAAGGAATAGAAAGAAGTGGAATTATAGCTGTTTTTATCAAAATTCTTTTTATTATGTTTAAATCTACCTCTATCTCTTTATTTTGTTGGTAGTATGTTAAAAGTATTACTGATGCGTTTATAAAAAAGATTAATACTAAAAGATACAGTAAAAATATCATGCTGGTTGATAAAATTGTGTATCCTGCAAAAAGTAGAATAATTAACAAATATATCTGCATGTAATCTCTAAATGTTTTTTCTTCAAGGAGCTTTAAACCAAGCAAAACTAAAAGAGTTTCCACCGAAGGCTGAACGATATTGTCAGGATTTATTCTTAAGACCAACAATATTACAAATAAAATACCGATAATGTTTATAAACGTTCTATTTATGTTTAGAGGCTTTTTAAAATCTTTGTAGGCTGAAAGTGCATACAAAGCTATAAAAATAAAGCTGTATGCTAGACTAACTTCTTTAAAAATTAAAAGAAAAATAAACAAACTTCCTACGTAAGCGTTTATCTTAACTATGTTTTCAACCGATAGCTTCATCTTTCATTCCGTATAATGCAAGCTTTGTAAGAAGTTTATGTCTATCTGATTTATCTTGTAGATTATAGATTGTATTTTCTATTTTTACAAATGTGTTTTCAAACTTTTTATGATTTACTGCTAAGTAGGTAATACAGGATATTTTTGATTCTAAGTCCATATTTATCTTTTCAAACTCTATTATGGTTGGCGTTGATTGGATGGCTGACAGGACTTTTTCTTTTAGATTTTCCGATTTCGTTGAAGCCTTCCAATCTATGTACTTAACCGGCGTTCCAAAATTGTATTCTCTAAGTCCTAAAAAGTCTCCTTCGTATCCTTGCTTTTCTATAACCTGCCCTTCCGATTTTTGCTTAGCTTTAAATTTATAGTCTGATATTTGAAATAAATTGCATTCTTTTGGCTCCGGAAAAACTACTTTTTTAGCATCTACTTTTACAGTAAAGCACCTTTCAAAAAAGTTAAAAGGAAATACTGAACAGACTTTGGCTTCTTTTATACTAAAAATACCTCTCTTATCAACTAATATTTTTAGCTTTCCTTCTCCCTCTTTTTCTGCATACGGAATTAGTACACTTTTATTGTTTATTGGTACTTTAATCAAAAACATTGACATAAAGGCTTTTTTGTTTATTGCTTTAACGGTCAGATAAAACTCTTTTTTTGCAAAAACTTCTTCTGGAAATTCTACCCATATGTCTATTTTAGATATATTTCTCTTTCCAAAATACCCTGAAATTCCCATAAAGCTCAGTAAGGCTGAAACTATCAAAAATAGTAGGTTGTTTCCTGTGTTTACAGCAGCAATACCAAGAAGTATGGTAATGAGGATATAAAGCCAACCTGCTTTTGTTATCTTTATCATATAGGTGTTGGAATACTTTCAACGATTGTTTTTATAATCTCTTCTTTTTGAGATTCATACTCTGGTTTGAAGATTACTCTGTGTGGAATTACATATTTATAAAGTTTTTTAATATCTTCCGGAATGACAAAATCTCTACCTTCCAAATATGCGTTTGTTTTGGCAGTGTTTATGATTGCAAGGGTTCCCCTTGTTGACAAACCGGACTCAAGATATTTACTCTCCCTGGTAGCCCATACAATATCAAGAATATAATCAGCTATTTTGTCTGACACATAAACGTTTTTGATCTCTTCTTGAATTTTTATAATCTCTTCTTTTGATATGAAAGGTTGTATTTTATAAAGCTCTTCTCTTTTACTTCCACCTTTGATGATTTCTTTTTCTGCCTCTCTTGATGGGTATCCGATGGAGATTTTCATTAAAAATCTGTCTAACTGAGATTCTGGAAGTGGAAATGTTCCATACTGTTCTACCGGGTTTTGTGTTGCTATTACGAAAAATGGCTGTGGTAATTTATAAGTTTTTCCATCTACTGTAACCTGTTTTTCTTCCATTGCCTCAAGAAGTGCTGACTGGGTTTTTGGCGTTGCCCTGTTTATCTCATCAACAAGAATGATGTTATTAAAAATAGGACCGGGTTTGAATTCAAACTCGTTTGTGTTTTTGTTATATATAGAAACTCCGATTATATCAGATGGTAGTAAGTCGGAAGTAGCTTGCACTCTTCCATAATCCAGTCCTAAGGTTTTAGCTATTCCTATGGCAAGGGTTGTTTTGCCAAGCCCAGGCAGGTCTTCTATCAAAAGATGTCCTTTTGAGAATAAACATACTAATGTAAACTCAATGGCTTTTTCTTTCCCATGAAGATAGCTTGATAAAAAGTCTATTATGTTTTTAAACTCAGCTCTCATAAATCACCTTTAAAATTCAATATTATCAATAAGCCTTGTATTTCCTATATATACCGCTACTGCCAACACGTCTGATTTTTTTATTTTATCTACCGGCTTTAATGTATTACTATCAACGATTTCTACATACTGAATTTCTTTTAGATGTTTTGCTTGGGATATTATCTGTCTTACTCCTTCTTTTATAAGATTTGCGTCTGTTATTCCATCTTCAAACATTCTTTTTGCTTCAAACAATGCTTTACTAATATAAAGTGCCGACTCTCTTTCTTCAGCCGATAGATATTTATTTCGTGAAGACATAGCTAAACCATCCGGTTCTCTTACAATCGGACAGCCAACTACATTGACCGGAAAGTTTAAATCTTTGACCATCCTTTGAATAATTTTAAGTTGCTGAAAATCTTTTTTTCCAAAGTATGCATTGTCTGGACAGACTATGTTAAAAAGCTTTGCTACAACTGTTGCCACACCTTTAAAATGACCCGGTCTAAAATCTCCACACAAACCTTTTGAAAATTCTACAACTTCAACATAAGTTTGAAACCCGTCAGGGTACATTTCTTCGTAGCTTGGATAAAATATATAATCTACATTTTCTTTTTCACAAAGACTTTTATCTCTTTCAAAGTCTCTTGGATATCTTCCAAAATCCTCGTTGGCTCCAAACTGTATTGGATTTACAAATATACTAACGACTGTAATATCGTTTTCTTTTTTGCTACATCTGATTAAAGACAGATGTCCTTCATGAAGATAGCCCATGGTAGGAACAAAACCTATTTTTTTACCTTGCTTTTTTAAAGATAGCATCAAATTTTGTATTTGGCTTGGATTTGTAATTACTTCCATCACATGCTGCCCGATGTTAAGTATTTGATAAACTTCTCGTTTTGACTTTTGTTTAGTATAGATTGAACTGCTTTAAATAAATTTATATCTAAAACTGTAAGCTCTGTTTTTAACTTTGCTATTTCAATAACAAGATTTTTTATTTTCTGTGGGTCGTTAGATTTGTAAACTGCATCTGTAAGTTCTGCCTCTTTGTCTTTTAAGATTCTTGCTTTTCCAAGCATTATTGGAAAGTATTTATCATACTCAGCTTTTATAAGTTCAATCTGTTTTGGAGATAGTTCCAAATCCATTTTTTGAAGTAAAGATTGGTCATATGGTGTAAATCTGGCTACAAGAAAGTATTTATCCATCCAAGCATAATCATTTGAAGAGGAGCTGAAAGATGGACTTATCAATGTTAATAAAAATCCAAATCCAAAAATAAATTTTTTCATTGTTTTTACCTCGTATATATCACAATTTTTTTAACTCTTGGATACAGATTACCTATTAGATACCAACCTGCAAGAAATCCACCAATATGGGCATACCAAGCCACACCGCCAAGAGATATTGGAATAAACATAGCTGATAAAACTTGAATAACAAACCAATAGCCTATAAAAAACCAAGCAGGAAGAGCAAAGACAAGGAATATAAACGGTGGAATAACTGCATAAACTCTTGCAAATGGATAAAGCTTTCCATAAGCTGCTATTATACCGCTAATTGCTCCGGATGCTCCAACCATAGGTATGTTTATGTCTCCTACTAATATAGCAACCGAAGATTGGAGTATTGCAGCAACAAATCCGGATATAAAATATAAAATTAAAAATCTAAACTTTCCAAGTGCATCTTCAACATTATTGCCAAAAATCCATAAAAATAGCATGTTTCCAAAAATATGTGCAATATTTCCATGAATAAACATATGTGTTATAAAATTTAAAAGATTAAAGTGAATAAGGTCAAGAGGAAGAAGTCCATAGGTCCTTACAAATATTTCAAGCTCTTCATCGGATAGTCTCATTTCATGCAAAAAAACACCTACATTAACACCTATCAAAAGTAAAGTTATTAATGGAAATGACCTTGTAGGTACATCATCTTTAATTGGTATCATTATTCAAAACCTCTTTTTTCTTAGGCATCTCCATTGTAGAAACCAAGCCAAGCCAAATAAAGGTTAGCATAATTAAAAATATAAAGTTAAAGTTTGCTGATTCATCTAATTTTAATAAATATCCACCAACGCCGCCTCCAACAAAAGCACCAACAAACTGAGCAGTGTTAAACACTCCGGAAGCTGTTCCCTTAACATGTGGTTTTGCATACTTACTCATCAACGATGGCATGATCGGCTCTAACATCATAAATCCAGTAAAGTAAACAACTATCGCTAAAACTGTAAGGTAGAAGTTATTTTTAAACATTAAAAACATTATAAATGAAACTATCAACACTAAAATCCCAAGCATTTTAACTTCTTTTATTTTATTTTTCTTTTCGGCAATTATTGTAGATGGAACCATCATAGTTAATCCTACGAAAAACATAATTAAGTAAATTTTCCATAAATCTTTTACATCAATCGTATGCTGATGGGCAAAGATAATAGGAACTGCTGTAAATACAGCTGTTAAAGTCATATGCAATACAAACATTCCAAAGTCCATTTTTAGAAGATTTTTATCTTTTAAAACGACACTTAAATATGAAGATGTAAACTCTGCATCATCATGGTGTTTAACTATAGGAGGCTTTTTTATTCCAAAGATTATGTAAGGCAGAGAAATTAGACCAAGTATCCCTGTAAATGTAAATACGCCGGCTAAACCAAAATGGGAAGCAATCAGTGGTCCTAATGCCATGCCAAAAGCAAACGCCATACCAATAGATGCACCGATAGTAGCCATTGCTCTTGTTCTTATCTCTTCTCTTGTCATATCTGCAAGAAGTGCAATAACTACAGAAGAAACAGCACCTATACCTTGCAAAAATCTACCAATAATTAAAAGATGTATATTTTCTATGCTTGCAGCATAGGCTGATAAAAAGCTACCAAGAATAAATATTATTGTGCTTGTTATTATGATTGGCTTTCTACCAATCTTATCACTCCAAAGCCCGTAAGGTATCTGAAAAATAGCCTGAGTAAGACCATAAGCACCTATTGCAAGACCAGCAAGAAATGCATCTGAACCTGGCATATTCTTAGCATAAATACTTAACACCGGTAAAGCTAAAAATAGTCCGAGCATTCTTAATGCGAAAATAAAAGCTAAACCTAAGGTAATCTTCTTCTCTTCCGGTAAAAAATCTTTATCTATCAATTGTTTTCCTCCATAAATTCAAATTTGTATCCCCTACTCATAAGCTCTATGGCAGCATCTTTTGGATTTAGATTTTCGTAAAGAACTCTATAAACCTGATAAGATATTGGTAGCTCAATATTGTATTTATTTTTTATATCATAAACCGCTTTCACTGTTGTATAACCTTCTACAACTTGACCTACCTTTTTTAAAGCTTCTTCTACCGAGTAGCCCTGACCAATAAATATTCCAAACGTCCTATTTCTTGATAATTCTCCCGTTGCAGTCAAGACTAAGTCTCCAAGTCCAGATAGTCCGTAAACTGTCTGTGGATTTCCGCCATATATTTTTACTATCTTACTGATTTCATATAAGCCTCTTGTAATTAAACTTGCCCTTGCATTATTCCCAAAACCAAGTCCATCACTAATCCCGGTAGCTATTGCTATCACGTTTTTGATAGCTCCTCCAACTTCTGCACCTACCAAATCATCAGAAAGATACACTCTAAAAGTTTTTGTATTTAAATAACTTAAAAGCTTATTACCTATTTCTATATTTCCGGCTAAGACAACAGCCGTAGGCAGTCCTTTTATTACTTCTTTTGCAAATGATGGACCGGATAAAGCAAATATATATTTTTTATCAATGCTTAGACTTTCTTCTATGATATCAGACACAAGCTTTAAGTTTTCTATTTCTATTCCTTTTGATGCAGAAATTACCGGCTTATTTTCTATCTTTACTCTTGATAGTGTCTGTCTAATATACTGAGTAGGAATTACTACGATGAGAATATCACTTATGTTTATTAACTCTTGCAAATCATAGATTGGCTTAATGTTTGTATTTAGCTTAATATCAGGATGGTATTTTACATTTATGTTTGAATTTTTAACCCTATCTAAAACTTCTTTGTCTATATCCCAGATAAAGACATTTTCAAAATTGACATTAAGAACCTGGGCTAATGCAGTTCCCCAACTGCCTGCACCAATTACTCCTAAGTTCAAATTTTCCTCCGTAAAGTAAGTTATATAGTATTATATCAATATAAGTGAGATATGTCGGGTGAGAAATTCAATAAAAGTAGGAGATTCTTCGCTTCGCTCAGAATGACGTATAAGGTTATCCTTCCTCTAATGCTTATCATTCAACCTTTTGCTGTCATCCTGAGGCTATAAAGAATCTCTCATTTTTAAATTTTATAAAAACCGCTAATTTCTAAACCAAGGTATGATGTAGGTTATAAGTGTTATATCGATTTGATTACTTGAAAATCATGACTAAAATTCAATTTGTGTCTCCCTACATTCCGGGCAATCTTGGAATTTTACCAAGTTTGGAAAGCTTGTAATACATCCCCCAACCTTTTTTCATCCAATGTCCTATGATTGGAAGCGGTATTAGCATAGCTTTTTTATCATCTCTGTATGCAAGACCCCCGCCATTACCCATATCCATAAGACAGAGAATATTAATATGTTCAACGTAAGTTTTAGGATTTCCTTTTTCTAAACCTTCTTTAAAAGCAATATTATAAGCTGTATTTCTTGCCATAACTTCGGCTAAATGTCCTTGTTTTGCTTTCCATTCAGGACCTTCTAAAGCAGCACTATCTCCAATTGCATAAATATTCTGACAATCTTTGACTTGATTAGTGGGCTCTATAATAATAAATCCGGCGTTTGTTTGTGGTAAATTTCCAGCTTTTACAGCAAAATGACCATCGCCGGCAGGTGTAAATAAAGTTAAATCCGATTCAATTTTAGTTTCATCTTCAAGTAAAACGCCATCAGGAGTAAACTCTACTATTTTCTTTCCGGTGATAGATTTGATATTAAGTTTTTTAAACATAGAATCCATCATTTTTAAAGCTGTTTCTCCGAGTCTTTCTCCGGGTTTTGGCATAGGAGCAAAAAATGTAAGTTCAAAGTTATCTCTTATTTTTAATCTTCTTAAATAGTAATCAACGTTAAATAAAACTTCAAATACAGGACCACCTCTTACAGCTTCCTTAGCATTTGGATTGCCACCAAAGCCAAAAGCTAATTTTCCACCCTTTTTCTGATTTATAAGTTCATCAAGTTTTTTTGTGTATTCTAAGGTTTCTTCAGGAGTCGAGCAAATAGAATAAGTATATTCAATACCTTTATGTTTTAGCTTTTGCTGACCAAGTGCAACAACAAGATAATCAAAGTCCTTTCTTTCTCCGCCATTTTCAAGAGTAAAACTGTCTTTATTTACTTGTACCACCTTGTCTTTTACAAACTTAAATCCATGAGCGTTTGCTAAATCTTGCATCGGAATAATTACATCTTCAAGTTTTTTCTCTTTCGTTGGAATCCATATAGAAATTGGATAAATGTATAGATAGTCTCTATCTGAAATAAGCTCAACTTCAAAGTTATACTTTCTTAAGAAAATAGCACATTCAACGCCAGCAATACCGCCACCAAGAATAACAACTTTTTTCATCATATATCCCCCTTTTTAGTTAGTAATCATTAACCTAAATTATACCAAATTACACAAAATGCAAAATGATTTAATGCATATATAATGATTTATTTCATTGGAGTGAGAAATTAATGATCTTCATAGAATTTAAAAAAGAAGGTCCTTCAAACTTACATTCTCGGATGATGAGGAACTTCCGAATGGTGTCATTCTGAGTAAAGCGAAGAATCTCATATTTTTCTTTTCAAAAAAACATTAAAAAATTAGATCCTTCACTACGTTCAGGATGACAAATGGCAATCCAATGCAATGGTACCATTCTACAGCTGGCGAAAAACCTCATACTTTTATTGAATTTATCATCCATAAAAAGACTATCTTAAGTTGATATATAATTATGCTTTGACGAAAAATTTTTAAACCAAATAACGAAATATAAAAGAGAGTAAAATGGCTATTCAAACACCTTACGTAGCTGTAGATGGAATAATTAAAGTTTTTGATGAGAATGAAAATTTTAAGGGAATAGTTTTAATAGAGAGGAAAAATCCACCCCATGGCTTAGCCTTACCAGGTGGTTTCGTTGACATTGGCGAAAGCGTTGAAAATGCTTTAATCAGAGAGATGAAAGAAGAGACAAATCTTGACGTACAAATTGTTAGACTTTTTAATGTTTATTCAGACCCAAAAAGAGACCCAAGATTTCATACTGTATCTGTAGTTTTTGTCTGTAAAGCTTACGGCACTCCTGCAGGTAAAGATGATGCAAAAGAAGCTAAGATTTATAAATTAGAAGAAATACCATTTGATAAATTAGTCTTTGACCATAAAAAGATTTTAAGAGATTTTTTAAATTCGTTGTGATGATTTAAGAGTTAAAAAAGGCCGGGGTGGGAATCGAACCCACGTATAAGGGATTTGCAGTCCCCTGCCTTACCACTTGGCTACCCGGCCATCAATGATAGGTAAATATTATATCACTATTTCATATTTTTTCAAAAATTTGTTTAACTCTTCATTCCAGTAAGGTATTTCTGTATTTAAAATTTGTGAGATTTTTCTATTGCTCATAGCTGAAAAATCCGGTCTTTTTGCCGGAAGGTTAAAAACTTCTTTTGAAACTGGCAGAATAAATTTATCTATTTTTTTAATTCTAAAAATTTCCTTTGCCCATTCATATCTTGAGGCATAGCCTGAGTTTGTAAGATGAAACATTCCTTTTAAGTCATTATCTAACGCTTTTAGTGTAATATTTACGATAGTTTTTGCAGACGTTGGAACTGAAACTTCATTATAAGCTACTTTCAGGTATTCATTACTTTTTGCCCATGTTAAAAGCTTATAGATAAAGTTTTGCTTTCCTTCTCCATAAACCCAGCTTACTCTAAAAAGCAAATAATTTTCTGTCTCTTCTTTTAGAAAAATTTCACCCATAAGTTTACTTTTCCCATAATCATTTAGAGGATTTGGCACGTCATCTTCTGTATAAAGACCATTCTCTTTTTTTCCATCAAATACATAATCTGTTGAATAATGAATTAATCTAAATTTGTAAACGTTAGATAAATAAGCTAAATTCTTTACTGCAATACTATTTACTTTTACTGCTTCCCAGTATTGTTTTTCAGCATCATCAACTAAATTATATGCTGCAGAGTTTATTACTACATCTGGTTTATACTGTGATAAAACTTGGTTTAACCTATCAAAATTTGTTATATCACACTCTAATCTTGATAATCCAACAACATCCTTTTTTTGATTCTCTAAAGTCTTTAAAAATTCTTTTCCAAGCTGTCCATTTTTACCTAAGATTAGATATTTCAAAACTTAAGCACCCCCCCTTATTTGAGATTTAAAACATACGATTTTATTTTATTATAATTTTCTTCTGTTTGACTTTCTTTATATTCTCTTAAAATATTCATCAATTTTTCATTTCTTTCTTTTCCTCTTGTTATGAATTGCACTAAATTTAAAACATTCTTTGGTTTTAAGTTTTTGGTTGCTCTTTCAAAATCAATCAAATACACTTTTAAATTTTCATCAACTAAAACGTTTGAGTATGGTTTATGCATCTCTCCTTTGTCTATTTTTAGCTTATCTAACATATACGCTTGGTCTAAAAGCTGACTTATAAGAATTTTAAAATTTTCTTCATTTAAAACCTTGTTAAGATGTATTCCCTCTATGTACTCATACGCTACAAAATCTTCACCGGTTAAAAAAAGCTTTCCACCTATACCATACTGATTGACTATTTTTAAAATTTGTCCTTCTTTTTGTATTGGATGCTTATGAATTTCTTGAGATGCAACCTTAAAAGACAGGTTTTTATTTTGATACTTTCCTCTGTAAACTTTAGCCCTCCAACCTTCACCAATAATTTTTAAGTCTTCAATTTTATCTTTTATATTCTCAAACGTTATCATAGTCTTATGATTGAAAAAGTTAGTTTATGATATATTACACTATTGTATGCAACATTGGGAGTTTTGGCAATGAATTTAACAGAGCTTTACAATCTTGTTGAAGAAGACATTGAATTTATAAAAAAGCCACTATTTATTCTTATTAACGAAAGAACTAAAGAATTAAAAGAGAAAGTAGTACCAAAATTAGAAAAAATTGATACTATTGAAAAAAGTTGTTGAGAATAGAAAGACTACTTTTAAACCAAGAAAGAGAAAAGCTGATAAGAGAAAGGGATGATAAAACTAAATTAATTTTAGAAAAGCTGTCTAAAATAGAAGATAAATTACTTGAAATAGATGAGATAAAAAGTAAAGTTTAAAACTTAGAAAGTGAGTCAAAAATTTTAAAATCCAAGTTTCCATAAGATATATCTTGGGGGGTGAAAAAATTAAATAAAAGCAGGAGATTCTTCACACGGCTTTAGAATGACAAATAAGGCAATCTTTAACATGCTTTCGATTTCTCTGTCATCCTAAGGCCATAAGACCGAAGGATCTTGTTTTTAAATTTTATAAAAACCGATAATTTCTCACCCAAGGTATAGCGAAGAATTTCAATAATTCTTTTTGAAATCTGTTATTCCATTTTTCTTTTAGTTTATACATATTTTCAAAACGCTCTTTTAAATACGTTATTCAAAATTTCTTCACAATCTCCAATATAAAAGTCCGTTTTTGGTAGCTTTTTCTTTATCGTATATGCCTTTTATGTCTATAAGTACGGGATTAGAATTCATCAAGCTTTTGTAGAAGCTAAGGTCTTTTTCTTGCATAAAAACATTGTGTCTGACCGCAACGATTACAGCGTCGTAGGGTTTTTGAGAGTTAATGTCTTCAAGTAAATCTATTCCGTACTCATGCTTTACTTCCTCTGGGTAGGCGTATGGGTCATAAACGTAAACGTTGATTCCATAGTCTTTTAGTTCATTGACTACGTCTATAACTTTTGTATTTCTTATGTCAGAGATGTTTTCTTTAAATGTAAGACCAAGAATAAGGACTTTACTTCCTTTTATCTGTTTTCCTGCTTTGATTAGTTTTTTTACTGTGTTTTCTGCTACGTATTTTCCCATGTAGTCATTAATTCTTCTTCCTGCAAGTATAACTTCCGGATGGTAGCCAATTGCTTGTGCTTTGAAGGTTAGATAGTATGGGTCTACTCCAATGCAATGACCACCTACAAGTCCCGGCTCAAATTTTAAAAAGTTCCACTTTGTCCCTGCCGCTTCTAAAACTTCTTTTGTGTCAATCCCCATTTTGTTAAAGATTATAGAAAGCTCGTTCATTAATGCAATGTTTAAATCTCTTTGAGTGTTTTCTATAACTTTTGCAGCTTCTGCTGTTTTTATATTAGGTGCTCTGTGAATTCCTGCTGTAATGACACTTCCGTAAAGTTGTGCTAAAAATTCGGTAATTTCTGGTGTATCCCCCGCAACTACTTTTATGATTTTATCTATCGTGTGATTTTTATCTCCTGGATTAACTCTTTCTGGTGAGTATCCAACGTTAAAATCCTGTTTCCATTCCAAACCACTTTCCTGCTGTAAAATAGGAACGCATTCTTCTTCTGTTAAGCCTGGATAAACAGTAGATTCATACACTACAATAGAGCCTTTTTTCATATACTTTCCTACTGTTTTAGTTGCTGATATGATTGGTCTTAAATCTGGTATATTGTGCTTGTCAACAGGCGTTGGAACTGTGATGATAATAACTTTTGCTTCTTTTAGCTTTTCAGGATTGTCAGTAAATTCTATCTGACAGTTTAAAAGTTTTTCTTTTTCAACTTCTTTTGTCCTGTCAAAACCTTGTTTTAACTCTTTTATTCTCTCCGGATTGATATCAAAGCCGATAACACTGAATTTTGTATCAAATAAAACAGCCAAAGGAAGTCCTACGTATCCTAATCCAACAATCGCTATTTTTTCTTTACCGTTTTTTAAAAAATCTTCTACTTTCATGATTTAACTCCTTTTATCTTAGCTTTTCCAAGCACTGCTAAGAAGCTTGAAATATCTTTTGGAATGCCAAAACGTGGAATTTTATGTAAATTTGTGTTTGACTTTATCACATCCTTTTCTGTTGTAAATGCAGTTTCAAAAAATAACCCGACTAACTCTACAAGTAAATTATCATAATGTCCAAATGGGTAGGCAAAATGTCTAATTTTTTGATTTATCATGCTTCCAAGTATAGATTTAGACTCTTGTAATTCTTTTATCACTCTTTCTTTTCTCTCTTGCATTGTTTCTTTATCTACAATTTTATCAAAATTTTTTAATAATTCTTTTTTTAATCTAATTTTCCAATCTTTTTGTTTAAAAAAGTTTTCATCTAAACTTTTTAAGTAATCTTTTACTTCTTTTTTTATGTAAGACCTTTCAACTGCAAGGTTGTTTTGAGATTTTAGGATAGGAAAGCCAATTTTTAGCTCCTCTCCATAGGCATAGTAAAAACTCCAATGTCCATTTTTACCATCATAAAAATCAATTATCTCTTCATCATAAAAAATCCTTGAATGAAGGTATCCATGACCGCCAATATCAAACACATCTTTCATCTTGTTTAGTTCTGCTACTGTTAAAAAATCCCAATCTTTTGTGTCTTTGACGCCGTGTTTTAAATACTCTAAATTAGCTTGTGCCATCGTTTTTGGCTGGTGTAATTCTTTAAATGACACTTTTCCTTGCCAATAATCAAAAAGGGTTGGTCGTATAAAATCTTTCTGTAGAATTCTTGATGCTATCGGAAATATTGTTGCTTTAAGACCATGTTTTTTTAAGATTGGATAGGCGTATACAAAATTATCTACATAGCCATCATCAAAGGTTATTGCAACGGTGGGTTTGTTTGGTCTTTTATCTTCTTTTATGTATTGCTCAACTTCATCAAGGTTTACAACGTTATAAAAGCTTTTTAAAATTTTCATCTCTAAATCAAAGGTTTTATAGAAAACATCAAATCCAAATCTTGGCAGTGTTTTATGATAATAAATCACAAATACTTCAGCCATTTAGAAGTTCCTTAAAAAGATTTATGTATCCTTTGGCAGTGTTTTGGATAGAATACTGAGATGCTGTTTTGATTGCATTTTCTGAGATGGTTTTATATTCATGCTGTGATAGATTTAATGCTTTTATCATCTTTTCTTTTAAAGTCTCAAAATCTCCAACCGGTGCAGAAAAGCCGTTGTATCCATCTATCAGATACTCTCCAATTCCGCCTGCAAGGGTTGAAATAACAACTTTTCCAACAGCCATAGCTTGAAGTAATGCTCCTGCTATTCCTTCTAAGTATGAAGAAAAAACAAAATAATCTGCCATGTTTAAAAGCTCTGGAACATCTTTCCTAAATCCAAGCCCAATAACTTTATCTTCCACTGAAAACCTTTTTGCATACTCTAAAGCGTATTTATCAGTATCAAGCCCAACAAGGATCAACTTTACATCATCTCTTTTTATTTTTGAAAAAACTTCTATCAGTTTATCTTGTGCTTTTACTTGAACCTGCCAATTTGCAACGTTTATAAAAACTTTGTCATTTTCTGATATATTTAATTCTTTTCTCTTTGATGCTCTTACTTCTGGATTAGGCTTAAATCTTTCAAGGTCTACACCGCTTTTTATCACTACAAGCTTTTCCGGAAAGAAGTTTTTCTCTTTAAGTAAATCTGCTACTTGCTGGGATACTACGACTATTTTGTCTGCTTTTGAGTATTTTAGCCATTTTGATAAAAACGACGGAACTCTTCCAGACCTTCTTATCGCAGCGATTTTTGGTTTGTTTTTAAAAAGTAAAGAAGAAATACTTACATAATCCATTGCCTTTGGAGAGTTTGCAACTACTATATCAAATTTGTTTTGATTGACTATCTCTATCAGTCTTTTATAGTTAGGCCATCTATAACGTGCATTTGGTTTGTTTTCTTCAAAAAAATGGATTGGAACACTATAAGGTTTTAGTTTTTCAATCATTTCATAATATTCAAAATTTAAAGCAATGTGAACGTTTATTCCTTGCTTTTTAAGCTCTCTGGTTGTTAGATAGACCTGCTCCTTTGTACCGCCCCAACCTGTACCATCAACAACTTGCAAAATTTTCATCAGTAGTTTAAAATATCCTGTCTGTATTTTTCTATTCTTTCTTTTATCTGTATCCAGTTGTCGCTTCCAAACTTTTCAAGAATTTCTCTTGCAAGAACAAAGGCAAGCATGCTTTCAGCTACTACTGCAGCCGCCGGAACAGCTGTAATATCTGACCTTTCTTTTGCTGCATCAAAAGATTCTTTTGTGATTACATTTACAGATTGTAAAGATTTATGTCTCATCAATGTTGGAATTGGCTTCATTGCAGCTTTTACGATTATCGGTTCTCCGTTAGTCATTCCGCCTTCCAGTCCACCTGCTCTGTTTGTTTTTCTATAAAACCCTCTTTCTTTACTGTAAAAAATCTCATCATGCGCCTGTGAACCAGGTAGGTATGCTAAATTAAAACCTTCTCCAATTTCAACGCCTTTTATTGCTTGAATACTCATTATAACCTGTGCTATTTTACCATCAAGTCTTGTATCCCATTGGCTATAACTTCCAAGTCCAACAGGAACGTTTAGTGCATAAACTTCAAAAATACCGCCAAGGCTTTCTCCATCCTCTTTTGCTTTATCTATGTATTCTTTAAACTCTTCATCTTTGCCTAAGATTGGAAGTCTAAGCTCAGAATTTTCAGCATTATTAAATCTATCTTCGTAAGATATACTTTCAATTTCAAATTTATCTATCTTTTTCTCCCCGATGGATAAAACATAACTTCCTATTTTTATACCGATATCCTCAAGAAGAATCTTACATAAAGCACCAACTGCCACTCTTGTTGTTGTCTCCCTTGCCGATGCCCTTTCTAATACATTTCTCAAATCATAAAAACCATATTTTATGCCACCTGTAAGGTCTGCATGCCCAGGTCTTGGCTCTAATATCTGTTTTTTGTTTGTTAGGTCTCCTTCTATAGCCATAATATCAGTCCAATTTTCCCAGTCTTTGTTTCTAATCATCAAAGTTATAGGGGAGCCAAGAGTAATACCAAATCTAACACCAGAAAGGATTTTAACGGTATCCCTCTCTATCTTCATTCTTCCGCCGCGACCGTATCCTTTCTGCCTTCTTGCAAGCTCTTTATTTATTCTATCTGTTGTGATTTTTACGTTTGATGGATACCCTTCAACAATAGCAGTTAAAGCAGGACCATGAGACTCTCCAGCATTCAAAAATCTGAGCATAAACTATCTCCAAATGTTATTTTTTCAAAAGAATATTATAACTTAAATCGCTTTGTGCAACGCGTGATGTATAAAATACTTATTTATCCTTCTTTATTGTATCTTGGATGAGAAATTAGTGATTTTTATAAAATTTAAAAATGAGATTCTTCGCCGGCTGCAAAATGTTTCTGAGCCTATAACTCCATCAGTGTTAGTATTGATAATTTTCTGCAATTCTTTAACTGCATATCCTTTCGAATTTACGTAAAAATCAAAAATTGCAATTGCTAACCTTGGGTCAATTTCTGCAATTTTATCTCCTTGTATCGCATCCCAATACATTGACTTATATATTCTTATAGCATCATCCGGAGTTAATTCTTTTACACTTTGATAACTCTCAGAAATTAATCCTTTTTTCTTAGCATCTATGAAGGCAGAAGTTGAAATACCATACTGTGTTTTCCCCTCCCCTGTCGTCCTTATCATTAGATTACTTTCCTTCTACACCTCTTACAAATCGATATGCTATATCAAACCATTCACTCATTATTTAGTTTTAAAATGTCATTATTCCTCTATTTCTTTTAAATACAAATATCCTTCTAACACTTTTACTCGTTCAGAAACTAAATGCAATTTTTCACCCATTTCCATTACAGGAAACATTGTTCCTTCTCTTGAATTATAAAAACCCTCTATCCATTTAAACTCGGCATCTCTAAATTTGATCCACTGTAGTTGACTTTGTTTTAAAAGTTCTTTTTCTTCTGGAGAAAGTTTCTTCATTAGCTCCTTATAAATTCTATTCAATTCTTTATCCCACTTATCTAAAGCTTGAGATGAACAATTTAACATTCCTGCTGTAGTGTAATTTTCTTTTTCCATACATTTCTCTAACCACATATCAATTGGATGCTTTTTCTCTTTCTCCTCCCCAAATACTTGAACAGGCAAAACGACCAATACAAAAACCAGCACTACCCAAAATATCTTAAGCCTTCCCATACTTTTCCTCCTTTTCGAAAATTTTAATTAAACTTAAATTAAAAGCAAATATCAGGTCAAGTGTTTTTGACGTTGCACTTAAGCTTAAGAACTCCCCTTCATCTGTCCTTCCATCTACATTCCTGTCCCGCCATAGCTTTAGGTTCTTAAACACATCATCAAAGGCATCAATCCTGCCATCTTATTTGTGTCATAAAGAGAGAGGGCTTTGAAACCTGAATGACAAATAAGGTTATTCTTCCTTTAATGCGTATCGTTCAACCTCTAATCGTCAATTTTATAAAAATCTTTTAATTTCTCGCCCGAAGCATTACTAACAAAATATTTACCTTCTAACCTCTTTCTCTACCAAATTACAAAACTTTTCATAATCTTCTTTTGTGTCAATGCCGACGGTATCCATAGAAGCTTTGGCAAGTTTTATTTTGTAACCATTGTATAAAAATCTCAGCTGTTCTAACTTTTCTACTTCTTCTATTGGTGCAGGTTTGAGATTGTATGAAAAATCTATCAATACTTTTTTATGATAGCCATAAATACCCAAGTGTTTTTTTGGAGTAAGTATTTTTAACATCTGATTAAAATCTAAATCTCTATAAAATGGAATTGGACTTCTTGAAAAGTAGATGGCAAAATCATCTTTATCGGAAATAACTTTAACTATGTTTGGATTTAAATAATCATCTTCTTTTTCTATCGGATAATACAAGGTTGCAACAGGAGAATCTTTTAACAGATCAAACAGTTTGACAATATCTCTTGGCTCAATTAATGGCTCGTCTCCTTGAACGTTGACGATATAATCTAAATCTTTATCTTTTACTGCGTAAGCTATCCTGTCTGATCCACTTTTTAAATCTGGCGGTGTAAGAATAATTTCAATTGGATAATCTTTTAAAATTTCTACAAATTCTTGGCTATCGCAGGCAACTATTACAGGAATGTCCGTTTTAAGACAGTTTTCAACAGTCCAAGCAATTACAGGCTTTCCATTTACTGGCAAAAGTAGCTTATCTTTTAATCTTGTAGAACCTTTCCTTGCCGGTATAACGATGGCTTTTCTCATTTTACAATACAGATAATTTAAACTTTATGTAAAGCTCTTTTTGAAAATCTGTTAAAAATCCAATGGTTAAACCTTGATTTGTAATATCAACACCTTTTTCCGATTGACTGATTGTGTTGATTGGATAGCTAAATATATCGCAATATTTTACAGATTCTATGATGATGGTTTTATTTGTAAACTTATCAAATATAGAAAATTCATTGTTTTTTCCATGATAAATTGGCTGTCTAAATCTATCTTCTAAATTGGCAAAATGGAAGTTAAATTCTAATAGGTATTTTAAAGGATTTTCGTATTTTGTTGTAAGGTTTACAATGTACTCTATCGTACTGCCTTTAATAAAGTATTTTTTAATAAGAGTTGAGTCATACTTTTTATCTAAGTAAACACCACCTTCTCGTTTAAAAATGATTTCTTCATTTATATATTCAATATTAAATGGCTGGTTTGCAAAGTCTGAAAACTCTCTAAAACTACATCTATAAAAACTGTCCAAATTAAAGCTCTCATCTGTGATATGGTCTATAAATGAGTTTTTGTTGTACCAATCGTAAATAAGTAAATCTTTTGCTTTTTCTGGACCTATCGTTATTTGCATCTCATGAATTGTTAAGATTCCCTCATCGTCATGATTGCTTAATTGATTTGTTTGAAGTAGCTTATAGTGATATCCTTCTTTTCTTCTTGTTAAAGTGTTTTGAAAGTTAAACTCTTTATCTTTAATTGAAAGCTCTATTAGCTGACCTGCTTCTTTGCCATCAAAAATTAATATCAAATTGTCTGTATGAACTTTTACCTCTTCGTATCCATCGTAATTTATATCTTTAATCTCAACTTTTTTATGTTTTTTTGTTATTTTTTCAATCTCTTTTTCTGCTTTTATGATAAATCTGTAAGCGTTATTTCTTAAGTTTGGAAGATAAAGACCGCCAAAAATTCCATGCCATAAAACATCATTACATTGGGACTTTAAAAGATTGTCTAAAAAAGCTTGATTTTTCTTATAATCTCTGTAAGAGATCGACAAGTTTAAAAATCTTTTATGTATCCTGTTTGATTCTGGATACTTTACTAAAAAGTTGTGCCATATGTTGCCCTTTACAAACTTTTCAAACTCTTGGCTCATGTTGTTTTTTTCTAAAAATTCTTTTAATTTTTCAAACTTTTCAAAATCTTCTGCAAATAAGCTCCATTCTCCCATTTCATGGTATGAAGTGATAGGAAGGTAAGCTATTCCAAGTGGTTTTTGATTTTCTGAATATTCTTGATAGTGGGTAAATTCTACGTTCTTTGAGTTTGAAATTTCACTTAAAAAGTTTTCTAACCAACCTTGCTGATAAACCCACTGGTAAGTTTTTGGCCAAATTCCAAACTTTTCTCCATCGTCAAAAATTATTCCTGCTGGATTTTCAATATTTGGCAAAGTATGTAGATATTCTTTTATTTTATCAACTGTTTTAAACGGAATTAAATATCTAAGATCTTTATCTATTGGAAAAAGCTTTACTTTGTATCCGTTTGACTCTGTAATGTAATATCCATAAAGATTTTCTTTTTTAAATCCTGCTGATAAGAAATGATAATCATCTACAATCACATACTCAATTCCGAGATTTGTAATATCTGGTATGATGCTACTGTCCCAAACCCTTTCTGTAAGCCATAATCCTTTTGGTGTCTGGTCAAAGTTTTCTTTGATAAATTTATTTAACTTCTCAATTTGATATTTTCTATCATCTGATGGGATGGCTGCAAGGATTGGCTCGTAGTATCCACCGCTGAAAAATTCTATCTGACCGTTAAATGCTAAATCTTGAAGAAGTTTGAACGTTTCTTTACTGTAATTTTTTATATACTCTAAAAGCCATCCTGAGTAGTGAACTGCAAACTTAAATTTTGGATATTTTTTAGCTGTTTTTAAAAAAGGTTTGTAAGCCTTTTCTATAGCTTCATCAACTACTTCATAAAAGTTTTCAACCGGTTGATGACAGTGTACTCCAAATAGTAATTTAACCATCCTTACACCATCCAATCATAATCAAAATTTTCTGATATATCTAACATAATTATACTGTAAACAGGTAGCTTTTGTAAAAGCTGGGAATCTTTTAAGATTTCTATATAAAACTCAAACCTTTTCTCGTTTAGAAGGTTTAAAGGTATTTTAATTTCAATTATTTTTTCACCTACAGCTTCAACGCCGTTTTCATCTGTATACTTTTCATTTGAAACTGGAACGGAAAATGAGATCTCTTTATCTGTGATGAAATTTATTCTTAATATATCATTTTTTATCTGATTAACGCTGCCATCAAATCTAAGATAAAAGTTTTCTTTATCATAGCCATAGTAAAGTTTATTTAATAAAATCTCTGTGTTCATAGATGATAAATCAAAAGTTAGGTCTATCTCTCCTGAAAATAGCCATTCAAAATAGTTTGTAATCTTTCCGTCAATTGTCGGTGTGATGTAGTTTTTTGGCTTTTTTATAACAGGTTGTTTAAATGTTTGTTTTATCGGTTTACTTAGCTTAGCCGGCGGCTTTTTACCAAGAACATCATAAACTTTCATCAGATTGGACCTAAATAGAAGGTCAAATTTATCTGCGTAGATGGTAAAATGGTCATCTCCATACCACCAAAACCAATCACTTCCTTCTGCTATGTAGATATATTCTATAGCCTTTTTATACAGATCATTTTCTTTTTCTGATTCTAAAAAGCTTCTTGTTTCTGATAGGTACTCCCATGCTGTGTTTTTCTCCGGATGCCCTATCCATGTTGTAAAATTTCCGTATATCCAACTACCGGCTTTTATTGATTCTAAATTTTCAATCTCTACATTTTTCTCTAAGACTTCTGAAAATGTAATACATTCTATCCATCTTTGGTGGGAGATTTCAAAGTACAATCTACTAAAAAAATCTTTACCATTGTTTTTGTAAAACTCCCAAGCATTCTCTCCATCAAGAATCACACTTACAACTTGACAGTGCTGAGAAGAATTATAGATTGATTTTAAATGGGATATAAAATCATCTACCGCATCTTTTTCATCCATATTCTGATATCTAAATCCTATGCTATCGCTTAAATATCTATCTCTAAAAAAAATGCAAATATCTTTATACTTGTAAATTTTGTACTTATCTCTTTTTCCTATTGAGTTGCAAAGAATATCTTCATCTGTTGCTGTCCATTTTATTTTGTGCTCTATAAATAAATCTAATGTTTGATTTGATAAAGAACCTTCAGCCGGCCAAAGTCCATTTGGGTTTTTATCAAAAATATTTTTATACTCATCTAAAGCTGATTTAAGATGATACACTGCATCTTCTTTAAAGTTTGCTGTAATCTTTGGTAGAGAGATGTCAGGTTTAGATTCTTTGGCTGATTCTGTGTTTAGAAGTAAAGGCAAGATTGGATGGTAATACGGCGTTGTGGTAATCTCAATCCTTCCTTCGTTTTCAAGTTTTTTATAATATGGAATGATTTCTTTTAAAAAGTCTAATAAAACATTTATGAGCTTTTCTTTTTCTGCTTGAGTAAAATTTTTTCCTTTTTCTAAAAGGGCTTTTATATATTGATTATTTTCTCTAAGATAATTACCCGTCCAGGATAGTAAAAAAAGAACTTGTAAGTCTAAAAAGTCTTGATTGGACAAGTTTTTAGTAGTCATATACTTTTGATGAATCTGAAAGTATCTTGGAATTGGCTTTATCATAGTGGCAAGATTTGCACTAAAAAGTATTGTTAGAAGATAGTCTTTTTCAGTATTAGAAATTTTATCTACGTCTTTCTTCGATAAGTTTAAGAATTTACAACTTGAAGGATTTTCTGAATATATTTGAAGTTGTTTTATTAAAGAAGGAACTAAGTTAAACGTTGCTTTTATTTTTTTGTATCTTGAAACAAGCCATGGCATTTCGTAGTAATCTTTTATCGCATGTAAAAACACCCATGGCATTTCAAATTCTTGGGTAAATGGGTCTATATACCAAGGTTGGTGCATATGCCATAAAAAACAGAGGTATAGTTTTTTCATTTAATATTTTCTAACTCCTTAATACTTTTAGCTAAAGCTACTTTTGTGAAAATTTTGTCTAACTCTTCTATCTCTTTACACTGTCTTATAATCTTTTCTAAGCTCTCTGGAATAACTCCAAATTTTAGTTGAGTTAATTTTATTAAATCTTCCATTTTAGCTTCTAATTTTCCTTCTAATTTGCCTTCTAATTTTCCTTCCATTTTTCCTTTTATCCAACCTTCCATTTTCCATTTTTCTGTTAAAGTCATCATTTTTTCATCACCTCCGACTACTTCTTTTAAAACTTCTTCTACTTTTTCAATATCCTTTTTTACTAATACAATGTAGTCAAAAGCTAAATACAGACAATCTGATTTATATTCAATCATTAACTTAAAAATCGGCTTAAAGTTTTGGATATCCTCAAAGATATGCTTCATAACAAGTAATGCTGAAATCGTGCATACATCTTGATATAGCCTGTTTTTCAAATCTTCATCTGGTATTTGATTTAGATCTATAAGCAGGTAGTTTAACTTTAAGCTGTATTTTTCTAAATTTTTACTGTTTAAAACAGGCAGACTTGTAGGTATGCTCCATTTCCTTTCTCCGTGATAAAAGACTATGTTGATGATTGGTGGGTAGTATTGTTTTTCTTTTGCTGTTTCTTGCCAGATTACAGCGTTGTAGTGCAATAATTGAGATGGTAAGTCATAATCTATGTAAGATTTATGCTCAAAAATCAGTCTAATAAATGCTTCTTGGTCTTTAATTTTACATGTATATAACAGATCAAGCATAAACTTTTTAGATTTTTTAGAAAATTTTTCTGTGTTTACTATATGAAGCTGTTCTACTTCTTCAGCTAAATCTGAAGCAAATATATCTAAAACAGTTTTCACGCTTTTTGGGTTGGAAAATATTTGCTTAAAAAACCAATCGTGCGGCTGGATATTTTCCATTTTCTATTCCATCCATTTGTTTATCTTGTCGATATACTCATCTAAAACAGCTTTTGCTTTTTCTTCTTTGTCAGAGTTGACATACAGATGTAAACTATCTGCGTACTGGTCTGGAAGCATTAATATCCAAGTTTTCTTATCTATAAAGATTTTTACACCATCAACAAAAGATGCATCTTTTCCTATTGCTTCTTCTGTAAATTTTCTCATCATCTTTCCTTTTAGATTAATAGGACAAGATACAACTTTATGTTCAAAATAATGGTCTGGAATAATTTTTTGTATATCTGATATTCTTTGTTTTGTTTTACTTAACATCTCAAGAATTTTAATAGATGCAAACATGCCATCAAAGCTGTAAGACATCTCTGTAAATGTATAATTTCCTTCAAGATTTCCAAAGAAGTAATAATCTTTTAAAAAGTTAGATTTTAGACCGATAGTTTTACCCCTTTCTACGATTATATTTTCAAACATCTCATCCATAACCTCTGGTACATAGACAGGTAAGTAAACTTTAACTTGTCTGTTGACTATTTTATCTATCAAATAAAGTATTATCAAAATAGCTGTTTCATTGTCTAAAATTTCTCCGTTATCTGATATAATTACTACTCTTTGACCGTTTGGATACATTACAAATCCTATATCAGCAGATAATACATTGACCATTTTTGAGATTTCTTCTGCGGATTTTTTATGAAGATTTGAGATTTGAGACAATTTTTTCTCATTAAAATAAGCATTTAGAATAATGTTTTCTATTCCGATTGTATTTACTATATCCGGATATATGATGGAAGTAGAACCATTTAGTAGGTCTGCGATGATTTTAAATTTATGACTTTTAATGCTCTCTTGGTCTATCAATGATAAAAATTTTTCTTTGTAGGATTTTAATGGCAGTGGTTCATCTTTGATTTCCCCTATTTCATTGTAATTTACTCTCCTAAAACTTTCTCTAAAAAATATTCTTTCTATGGATTTTTCTGTGTTTGTGTCTATCAAAAGTCCGTCGTTGTCGTAGAATAAAATCTCTGTGATTGTTGGATTTTCCGGAGATTGTCTGAAATGTACTCCACCGATCGCATTGGTATTTGATAGTAAAAATCTCATAACCGGAAGTGGCATAAGTTTTAAATCTATAACGTTCAATCCTGAACCAAGTAGTCCACCGAGGAAAGACCTTTTCAACATTCTTGAAGCCCTATTATAATCCCTTGACATTAAAATTGTCTTTCCAAGCGGTAAAATAGATCCAAAACTTGCAGCAAGTTTGGCTGCCATTTCATTGGAAAGTTCAATATTGGTTCTTCCGGAGACTTTACCACCTTCAAACAATGAAGATTTCCATTTATCACCCCAAATAAGATTGCTGCTAATAATAGATCCTTCTTCAATGAGTTTGTTTGGCCAAATGATAACATCTTTCTCAAATGCTACGTTATCTTTTATCTCACAACCTTCTGCTATAATGACTCCATACTCGGCTTTTACATTGTTTTCTATGATGTTATTATTACAGATAACAGAGTTTAAAGATCTGCAGTTACTGCCAATTTTAACATCCCACCATAAAACACTGTCTTTAATGTATGTATTTTTTTCTATATGACAGTTTTTACCAATGACTACGTTTTCAAGTATGATATTCTCTTCTAATTTTACATTTTCATCTAATACAACTTTACCAACGATTTCTAAACTTGCCGGCAAATCTTTTGTTTTTGTATATAAAACACCGGATGGATAAACGAGTTTTTCACCTTCAAAATCTATCTTTACTTTTTCTTTTAAAATATCTTTATTTACTTCTCTATAACTCTCCGGATTTCCAACATCTCTCCAATAGCCTTTCGCATTATATCCGTAAAGCGTGATTCCTTCTTTCATAAGCTTAGGGAATAGGTCTTTACTAAAATCAAACGGAATATTATCCGGAATATAACCTAATATTTCTGGTTCAATTACATAAATTCCTGTGTTTATCGTGTCACTAAAAACTTCTCCCCATCCTGGCTTTTCTAAAAATCTAAGAATTTTTCCATCTTTATCTGTAATTACTACTCCAAACTGTAGTGGGTCTTCAACAGATGTTAAGGTGATTGTTAATTTAGAGTTAACAGCATTATGAAATCCGATTATTTCTTTAAAATCAAAACCTGTAACTAAATCCCCGCTTACTACAATAAACTTTTCATCAAGATACTTTTGAGCTTTTTTAACAGCTCCAGCTGTTCCATAATCATCATCTGGTAGTACATAGTTTATTTTAATTCCTAAATCAGAGCCATCTTTAAAGTAATTTTGTATAATTTCTGGCTTAAAGTATAACAAGACAACAATTTCAGTGATGCCAACAGATTTAAGTTTTTTGATAATGTGTTCCATCATTGGTTTGTTAAGGATTGGAAGCATTGGTTTTGGAATGCTGTTTGTTAATGGTTGTATTCTTGTACCAAATCCACCTGCCATAACTACCGCTTTCATATTCTCTCCCCCTGTCTCAAAAAGGTTAAATAATTATAGCATTATTCAGGTATGTTAAAATAGTACTTAAAGCAAAACTTTCGCTGAGAAATTGGGAATTTAAAATTTAGATAATGAGATCCTTCGGACTTACGTTCTCAGGATGACAGTAAAAGCTTGAATGATAAACATTAAAGGAAGGATAACCTTAGATGGCATTCTGCAGCCGGCGAAAAATATTATATTTTTATTGAATTTTTCAATCTCCGATGTATATAGTGGATTTTAAATATAAAAAAGTATAAGGAGTTTTGAATGAACAAGGCAATAAAAAATCTTAAAAACTATCCTATGGAAGAATTAAATAAAATTAAAGCATCTTTGAAAGAAAGAGGAATAAAGATTTATGATTTTGGAACAGGCGACCCAAAAGAACCAACGCCAGAAATAATAAGAAATGCAATTAAAAATGCAATTCCAAAAGTTAGCCAGTATCCATCAGTTGCCGGAAGAAAAGAATTAAGGGATACGATTTCAAAATGGTTTGAAAACAGATTTTCTGTAAAACTTAATCCAGATACACAAATAATACCATCGGCAGGCTCCAAGGAAGCAATTTTTCATTTTCCGTTAGTTTTTATAGACCCGGAAGAAGATAAAAAAAGAGTTATCTTTGGAACGCCAGCATATCCAGTATACGAAAGAGGAACGTTGTACGCAGGAGGAATTCCAACCCCTATAAAACTAAAAGAAGAAGACGGCTTTTTGCTCAGACTTGATAAAATTGATAAAGAAATACTAAAAGAGACAAAGATTGTATGGATAAACTATCCACACAACCCAACCGGAGCAGTAGCACCTGCAAGCTATTTTGAAGAAACTATAAAAATCTGTCAAGAATACAATATTATTTTATGTTCTGATGAATGTTATACAGAAATATATTTTGAGGAAAAGCCACATTCAGCTTTACAGTTTGGCATGGATAATGTTGTAGTTTTCCATTCCTTATCAAAAAGAAGCGGTATGACTGGTTATAGGTCTGGCTTTGTTGCCGGAGATGAAAAGGTTATAAGCTTTTATAAAAAAGAAAGGGCAAATTTTGGCGTTGCAAGTCCGGATTTCATTCAAATGGCAGCTAAAACAGCATGGGAAGACGAAAGCCATGTAATTGAAAGAAACAAAATTTTTAAAGAGAAGAGAGATTTATTTTTAGAATTTTTAGATAAAAAAGGTTTTGAATATCTGTATCCAAAAGCAACTTTTTATATTTGGATTAAAGCACCAAATGGAATATCTTCAAAAGATTATGCAAAAATTTTGTTAGAAAATGGTATTATAGTTTCTATCGGAGAAAATTTCTGTAGTAGTACAGAGATAAACGAAGGAACCTGTGAAAGTCAATATTTTAGAATAGCATTAGTTCCAACCATTGAAGAATGTAAAGAAGCATTAAAAGTTTGGGAAAGGATTTAAATTGCAATGTTTATATATTTTGAGTATCTTGGTATTTCTTTAAAAAGAAATAAAGATTAATTATGAAAGAGATAAAGTGGAATAAAAATATATATAGAATGTATTGATAAACATCGTGAAAGCTTATCAGAATAAATCCAAGGTAATATAAAACCAAATTTACAATTACTAAAGCTTTAAATCTTTCCAAAGTTATGTTTGATGTAAAGATAACTAAGTTAAATATCAAAGGAATGATAGCTAAAATATAGAAGGGTAAGTATTGGTAAGCATCTAAAAATTTACTGCCAAAAAGCATAAGAAAAATAGATTTTCCTAAAATTAAAGTTCCAACAAAAGCTATCAGATTTATAACTAAGAATAACCCAAGTGAATAAAGTAGATACTTCCTATAATTAGCTTTGTCTTCTGTCAGCTTAACAAAGATTACTGAAAATAAAGTCATACAAAACCAGATTAAAGCTTTTCCAAGTATAGATGCAGATGCATATAAGCCGGCAGTTGTCGGGTCAAAAACTCTTTTGATAAAAAGGTCATCCGCATAAACAAATAGCCCAACCGGAACGGACAAGATAGATGTTTTAAGAATATCTTTTATTGGAATTTTTTTTATCTTTCCAAGCAAATTTTTATTGATAAACAACACGATTATTAGCACTAACAATTCAGCAATCAATGAAGAACCAACAACACCATAAATATTTAATCCTATTTCTATTAAAAAAATAGCTATTATTAAACGAAATGTCAATTCAAATGAATTTAAAAATGAATATTCTTTAAATTTTTCTTGAGCTTGTAAAAAGCCCTTTTCTACACTCAAAAGAAAAACAACCAACCAAACCAACCCAACTATTATGATTGCAAACTCGTGAGTTATTTTAAAAAAAGCTTGTACAAATGGTAGAAATATTGTTAATCCAATGAAGAATATTAGCCCTGTTAAGCCGGCTGTAATTCTGATAAATCTTAAAATCTCATACTTTTGTTCTTTGTTTTCTAAAACTGCTTTTATGGTTAAAGTTGGATAGATATTAGCTAAAAAGCTGACGGTAAGCATGAGGGAGTATAAAACCATAAACTCGCCATAAAGCTCTGGACCAAGCTTTCTGCTTACAACAAAATGGAATATGTATCCAAGAATGTTTACGTAGAAAAACATCAAAGATAAATAGCTAAAATGTTTAAGCATGACTGTTTAAAACTTTAAGTAAATAGTCTTCAAACTCAGAGGCTATTTTGTCCCATGTAAACTTTTTAGCATACTCTATACCTTTTTTCCCCATTTTTAAAATTAAATCTTCATTATTCCAAAGATAGTTTATCTTTTCTTTAAAGTCTTCTATGTCTTCATTTTTAAAACTTATTCCAAATCCATTTTCTACAACATATCTAAGCCCTGGAATATCTGAGACTATCACAGGCTTTCCCATTGATGCAGATTCTAATGCAACGATTCCTTGCCCTTCAAACCGAGAAGGCATTATTAAAAATTTGGCATTTTTTATTAAATCTAACTTTGTTTTTTCATCTGCATAGCCAATATATTTATAGTTAGATTTTAAATTTTTCAATTTATCTTCATCTTTTCCTTTTCCTGCAATTACTACAGGATATTTAATGTCTGTATTGATTAGCAAGTCTAAACCCTTATTAAAAAAGTCTATTCTTCCAACGTATAAAATATGGTTTCCGATATTTAAATCTTTTTCATCTAATGCAAATTGTATGCCGTTTGGTATTATCGTTCCACTAACATTAAATTTTTCTAAAGTTTGGACTGATACAGAAATAATGTTTTTAAATCGTTTAGGATAATGATTTTCTACAAACAAAAAAGGTAATCCAAAAATATTGTATCTTTTTAAAATATTGGTTCCTGTTTTATGATGTATCTGTAAAATTACAGGCTTTTTATCTTGCAGTTTGTAAGTAAATATAGGATTCCATGGAGCAAAATCTTCAATTATGACATGGTAATCTTTAAAATTTTCTCTCAAAAATTTGTAGGCTTTAAAAGCATACGAGAATGTGCTTAAAATATAGTTTTTATCACTACCTATAAATCTATACTCAAAGTTTTCATTGACTCTATAATCTTCTGCTTTTGGAAAGTTGCCACTGATGACTGTAATTTTATGTCCTTTTTCAGAAAGTCTTTTATATATTTCATAAACCCTAACTGCTCCGCCACCGCCTACCCATGGATTTTTTATATGGTCGTAGATAAAGTGAAGTATTTTCATGGTTTTTTAGCTATTATATAAACTGTCCTTCCTAATATTTCACAAGGAATAAAAGAAAAGTTGTGCGGAGTTAGTAAAGTTATAACAGGAAAAACTGGCAATAATAAAGTTAAATATTCCCACCATCTAACAACGCCAACTTTATAAACCTCAAATCCACTCATTTCTGCTAAAGTAGATAAACTTTTTTTGGTCCAAGGTCTAACATGAGTAGGGTCAGAATAAAAATTATAGCCATCAGGGCAAAAAACAGATGTGTAATAGTCAGTAACACAATAAAAATAACCACCACTTTTTAATGTTCTAAAAGTCTCTGAAAAAAGATTTTGTGGATTTTTTAAATGTTCTATAACAAAAGAAGATATAACGACATCAAACTCATTATCACTAAAAAGAAAAGCCTCAACATCCACATCACATTTTGAAAATTCTATTTTCTCAGAAAGTAAAGGATTTTTATCTAAATCTAAGCAGTAGAATTTTGCTTTAGGGTTTAAAAATCTACCTATATAATCAATAATATTACCAGTGCCACAACCTACATCTAAAATTTTATCTGCATTTTTTATGTTTGGAACAGAAGATAACTTTTTTATCGGTATATCTGTAAGCCTCATATATAATTTGTAAAGAAAATCATTTTTACAAGCAAAATTTTTAGCAATTTTTTTAACCCCCCTTTCTTTTTCTTTAGTTAAATAATCTTGATATCCTTTATGCTTTTCCAAACTTCAGTCTCCATATCATTTAATTGTAATATCATATAAAATTATACCTAAAAACTTAAAAGTTGGTGAGATTTTTATGAAAAAAGACTGGGAAAATATAATAAACAACGTAAAGCGCGGAGAGATAATAATTGATGAGGATATATTTTTAGGTGAAAATACTTTACCATTCTCTTTAAATCCTTATGTGCAAAGTTAAAAATTCCAAACTTTAGAACTATACACTAAAAGATATAAAATTAAAAGAGATAAAAAGTGGTTGAAAATACATGTATCAACAAGTAAACAAGTTATTGATATAAAAATTACTCAGGAAAACGTACATGAAAAGCAAAATAATTAGTAGAAAATGTATTTAGAAATTTACAAGAAAAAGGTAAAAGAATTTTTAAAGTACTTGCAGATAAAGGATATGATGCACGAGATTTCTATGATTTTATCAAAAGAATAGGTGTTATTGCTGGAATTATACCAAGAAAAAATTCAAAAACAAAGTTTATTAGTAGTAAATAGAATAAAAGAAATTGGAATAAATGCTTACAAACAAGAAATAGGCTACAGTTTTAGAAATATAGTAGAAGGATTCTTTTCTATACCTTGGGTGAGAAATTACTTCCATAGTTTACTTTTTCTAAAAAAGCTATAACCAATAGCATATGCATATAGATAAGCAACAAAAGTTTTAATCTTTCTCCATCTACTTACAAGATTGAAATTCTTTATTTGAGAATTTAC
>Ga0081479_109495_pt1:0-22500 | contig 33431 bp, 33 predicted proteins | sample MamHotmetagenome_FD_70984 | JGI IMG/M metagenome (GOLD analysis project Ga0081479, IMG submission 70984) | Hot spring cone microbial streamer communities from Mammoth Hot Spring (Liberty Cap Streamers), Yellowstone National Park, USA - T=72 v2... | ecosystem: Environmental > Aquatic >...
GCGGCACCAAGTAGTCAAAAAGGGCGTTTCTGCCACCCAAACCGCTTGAAATTCAATTGATAAGGTGCTGTCCCAGCCCTGATACTTCTATCAGGGGAAAAATGGTTTGTCTAAACTCGAGATTATAAGAGGCAGGAGATTTTTTTTGCTTTACAGTTTTGTTAGAGCGCTTTCTCCTATCCCCCTCTACCTGTAGCTACCTGAGCGATCCCCTGATCAGCCGGGGATCGCTTTCCCCATGTTACGCTGGCAATGACATGGGGTCTTCATTGCACAAGGCAAGTACTGGTTTGTAAACTTTTATTTTGTTGTTGGCCTTTACGCGGTAAACCCCAATATATGGCTAATTGCAAGGTACAGAATCTCATATATGCCATATATGGCGGTATCTTGGCTATGAGTGCCACAGCCCGAGCTCACAAAAACAAACCTGACACACCACTACTAGTCTGTCACAGATGAAATTGAAATCACACCACTTTGAAAACTACCCCATTAGTGGGAACCAAAAGCCCTTAAGAGCCTTTTTCACCCACATATGGGGGTATTTCGTGCAGTGCGATTACACACTTTTACGCATGACAGACCACTACTCTCCCCCTCAAAAAGCGATCTCTGCTACCTGTTCAAAGTTTACGTCGAACACCGATGCGGCCTCTGTTTCCTCATCCATCTCTTCCCAGCTTCCGGCGCGCACGCCGCGAGCACAATAGGAGCGATAGGCGCAGTAGCGACAGAGACGTTCCTCGTCGGTGGCTGGAAAAACGGTGGCGTTCTCGATTTCCTGGATCAGCCGGGGGAACCATTCCGAATCGCGTTGATATTCCTCCTGGCTGTAGGAGAAGCGAATCGGGTCCTGGGGATATTCCGCAAACCAGTAGAGCATTTCCACCTGCGAGGGCATGATCGCCTCCCCGTTCCTCCAGCTTTGCCCGGCCGCAACCAGCAGGAAGCGATACAGGCGGGTCTGCATCCGCTGCAACAGGCTGAAAGGATGGGGACGCTTGCGAGAGGTCTTCCAATCCACGATCAGGACATGTCCATCGGAGTCCATTTGCACCAGGTCGAAACGCGCCACGAGCCGGGCTTCTGCATGGACGGGGAAGGAAAGCAACGCTTCGGTAAAACGTCGAGCACCGGGGAAAGGGTGCGGCGGGCGATAGGGACTCTCCAGAAAATTCTTCCACCAGCGCAGGAGATCTGGCGTGCTCGCCAGACGCTCAATCGCCGTCTGAGGCAGGCCGAGGTAGTACTGCTGTACCAGGCGATGAAAGCGTGCGCCGGCCTCCTCGCGCTCCTCCTGGGCAATGATCGGCGTGCTACGCGGCGCCGGCCAGTTCAAATTCTGTACATAGCGCAACTGAAAGCGCCGCGGACAATCGAGATAATCCTGAAGCATGGATTGCGTATACAGACGCATGTCAGCCCTCCATGTCGCTCAACGGCCAGGTGGGGAGCACGTCTATATCGAGCGAGTCCGTCTTACCGTGGATCAGACGGAAATAGCCTGCTGCCGCGATCATCGCCGCGTTATCCGTGCATACCCACAGGGGAGGAATATAGATGGGAAACTCCGACTGGCTCTGAAAAGCCTCTCGCAGCGCCTGATTGGCCGCCACACCGCCGGCGATCAAGATTGCCCGTGCGCCGCTGGAACGCGCTGCCCGCAGCGTTTTCCCGACCAGCACGTCCACCACCGCCGCCTGGAAGGAGGCGGCCAGATCGGCCACAGGCAATTGCTCCCTCCCCAGGCTTGCCTCTAATCGCCGCACCTCTCGCAAGACGGCGGTTTTGAGGCCGCTGAACGAAAAATCCCAGCTACCCTCCAGCCAGGGACGGGGGAACTTGAAGCGTTCGGGATTGCCCTGGCGAGCAGCCTGCTGGATCGCCGGACCGCCCGGATATTCCAGGCCGAGCAGACGAGCGACTTTATCGAAGGCCTCGCCCGCGGCATCGTCGAGCGTGCCGCCCAGGCGGCGATACGAGAGGTGCCTTTCCATCAGGTTCAGTTCCGTATGACCGCCGGAAACCAGCAGCGCCAGCAACGGGAATTGCGGCTCCGCCGGAGGCGGTTCTCCATTGCGGTAGACCCAGGCGGAATAGATATGCCCCTCCAGGTGATTGACTCCCACCAGCGGTAATCCCGATGCCAGTGCCAGCCCTTTAGCCAGGTTTAACCCCACCAGCAACGCACCGGCCAGCCCTGGTCCACGGGTAACAGCGATGGCATCCAGCTCGCGCCAGGTGAGATGTGCCTGGTTCAGCGCCTGTTCCACGACCGGCGCCAGGCTCAAAATATGCTGGCGCGAGGCGACCTCGGGGAAAACGCCGCCATAACGGGCATGAATCTCCATCTGTGAGGCCACCACACTCGCCAGCACGCGGCCGCCATCTTCCAGGATGGCGCAGGCGGTCTCATCGCAGGAGGTTTCAATGGCCAGGACTCGCGCCGCAGGAGGGTTTATTTTCGCCATCGCTTCATCGGGATCACGAGCTCATACGGATAATCGGCGAGGCGTTCCACCTGACCATCCTCACGCAGCCAGAAGGTATCCTCGATGCGGACGCCCAGGCCGCGCTGCGGGTAATACAATCCCGGCTCAATCGTAATGACGCAACCTGTTTTCAGCGCCATTTCCTCGCCCTGGAGGCCAGAAAACGGACGTTCGTGGATATTCAACCCCACCCCATGCCCCACGGAATGGACATAACCTTCCAGCAACGGGGGCGGCGTATGCAAGGGAGTGGGATGGCCATGGGATTCAAAAAATTCGCAAACCACTCGCTGAACCTCGCGGAAGGGGAGGCCTGGCCGGATCGCCTGGAGCGCGAGATCGTAAGCCGCTTTGACCTGTTCATAGAGCGCCTGCGCTTCTTCCGTCGCATATCCCAGGCTCCAGGTGCGGGTAAAATCATAAAAATAGCCTCCGCCGGCTTCGCAGGGGAAAATATCGAAGACAATCGTCTGCCCCAGGCGCAGCGGGAGTTCAGGGGAGCCGCTGGAATGGGGGATGCCGGCCTCGCGTCCGGGGGCGAAGATGGTATCCCTGGGATTCTCCACACCTTCCTCCGCCAGCCAGAGGGCGATCTTCCGCTTCACATCGCCGACCCGCAGCGGCGACCCATCCTCCTGGAGCACGGTTTCATCCGCAGCCACGGCCTGCTCGCTCAGCCATTCGGCGACCCGCGCCACCACCCGCGTGGTGATCTCCCCCATCCGTCGAATGCGAGCGATTTCCGACGCCTCTTTGGTTTCCATGGCCAGCGGCAGCGCCGGGGAGTCGCCGGCGATCTCCAGGTCCGGCATCCAGCGGGAAAGGTGGGAAAGGATGGCCCAGAGATTGCCGATTTCCTCTCTGCCATAAATCGCCACCCGGCCGCGGGCGATCCCCATATCGAGCAGGATGGATTGTAACTGGCGCGCAGAGGCCTCGGAAGGGGTCTGGCTGCGCTCGAAAAATTTGCTGAGCGGATAACGGCTGAAAGAAACGCATTCCAGGCCGCTCCGTGCGGCTTCTTCGCGCTCCATGTCGTTATGGAACAGTACGGCAGGCCTGTGGCGCGGTTTGACGAGCAAGGCATGGCTCACATGGCCACCGCCAGTGAAGTAATACATGGCGGGGTTATGCTGCGCATCCCCAAAGATCAGCAGCGCTTCCAAACCCTGCTCGCTCATCATGGAATCTAAATCTTTTCTCATATTTTCCTCGAAGAATCTTTTCTGGCGCTCCCCATGATTTGCTGGGGCTGCCCGGAAAGAAGGCAATCTGTCATTGCGAGGTAGCTAACCGTCGCAGCAATCCCCTCGCAAGTCAAGGTGAGCAGTCTCCCAGGTTACCAGGAGATTGCTTCGGGCGAAGAACGCCCTCCCCATGACAGGGATGGGTGGATACTTACAAATTATATCGAATCTCTCTTGCAGGAAGCGTTCGCCTGGGCGCGGGGAGGGCGCTGAAAGGGCGCTTTCACTTGCGGGTAAACGTGAGCGCAATGCTGCCATAGCGCAGGCCGCTTTCGGGGGGGCAGGAGGGCGCGCTCAGATTGCTGATCGGTTCGCCCCCTCCCACCTGCAGGCTATAGAGTCGCTCCGCCTGGAGCAGGGCGTCGGCGTATCCATTGCCCAGTTCAGGTTTGAGCCCGGTGTAGAAAACTTCCTGTCCGCCTTCCCAAACCAGCAAAAGCGGCACGCCAGGCAGCGGCTGACCGCGCTCATCGTTGACCCAGACCTGAAGAAGCCCCGGCGTCCGTTCCGGATCGCAGAGGGTGCGATAATCGCTCAGCGTGAAGAAGCCGCCGACGGTGGGAACCGGAGTGAAAGCGGATTGCGGCGTCACCAGCGGCAGGGTGGGGATGGCGAGTGTCTCTTCGGTGGGCAGTGGCTCCGGCGTTATCTCCTCGGGCGGCGGCGTGGCCGGGCTGGTCGGGGAGGGGGGAGGAAGCGGGGTTACCAGGGCAAGCGGTGTCGCAGGCGGCTGGGCGGGAGGGGTGGGCTTCCCCAGGTCGGCGGCCAGGCGCACCAGCGGCTGGATTTCCTCAAAGGGGCGGCCGGCAGCCAGCATCCGTTGCGCCTGCGCCGCGAGGGAGGCAGTCGCCTGCTCTGAAAAGAGGGAAAGGCGCGCCCGCGCCCGCTCCAGATCGCCGTTGGCGGCGTAGGCAGCGGCGATCACTTCATAATAGGCCTCCCTATCCGCCGGGCGCAGAAGGTCAGGTGTCAACGTCACCTGCGGCGGCGCAATCACCCAGGCATAGAGCAACCCACCGGCGATCCCTGCCAGCAGTGCGAACAGCAGGTCCCAGGGCCAGCGTTTCACGGGCTACCTCCTCCCCGCAGCGCCTGGGCCAGGGCCTGCAGCATGGCAATCTCACGCGCCTCGAAGGCATGTGCCTGCGCGTAGATCAGCGCCTCCTGAACGTAGCTCAGCGGCTCCATCGGGCCGAGGAAGGCCAGTCGTCGGATGGCTCGTGGCAGGTCCTGTTCCGCCTGATAGGCCTCGGCGATAGCCATCACGTAATCGGTGCGGTAGTCAGCCCGCAAGGCGGAAAGGGGCACATTGGTATAGCGCACCGGCGCAACCTTCCAGGCATAGAAGAGACCAATAGCCAGGCCGATAAGCAGGCACAGCAAGCGCAGCCAGTGACGAGACATAGGAATATTTTGCCACAGAGAAAGAAACACGTCCAGACAGGAGACCGGCGGCACCCAGAAACACCTCCTTACCGTTGCTTCCTCTCGGACCTGGCGGGGTTCGCAGGGTTCTGCCGCGCCGGGCCTGTCCGGACGCAGGTTAAGGATAACCGAGGAGGGCAGGAATGTCAACCTTCCGCAAAGATGGATACTGTATCATTCGTTCAGGATTCGTTCAGGAAATTCGCAGCGAATCGCCCGATTACCCCTACGGGACAGGACCCCCTAACCCCGCTTGCGGGGAATGGGGTCTGGCTATCACCAGCCATAAAAAACTTCCGCCTCCTGTCATTGCGAGCGAAGCGCATGTCCCGAGCGGAGCGTGGGGAAAACAATTTCCTGGCCGATAGGGGGATTGCTTCGCCACCTGCGGCGGCTCGCAATGTAACGGTAGAAAATTTTCTACCGCAACAAGAAAATTTTCTACCACAACAACGATAGCAGTGGGGGGTGGTTACTTTCGTTCTCAGAATTTCCTGAAGGAAAGATACACTACCACCCTATATGTACACAGATTCCCGATTTTGATATTTGACAAAGGTAAACGGGTAACTTTTATACCCGTTCCTCCTTCGCCTCGACTATTCCATTTCCCCTGCGGGTGGGATGATCTCTCCTTCGGCTTTGAGCAAGCCTATGCCATGCTTTTTCAATGCTTCGCGCGCAGCCATATCTACTCGAATCCCATGCATATATACCAGATAGGGGCCGGTAATTCCTTTCCGAGCCAGTTTTTGCCGCCATTGTGGATCTTTGACTCTTCCTATCCAGCGCAATGCATCCTTCAGTCCTACGCGTTCCTTACTTTCCAAAAGCACCCACAGTTTTCGACCCTGTGTATCTTCCACTGGAAAAGCGACATCCAGGTCGCCGTTGAGCTTTACGTAGTTATCTTCCCCGAGGATGCGATAGCCTTTATGTTCCATAACCACCGACAACACACCATAGGCCTCCTCTTCCAGCGTTGAACCAATAATGTTTGATAACCTGCCAACCTGTTGTTCGAGCCTGTCCATGCGTTGTGAGAGCAAATCCACCCTCTCATCGGTGCGCTTCTGGGCGGCAGCCAGTTCCTCCAGGCGTTCATCCGTGCGCTTCTGGGCGGCAGCCAGTTCCTCCAGGCGTTCATCCGTGCGCTTCTGGGCAGCGGTTAGCTCCTGGACTGCAACTGTCAGCGCATTCACCTGGGCAGCCAGCCTGTCTATGCGTTCATCCATGCGCTTCTGAGCAGCAGTTAGCTCTTCAATGGCAGCAGCCAGCCTGTCTACGCGTTCATCCGTGCGCTTCTGGGCGGCAGCCAGTTCCTCCAGGCGTTCATCCGTGCGCTTCTGAGCAGCGGTTAGCTCCTGGACTGCAACTGTCAGCGCATTCACCTGGGCAGCCAGCCTGTCTACGCGTTCATCCGTGCGCTTCTGAGCGGCAGCCAGTTCCTCCAGGCGTTCATCCGTTCGCTTCTGGGCGGCAGCCAGTTCCTCCAGGCGTTCATCCGTTCGCTTCTGGGCGGCAGCCAGTTCCTCCAGGTGTTCATCCGTGCGCTTCTGGGCAGCGGTTAGCTCCTGGACTGCAACTGTCAGCGCATTCACCTGGGCAGCCAGTTCCTGAAGACTTTTGGGAAGATCTAAAAGCTCGCGCGTCAACACCAGGGCGCGCAATTGGGCGAGCCATTCAGGATGCTGCTCAAGCAAATCTAACATATCCCGGAATTCGTTGACCGTGTATGCCATAGCAATCTCCAGAGCATAAAGGGGAAACCGTCAATGCCTGCGAACATTTTGTACACAAATTATACCACATGCCTTTCTGAAAAATTACCAATATAACGTCAGATCAGAACAATCCAGACGATACCCACAGTGGGCGCATAGGATCTTGCAGTTTTGCTCGAACATTTCATGGCCACAACGGTCGCAGAAATAGCTCTAGCGCACGCCGGAAATCAGGCCTTGAGGAGGTGCAAAGGTTTCGGGATGAGCAGAAGCTACGGAGTCCAGCGTTTGTCCCAGGTGGGTGAGCAGGCGCTCAATGTCTACCCCCTGACAGCGCGGCCGCCACGGTTCAAGATGTTTCAGTTCGCGAGGATATACCTTGATCGCACCATCCCTGTTTCCCCGTTCCAGGTGCAGATATACCACTGCGGCTTGCAGGATACCCTGATAAAGTTCCCGTCCAGGGGGATCGGTTGCGCGCCACGCAGCTTCCAGCTCTTCATGAGCCTCAAAGTATTTGCCCTGTTGCAGGAACAGAATTCCCCGTCGGGCTGCAGCGGGTAGGGGTTGGGCGCAGAAAGCACTCATCTTACCAGACGCATCCAGAGTAAGGTGCGCACGATGGAGAAACCAGCTGCTCGCAAAGTTTCATCCCATTCACTGAGCGGGTGTTCCAGATAAAGGGTGCGCTGGCGATAGTAAAAGGCTTGCCGCACCTTCCAGAGCAGGGGCAGGATAGCCTGGGGCGATATTTTTGGGCCATAGGCCAGCCAGAGACCATTTTCCCCGTGCGGGGAAGGATGCCACAGGATAGTGGCCTGGGGTTGTCCCTGATAAAAACTTGTCCATTGCGCCGCCGTTATGCCGAGAAAGGCGCGCCAGAGACGCATTTCCCAGCCTGGACGCGCCAGCTCCCATTCCCACTGGTGATACCAGCCTAATTCCTCGGGATGGAGTTGCTCGAACCATTGTTTCACCTGAGACCAGTGCGCCCGCGGCGTAGGGCGAACGATATATGCAGGATAAGATGGAACATCAGGAGTGGTCAGAGTGTACCAGAGACGACGCCGTGCACGGATGACAAATCCCAGCCTTTCATACAGGGAAATAGCGCCCTCATTGTCCTCGCGTACCTGGAGCCAGATCTCTTCGACCCTGCTACCGAGTGCTTCCTGGATGGCTTTTTCCATCAGCGCGCCCCCAATGCCGCGCCGCCGAAAAGAGGGGTGAACCGCCACATTGGCAATCAGACCAATGGATCGCTGCCGGTAACGGATGCGCACCAGGCTGACATTCCCTACCACCTCTCCATTCTCCTCCCAAACATATCCCCCCGGCATGGAACTCCATTCCATCCAGCGTTGAAGGTTGTCAAGAAACAATGCAGAAGAGCGCTGGGGGCTTTGCTCCATGTCGAAGCAGATTTCTATCAAACGTGAGACAGAAGAAGCATCACGCCATGCCTGGAAAGGACGAATGTGGAGAGATGGAAGCACAGCCGCCATAGGTCGCACGTATCAAGGAGAATCAAAGGGCACAGGACTGATTATACTCGGGAGCTGGAAGCACTGCGGAAAAGTGTTTGGGCGATTGGATGCGGATTCGCCAGATGGATCGGGTATACTTATGCATTGAAGCAAGAATCCATAATTCGCCTGCGTTTTTCTGCGCCGATAAGGAGATTTCTCATGCCCGTTGTCCCCGGAATAGACGTTTCCTACTGGCAGGCCGGAATTGACTGGCCGAAGGTGCGTGCTGCTGGAATGCGTTTTGTCTTTATCCGCGCCAGCGATGGTGAAAAATATCTTGATCCGACTTTTTCCACGAACTGGGAAGGAGCAGGAAAGGCCGGGCTGTTACGCGGCGCTTACCATTTCTTTCGCCCCAGCCAGAGCCCCGAACGACAGGCAGAGATTTTCCTCAAAGTACTCCGAGACGCTGGAGCCACGCTGGAGCTTCCCGCTGTGCTGGATCTGGAAGTGATAGAAGGGCAGACCGCCGAGCGCCTGATTGCTCGCACCAAAACCTGGCTTGATAACGTCGAGGGAGCTCTGGAACGAAAACCGATCCTGTATTCCAACCTCTCGTTCCTGCGCACCTATTTCACACTTGCCGGGGGGCCACCAGCCTGGGTCAACGACTATCCCTTATGGATTGCCTGGTATCCTCCCAGCTATACGGAGGGCATGACACCCCCGTTACCACCGGGCTGGTTCCAATGGGCCTTCTGGCAGTATTCCCAGACCGGGCGCGTGAACGGGATTAATGCCCCGGTAGACCTTGATCTTTTCAATGGCACTCTGGAGGAGCTATATCGCTTCGCGAATGCCCAAATGACTTCCACACCCGTCGAACATGTCATCGCAGAAGGGGATACTTTTGAGAGCATTGCGAACAAATACGGCGTCACCGTCCGTGAGCTGGTGATGGCCAATCCGCAACTGCTTCGGGTCGGTGAAAAATTGAAGATTCCCCCCGCCGTGGCCATCCCACAGGAAAGCGCATCCCCCGGTCTGAAAACTTACATCGTCAAACCAGGGGATACGCTGACTTCCATTGCGATCAAGTTCAACACGACTGTTGCGGCTCTGGTTGCGGCCAATCAGCTCAGCAATCCAAACAACATCACCGTCGGGCAAACCCTGATCATCCCCTGACGGCTGCCGGTTGCTCTTTTTGCAGGCTCTCTAAATATCGAGTGGCCTGAATCGCTGCCGCAGCTCCCATTCCTGCCGAAGTGACAACCTGGCGGAAGTGCGGATCAGCCGCTTCTCCAGCGGCAAAGACGCCGGGCACACTGGTTTCCATCTGTTGATTCACCTTGATATATCCATGCTCATCCATTTCCAGTTGACCGCGGAAAATCTGCGTGTTTGGCGTATGGCCGATAAAGATAAATACCCCATCGGTCTCGAACACGCTTTCTTCGCCACTCTGGAGGTTCTTCAGGCGCACGCCTTCTACTTTTTCCTGGCCCAGGATTTCGGTGACCACCGTATTCCAGATAAACTGGATTTTCGGATTTTCTCGGGCGCGTTTCTGCAGGAGCGGGCCGGCACGCAGCTCGGAGCGACGATGGATGATCGTCACAGTGGACGCATACCGGGTCAGGAAAAGGCCCTCCTCCAGCGCGCTATCTCCACCGCCGACTACCACCACCTTCTTATCCTTGAAGAACCAGCCGTCACAAGTAGCACAATAGGAGACACCTTTGCCGGTTAGCTCCCGCTCCCCCGGCACGTTTAAGTGATTCGGGCTGGCGCCGGTGGCGATGATCAACACATCTGCCTCGTACTCGCCGGCATCTCCGCTGACCTTGAAGGGCCGCTGCGAGAGATCCACGGCATGGGCGGTGTCAAATTCAATCCGAGCGCCAAAACGCTCCGCCTGCTTTTGGAACAGTTCACCCAATTCCGCCCCTCCCACGCCTTCCGGGAAGCCAGGGTAGTTTTCGATAGTATAAGTCAGGGCTGCCTGACCGCCCAGCTCCGCGCCGGTCAGAATCAGCGGCTCCAGGTCGGCACGCGCTGCGTAGATCGCCGCCGCCAGGCCGGCCGGCCCCGATCCCAGGATCAGGACTTTTACGCGTCGAGGCGTTTCTTTTTCGGGAGAAGAGATACTTCCTAAATTGAACATAGCACCTCACCAGTCAGAAAGTTTTCCGTATCAACACTCTTTTACGATGCAGATTCTCTGGAAAAGTGACAATCTGCCCTGCTACTCACAGCGAAAACGGCGCATTGCTTCCTGGAGCAACCTTTCCGCATCCTCGGCTCGAGGCGTGTAGGCTTTCCAGCCGAAAGCACGCGTGCCACATTGCCAGGCTGCAATGGCGCCGCGCGGGAGCAGCAGCGTGGCTGTGGTCTGGATCGGCAAGAACCAGACTTCCTGCCCTCCCAGCGTGCGTTGCGTGGCCTGGGCAATCGCAGTGTCAAAGCGCACATCCAGCATCGAATCGAGCAAGTGCTGCGGTGTCTCGCCATCTTGCCAGTTGAGCAGGATCAGCAGATCCTCCCGATAAGCGACCAGCATTCCCTTCGTGACCCCGCTCGGCTGACGTTGATCCTGCGCTGCCTGGAGATCATAGAAGGCAACGCCTGGAGGATGCCCGATGCAGAAGCGATATTCACAGAAAAGGCCTTGCAGGGTGTAAGGCGTTGGGGTCAGGGTTGGAATCGGGCGCGAGGTGGGAGGAGGTGTCTGCGTGGGCCAGGCGGTCAGCGTGGCCGCTACGGCCATGGCGACCGTCACCTCTATTTGCGGAGTCGGAACCCGCAACGGCTGACAGGCCAGCAAAACGATCCCCAGCAACAGGAGCGGTAGCTTCTTGTGCAGATGGGCGCGTTGTGACATAATCAAATTATAGCCTATGTGGAAAACGATCTTTTTCTCCTTTGACCCCACCCTTGCCCAATTGCTTCCTTCCGCCTATCGCCAGGGAACCTTCGAGTTTCGCTATCGAGGACCGCAGTCGGTCAAACACCTGATTGAATCGCTGGGCATCCCGCACACGGAGATCGGGGATATTCTCTGCGATGGGAAGCCGGTGACCCTGGACTACCTGCCCCAGGATGGCGATCCGTTGCAGGTACACCTGATCCGTTACCCTGAACCCACCTCGGATACCCCTGAACCTCGCTTCATCCTGGATAATCATCTGGGGCGCCTGACGGCGCATTTGCGCATGTTGGGGCTGGACGCCATGTATCGCAATGATTTTCAAGACAGTGAGCTGATCCGTTGCGCCCTCAGCGAAGGGCGAATCTTATTGACGCGCGACCGTCGTTTGCTCATGCACAAATCCCTGCAGCAAGGATGCCTGCTCTATAGCCTCGATCCCCTAGCGCAGCTTTATCAGGTGGTAGAGCGCTATCACCTTCTGCACTGGGTCAGGCCGTTTCAGCGTTGTATGCGCTGCAACCATCCGCTGCAGCCTGTTCCCAAAGAGGCCATCCTGGATCGCCTGCTGCCCCTGACCCGTCTGTATTACGACGAATTCTCACGCTGCCCTGCCTGCGATCAGATTTACTGGAAGGGTTCTCATTACGAGCAAATGGAACGTTTTATTCGCCAGCTTCAGCGGGGGGAGAAGGACATGCTGTAAGGTTTTCTCCCGCCTCGCAACATTCGGTAGTGTATCTTTCCTTCAGGAAATTGGAGAACGAAAGTAACCACCCCCCACCGCCATCTTTGTTGCGGTAGAAAATTTTCTTGTTGCGGTAGAAGATTTTCTACCGTTACGTTGCGAGCCGCCGCAGGCGGCGAAGCAATCCCCCTATCAGCCAGGAGATTGCTTTCCCCACGCTCCGCTCGGGACATGCGCTTCGCTCGCAGTGACAGGAGATAGAGGGTTTTTCATGGCTTTCGGGCGACTCGATGCGAATTTCCTGAACAAATGATACAGTATCAATATTCCATGCCGCAGTGGTTGATAAACCTTGACAAAACGATAAACAGGCTTTATATTTCAGCACACTTAAACTATTTGCCTTTTGGGTGAAACGAGGTCCATGTTTCCACCTTTGCTTGCGACCTTGCAGGAATGGTTGCGTGTCATCATGCGGTTTTCGATGCGCAATTTCATGCTCTATGCTCGTGAACACAATTATTCCATCGCTCAGCTCAACGCGTTGTTTCGTATTTATCACCTCGGCTCCTGTGGCATCTCGGAGCTGGGCGACGAGATGGGCGTGACCAGCGCCGCCGCCAGCCAGTTGCTTGACCGACTGGTGCAGCAGGGGCTGGCCATCCGCTCCGAAGATGTGCACGATCGGCGCAACAAAGTGGTGCATCTCACAGAGGCCGGGCGTGCTATTGTTCAGGAAGCCATGGCGGCTCGTCAGGGCTGGTTGGAAGAAGTCGTCAACCAGCTCACTCCCCAGGAACAGCAACAGGTAGAGGACGCCATCCGCCTTTTACTGGACAAAATGCGTACCCTTAATCTCTGAAATCCTTTTTAGAGAGAAGAACTATGCTTCGTCTTTTCCCGTATATCCGGCGCTACACGCTCCCGATTGCGCTGGCTATTTTGCTTTTGTTCCTCCAGGCCAATGTGGACCTGGCGCTGCCGGACTATCTTTCAAAAATTGTCAACAATGGCATCCAGCAGGGCGGCGTGGCCAGCGCCATCCCTGAATTTTTGGGTGAGCAAACCTTTCAACGGCTTTTGCTTTTCCTCGATCCGCAGGAACAGAGGCTGCTGGATCAGGCCTATCAGCGAGTGGAGGCTTCCGCGCCCGAAATTACAGCCCTTCAAGCGCGTTATCCAGGTCTGGCGATGCAGCCTCTTTATGTGCTTCAGGCATCCTCCCCTGAGCTAGAGAAGGTGCTGCCCCGTGCCTTGTTGAGCGTTGCTTTCCTTGAGCAGGCGCAGCAAAATCCGGAGCAGGCCCAAAAGATGGGGATGACGCTCCCGCGCAACATACCACCCGGTACGGATCTGTTCCAGGCGCTCCAAAACCTTCCCCCTGCGATGCGCCAGAATCTGCGCGCCCGATTCTGGGAACGATTTGACGTTTTAGGGGACAAAATGGTCTCGCAGATGGCCATCGCCGCGGTGAAAAAGGAGTACAAGGCATTGGGGGTGAACATGGATCGCCTGCAATTCAACTACCTGGCACGCATGGGCGGGATCATGCTCCTGTTGACCCTGCTTTCGGCGATCCTCACCATCACCGTCGGCTTGATTTCGGCGCGCGTGGCGGCCGGGGCGGCTCGGGATTTGCGGGATGGCCTCTTCGTACGCGTGACCGGGTTCAGCATGGCCGAACTGGAGCGCTTCTCGACCGCCTCTCTCATCACCCGCGCCACCAACGATGTCTCCCAGCTCCAGATGGTGACGATGCTGATCATCCGTCTGGTCTTCTATGCTCCTATCCTGGCCATTGGGGGCATGATCCGCGCCTTAAGCATGGCGCCTTCGATGGGATGGATTATCGGCCTGATGCTGGTGGTGCTCATGAGCATCATCCTCGGGGTTTTCGCCATCACCCTGCCACGCTTCAAGCTCATCCAGAGCCTGACCGACAACCTGAATCGCGTCATGCGCGAGAACTTGAGCGGCATGATGGTCGTGCGGGCCTTCAATCGCCAGGAGCTAGAGCGTCAGCGTTTTGACCATGCCAACCGCGAGCTCACCCGGGTCAACCTGTTTGTCAATCGCGTCATGGTGATCATGATGCCCCTGATGATGTTCCTGATGAGCGCGGTCAGCGTGCTGGTGGTCTGGGTGGGAGCGCATCAGGTCGCCGAGCTACGTATGCAGGTTGGCAACATGATGGCTTTCATGCAGTACACCATGCAGATCTTCTTTGCCTTTATGTTTATGTCCATGATGTTCATTGTGTTGCCGCGGGCTTCTGTTTCCGCCGACCGCATTGCAGATGTGTTGGAGACCATGCCCACCATTCAAGACCCGCCGCAGCCGAAGGAATTTCCGCAGCCTTTCCGTGGGGAGATCGAATTTCGCGATGTCTCCTTCCGCTATCCAGGCGCCGAAGAGGATGTCTTACACCACATTTCGTTTACCGCCCGACCGGGGCAAACGATCGGCATCATTGGCACTACCGGCTCCGGAAAATCTACCCTGGTGCGCCTGATCCCACGCTTCTATGACGTCACCGAGGGCGCGATCCTGATAGATGGGGTAGATATTCGCCAGGTGCGGCAAAGCGATCTCCGCGAGCACATCGGCTATGTGCCTCAACAGAGCAATCTCTTCAGCGGCACCATCGAGAGCAATTTGCGACTTGGCGATGAGGATGCCCCGCTGGAGGCTTTGCTCCAGGCGCTGGAAGTAGCCCAGGGGAACGAGATCCTCGCTTCCCGTCCCGAAGGGCTGAATGCGTCCATCTCTCAGGGCGGCACCAACGTCTCAGGAGGGCAGCGTCAGCGACTGGCGATTGCCCGCGCCCTGGTCAAGCGCGCCCCCATCTACATCTTCGATGAAAGTTTCTCAGCCCTGGACTATAAGACCGACCTCGCCCTGCGCCGCGCTTTGAAGAGATACCTGACAAACAGCACCGTCTTTATCGTTTCGCAGCGCGTGGCGACGATCAAGGACGCTGATCAGATTCTGGTACTCGATGAAGGACGACTGAGCGGCGTGGGCACACATCGGGAATTGATGGAAACCTGTGACGTTTATCGCGATATTGCTTTATCACAGTTACAGCAGGAGGCTCTGGCATGAACGAACGCGTTTCTTCAAACAGCAGCAATGGCAGTCGCCCCGCTGCGATGCGCCCGGCTTTGGGGCCGGGAGGTATGCGCAGCCCGATGGGGCATGGGCCGATGGCGATGATGAAAGGAGAATCGGCGCGCGATTTCAAGGGGACGATGCGCAAGCTCATCGCCTACCTTGGCCCCTACCGCTGGCTGATGTTGCTGGTGCTTTTCCTGGCCGCTGCTTCGACGGTTTTCCAGATCTTTGGCCCGAAAATTCTGGGCAATGCCACCACCAAACTCTTTGAGGGCCTGATGGGGCAGATCAGCAGTAGCGGCGCCGGCGTGGATTTCTCCGCCATTGGCCGTATCTTGATGACCGCGCTGGTACTTTACGTCTTCTCGGCTATCCTGGGCTATCTCCAGGGATGGATCATGACCGGGATCGCCATTGACATTACCTATCGGATGCGCCGCGAGATCGGCGAAAAAGTCCATCGCCTGCCCCTGCGCTACTTCGACGGCACCACCCATGGCGAAGTGCTTTCCCGCCTCACCAATGATGTGGATACCGTCAACCAGACCCTGGGCCAGAGCCTTTCGCAGATCGTCTCCTCCGCTGTGACCGTGGTCGGCGTTCTGGCCATGATGCTCAGCATCTCCTGGCAGATGACGCTGGTTGCTCTCCTGGTGATCCCTCTAACCATGGGGTTGGTGAGCCTGATCGTCACCCGCTCACAGCGTTATTTCCGCCAGCAGCAGGACTACCTGGGGCACGTGAACGGCCACATCGAGGAGATGTTCGCTGGCCAGGTAGAGATCAAGGCCTTCAACGCAGAAGCCCGCAGCATACGCACTTTTCGAGAGCTAAACACAATCCTTTACAACACCGCCTGGAAATCCCAATTTCTCTCCGGGATCATGATGCCGATGATGAACTTCATCGGCAACCTGGGCTATGTTGGCGTGGTGATCACCGGTGCGTATCTGACCATCCGCAACCTGATCACGGTGGGCGATATTCAGGCCTTTATCCAGTATGTGCGATCATTTAATCAGCCGCTTATGATGCTGGCCAATATCTCCAATGTCTTGCAGCAGACTGCCGCCGCTGCGGAACGCGTTTTTGAATTTCTGGAAGAGGCGGAAGAATCGCCCGACCCACAGCCGGCCATCGCCATCGAGCGCGCCCGCGGTCATGTGGAATTCCGCAATGTGCGCTTTGGCTACACGCCCGAGAAGCCAGTCATCCGTCATTTCTCTGCCGAGATCCGCCCTGGTCAACGGGTGGCCATCGTCGGCCCGACCGGCGCCGGTAAAACCACGCTGGTCAAACTTCTCGTGCGCTTCTACGATGTGGATGATGGCGCCATCCTACTCGATGGGCATGATATTCGCCACTTCCGCCGCGCCGATCTGCGTCGCCAGTTTGGCATGGTCCTCCAGGATACCTGGCTCTTCAACGGCACGATCATGGAGAACATCCGCTACGGTCGCCCGGAAGCCTCGGATGAAGAAGTGATTGCCGCAGCCCAGATGGCCCATGCCGATCACTTTATCCGCTCCCTGCCGGGCGGCTATCAGATGGTGCTCAATGAGGAGACCACCAACATCTCTGCCGGTCAGAAACAGCTCCTCACCATCGCCCGCGCCTTCCTGGCCGATCCTCCCATCCTCATCCTGGATGAGGCCACCAGCTCCGTGGATACGCACACCGAATTGCTTATTCAGGAGGCCATGCGCCGCCTGATGCATGGGCGCACAAGTTTCGTCATCGCCCATCGCCTTTCGACCATTCGCGATGCGGATTGGATCCTGGTCATTCGCGAGGGCGATATTGTCGAGCAGGGTACGCACGAGACGCTCCTGGCCCAGGGCGTCTTCTATGCTGAGCTATACAACAGCCAGTTCGCCCAGGTCGAAGCTGTGGAAGCATGATCCTGGTCTCCACGCTGCTCCTGCTGATCGCCATTCCTCTGATCACCTGGATACATTCCCGCCTGCGGCTTGATTTTCGCCTCTCGCCGCAGGATGCTTTACCTCCGCCGCCCTATCCGCGTATCAGCGTCATTGTGCCGGCGCGCAACGAGGAACGGAATATCCGTGACTGTGTTGAGCATATTCTGGCGCAGACATATCCGAACCTCGAACTGCTTGTCGTCGAAGATCGCTCCACGGACGCGACGCCGCAGATTCTGGCGGAATTGCAAACGAAGATCAGCACTGCCTGGCCTGGACCTGGGGCTACCGACCCCGCGCCTGGGGCTTCGTCGGCCCTTGAGGCATTGTCCAAGCCGGCGCTGCGCAATTTTCGGGTCATTCAGGGAGACGAGCTACCGCCGGGCTGGGCCGGGAAACCGTATGCTTTGCATCAGGGGGTGCAGCACGCCACAGGCGCATGGTTTTGCTTTGTAGATGCCGATACGCGCCTGCATCCTTCCGCCATCACTGCTGCGTTTGCCATGGCGATCCGCCAAAACGCCGATCTGCTCACCCTTTTCACCCGCCAGCGCATGGAAAGTTTTTGGGAATGGGTGATCCAGCCCCTGGTGTTTACGGCGCTTTCGGTTGGCTTTTCCCCGCGTCGCGTCAACGATCCGCGTACCCCAGACGCAATTGCCAATGGTCAGTTCATCCTGATCCGCCGCTCCGTCTATGAGGCCGTGGGGGGACATGCTGCAATTCGGCACTCGATTGTGGAGGATAAAGACCTGGCCGAACGCGTGAAGCGAGCCGGCTATCGTCTGCTCCTGGTGGATGGAGAAGCGGTCGCAGAGACGCGCATGTACACCTCCCTCGCCGAAATTTGGGAAGGCTGGACCAAAAACATGTACCTGGGCTTAAAGGATAGTCCCTGGCTGCTGGGATTGGGCATCCTTGGCGCCCTCTTGGGGCTTGCGACAGGCATCCTTTTGCCCCTCTGGCTGGCGGGCGGTTTTCTCTGGGCCTGGCAACATCCGCAGGGATGGAACTTCCTGGTACCGCTGGAAGCGCTGATTGCCTGGCTTTACCTGCTTTTCTGGCGCGTGCGTGTTGCCCTGCATCTTGGCATCCCGCTCTGGAGCACCCTGTTCACCCCGCTGGGCGCCTCGCTCCTCTCAGCCATGATGTTCACCTCCGCCTGGAACGTCCTCAGCGGCCGTGGCGTGCGCTGGAAAGGCAGGACGTATCTCTCTGGGGATTAAAAGACGATAGACGGTAGACGGTGGACGCTCGTAGGGCAGGCTTTCCAGCCTGTCGAGAGAAAATACCCTTCGTGTCTTTGTGACTTTGTGGTTTATTATTATTTAACCACAAAGGCACGAAGACACAAAAGTAAAGGCACGAAGACACAAAAGTAAGGAAAAGTAGACCGTCAACGAATGGGGAATAACGACCGCGGACGGCGGACGGCAGACCGCTGTAGGACAGGCTTTCCAGCCTGTCGGGGAAGCGGACCGTCAACGAATGGGGAACGAATAAACGAATACAGACCGCGGACGGCAGCCTGCCGGGAAGACCGCCAGTGAACGAGGAGTGAGGAAAAACTTCATGCCTTTACGTCTCGGCGGTTTATTCTTTTCTCACCGAGAAGACACGAAGACACAAAGAGAAAGAAACTTTACGTCCGGAGCGGCTCGCCGGCAGGAGTGACAAGATACCACTTGCCGCCTACGCCCTGGCCATTGGTATCTCCGGCCTGCCTATCGCCAGCGAAATAGTAGAGCGGATGGCCGTTATAGGTTACCTGGATCGCGCCGTCATCCCGCACGAGAGTGCCCAGTTTGGAAGCATCCACCCCTTCGCCAGCTTGTGCCGCGCCGCTGGTGAGCAGGGGTGGCCAGTTATTGGCACATCCACCGGTGCAGGCTGAGTGGGTGGGTGTATCAGGGAGGAACAGGTAGAGCGCTCGGCCCTGCGAATCAACCAGGAAGGTACCCAGCCCCTCCTTCTGAGCGACCTTAATCAACGCACCGCCGGCTGAGGGGGCTTCGGTAGAAGAGGGAGCGCCATAACTGCCATACCCATAATCGTCTCCGCCGCTGCTGGTAGGAGCGCGGGTGGGGGCAGGAGGCTGCGTGGGAGCTGGGGGCGAGGCAGGCTGTGTTGCCTGAGTTGGCTGGGGGCGGCAGGCTGCCAGCAGCAGGATGACCCCGAGTACAAGCATCAAGATTCTGACTGTTTTCATAACTTCTCTCCTTTCTCCTTGACTTTGAATGGTCTTCAAAAAGAAATACGTCCCGGAAGGCGCAAATGGATTTGGACGGCGAGACGATCCTGCTGCTCAGGAGTGATTGCCGAGGCTAAAAATCCACTTTCAAAAGGCGCGGCCCGCGGGGGCGCGTACTGCCACCGCGTGGCTCCACGGTCACGCCGATGGCCTCGAACTCTGCAAGGGGAGAAGGAGCGAAGATGGATACGGTTGTGAAAGGTAACTGTGGATCGGGTGTGAAGATCGCCGCGCTGATCCGCTCGCCTTGGGCGTCAATCAGCCAGGCTTGATAAACCTGATCCTCGCGGAGAGGGGGTAAATTCCACAGGAGCAAAACGGCGACATTGCGATCTTTGTCCAACAGGAGTGTGCCGCTGACCTGCGCCGCGTTGACCCCAATCGGCACGTTTTCTGTGCCCGGATAAGCCAGCATGGAGAGCGCCAGTTGGCTCGTGTGCACCGCCTCGATAAGTTCGGCCTGCTGACGCTGGAGGGTATGAATTTGGGCCAGGGAAATCAGGTTGAGCGCAAGTAACACAGCGACAACGGCAGCCCATGCCAGCGAACGGGCAAGCGTCCTCCAGCGAGGAAGCGTTGCTTCACGCTTCGACCGCAAGCGTTCCTCCAGGCGGCGACGGAGGCCTGGTGGAGGAACTTGTGGAGGGAGCGCCAGCAACAGGTTGTCGCTGACGAGTTGATAAGCGACCAGTTCCTCACGGCAGGAGGCGCAATCCCGCAGGTGAGATTCCAGGGCTGCGGCCTCCTCTTCATCCAATGCCTGCAGGGCATAGGCCGGGATGCTCTCACGGAAGGGGGCGCATTCTTTTTTTGTTCATCGAATTGACCTCTGAATATTTATACGTCCTGGGGGCTGGATTCAGATGGATCTGCTTCCCAGGCGCGGCGCAGGCGTTGCATGGTTTCCCGCAAGCAGGTTTTGACCGTGCCAAGCGGCCAGCCCAACACGGCCGCGATCTGACTCTGGCTCAAGCCCTGATAATAGGCCAGCTCGATCACCACACGATATTCCGGTGGCAGGGTTTGAACGGTCAGGTAGAGGCTGCGCCAGCGAGCCTCGTCTTCCGTGGAGCCCGCATCGGGGATGGAGCACCAGAGTTCTTCGGGATCGGTGGCGTCGGAGAGCAAGGGGCGGCGCGCCTCCAGACGCAGACGATCAAGGGCAGTGCGGCGGGCAATGGTCAGAAGCCATATCTGCAGCGCGCCGCGCTGCGGCTGATATTCGCGGGCATGATTCCACACTTTGAGGAAGGTGTCTTGCACAGCCTCCTCGGCCATCATCGGCTCCCTCAAGATGCGCAGCGCCAGAGCGTAAACGCGAGAGGCATAGCGATCGTATAGCTCTAACAGGGCCTGTTCATCGCCCTCGCCACGCGTGCGATCAACGTTCCATCGTCGCTGGAGTTTCCCATGCCCGGATTAATAATTCCGGTTCACTCATTTTCAAGGCGGGGTAACTGTTCAGTCTTGCATCCAAACTGTTGTGTTTGTCATTGTGAGGAGCGTTCTTTTTCCCCAAGCGGTCAAGCTGGCCTGATAAATGGGAGATTGCTTCGCCAGAAAACGGCTCGCAATGACATGGCTGAATCGTTACCAGGGTGGGTTTGATTTCCCTTGACATGGGCGGGTGGATGGGGATATAAGTGTATAAAGTTTGTTATATTTATCAACATATCACATGCTCACCCCTCAATAAAGGCGAGAAAAAAATTCTCCAGTATCTTCAGGAACAGGAGACCCTCTCGATCCAAGAGCTTGCCAGGCGGCTGGCCGTCTCGCTGATGACGGTGCATCCCGATCTGGATGCGCTGGCAGCCGAGGGACGCCTGGAGAAATTCCGCGGCGGAGTGCGCCGACTTTCTCCTTCTTCCGGCGAGGATCGCTGCACGCTGTGCGGCAAGAGGCTCGCGCAACGCACCCTTTTCTTGATAAACCTGCCCGATCATCAGGTCAAACGGGCCTGTTGTGCCCACTGTGGGCTTTTGCTGCTTGCCTGGCTGGAGGGTTGGGCGCTGACCATGGACTTTCTCCATGAGCACATCCTCACCGCCGCGCAGGCTGTCTATCTGGTCGAAAGTGAGCTGGTCACATGTTGCGTCCCTTCGGTATTGTCTTTCGGCTCCCCTCAGGAAGCAGAAAAATTCTGCGCGGGGTTCGGCGGGCGGTTATGTTCCATGCAGGAAGCCATAGATTTCCTTCAACAGGTGACACACAGCCATCCTGGCCGATAAAGTTTTCCCCTGGAGGCTTATGATGAAAAGTCCTGCTCCTCTCGCTCGGTTGCTCGTTTTGCTGACAGGATTGTCCGTGATGCTCATGGCCTGTGGGATTGGAAAGATCGAAACCCATCAGGCCTGGGCGCGGGCGGCGATGAAGGGAGAAAACAGCGCCGTCTATTTCGTGCTTCATAACCATTCCACCCGGCCGGATGAGCTGATCGGCGCGGCCTGTGACTGCGCGCAGACAGTGGAAATTCATGAGTCGGTCATGGAGGCAGGCGCCATGAAGATGCAGCCGGTGGCTTCCATCCCCCTTGATCCGGGCGCGGAAGTGACTTTCCAGCCCGGCGGCCTGCATGTGATGCTGATCAACCTGACCCGTGATCTCAAAGCCGGGGATTCCATCAACCTTGTGCTCAAGTTCAAAAACACAGGAGCGTTGACCATCAAAGTTCCTGTCAAGGAAGCTGGCTCAGGCATGGAGGGGGAAGACCATCAACATACCCCGTAACTACTCAGCCAGTCATTGCGAGCCGCTTTTTGGCGAAGCAATCTCCCGTTTCTCAGGCCAGCTTGACTGCTTGGGGATTGCTTCGTCGCAAAGGATGCTCCTCGCAATGACATCCCAAACGGTTTTGAGGCAGGGCTGAATAGTTACCATACCCCTTGATCCGGAGAGCCAGGCTGTTTTGTAAGCCCGCACCTCTGCGCCGCTCGCCTGCGGGCAAGATCGCCGATTTCTTGTGCTATAATTCACAAGCGAGATCGGCGATCTCTTTTCCCAGGGAGAAAAAAACATGAGCGCTCAGATCATTGATGGGAAGGCCATTGCTCAAAAGGTGAAGCAGGAAGTTGCCGAGGCAGTGGCGCGCCGGGTGGCGGCGGGGAAGTCGCGCCCCGGCCTGGCCACCGTGCTCGTTGGGGATCGGGTGGATTCGGCGACCTATGTACGCTCCAAGCAGAAGGCCTGTGAAGAGCTGGGCATGGTCTCTTTCAGCCACCATCTGCCTGCCGATG
>Ga0081479_111302_pt1 | contig 33376 bp, 31 predicted proteins | sample MamHotmetagenome_FD_70984 | JGI IMG/M metagenome (GOLD analysis project Ga0081479, IMG submission 70984) | Hot spring cone microbial streamer communities from Mammoth Hot Spring (Liberty Cap Streamers), Yellowstone National Park, USA - T=72 v2... | ecosystem: Environmental > Aquatic > Thermal...
CTACCCTTCCCCATCCTTGTTGCGGTAGAAAATTTTCTACCGTTACATTGCGAGCCGCCGCAGGCGGCGAAGCAATCCCCCTATCGGCCAGGAGATTGCTTTCCCCACGCTGCGCTCGGGACATGCGCTACGCTCGCAATGACAGGAGACAGAGGTTTTTTCATGACTTTCGGGCGACTCGCTGCAAATTTCCTGAACGAATGATACAGTACCCGGGCAAGACCACCCACAATTTTGTCTAAACTCGAGTTATAATTAATGCGTCAAAAATACTCCCATGAAAGGAGGTGATTGTCAGAGGCCCTTTCCAGTTCCGTGCGTTACTTTCCAGCTTCCATTTTTCTTCACAAACTATCTCTCAGGAGGAGACTATGTCTAAACTGGTTCGTATCTTTGGATTGCTTGTGGCCCTCAGCCTGGTACTGACAGCCTGCGCGCAGCAGCCAACGCCTATGCCTCAACCAACAACTGCAGCACCTGCTACATCTGCCCCGTCTTCCGCTCCCAGCGGTTTCGGCGAAACCTTGAAGGCGATCAAAGCGCGTGGCAAGCTGGTGTGCGGCGTGAATGGGCAACTCCCCGGTTTCAGCTTTGTGGACCCGCAGGGGAACTGGAGCGGTTTCGATGCTGATTTCTGCCGTGTGCTGGCCGCCGCCATCTTCGGTGACGCTACAAAGGTGGAATTCCGCCCCCTGACTACCCAGGAGCGGTTCACTGCCCTGCAAACCGGCGAGGTGGATGTGCTCATCCGCAACACCACCTGGACGCTGGTGCGCGATACCGAGCTCGGCCTGAACTTCACCGTGACCACGTTCTATGATGGTCAGGGGATCATGGTACGCAAGGATAGCGGTATTACCAAGCTGGAAGACCTGAACGGGGCGACCATTTGTGTCCAGAAGGGTACAACTACCGAACTCAACCTGGCTGATGCTTTCTCCACTGCTGGACTCAACTACACCCCCGCCACCTTCGAGGACATCAACCAGACCTATGGCACTTATGCCGAAGGTCGCTGTGACGCGGTGACTTCTGATAAATCCCAGCTCTCCTCGGTCGCCAGGGGGGCATTACCGGATCCGGAGAACCATGTCATTCTGGATGTGACGCTCTCCAAGGAGCCACTGGGGCCAGTGGTGCGGCATGGCGACGATCAGTGGCTTGACATCGTGCGCTGGGCGGTCTTTGCCACCTTCTTCGCCGAAGAGAAGAACATCACTTCTGCCAATGTGGACCAGGTGAAGGCCAGCACCACAAATCCGGAGATCAAACGCTTCCTCGGCCTGGAAGGGGATTTAGGGACCAAGCTTGGCCTGAGCAATGACTGGGCCTACAACATCGTCAAACAGGTGGGGAACTACGCCGAAATCTATGATCGCAATCTGGGCCCGAACACGAAGACCTACATCCCACGTGGCCTGAACAGCCTGTATACCAACGGCGGCCTGCTCTATTCATCGCCATTCCGCTAAAAGCGCGCTCAGGGGGCGGGGAGTCAGCTCCCTGCCCCCTTTTGCCAGGAGCTACCATGGGCCATCGTGACTCCTACATCCCCTTCTGGCGCGATGTACGCTTCCTGCGCCTCTTCAGCCAGTTACTGTTTCTATTGATCGTCGCTGGGGTGCTGGGGTACCTGTTCCAAAACATGCTCCAGGCGCTTCGGCAACAGGGGTTGGTGCTCGGCTTTTCTTTCCTGAGGCTCACTGCCGGTTTCGATATTGGTGAAACGCTAATCCCTTACGATCGTAGCTCCACCTATGGCCGGGCATTCCTGGTGGGTTTATTGAACACCGCCAATGTCAGCCTGCTCGGCATCCTTTTCGCCACTCTGATCGGGATCGTGGTAGGGGTGGCGCGACTTTCGCGAAATTTTCTGATCCAGCTTCTGGCGCGCGCCTATATTGAGGCGCTGCGCAATATTCCCCTGCTTGTCTTATTGATTTTTATCTATAGTGGGGTCTTCCTGAAATTGCCCCAGATCCGTCAGGCGCTCCACCTTGGACCTATCATGTTCAGCAATCGTGGCGTTTTTACGCCCTGGCCTTTCCCTGCGGAAACCTATCCCACCTATCGCCTGATCTTGCTGGCCGGTCTGCTGGCAGCAGCAGGAGTTGGATTCCTCCTCTGGCGGGAGGGGCAAAAAACCGGTCGTCCGCCGCTGATCGGGTTTTGGAGCCTGCTGGTATGGTTGATCTTTGCCTCAGGCGGCCTCTTGCTTTTACATCCCTTCCGGCTTGATTTTCCGCAGATCGAGGGGTTACGCGTGGTAGGGGGAAGACGCTTGACGCCGGAATTCATGTCCCTGTGGAGTGGGCTGGTGATCTATACTTCCGCGTTCATTGCCGATGTGGTGCGGGCTGGTATCCAGGCTGTCCCCAAAGGGCAGGTGGAAGCCGCGCGCGCCTTAGGCCTGAATGGGTTCCAAACATTGCGACTGGTCGTTTTTCCCCAGGCCTTGCGCGTGATCGTGCCGCCACTCACCAGCCATTACCTTAACCTTACCAAGAACTCCTCCCTGGCGGTTGCCGTGGGTTTTCCTGATCTCTTTTCCGTTTCCGGCACCATCTTGAATCAAAGTGGTCGCGCGGTGGAGGTGATTGCCCTGGCAATGTCCATCTATCTTTCGCTCAGCCTGCTGACCTCGCTCTTCATGAACTGGTACAATCGTCGCATCCGTTTTGTGGAGCGTTAGAGCATGTCCCGCTATTCTGCTGCCCCCGATACGGCTCTCCCTCCGCCTGTTGAACGCTATACCGTGCTGGGCTGGGTGTATAAAAATCTGCTCACGCCCTGGTATAACGCACTTTTGACGCTCCTGGCCTTATGGCTGATTTACGTTATCTTCCTGCCCCTGGGGCGTTGGGCCTTTACGGCAGCCCGTTGGGAGGTGATCGCGGTCAACCTGCGCCTGTTGATGATCGGACAATATCCGAAAGAGCAGGTCTGGCGCATCTGGCTGGCGCTCCATTTTCTGGCGTTCGTCATTGGGCTGACCTGGGGAAGCCTGATGCGTCACTGGCGCAGCCCTGTCCTGGCGATGATGTTTTTGCCATGGGGGCTGGCGCTGATTCCAGGTTTCAGCAGCTCCACCCGCACGCATCTGGCGATCCTTCCCCTCATCGCTCTGATTGCGTTTGGGATCGCTCAGGCCGCTCAAAGCGCAGCGCGTCGACAGGTAATCCCCCTCTGGGTTTCGTACTTTATCCTCTTCATCCTTTTAATCCGTGGCCTGACCCCACCCGAAGGCTGGTTCCCGATTGTCCCGACGAACCTTTGGGGCGGTCTGGTGCTGACGTTTGTGCTCACCGTGACCGGGATTGTGCTTTCTTTCCCGTTAGGCCTGTTGCTGGCGCTGGGGCGACGCTCGAATTTGCCGATCATCCGCTGGTTCAGTATCGCCTATATCGAGCTGATCCGCGGCGTGCCGCTGGTCACCATTCTGTTCATGGCGCAGATTATGCTCCCGCTGTTCCTGCCAGGGAACGTGCAGGTGGATCGCGTGATACGGGCCATCGTTGGCATCGTGCTTTTTACTGCGGCCTACCAGGCAGAAAACGTGCGCGGCGGTTTGCAGGCCATTCCTCACGGTCAGTATGAGGCAGCGTATGCTCTGGGATTGAATGGTTTTCAAACCAATCTGTTCATCATCCTGCCGCAGGCTTTGCGAAATGTGATCCCCGTTCTGGTGGGGCAGTTCATTGCCCTGTATAAGGATACCTCGCTGGTAGCCGTGGTCGGCCTGTTAGATTTGCTGGGGATCGCAAAGGCGGTGCTGGCTCAGCCTGCGTATGTAGGCACCCAACGCGAAGTGTATCTGTTCATCTCGGCCATTTACTGGCTATTCAGCTATGTGATGGCCTATCTCAGTCAACGCCTGGAAAAAGCCCTTGGAGTAGGAGAACGATAATATGAGCCAACCTATCATCATCTGCCGTGACGTTCACAAATGGTATGGGCACTTCCATGTCTTGCGGGGTATCAACATGGAGGTACATAAAGGGGAAGTGGTTGTGATCTTTGGTCCCTCCGGTTCGGGCAAATCTACGTTTATCCGTACGATCAACCGCCTGGAGGAACATCAGCGCGGTCAGATCATCGTGGATGGCATCGAACTGACGAATGATACGCGTAACATTGAAGCCATCCGCCGCGAGGTGGGGATGGTCTTTCAGCAATTTAATCTTTTTCCGCACCTGACGGTGCTGCAAAATATCACGCTGGCGCCTATCCAGGTGCGCAAGTGGCCTAAGGAAAAGGCGGAGAAGATCGCCATGGAATTGCTGGAACGAGTGGGTATTCCGGAGCAGGCGCATAAGTATCCCGGCCAGCTCTCTGGCGGTCAGCAGCAACGGGTTGCCATTGCCCGCGCCCTGGCCATGCAACCCAAGATCATGCTTTTCGACGAACCCACCTCCGCCCTCGATCCGGAGATGATCAAAGAAGTGCTGGACGTGATGATCGAACTGGCGCGTTCCGGGATGACGATGCTGGTTGTCACCCATGAGATGGGGTTCGCCAAAGCCGTCGCCGACCGCATGTACTTTTTCGATAAAGGGCAGATCGTGGAAAGTGGCACGCCTGCAGAGATTTTCGGCAACCCGAAAGAGGAACGTACCAAACTCTTCCTCTCCCAAATTTTGAGCCATTAATGCGCTCAATTGCTGTTTATCTTTGTGCCTTTTAGACTTTTTGGTGAAAATAAAATAAACCACCAAGTCGCAAAGGCACAAAGTTTTTTTCTCTTCGCTCTGTTGATGGCCTGATCTCTGACGGGCTGGAAAGCCCGTCCTGCAACGGCCTACCGTCTGCGGTTTGCATTCGTTGATTTGTTCCCCCATTCGTTGACGGTTCCTTTGATGGGCTGGAAAGCCCGTCCTGCAACGGCCTGCCGTCTGCGGTTTGCATTCGTTGATTTGTTCCCCCATTCGTTGACGGTTCCTTTGATGGGCTGGAAAGCCCGTCCTGCAACGGCCTGCCGTCTGCGGTTTGCATTCGTTGATTCGTTCCCCCATTCGTTGACGGTTCCTTTGACGGGCTGGAAAGCCTGTCCTGCAACGGCCTACCGTCTGCGGTTTGCATTCGTTGATTTGTTCCCCCATTCGTTGACGGTTCCTTTGACGGGCTGGAAAGCCTGTCCTGCAACGGCCTACCGTCTGCGGTTTGCATTCGTTGATTTGTTCCCCCATTCGTTGACGGTTCCTTTGATGGGCTGGAAAGCCCGTCCTGCAGGCTCTGCCGTCTGCGGTCCGCGGTCTGCGGTCTTTACGAGATAGGTACAAGTCCGGCCACCGAGGCGATCAGACGTTTGAAGCCGACGCTTTCAAACAAGACATCTACGATTTCCTCGCCATCCTCAAGGCGAGTCTGGAGGACCAGCCCCTCTCCCCAAAGGGGATGCCGTACCCGTGCTCCGGGCTGGAAGCGAGCCGGGGGCGCGGCTGCGGCGCTCGGGGTCGGGGAGGAAGGCACAGGGTCGGAGTCTGCAGCCACGCGCCGCGGGCCGCGGCGGCCTCGGGCGCGGCCATCCAGCAGATGCGGGGGGATGTCATCCAGAAAACGTGAAGGTTCCATCTCTTCGGCATAGTCATAAGAGCCTCGCCTCAAGGCGCGAACCAGGTACAGGCGTTCTCTGGCGCGCGTGATGCCAACGTAGAACAATCGGCGCTCCTCCTCCAGGCTCTCCGGATCGTCTATGGAGCGTTTGTGAGGCAGGATGCCGTCATCCAGTCCGACCAGGAAGACAACGGAGAATTCCAGCCCTTTGGCCGCATGGAGGGTGAGCAGGGTCGGTGCATCCGTGCCTGTGAGGGTGTCTTGATCCGAAACCAGGGCGATGCTTTCCAGGAATTCCTCCAGGGTCTGGTCTTCGTGCTCTTGCACCAGGCGACGGAATTCCTGAACGTTTTCCCAGCGATCGCGACCTTCTTCGCTGCCGTCGTCCAGGTATTCCCGATAGTTCAGATCGGTGAGAAGATGATCCAGGAGTTCCGGGAGGGGGAGGGTGGTTGCAAAGGCACGCCAGCGGGCAAGGGTGGCTCCAAAATCGGCCAGGAGGACGACGGAGCGACCGCTGAAGGCCTGCCAGGAGGAGGATTCTGAGCCGCGGGCAAGATCAAGCAGGAGGCGACCGGGCGTAAGGCCAGCCTGACGGGCAACGGTATGCAGGGCAAGCAGGGTGCGATCTCCAATGCCGCGCGGGGGCACATTGATGATCCGATCCAGGCTGATCACGTCATCCGGATTGTGGATCAGGCGCAGAAAGGCGATCAGGTCTTTGATCTCGCGCCGCCCGTAGAAGCGTTGCGCCCCGACCAGACGATAGGGCAGGCGCATTTGCAGGAAGGCCTCTTCGAGCAGGCGGGATTGGGCGTTCATGCGGTACATGATGGCAATTTCGCCCGGTGGATATTGACGCGAGGCGAGCAGGTTGGCCACGGTCTCGGCGACGAAGGCGGCTTCCGCATAGTCATCGCGGGCTTCGTAGTAGTAGACCTTTTCGCCGGCGCCGAGATCGCTATACAGGCGCCGCGGGCGATGCGTGCGCGAGGCGCGGATGACCGCGGCGGCTACATCCAGGATGTTTTGACGCGAGCGGTAGTTTTGCTCCAGCAGGATAACCTGCCGCTCAGGAAAATCTTGCTCAAACCGTTGAATGTTGCGGTAATCGGCACCGCGCCAGTGGTAAATGGATTGATCCGGGTCGCCGACGGCAAACAGGTTGCGGTGAACAGAAGCCAGTTGACGCAAGAGGATGTACTGCGCAAGGTTGGTATCCTGGAATTCATCTACCAGGATGTGGCGATAGCGTTGAGCATATTTTTCGCGCACTTCAGGAAATTCTGAAAGCAAATAGGCCATCCATAGCAAAAGATCGTCAAAATCAACGGCGTTGGCCTGGCGAAGCATTTCCTGATACTGGCGATAGATGCGCCGCACCACTTCATCACGGTAGTTTTGAACCGGATAGTCATCGGGGAAGAGGAGTTCATTCTTGGCGCGCGAGATGGCCGCATGGACGAGCGGCGGGCGGTAGTTTTTCTCATCAATGTTCAGTTCACGAATGGCGTTTTTGATGAGCCGTTCCTGATCTTCCGTATCCAGGATGACGAAATTGGAATCCAGGGGAAGATGCTCCGCTTCGCGGCGCAGGATGCGGGCGCAAATCGCGTGAAAGGTGCCCAGTGAAATGCCCTGGAGCGCCTGCTGACCGAGGAGAGACTGGAGTCGCTCCTGCATCTCGCGGGCCGCTTTGTTGGTGAAGGTGACTGCCATGATCTCCCAGGGGCGCGCCTGACGCTGCTCCAGGAGATAGGCGATGCGATGGGTGAGCACGCGCGTCTTGCCGGAGCCTGGGCCGGCGATGACCAGCACAGGGCCATCGCCGGCGGTCACGGCTTGAAGTTGTTGGGGGTTGAGAGAAGAGAGCCAGTCCATCAGGCCAGGGTTGAGGTGCAGTAGGGGCAGCGGGTGGCCTTAATCGGAATGGTGCTGAAGCAATAGGGGCATTCTTTGGTCGTTGGTTCAGCAGGGGCCGGTGCAGGTTGCGGTTTGGCACGGGCACGGTTGAAGGCGCGCACAAAAAGGAAAACCGCAAAAGCGATGACCAGGAAATCCACCACGGCCTGCAAGAATGCGCCGTAGCGCACGGTGGCCTCGCCAACCGTGAAAGAGAGTCCGCTCAGGTTGATCCCCCCGGTCAACAATCCCAGGATCGGCATGAGTACATCGCCAACCAGGGAGCTAACGATCTTGCCAAAAGCGCCCCCAATGATGACGCCAATGGCCAGATCCATGACATTGCCGCGCAGGGCGAATTCTTTGAATTCTTTCAGCATATGTCCTCCTGGATGAAATGGGGTTGGGATGGGTGAATTGTACTCTGTTTCGGGAGGTTGTCAATGAGGGTTCAGACGGCAAAATAGACCGCAGACCGCGGACCGCAGACCGCGTAGGGCGGGCTTTCCAGGCTGCCAGACGATGGACGGCAGGGGGCGGAGTATGCAGGACGGGCTTTTGAGGCTTGCGGGGGTGAGGACCGTCAACGAATAGGGAACGAATCAACGAATGCAGGGCGCGGACGGCAGATGGCGGAATGGACGGTAGACCGTGGACGGTGGGCGGCAGTAACACAGGCTTTCCAGCCTGTAAACGCCTGGAAAGGCTGTACCGCGAGTTTTTTCTGTAAGAGCATGTAAACGCCTGTCATGGAGGTTGATTTTTGAGCAATGCCTGTATCATTCTGAAAAACGTCTGTTTCTCAATCTTAAACAATTCGGGTAGCGATAGCTTGTTTTCGTGAAGGATACGATGAATGAGTTTTAAAGCCGCGTAATATCCTGCATGATTTTGGAGTACATTTTGGTCGCCGGTAAAGGAAAATAAGCCATTGTCGCTGATTTCTAATTTTTCTGCTACTGTTTGTAGTATTTCAGCTTCTCGCAATAAGCATTGTCTATACCACCTGTCGCACTGCTCTGGAGGAAGATAATCTGCCCAAAGTGCTTGTTGATCGCTTATCTCTAACACTTATTTTGAAGTCAGCGTGGCAATTCCTTCTGTGACCACCTGTCTGAAGACGTTGGTTTTTTCTTCCTCGGTATCAAAGAAGAACTCGGGCCGTTTCTGATAGTGTAATGCATGACCAATTTCATGGGAGGCAAAGACATCTATCGTGAAAGATGAAGGATAACTTTCCACCGGAAGCCAGACAACCCATTTTTCGCCGAAAGGGAATGCATGTCCATTCGATGTACCCCGACCGACAAACAGGACGGTCACAAGCTGGTCTAAAACCAGCCCCTTGCTCAAAAATCTATTTTCCAAAAAAGCCAACCGTTCAACTATCCGCTTGCGGCGACGCTGAATCTCGTTCACATCCCTGTAAAAGTATGTGCCTCTGGGTGCCCAGAACCGATAATAATGCTCGAACAAATGGGGAAAAGAGAATTCGTAAGAGTCAGGGTTATCTTGATGAACGACGGAATGAATATACTGGGTGGTCAAGTCAATGATCTGCATAACGGGTCAACCTGCCATTACCACGTGGGCTTAACCGTAAAATACTCTTGAAGTTTACTGCCAGGACTACAAATTTTTGAGGTAACTGTTCAGTCTTGTACCAAAACCGCTGTTGCATGTCATTGCAAGGAGCGCTCTTTGCGACGAAGAAATCCCGAGGCGGTCAATCTGGCCTGATAAATGGGGGATTGCTTCGCCAGCAAACGGCTCGCAATGTAACGGTAGAAAATTTTCTACCGCAACAAAATATGGAGAGTTGGTGAGCAGTTGGTAGGTAATTACACTGGTACATCATTTGAGGGGCCGCTAAGACCACACAAAACGAGAAGCATTTGCTGCATCCCAGGGTGAAGAACTGGCTCAACAAGGGGCAGCGGATGGGAACAGGGGAATGCACAGCAGGCTGGTCGCCGTTTGAATGGCCATGGTAAGACCCCCTCCGGATTCAGGTGCGCTGGGTGGGATTTGAACCCACACGCCCTCAACGGGCACGTGCCCCTCAAACACGCCTGTCTGCCAGTTCCAGCACCAGCGCAAGCACTCGTATTATAATCGTCTTTGCTCACTTGTCAAGCAAAGATCGCTTGAACGCTTCAGGAGGAACAATGCGCATTGCAGTAGATGCCATGGGGAGCGATCATTTCCCCATCCCAGATGTCCAGGGGGCAGTGATGGCCGCCCGCGAATACGGGGTGGAAATCCTGCTCGTCGGCGATGAGGCGCGGGTACGGCCGGTTCTGGAAGTGCAAAACGCCCAGGGGCTGCCCATCCATCTCATCCATGCGCCGGAAATGCTCACCATGGAAGACAAGGGGATGCAACTGGTGCTCAAAGCCCGCCGCCCGCAGGCACGCAACTCAATGGCCGTGGCGATTGACCTGGTCAAAAACGGCGAGGCAGATGCCTTTGTCACTGCCGGTAACACCGGGGCCGCCATGACCACTGCCTATTTCCGCCTCGGCACGTTAAGCGGCGTGGATAAGCCTGCGCTGGCCCCTGTCTTCCCCACTTCCAGCGGTTCGTGTATCGTGCTCGATGTCGGCGCCAACCCTGATTGCAAGCCGGAAAACCTGCTCCAGTTTGCCATTATGGGTGCCATCTACGCCGAAGTGGTGCGTGGCATCCAGAACCCGCTGGTCGGGCTGATCTCGAATGGGGAAGAGGAAGGCAAAGGCAATGAACTGGTGCGCGCAGCCACACCGCTCCTCAAAGCCTCTGGCCTGAACTTTTACGGCAACGTCGAAGGGAAAGAAGTGATCGGCGGCAAGGTGGATGTCGCCGTCACTGATGGCTTCACCGGCAATGTGCTCCTCAAAACGGCTGAAGCGGTTGCAAAATTAATCACGGATAAAATCAAAGAGTCCATTCGCGAGGCCGGCCCGCTCGCCCTCCTGGGAGGAATGCTGGTGCGGCCGGCGCTGGGAAGGGTCAAACAGATGCTCGATCCGAGTGAGCATGGCGCTGCCCCCCTGCTCGGAGTCAATGGCCTGGTCTTCATCGGACATGGGCGCTCGGATGCCATTGCCATCAAAAACGCCATCCGGGTCGCTAAAGAGGCCGCGGAGGCGGATGTCCTGAACCGTCTGCGCAACGCTATCGAGACCAGTCTGGCGACAAGAGGAAAGTAGCCATGCGAATCGTGCGGAATGATCCCCTCATCCAGCGCAATCGGCGCATCGGCCTGATTACCCTCGTCCTCTCGCTGCTTTTCCTGACCCTGGCGACCATCTCGCTTTTCCTCTCCCATCAGGTGGTTACTCCCCTGACGATTGGCTCCCTGGTGCTGAGCTTTGTGCTGACGCAGCTCAGCGCCTACTATGGCAGTCGCTGGGGACGCGTGCCGCGCCCCGATCAACTCCTGGACGAGGCGCTCAAAGGCCTGCCGGGGAAATACGTGCTCTACCACTATACCAGCCCGGTGCCCCACCTGCTGATCGGCCCGGCTGGGGTTTGGGTGCTCCTGCCCTACCTGCAAAAGGGCACCATCACCTATCGCAAGCGACGCTGGAAAATCCAGGGCGGAGGTTTCTGGCAGGCGTATTTGCGCTTCTTCGGTCAGGAGGCCCTGGGACGCCCCGATGTGGATGCAGAGGCTGAACGCAAGGCATTGCAGAAATTCCTGAACCACCGTTTCGGCGAGCAGGCCCCACAGCCCGGCGCCCTCCTGGTTTTCCTGAACCCGCAGGCGGAACTGCAGTTTGAAGAGGAGCCTCCCGTCCCTGCGCTTCCGGCTCGAAAGATCAAGGACTTTTTGCGTAAGGCGGCGAAAGACGCTCCGTTAGAAGAAGCCTGGGTGCGCAAACTCCAGGAGATCCTCGGTTAGGCAGCGCCTTTCATGGAAGACACGTTCGTTGCCTTAGATATTGAGACCACCGGCACCGATCCGCAGCGGGATGCGGTGATCGAGATCGGCGCGGTGCGCTTCAGTCTGCGCCGCGTGGAAAGCGACTGGAGCACGTTGATCAACCCCGGTCGCAACATCCCGGAGTCCATCACCCAACTCACCGGCATCACCAACGAGATGGTGCGATCGGCGCCGCGCCTGGAACAGGTGTTGCAAGAGCTGGCGGAATTTGTCGGCGATGCGGTGATTGTCGGGCACAACATTCGTTTCGACCTGAGCTTCTTTGAACGCTATCGCCTTTTCCCTTATAGCCCGGTGGTGGATACTTACGAACTGGCGGCGGTCCTTTTTCCTTCTGCCCGTCGCTACAGTCTGGGGGCGCTCAGTCAGATGCTGGGGATTCCGCTCCCGCCGGGCGAGGAATATCATCGCGCCCTGACCGATGCCCGGATCACCCAGTCGCTTTTCCTGCGCCTTTATGAACGGGCACGCTCCCTACCCCTGGATACGATTGCCGAGATCGTGCGCCTGTCGCAGGATGTGGAATGGGATGCGGGCTGGGTGTTTGAGCAGGTGCTGCGTCAGCGCATTCGCCGCGAAATGCCGGCCAAACGCGCCTATGGCCCTTATCCGCCCTCCTGGTTTGAGTCTGGCCCGCGCGATCTCCAACCCCTGGCGCCCCCCAGACAAATTCGTCCGCTGGACGAGGAAGAGATCGCCGCCCTCCTGCAACCGGGTGGACCCTTTGCCCGCTACTTTGCCCACTTTGAGCATCGCCCGGAGCAGGTCGAAATGGCGCGTGCCGTGACCCAGGCGCTTTCCCAAAGTCGCCATCTGATGGTAGAGGCGGGCACCGGCGTCGGAAAATCTTTTGCCTACCTGCTCCCTGCCAGCCTGTTTGCCCTGGAAAACAAAACCCGCGTCCTGATCTCCACCAATACCATCAACCTGCAGGAACAGCTCATCCAGAAAGACATCCCCGACCTGCAGGCCGCGCTGGGGCTGAAAGAATTGCGCAGCGCCGTTCTCAAGGGACGGGGAAACTATCTCTGCCCCCGTCGCTTTGACCTGCTTCGTCAACAGGGGCCGAAGGATGCCCGCGAAATGCGCCTGCTGGCCAAGATTCTGGTCTGGCTGCTGGATTCTCCTTTTGGGGATCGGAGCGAACTGAACCTGCATGGGGATGGAGAGCGGGAGACCTGGACGCGCGTCTCCGCAGAGGATGATCAATGCACTGCCGAAACCTGCCTGACGCGCTACGGGGGTGGATGCCCGTTCTATCGGGCGCGCCAAGCCGCGCTTGCGGCGCATTTGGTGATCGTCAACCATGCCCTGCTGCTCTCTGATGTGGCCACAGGGAATCGGGTGCTGCCGGAATATGACCATTTGATCGTGGATGAGGCGCATCACCTGGAATCGGCAACCACCAGTGCCCTGACCTTTCGCATCGGACGCGCCGAGCTTGAGCGCCTTTTGCACGAACTGGGCGGTCCGAACGCTGGCCTGCTCAACGCGTTGGTGGCGCACCTCAAACCCCTGTTGCGCCCTTCGGAGTTGAGCGCTTTGCAACAGCAAATCCATCATGCCGCCGATCTGCTTTTCCGCGCTGGCGAATATCTGAAGCGCTTTTTCCAGACCCTGGAACGCTTCGCCCGTCAACAGCGAACGAATGCCATCGAGAATTACGGCTGGCAACTGCGCGTCACGCCCTCCACGCGCACGCTGCCCCTCTGGGATGAAGTCGAACTGAGCTGGGACGCGGCCAACGAGACCCTGCAGCTGCTCCTGAACCATGTTGCTTCGCTGCACAGGGAACTCGGCGAAACGCTGCACGAGCGAGTGGACTCCCTCGACGAAGCAGAGGATGTGCTTGGTGAACTCTCTAACCTGCTGCGGCGCCTGAGCGAGGCCCAGAATGCGCTCCATGCTCTGGTGAGCAACCCGGCCCCCCAATTCGTCTACTGGCTGGAGATGCGCCAGAATGGTGAGCATCTGTTTGCCAACATCGCTCCCCTGCGCGTGGGGCCTTTGCTGGAGCAGCATCTCTGGCATGAGAAATCCAGCATCATCCTGACCTCGGCCACTCTGACTACTTATGGCCGCTTCGATTACATGCGGAACACGTTGAGCGCAGACGAGGCGGATGAGCTACTGCTGGGCTCGCCTTTTGATTATGAAAACGCTGCGCTCATCTATATCCCGAACGACATCCCCGAACCGCATACCCCCTCCTATCAATCCCAGGTGGAAAGGGCCATCGTGCAATCTTGCCTGAGCAGCGGCGGGCGGACGTTGGTGCTGTTCACCTCGTATGCCCAGCTACGCAAAACCTCCCAGGCGATCGCGCCGATCCTGGCTCGTCACGATATTCTGACCTACGAACAAGGGGAGGGGGCTTCTCCCACCGCTTTGCTGGAATCCTTCAAGAGCAGTGAGCGGGCGGTGCTCCTGGGGACGCGCTCTTTCTGGGAAGGGGTGGACGTGCCAGGGCAGGCGCTTTCGGTGGTGATGATCGTCAAATTGCCCTTTGATGTTCCCAACGATCCCCTGATCGAGGCGCGCGCTGAAATCTACGAGAACCCCTTTGAAGAATACCACCTGCCTGAAGCGGTGCTCAAATTCCGCCAGGGGTTTGGCCGTCTGATCCGCAGTGCCTCCGATCGCGGCGTGGTTGTGATCCTGGATCGGCGCATCCTCAGCAAAAAGTACGGTCGCCTGTTCCTGGAATCCCTGCCTCCCTGCACTGTGCGCCAGGGGCCGCTCTCGGCGCTGCCTGGCTGGGTGCAGCGATGGCTGAATCTTTGAAGCGTCAGCGGCGCGCGTGTTATCCCCTTGGGTGGTGCGGGCATGGGTAATTACCTACCAACTGCCCACCAACTATCCATCTTTGTTGCGGTAGAAAATTTTCTACTGTTAATGCGAGCGCAGGGCATGAGCAAACAGCGTATCACCAGGCCTGCCTGGTCCAGCAAGGCCGACCGCAGGTCGGCGGTACAGCGGTTGGCTGCCGGTACTGTATCTTTCGTTCAGGAGGTAATGTATCTTTCCTTCAGGAAATTTGAACTCCTCTACCCTTCCCCATCCTTGTTGCGGTAGAAAATTTTCTACCGTTACATTGCGAGCCGCCGCAGGCGGCGAAGCAATCCCCATATCGGCCAGGAGATCGCTTTCCCCACGCTGCGCTCGGGACATGCGCTACGCTCGCAATGACAGGAGACGGAGGGTTTTTCATGGCTTTCGGGCGACTCGCTGCAAATCTCCCGAACGAATGATACAGTATCGGTTTGAGATGCCCTTTCATTTGCAGAATCTCCAGCTTTGAAGTAAAATATTTTCGAGTTCTCTGCAAAACAAGGCAGTGAGCGCAAAGGCCAGGAAACTTAAAATAATTTCACTTTTTCTCGAAAAGAAATTTTGAGACTCTGGCTGATATGCGCCATATGATAAAAAATTATCCTTTTGCCCGCACCTTTTGGCGCGCTGCGGCGGTGCGTTTTTGCAGGGCACTCATTGAGCCTACTTTGGAGAGAATATCATGAGCGATAAACCTGGCGTTGAAAATCCAAAATCTTTCCGTCCTCTCAAATCCCATAAACGCAGAGAATTCCCGGCCTGGGGATTGTGGGTGATCACAGCAGCGCTGATTCTCAGCGGCCTGGGTTTGTTGATTTCCTGGCTTAACCAGCCTGGAAGATTGATCAACCGCTTGCTGGCGACCGATACACCCACCCCTACCGCCACCTTTACGCCTACTTCTACCCCTACGCCCACCGAAACGCCCACCATTACACCGACTCCTACCGAGACGCTGACGCCCACTCCTTCCGCGCCCTTCACGTATGTCGTTCAGGAAAACGATTCCCTGTTCGCAATCGCGGAAAAGTTCCAGTTAGGGGATAAGGGAATTCTCTTTTTGTTGATCTTGAACCCACAGATCGATCCCTGCAATCCAATTTTGCGCATTGGTCAGGAGATTACTGTGCCCAATCCCGGAATGCCGATGCCGACCGCAACGCCATTACCCCCCAACCTGCCTCGGAATACCAAACTCAAGTATCTTGTGCAGCCCGGCGATACCCTGGCGGCGATTGCGGCGCTGTTTAACAGCACGATGGATGCAATCCAAAATGAAAACAACATCAAGGATCCCAATGAGATTCAGGCCGGTGTGTGTCTGACCATCCCGGTTAACCTGGTAACGCCGACGGCCACCCCTCGACCGACCAGTACACCGGTAACCCCCGTAACGTTGCCCCCGACGATGACACCGGTGCCAACGCAAACGCCTTCTGCAACTCCCAGGCCGTAAGGCGCACCGCTTTTTGCGAAACACGGGAGGGCTTATGAGTGAGCTGGAAGAAATTGGTGAGATGATTCGCAATGCCATGCGCCTGGTTGAGCAGGCGCAGGAAGCGGGGGAGCAGTTACGAAATCATGCCAACCGTGAGAACCTGGATGAGTTTTGGCGTCAGGTGCAGGAGCTACATGCCTAACTTTCGCGCCTGCAGCAGGTTTTACAGCATGAGAGCACCTATAGCCTGGATGAGCTCATTGACGTGCTAAGCCGCATGTTCAGCGATTATCCTGCGGCCTATCGGCGGATTCCGCCGCTGGAGTGAAGCGGTAAAAGTAGGTGTTGGTCTCCCAACGCGCGAAACCCAGACGCTGGTAGAGCCGATTGGCGGCCAGACGGCGAGGATTGGAGGTGAGCGCAACGCCATCCGCGCCGCGACGAGCGGCGATCTCCAGGGCATGGCGCAGAAGCGCCTCCCCAATCCCCTGTCCGCGATAGGCCTCATCCACCACCACATCCTCGATGCGGGCGCGTAGCCCACTTGGGAGACGATAGAGGACCAGCGTCAGAGTGCCAACGATGCGGTTTTGGGCGGCCGGCCATCGCGCTACAAAAAGCAGCGAAGCTTCAGAGCGGAGCAGTTGCTCCAGGTCGCGCGGGGAAGGCGCAGGGTGATGCATCGTCAGTTGCGGAAGCAGGCGGGCAATCGCTTCCACCAGTTCGGTGGTGACTTCCCGTACTTTTTCGATATATATCTCGTTCATGCACGTTGACGGTGATTGACCAGATAAACGCCGGTCAGGATTCCCAGCCCACCCAGGAGGGAGAGAGGGGGGATGCGCTCGTTCAGCAACCATGCGCCAACCACATCGCGGCGAGGGGTTCCAAGTATAGAAAGACGCCTGTGCGAGCGGCTGTGAGCGCTTGAAGGGCATCGTACCGGGCGATGTAGGCGAGTCCGGAGGAGAAAATCCCTAAAAAGAGCAGGCTGAGCCAGGGGGTGAGGTCAGGCCCGCCCATTCGCGCCAGCTCCCCGTGCCCAGCCACCAGAAGGTGGTGAAGAGCCAGCCGAGGAGCATGACGTAGAACATCATGCGCGCCGTAGGGTGTTCCTTCAGCCCATGACGGGAGAAGATAGAAAATACGGCCCAGTTTGGCGCGCTGAGAGGATGAGAAGATCGCCGGGCGCGCCCAGATGTCCGCGGAGGATGGCCTGCCAGTCCCCACGGGTGACGACCAGGATCACCCCCAGCGCGGCCGGCGTGATGCCCAGTATCGTGTTGCGATCTGCGCTCCCTAAGGAAGAGCCAGCCCAGCAATGCAAGGAAGACCAGTATGCTGGTCAGAATCCAGGCGGTTGTGGAGGCCTGAGAGGTGCGCAATCCGTTGGCCTGTAGCCACTGATGAAAGGTGATGCCGATGAAGCCCAGCAGGGCGAAGTATCCCCATTCCGAACGACGGGGCAACAGGAATTCGCTGCGCCAGAACACGGCGATCCCAAGCACAAGGACACCCAGGGCAAAACGGATCCAGACTACGGTTACCGGCGAGGCATGGGTGAGGGCGATTTTGGTGGCAACAAACGAAACGCCCCACACCACGGAGGCAAAGGTAGCTTCCAGGGCAGGGAGGATTTGTTTCATGAAGTGCTCCGCGAGGCGTTCATTTCCTGGCGCACGGCCTGATACAGGTTTTCCGCTTTTAGCTCCGAAAGCGTATAGCAGGGCGCCTTCAGATGTTCGGCTAACGCCTGCGCCAGACCCTGATCAAATGCCGCATGTTCCATGTTGATAACGACGCTGCGAATGTTCTCGGCCGCAAGCATCTCTGCAAAGCGATGGGCTTCCTCGAGGGGCGGTAAGGTGCCTATCGAAACGTTGCCGGCGCCATCCGTGAGGATGATCAGGAGCGGTTCGACATCGGGATGGGTGAATTTTTCCTGACGCAGCACTTCATAGGCCAGGAGCAGGCCGGCAGAAAGGGGCGTCTTTCCACCGACCGGGATGTCTGCCAGGGCGCGCTGGGCCAGGGAAACTGAATTCGTCGGGGGGAGGACGAGGGTGGCGCGATCTTTCTGGAAGACGATCAGGCCGACGCGATCCCGTCGCTGGTAGGCATCGGTCAAAAGGGAGAGGATGGCGCCTTTGGTGGCATTCATGCGTTCGGCAACCGCCATGGACCAGGAAGCATCTACCAGGAACAGGACCAGGTTGGCCACTTTCTTGACGCGCACTTTGCGCTGCAGGTCGCTCTTTTCGATGGCGAAGGCCAGGCGCTGGCGTTTTTCGCTGCGGCGGCGCTGATAGGGGGCCGCGGCGCGCAGGGTGGCGTCGAAGGCGATGTCATCGGTGCGCCCCAGCGCGGGACGGGCTTTGATATAGCGCCCATGTTTGCGTTCGGTGCGGGTGAGGGAGCGCCGCCCGGCCTGTTTGCGCACCAGCCGATCCAGGGGTGTGTTCAAACGCCGCGGCTGGAAGGTCTCGCCCATGTTGACCTTTTTGCCCCCTTCCCACCAGTTTGCATCGGTACGCGCAAAAACATCCTGAGGGGCCGCCTGGGGCTGGCCTTGTTGTGCGCCTTGCTCTTCGGCCTGCGGCTCAATTAAGTTTTTTTTTGCTGATTCCCCGCCTCCGAAGGCGTCGTTGACTCATCTTGATCCGAAAGTGCCTGCCCGGTGAGCTGTTCAATCCGTTCCTGAAGCTGCTCACTGGTGATCTCTGCCTGCTGGAACGGCGTGCGTTTGATGCGATGGGGCAGGGCCAGTTCGGCAGCCAGGGCAATATCGCGCTCGGTGATGCGGGTGCGTCCCTCAAAAGCGGCATGGGCGCGCGCGGTCTTGAGGATCACCAGATCGGCGCGATGCCCATCCACATTCAGCGAGGAGGTCAGGGCGGCGATGGTAAGCAAGTCGCGCGTGGTATAGGTGACCTGATCCACCAGTTCGCGCGCCCGCGCGATCTGCTGTGAAAGTTCCTCTTCTTTGGGTTGCCACTGACGACGGAAGGCCTCCGGATCGCGCTCAAAGGCCAGGTTGCGTTCCATAATCAGCGCACGGGCGCGTGCATCGCGTACGCCCACGATGTCCACTGAAAGGGCGAAGCGATCCAGGAGCTGCGGGCGCAGTTCCCCCTCTTCCGGGTTCATCGTTCCAACCAGGATAAAGCGCGCCGGATGGGCGAAGGAGATGCCCTCTCGCTCGACGATGTTCATGCCCATTGCGGCGGAGTCCAGAAGGACATCCACGACGTGATCGTCGAGGAGGTTGACCTCGTCAATGTAGAGCAGGCCACGGTTGGCGGCGGCCAGCACACCGGGCTCGAAATGACGCTCCCCTTTCTGGATGGCGAGTTCGATGTCGAGCGTGCCGACCACGCGATCTTCGGTGGCCGAAACGGGGAGGTTCACGAAGGGGATGGGGCGTTCGACGACCGGGAGTTTTTCTCCCCGCGCCGCCCGTTCGCGGCACTCCGTGCACCATGTCGTAGGTTGATCGGGATCGCAGCCGAAGCGACAACCCTCTACCACCCTGACCTTAGGGAGCAGGGCGGCCAGAGCGCGAGCGGCGGTAGATTTGGCCGTGCCTCGTTCGCCGCGGATCAGCACACCCCCAATGCGGGTATCCACGGCGTTCAGAATCAGGGCACGCTTCATCCGTTCCTGGTTGACGATTGCAGTGAAGGGGAAAGTCACAGCCATAGGTTCAGTTCTCCATCAGGTTATTATAACTGACTTTGATTGTTTTCATCGCAGAAATTGGGGAGAGCGTCACGGTTTAAGATATGGCACAAACTGTTCAGAGCATACTGTCAACGTTTTTAGTTAGGCATACCGTCAACGAATTTATGAACGAATAAACGAATGAGCGACGCCCATTCGTTGACGTATGTCCGCCTCCTCCGGCAGCAGGCGGAAAGTCGCTACACGGTTTGCCGTCCGTCGTCTGACGGGCTGGAAGGCTTGTCCTACAGCCCGTAACCGTCTATCGTCTGAGGGGCTGGAAAGCCTGTCCTGCAAACCGCGGTCTGCCGTCCGCGGTCTGGCTTCGTTGACGATTCCCCTCTTGTATCCTCCGTTTCCAGAAGGGAGTCTTTGTGCCAGAAATCACTTATTGCAGGAGGGGGTATAATCTGTTTGTTCGCCTTTCAGAGAAGATTCCCTCATCCTGTTGTTACGATCCGTGTGGAGATGCCATGTGGCTCAGGTTGCTTTCGATTATCCGTAAGGAGTTCGTGCAGATTTTTCGGGATGCGCGAACGGTGATGATTGTGCTGATCATCCCTGTTCTACAGCTCTTTCTGCTGGGCTATGCGGCTACTAACGATGTAAAGAATGTGCCGCTGGCCGTGCTCGACCGTAGCCGTTCCCCGCAATCGCGCGCTTTGATAGATGCCTTCCAGGCATCCAATTACTTTCGCGTGGCTTATGTGGTGGATTCGGAGGGTGCGCTGCAGAAGCTCATCGAAGGGGGAGATGCCCGTGCCGCGTTGATCATTCCACCGGACTACGCCCAGCAATTGATCGAAGGCAAGGCCCAGGTTGCGGTGATCCTGGATGGTTCCGATCCAACGGTTGGTTCCACCGCCCTCTCAGCGGCTCAGTTGATCGGGCAACGTCAGGCGACCAGAATCCTGGAAGAGAATTTATCTGCCATCGGGCGGTCTGAGATGCTGCGCCCACCTCTCGAAGTGAGCCCCCGCGTCTGGTACAATCCCGATCTGGTCTCGGCATATTTCATGATTCCGGGGGTGATCGGGATGATCCTGTATGCCATCACTTCCATTCTGACGGCGACCGCCATTGTTCGCGAGCGTGAGCGCGGCACCATCGAGCAACTGATTGTCACTCCGATCCGTCCGTGGGAATTAGTGGTTGGCAAAATTTTGCCTTACGTTCTGCTGGCTTTCTTCGACACCCTCGAGGTGTTGGTCATTGGTCACTGGTGGTTTGGCGTGCCGCTGCGTGGAAGCGTGAGCCTGCTGCTGGCTCTTTCGGGCCTGCTACTCCTCTCCGGATTGGGGATCGGGCTGCTCGCCTCCACGATCGCCAACACGCAACAGGAGGCTATGCTTTCGGTCTGGATGACTCTCTTGCCGGGAATTTTCCTCTCCGGCTTTTTCTTCCCTATCGAGGCCATGCCCAAAGTCCTGCAATGGATTTCCTACCTGATACCTTTGCGGTACTATCTGGTGATTATCCGTGCAATTCTGATTAAAGGCGCGGGCTGGAGTGTGCTTCAGGATGAATCGCTGGCGCTGGCGCTGTTGGGCTTCTCCCTGATGGGGGCAGCCGCGCTGCGCTTCCGCAAGCGACTGGACTGATTTCTTCAAGGAGGTTCCTATGCCGAAGAAATTGCTGATCGTTGTGCTGTTTGTCCTTGCGCTGAGCGCGGGAATTTTCTATGCGCTGCGTTCGGATGCGCGCACGAGCGGGGTTTTAAAGGCCTCCGGAACGATTGAGGCTACGACCGTTAATGTGGCTCCAGAAATCGCCGGGCGGGTGAGCGAGGTGTTGGTCAGCGAGGGGCAGAGTGTTCACAAAGGGGATGTGCTCCTGCGTCTGGATGGGGCCTTGCTTGAAGCGCAACGCGCACAGGCTCAGGCCGCACTCGAAGCGGCGCAACAGGCGGTGCAAATGGCAACTGTGCAGCAGGAGATGGCGCAGGCGCAATACGATGCAGCCCTGGCTGCTGCCCGTGCTCAGGAGGGAGCAGCCCGCTTGCAGGATTGGGTGCAGCGCGCTCCTGGTCTTTTCGATCAGCCCTTGTGGTATTTCACGCGCGAGGAGCAACTGAAAGCCGCTCAGCGTGAAGTGGAAACCGCAGCCAGAGCCGTGGCGGATGCAGAAGCAAAACTCCAGCAAATTGTGAATTCGGATAAATCCGCGGCTTTCGTGGCCACAGAGGAGCGCTTGAATCAGGCGCGCATTGCCTATCAGGTGGTCAACCTGGTCTATCAACGAGCACAGGCAACGGGGGGTAAGGTGAATCCGGAGGATGTGCAGGTGACGCTGCCTCCCTTCCTGCCGAACACTTATTTGACCAAAGTGCAACTGGCAAAGCGACTCAGCGGCGATAGTGAGGTGATTCAAGAGGCCAGCGATTTGCTGGATGCGGTCGAACAAGAGTTGCAGGAGGCGCAAAAGGCCTACGATGCTCTGCTTACGACACAGGAGGCACAGGATGTCCTGCGGGCGCGCGCGGCGCTGTCCGTCGCTCAGGAACGCTACAATACGGCGCGTGACTGGCTGCAATCCCTGCAGACCGGTGAACATGCGCCGCAGGTGCGCATGGCGGCTGTCGCTTTAGAGCAGGCGAAGGCCGCCCTCCTTCAGGCTCAGGCGGGGGTCAGGCAGGCGCAGGCGAATCTGGCCCTCCTTGAGACCCAGATGCAAAAATTGACCATCTACGCCCCCAGGGATGGCGTGATCCTGAGTCGGGCCGTCGAACCAGGAGAGTTTTTGCAACCCGGCGCCATCGCGTTGACGCTGGCGGATTTGAGTCAGCTCACGGTGACGGTATACATCCCGGAAGATCGCTATGGCCAGTTACACCTGGGACAGGCGGCAACCATCTGGGTGGATTCCTTCCCCGGCGAAACCTTCCAGGCCTCGATTGTTTATATCTCGGATCAGGCTGAATTTACGCCGCGCAATGTGCAAACGGTGGAGGGGCGCAGCACGACGGTTTACGCTGTCAAACTCCGGGTGGAAGATTCCACGGCGCGCCTGAAGCCGGGTATGCCAGCGGATGTCTTCTTTGAGCAATAGCCGCAGGCCGGAATCGTGATACACTTTTATCAGTTCCGTCTCATGCTCTGCCCCGAATGCTTCGCCAGGGCAAATCGTGGTGGTACGGGAGATTTTTTCAAAACCTTCTCTCAAGGAGTTTGCGATGTTCCCAGAACGTGAAGCGGTCATCTTGAGTGCAGCACGTCTGCCGATTGGGCGCTTTCAGGGCGCTTTGAGCAGCATTCCAGCGCCCCGGCTTGGAGCGCTGGCAATTCGCGCTGCCGTGGAACGGGCCGGCATTGACCCCGCAGAGATTGACGAGGTGATCATGGGGAATGTGGTCTCTGCCGGCGTGGGGCAGGCGCCGGCGCGACAGGCGGCCATTTTTGCCGGTTTGCCGACCTCTGTGGGCGCCACCACCATCAACAAGGTGTGTGGTTCCGGTCTGAAAGCGGTGATGATGGCCGCCTCTGCCATTCGCGCCGGGGATGGCTCGTTGTTTGTGGCAGGCGGCTTCGAATCTATGAGTCGCGCCCCCTTCCTGGTGGATGGGCGTACCGGCGCCCTGCGCTTTGGCCATGCCCAGCTCACCGATGCCCTGCTCCTGGATGGGCTATGGGACCCGTTTGAAAACTGGAGTATGGGGATGGCTGCCGAATTCATCGCCGATGCCTATGAAGTCACCCGTCAGGCGATGGACGAATTCGCCCTTCAGAGCCACCAGAAGGCGATTGCGGCCATGGATAGTGGCGCCTTCCGTGAGGAAATCGTGCCGGTCGAAATCCCCGGAAAAAAGGGGGAAACGGTGCGGGTGGATACGGATGAAGGGCCGCGGCGCGATACCTCGCTGGAGGCGCTGGCCAGGCTCAAGCCGGCCTTCAAAGAAGGGGGACGGGTCACGGCGGGAAACTCACCGGGGTTGAACGATGGGGCTGCTGCCGTGGTTCTGGCCAGTCGTGACTATGCCCAACGTCACGGCCTGAAGCCGCTGGCGCGGGTGGTGGGATATGCTCAGGCCGCCGATGAGCCGAAATATCTGTTCCGCGCCCCGGCGCTGGCGATCCCCAGGCTACTGCGTCAGATTGGCTGGACGCTGGCCGATGTGGACCTGATCGAGCTGAATGAGGCGTTTGCCGCTCAGGTGCTGGCCGATGGCTATATCCTCGCCGACCAGGGATGGGATTGGAGCAAGGTCAATGTTCATGGTGGCGCCATTGCGCTGGGGCATCCGATCGGCGCCAGCGGCGCGCGCATTCTGACCACGCTCATCTACGCCCTCAAGCGCCACGGCAAAAAGCGCGGCCTTGCCAGCCTGTGCCTGGGAGGCGCAGAGGCGGTTGCCATGGCCATTGAACTCGAAGAGTAACCAGGAGGTAACGATGGAAATTTGCCATATCTTTGTCGTCGGCGCCGGCACGATGGGCAATGGGATTGCTCAAGTGGCGGCGACTTCCGGGTATCAGGTGACCTGCATGGATGCGTTTCCCCAGGCCCTGGAGAAAGCCAGAGCGACGATTGCCCGTTCTACGGCTAAATTGTTGGAAAAGGGCGCCATCACGGCGGAACAAAAGGCCGCTGCAGAGGCCATTCGCTTCACCAATACCCTGGATGGTGTGGAAGAGGCAGACCTGGTGATTGAGGCCATCATCGAGGATCCACAGGCCAAGTTCAACCTCTTCGCTGAGCTGGATCAACGAGCACGGCGCGGCGTCATTCTTGCCTCAAACACCTCTTCTATCTCGATCACCAAGATCGCAGCCCACACCCGGCGCCCGGAGAAAGTGATCGGGATGCATTTCATGAACCCGGTGCCGATCATGCGCCTGGTAGAAGTGATCCGCGGGCTGGCTACCGATGATGAGACGACGCAGACCATCCTGGCCGTTTGCCGTCAGATGGGGAAGGAGCCGGTCGAGGCCAAAGATTCGCCGGGGTTCATCTCCAATCGCATCCTGTGCCCGATGATCAACGAGGCGATTTTTGCGCTGCAGGAAGGAATCGGCACTCCGGAGGCCATTGATACCGTGATGAAACTGGGCATGAATCACCCAATGGGGCCGCTCACGCTGGCCGATTTTATTGGCCTGGATGTGGTGCTCTCCGTGATGGAAATCTTGCATCGCGATCTGGGCGAGGACAAGTATCGCCCGGCGCCGCTGCTGCGCAAAATGGTGGATGCCGGCTGGCTGGGTCGAAAAACAGGCCGCGGTTTCTACCGTTATGATTGATGCCAGATCGTCTGCGAAGGACACCTGTAACCCCAGGCAATCCCTGGGGTTTTTTCATCACATCCTGGCGATGCTGTTACCTTCGGGAGAGGATTTACAAACGTTAAACTATCTTTTTCACCTTGTTAATCTCTGGCGTATAATATTAGCACAAGGCAATTCTTGCCTGCCTGTCTTTGGCGCTCATGGAAGACAGCAACACGGTACATGCTCGAAGGAGATACCATGCACATCCTGGTAACAAATGATGACAGCATCACCTCCCCTGGGCTGCTGGCTCTGGTGCAGGAAATGCGCCGTCTCGGAGAGGTTTCCGTCCTGGCCCCGGATCGTAACTGGTCCGGCAGCGGTCATGTGAAGACCTTAGACCGCGCGCTGCGTGTGCGCGAGGTACGACTGGCCGATGGGACGGTGGCCTATGCCAGTGATGGCGCCCCTTCCGATTGCGTCGCCCTGGCCACGCTTGGCTATATCAAACAAAAGATAGACCTGGTGGTTTCCGGCATCAATTATGGCGCCAACCTGGGGCACGATGTCACCTATTCCGGTACGGTGACTGCGGCGATGGAGGCGGTGATCGCCGGTCTGCCGGCGGTGGCCGTTTCGTTGGAGCTTCCGGAGGGGCATACAGGCGAAGTGGATTTTACCCCTGCCGCGCGCATTGCGGCCTGGGTGGTGAAACAGGTGATAGACAACGGCCTGCCGCCAGAGGTCTTGCTCAACGTGAACGTTCCTTTTCTACCTCTGGAGAAGATACGCGGTTTTCGTATCACGCGCCTGGGGCTGCGCGTGTACCATAGTCGGCTGGATGAGCGGATTGATCCCCGCGGCCGCCCCTATTACTGGATCGGAGGGGATGCGCCCGGCGGCGTTCCTGAGCGGGGGACGGATGTCGGCGCGCTTGCGGAGGGCTATGTGTCCATCACTCCCCTGCACCTCGACCTGACGGCCTATCATGCCCTGACCGATTTAATGACCTGGAATCTTCCAGATATTCAAGATTTGTGAGGGAGAAATGCTTCGTAAAACTTTCGATCAGGAATTGCAACGCGTGAAAGAAGAGATCATCGTTCTGGGCAGCATGGTGGAAGAGGTCACCCTGAAGTCTGTGGAGGCGCTCAAGAAGCGCGATCTGCAAGCTGCCCGCCAGATTATCGAAACCGACCGCCAGATCAACGCTCGTCGTTATGCGCTTGAGGAAAACATTATCGTGATCATCGCCACCCAACAGCCGATGGCGCACGATCTGCGCTTCCTGGCCTCAGCCCTGGAGATCGTCAGCGAGCTGGAGCGCATGGGGGATTATGCCAAAGGGATCGCCGTGATCAACCTGCGGATGGGGGATCAGTCGCTCCTGAAGCCACTGATTGATATTCCGCGGATGGCGGAGAAAGCAGTGGATATGCTTCATCGCGCCCTGACTGCCTTCATCCAGGAAGATGCAGAGGCCGCTCGCGCCCTTCCAAAAGAAGATGACGAAGTGGACGCTCTGTACAATCAGGTGTATCGTGAGCTGATCACCTTCATCCTCGAGGACCCGAAGAACATCGAACGGGCAAACTGGTTACTCTGGGTGGCGCATAACCTGGAGCGCTTCGCCGACCGGGTGACAAACATCTGCGAACGCACGATTTTCCTGGTCACCGGCCAGTTCATCGAGTTTGATGGTACATATGATGAATTTGAAACACGGTGAAGCGATTCTGGTTTGCACTTGAGGGGGAAATGTCCACGTTTCGGGTGCTCTTTTTGTGCACGGGGAATTCGGCGCGCTCGCAAATGGCGGAAGCGCTTGTCAATCACTTTTGGGGGGATCGCTGGCGGGCCTTCAGCGCAGGAACTCGCCCGACGGGTTACGTGCATCCCCTGGCGATCCAGGCTTTGAAAGAGATCGGCATTGAGCACCATGGACGCTCCAAACCGATTGCCGAACTGCCGCATATGGATTTCGATCTGGTTATTACCGTTTGTGATGCTGCGGCGGAGGAATGTCCCTTCTGGCCTGGTCCTGGTTTTCGCACTCATCATGGCTACCCCGATCCGGCTGCTGCGGAGGGGAGCGAAGAGGAGCGCCTTCAAGCCTTCCGTCAGGTACGTGATCAGATGCTGAAGGAGCTACCTGCGTTGCTCAAGGCCTGGGAAAAGCGTCTTGCCGAAGAACGCCGCTGAGTGCCCTCTGCGCCCTGTCGTAATCTTCATCCCAGCATCAAAATTGTTGTATGTCATTGCGAGGAGCGTTCTTTGCGACGAAGCGATCCCCAGGCGGTCAATCTGGCCTGTAAATGGGATTGCTTCGTTAGAAGATGGCTTGAAATGAGATGGCTGAGTAGTTACGTTTGTCTTTAAGCAGCGGCGAGCGAGAGGGAATCCCTCTCGCCGTTTTCATTGTCGCTTTCTCTGCAAAGATGCCGTGGACGCCGCGGAAATCGTCTGTCTGGCGGGTGTGTGAACTGCAGGAGCGGGTCAGTGGGGGTTGGGTGGTCTCGTCTTTGGTTTGATGTTCAGCGGGCAGACTACTGCCCCAGAATTCGCCGCGCCAGGTCCGATTCCAGGATGGAATAGGGATCACAACGTTGTTTGAGGGCGCGGAAACGCTGGAGCGTCTCTTCGCCCCAAAAGGCGCGGGCGATTTCGGCGCTGGTTTCGCTGTTTTTGGCAAAGTAAAAACGTCCGCCGGCTTCCACCACCATTCGATCAAACACCTGGAGCAACGCGTGCAGTTCGGATCGGCGACGGGCAGGAACTTTGAAGTCCAAAGCCAGCGAAAATCCATCCACCCCGTGCGAGAAGAGAAACCCATCGGCACGATGGCGCTTGGTCACCCCCAAATAGGAGGGGAAACCGTGTTTTTGGCTGAGCCGAAGCATCTCCCGCCAGACCTCGGCTGCCGTCTCCTTCGGCAGGAAAGATTGATACTGGATCAACCCCTCCTGACCATAGGCGCGTTCCCAGGAGGGGATGTAATCCAGCAGGAAGTGGAAGGCGGCATGAGATTGCAGATAGCGCTGACGGCGCAGCCCCAGGATGTATTTCCCGGTATTGACCAGCGCGACGCTCCAGTTATGCATAAACGGACGCATCAGCCAGGGCATCAGGGATTTCGGGAAAATGCCCAGGATGGTCGCAGGGAGCTGCTGGTAGTCCAGGCGCAGCGTGCGCTCCGGGTGCGGATCGGCGCCGGGCGGCAGGTGACGGGCGGCGTGAATCTGACCGCGTCCAAGCCCCTTTCCGCCGGCGGTTCCATCCAGCCAGCCCACGATGTAATCATATTGCGGCGCATTCTCCAGCAACGAAGCCAGGTGCTCTTCCAGGTTGGGCACCGGCCAGGCGTGCACTTCCAGCAGTCCAGAATGGACGCGTTTCATTTGCAGCGTAATCGAGGTGAACACGCCAAACAACCCCAGCCCGCTGATCAGGGCATAAAATAAATCGGCGTTTTTCTTCGGGGTGCAGGTGACCTCAGCACCCGAGGCGAGAAGCGCCTTGAATTCCGTGACATGCTCCCCAATCGTGCCGGCGTGGTAGTTGTTCTTTCCGTGAATATTCGCCGCAAGGCATCCCCCCAGCGTGGTGAACATCGTGCCGGAGACCACAGGCGGCCACCAGCCCTGCGGCAAAACATGTTGCCAGACCTGCTGCAACGTCACCCCCGGCTCTGCGCGCAGCAGCCCGCGCTCCGGGTCCCATTCGAGAATGTGATTCATGCGGGAGAGATCGAGCACGATCCCGCCCCCGTTCAACGCTGCATCGTTGTAACTGCGACCGGCGCCGCGCAGGGCGATCTTCAACCCCTTCTTGCGCGCCAGGCGGAAGAGTTCGGCAATCTGTTCGGTGTTTTCGGGCCGGGCCAGGAAGCAAGTAGCTCCCAGCGAATGGCCAAAGTTTTCCAGATAGGCAAAGGAGAGCATGGGATCCTTAAATCGTCAACCGCCGAAAGATCGGTGAAGGGAGATTGCGAAGGATGAACATGATGTAGCGCCAGAACCAGGGGGTGTAAATTTCCTGTTTGCGCTGCTTCAACGCCCGTACAATGTCCCCGGCGGCGCGCTCGGCGGAGATCGGGAAAAACACCTTTTGCGCGGCTTTGAGCATCTCCGTTTGCACGAAGCCGGGCTTGACCGTGAGCACGTGCACCCCGTGCCGCGTCAGACGGTTGCGCAGCGACTCCAGGTAGGAGGTCAGCGCCGCCTTGGAAGCGCCGTAGCCGGGGTTGCCGACGCGGCCGCGTTCGCCGGCCACCGAGGAGATGCCGACAATCTGGCCGCGCCCGGTCTGCTGGAAAAGGGGCGCAATCGCATCCAGCCAGGCCATGGCGCCTAACAGATTGGTCTCGATCATCCGCCGATCTTTCTCAAAGTTGTAACGGTCCAGGCCTCCGGGCGGCTCGTTCAAACCGGCCACATAGAAGACGGCATCCAGGCCGCCCAGATCGGCGAGGATGCGCTCCAGCAGGGTCGGCACTTCCTGGTAGTGGGTGACATCATGCACGTAGAAGATGGCGCGCGGCTCCGGCTGATTCAGTTTCTCGCAGAGCGCTTGCAATCGTTCCGCGCGTCTTGCGAGGAGCGCCAGCCGATAGTTTTCTGCCGCCAGATGTCGCGCCAGCGCCTCACCGATGCCGCTGGAGGCGCCGATGATCAGCGCACGCTGATAGGGGGTAAGAGGAGTCGGAGGGGTGAAGCGGGGCATTTTTCACTCACTTCAGCATGGGCATCTTGATCCCGTGTTTCTTTGCAAATTCGATGGCGATCTCGTAGCCGGCGTCAGCGTGACGCACCACGCCCAGCCCCGGATCGGTGGTGAGCACGCGCTCCAGGCGACGCGCCGCTTCCGGAGTACCATCCGCAACGATCACCTGTCCGGCATGTTGACTGTATCCGATCCCCACGCCGCCGCCGTGATGGAAGGAGACCCAGGTGGCGCCGCCCACGGCGTTCAACAGGGCGTTCAGGATGGGCCAGTCGGAGATGGCATCGGAACCATCTTTCATGCCCTCGGTTTCGCGGTTTGGGCTGGCTACCGAGCCCGCATCCAGGTGATCGCGCCCGATCACGATGGGCGCTTTCAGGATGCCTTTTGCTACCATCTCGTTGAACTTCAGACCGGCCCTGGCCCGTTCTCCATATCCCAGCCAGCAAATGCGAGCTGGCAGCCCCTGGAAACGTACCTTCTGGCGCGCCATTTTCAGCCAGCGATGCAGGTGCGCGTTCTCCGGGAAAAGTTCCATCACCGCCTCGTCGGTGCGGTAAATATCTTCCGCATCGCCAGAGAGCGCCACCCAGCGGAATGGCCCTTTGCCTTCGCAAAACAGCGGACGGATATAGGCCGGCACAAAGCCAGGGAATTCAAACGCATCGCTCACGCCCCAGTCATAGGCGCGCTGGCGAATGTTGTTGCCGTAATCAAAGACCTCCGCCCCCTGACGTTTGAATTCCAGCATTGCCTGGACGTGTCGCGCCATGGATTCCATCGCCCGTTTTTCGTATTCCTTGGGGTTGGTGCGGCGCAGTTCTTCTGCCGCGGCCAGACTCATGCGCGCCGGTACATACATCAGCACGTCATGCGCCGGCGTTTGATCGGTGACCACGTCCGGGATCACGCCGCGCATCGCAAGCTCTGGGTAGATCTCGGCGGCGTTGCCGATCAGGCCAATGGATTTCGGTTCGCCGCGCGCCCGAAATTCCTCCACCAGGGTCATCGCCTCTTCCAGATTGTCCACCACCATGTCCAGATAGCCGGTTTCCAACCGACGGCGAGCGCGGGCCGGGTCCACTTCGACGATCAGGCCAACCCCCTCGTTCATGGTGATTGCCAGCGGTTGCGCGCCGCCCATGCCACCCAGGCCGGCGGTGAGCACGAATTTCCCCTTGAGCGAATCCCAGCCGCGGGCGCGGGCAGCGCCGGCGAAGGTCTCGAAGGTCCCCTGCAAAATGCCCTGTGTGCCGATGTAAATCCAGGAGCCGGCGGTCATCTGGCCAAACATCATCAGGCCTTGTGCCACCAGACGGTCGAAATGCTCCTGGGTGGCCCAGTGGGGAACGAGGTTGGAGTTTGCAATCAGGACGCGCGGCGCGTCGGGATGGGTGCGAAAGATAGCGACCGGCTTGCCGGATTGAACCAGCAGCGTCTCGTCCTCTTCTAAACTTCGCAGGGATTCGAGGATGGCGTCAAAACATTCCCAGTTGCGGGCTGCCTGTCCGCGTCCGCCGTAGACAACCAGGTCTTGCGGCCGTTCGGCCACTTCCGGGTCCAGGTTATTCTGGATCATGCGGTAAGCGGCCTCGATCAGCCAGTTTTTGCAGGTCAATTGAGTGCCACGAGGGGCTCGAACGACACGGGGCGTGCTCATAGGACCTCCAAAAGTACCAGATGGGTAAACTCCAGGAGCCGGCGAGAGGAATTTATTCCTCCTGCTTCGGTGAGAGGCGCCAGAAAGCCAGCGGGCCAAGATAGGGGAAAAAGATGATCAGCACCCAGAGCGCCTGCAGGATGCCTGAAAGGTTCCGCTTGCGTAGGTCAAACAGCGCGATCAGGGTGAGCACGGGGTAGCCGAGAAGGAGAATCAGGTTCAAAAGCTGGATGAGGAGGAAGGTCGAAGACATCATGAGGTATCTTTTACCACTTTTGCAGAGGGTGCTTTTTCCGTAACAGGTCGAGGAAAAGCGCTTCGTAGGCTTCGGCGACCGTCTGGGGGTCATAGGTGCGGGCGATTTCGCTGGTATCGCAGCGATAGCGCTGACGTGCTTCGATGATCTTGATCAACGCCTCCGCCAGTGCCTGACTATCGCCGACAGGGATGATCTCGCCCATCTGATGCATAAGCACCGGCTGGCGCACGCCGGGCAGCGCCGAAGCGACGCACGGCACATTATACATCATCGCCTCTACCTGCACCAACCCGAAGGCTTCGGTCGAGTTCAGGGAGGGCACGACCAGCACGTCCAGGTTGGGATAGAAAGCCGACATTTCCTGGGGCGTCAACACGCCCACAAACGTCCAGTGACCGCTTTCCTGGTAGCGTCGAATGCGCGGCATCAAGCGTTCGTAGTAGGCGCGTTCGCCGAGCACGTTCTCGTATTGTCCGGCGAAGAGCACCTGCGCCTGCGGATATTTCTCCAGCACTTTCGGCAGCGCATCCAGGAGCACCTCCACGCCTTTTTCGGCTGCGAATCGGGCCGCCATGCCGATCACCGGGCGACGCTCCTGCGTCTGGTAGCGACGGGCAAAGGCTTCCACCGCGTCTGCAGGCGCATGGGGAAGCTCCACCGGCGGCAGGATGGTCGTGAGCTTGTGACGATAGCGGCGCAGGTAAGAGGAATGCTCGGCGTAATCACGGGTATAGGTGACGATTTGATCCGCCAGAATGGCGGCCAGATTGTTCTGGAATTTCACGACCAGGTTGACCAGGCGATTGAACAATCCGGGGGGAAGCTTCAGGTCGCAATGATAGGTGAGCACCGCAGGCTTGCCGAAAAGGCGGGCGCGCAGCGCCACCCCTGGGGCATCGAATTGCGGCAGGTGTAACTGGACGACGTCATGGGCCCGGACCAGGCGGGTGGCCACCAGGCCGAAGGTGGGCGCCAGCACCCCTTTGCTGATGCGCACCGCCACCGGCACACGGATCACATGCACGCCATCCCGCCATTCTTCCAGCGGCAACGTGCGTTCATAGCGGGTGGTCATCACGGTCACCTCATGCCCGCGTTGGGCCAGTGCACGCGCCAGACGTTCGGCATAGATGGTAAGACCGGAAGTGTGGGGACGATAGTAGGTCAGGACGGTGAGGATTTTCATATCACGGCTCAAGATAGCGCAGGATGAATGGGCGCAGCCCCTGCACCGCCCGCGCCCGATGGCTGAGACGGTTTTTCTCTTCCAGGCTGAGTTCGGCCATTGTGCGTCCCAGCTCGTTCAACAGGAAGATGGGATCGTAGCCAAACCCGTTTTGACCGCGCTCTTCGGGGATGATTTCGCCTTCGCAAATTCCCTCTGCCAGATGGATTTCGCCATTGGGATGGGCCAGCGCCACCACGGCGCGGAACCGCGCTGACCAGGGGCGAGGGAAGGGACGCAGGTGCTCCAGGAGCAGGGCGCGACGTTCGGCATCTGTGGCGCCAGGGCGAGGATGATAGCGCGCCGAGTGCAGGCCCGGCGCGCCTCCCAATGCGTCCACTTCCAGGCCGGAATCATCGGCCAGGCTTGGCAGGCCGGAAGCGCGGGCGAAGGTGATCGCCTTGTGACGCGCGTTCTCGGCATAGCTCTCTCCCTCTTCCGCCGGGTGTAGCTCTATCCCGATCTCAGAAGGCAGGAGAAGCTCCAGCGGGAGATCGGCCAGCAACGCCTGGAGTTCGCGCCGTTTGCCGGGGTTGTTTGTGGCGATCAGCAGACGGATCGGAGCAGGAGACATCCCCCTGATTCTACCCGATTTTCGTGGGGCGCAGACGGCGGATCGCAGCAGGATCGGCTTTCCAGTCTGCCTGAAACCGTCGTTCCTTCGCGGCGGGTAAATACGGTAAAATCACCCTGGAATCATAACTATTCAGCCATGTCATTGCGAGCCGTTTTCTGGCGAAGCAATCTCCCATTTATCAGGCCAGCTTGACCGCTTGGGGATTGCTTCGTCGCAAAGAACGCTCCTCGCAATGACAAACACAGTAACTACTGGTCTGTCATGCGTAAAAGTGTGTAATCGCACTGCACGAAATACCCCCATATGTGGGTGAAAAAGGCTCTTAAAGGCTTTTGGTTCCCACTAATGGGGTAGTT
>Ga0081479_110733_pt1 | contig 33188 bp, 33 predicted proteins | sample MamHotmetagenome_FD_70984 | JGI IMG/M metagenome (GOLD analysis project Ga0081479, IMG submission 70984) | Hot spring cone microbial streamer communities from Mammoth Hot Spring (Liberty Cap Streamers), Yellowstone National Park, USA - T=72 v2... | ecosystem: Environmental > Aquatic > Thermal...
GTATTCAAGTTTTTCTTTAAAAAGTTCCTTCTGCTTGTCCGTCATTATGGAATACATCATCTCTGCAATGTCTTCAGGTGTTAATGGGTCGGATTCAAGATATACAAGTTCCTTGTGAATTCTTAAAACAGGAGGAAGTCCTGTTGTCAAATGGACATCTGATGCCTTATGCTCTGCTGCAAGTGTTAAAATTTGGTTAATGTTCATCATTCCACTACCTCCAATGTTGAAACTACTCTTATTACTTCCTCAAGGGTTGTTACACCCTCTGCTGCCTTCATTAGTGCATCATCCAAAAGTGTCTTCATTCCAAGCCTTTTTGCTTCAGTAAGTATCTCTTTAGAAGACGCTTGCTTCAAAATTAGCCTTTGTATTTCTGGTGTTATAGGAAGAATTTCAGAAATAGCAACACGTCCTTTGTATCCTGTATGATTGCAATTGTCACATCCTGCTCCTTTATAGAAGGTGACGCTCTCATCAACCCTGAAACCCAAGTGTTCAAGCACTTCTTTAGAGGGTGTCTGAGGCTCTTTACACTTCGGACAAATTTTTCTTACAAGTCGCTGTGCAGTTGCCCCTATCAAAGATGAAGCAACAAGGAAGGGCTCTATGCCCATATCAATAAGACGAGTAGGAATTGATGCTGAATCATTTGTGTGAATCGTTGATAATACCAGGTGTCCTGTTAACGCTGCTTCAATCGCAATCTGTGCAGTTTCTCTATCACGGATTTCGCCTATGAGAATAATATTTGGGTCCTGCCTGAGGATAGCCCTGAGTGCATTTGCAAAAGTCAAACCTGCTTTATCATTTACCTGCACCTGATTAATCCCCTTCAACTGATACTCGACAGGATCTTCAACCGTTATTATATTTTTTGTAGGGGTGTTTAGTGTGTTTAGAATCGAATATAGTGTTGTAGTTTTTCCCGAACCAGTTGGTCCAGAAATCAAAATCATTCCGTAAGGTTGACTTATGATATGCTTGAATTTTTCAAGGTTTTCGTGTGAAAATCCAAGTTGTTCAAGAGGCTTAATAGAAGAAGTTTTATCAAGGATACGCAAAACTATTTTTTCACCAAAAATTGAAGGTAGCGAAGATACACGAAAATCAACAGGACGACCTTCAAATCTTAAAGATATACGACCATCCTGGGGAATTCTTCTTTCCGCAATATCCATATTTGAGATTATTTTAAACCTTGCAATAATCCCTGGTTGTATCTTTTTTGAAAGCCTCTGCTTTTCGTGCAGAATTCCATCGATTCTGTAACGGACTCTAACCGAGTCTTCCATTGGCTCAATATGAATATCCGAAGCACCTTCAACAATTGCTTGCGAAATAATACTATTAACAAGCCTAACAACAGGGGCATCTTCTCCAAGCATTCTTAATTTTGATAAGTCACTTTCCTCTGTCGTTTCAACAACTTCTACATCAGCAAACTCTTCTTCTGCTTTCTTTACAACATTCTCAAGTTCGTAATATTTTTCTATAGTTTGAATTATTCCACTTTTTGATGTCACATAGAACTTAACATTTGTGCCATAAACTGTTCTCACATAATCAACTGTATCAATATTTGTAGGATCAGAAATTGCAACATGATAGACATTTCCTTCTTTTTTAAAAACAAAAAAGCCAAAAGATTTTGCTTTTTCAGGATCTGTATAGCGAAGGATTTCTTTTTCAATTGGATACTTTACAAGGTCAATAAACTCGAAACCCCACTGCTCTGCAAGGAGTTGAGCCTGTTGAACTTCGTTAATAATACCGTTATCCATAAGAATCTTAAGAAGTGGTTCTTTTGTTACCTTTTGGACAGCAAGGTATTTCTCGAGAGTTTCTCTTGAAACAAGTCCTTTTCTAACTAAAATCTCTCCAACTTTTTCAGTCCCGGGAGATATCATTTTTCTTCACCTCTAATATCTATAATTTTTCCTTCAGAAGGCAATGTTTCTAATAGAACTCTTGCATCTTTATACTCACCCATCTTTAAAAGTTCAGTTAATGCCTTACGGGCGCTTACAACATCACCTATATTCTTCTTCATAATCGCATAACGATAAAGAATCTCTTTCTTCACCTCAGGAACTCCTTCTTCATTTAGCCCCAACTCAAGTTGCTTTAAGGCAAAATCAAGAAGCAATGTCTTCTCGAAGCACATACTTAGCATGAGCCTCATTAAAGCCTTCTTTCTATTGGACCGCAACACAAACTGGAAATATGCAACAGCCTCTTCATATCTTTCTATGAAGTAATACAAGAAGCCAATTATAAAGTGATAGGTGGGGTCGAAAGGATTCTTTGTTTTCATTGCACTGTATCTTTCAATTATTGGCTCAACAACACCTGCATAGGAAGAACTGGGTGGAAATTTCTCAAGGAATGCAAGAATTTCTCTCTCGTCTCCCTTTTCAACAGCATAAAGGAAAGTTTTAGTAAGTGCCTGCGAGTTGAATGGATCTAACTTAAGTAACTCAAGATTCAACTCATATGCAAAATTCGTTAATCCTGCTATTTCAAAGTAGTTTATAAATTTCGTAAGCGTGTCCTTATCAAGGCTCTTTATGTGTTCCTTTATACTATCATATACAAGTTCAGCGTATTGGATTGCATTATGCTCGACAAGGCGCTCTGCCATCTTTAGAGCAACATCCGTTTTTTGAGCACGCAACGCAAGTTCAAGGTGCTTTGCATAGTAGAGAGGCTTGTTTACGCCAAGACTTAAAATCTTCTCGGATAATTCATAAGCCTTTAAGGGGTCATTCTGAAGCTCAATGTATTCATATATAGATTGGGCAATAATTTCAGCTTCCTCCGGCAACTTGAGACCATTAAGAAGTTCTGCTCCTTTAAGATAATCCTCCAGGGATAATTTGCGTATCGAGTGTGCTTTTATAAGCCACTTTATGCTCTCTATATTATCTCCTGCTTCAACGCAAAGTTCGTAAGTCCTGTAGAAATATTTGAATTTAACAGATTCTTCAATTTCTTTCGAGTTAATAAACTTTGATACTCTTGAAATTAGGGCTTTATTATATTTTACATAGTTAAACATCTCTTCAAGAATTGTATTAAGGCTTTCAATTGGGAACCACTTTAAAGTTTCTATTGCATCTTCTAAATGTCCAAGTTCAATGTAAGTATTGAAAATTCGTTTCTTAACATTCTCATCTTCAGGGACAAGGTCTTTTAAAGAAAGGAGTGCCTCTAATCGAGCTAAAGGGTCAATGCTATTTGCGGCGCTTCTCAAATAAAATATTGCTTCTTGCTTTCTTCCATTGTCAAGGAGTATCTTAGAAATCTTTTTTGCAACTGATAGGTAAGTAGGGTCAATGAGAAGTATTTTTTCGTATATCTCAATTGCCGTATTGATATCTTTTCCCTCAAAATCAAGAGCAAGAGTTTCAAGCTTTTTTACTCCTTCTTTAATGTTACCTTTTTCAATATATGAAAGTGCTTCAACATATTCAGGAATGTCCTCAAGATTCAATCTTACTGGCTTGGGCTGTTCAACCTTTTCTTCAGAAGTTTGAGGATGTTCTTTTGAAACTTCTTCTACTTTTACTTCGGGTAACTCAGTCGTTACAGGTGGTTTTTCTTCCTCAATTTTGGGCTTCTCTTCTAAGGGTTTTTCAGGAACAGCATTTTCCTTTGCTTTCACTTCTCTCGTTAAATTCTCTAAAGGCTTAATACTCTCCTTAACAGGCGGTGCGTGAACTTCCTCCATTTCTACCTTTTTACTTTCAACAATATTACCTTCTATTGGTATTTGAGGCTTAACTTTTTCTCCACTTCTATTCAGGACATTCAATATCCTTTCTATCTCTTCTACCTTCTTTTTTGCGTACTCATTTTCGGGATCGAGAACTGTAAGTGCTTTGAAGTACTCAAGGGCTTTTTCGAAATCACCTGCGTTGAAAAGGATATCACCCGCAAGTTTCATAAGATTTTTGTCTTTTTCTCTCTCAAGAACCCTTTCAATTAGTCTGAGAGCATTAGGAATGTGCCCTGCAGAGATATAAATGTTTATTAATTCCTTTAATTGAGATGTGTTCAATTTGTATCTAAAATCAACCATTTTCATAAGTTGGACTGCTTCCCCAACTTTTCCAAGGTCGATCTTAAGTTTTGCAAGTTTTAATGAGTTTTCTATAACTTTATCAACCTCGTCTACCTCAATGTACAGAGAAACGAGTTTCTCCAGGGAGATTTCAATGCACTCTGGTTTATTAATTTTATTTTCTTCAAGAAGGCCTAAAAGGGTTTTAAGCACAAGTATAGCGTTATCAATATTCCCGAGTTCTTCATAATCAGAGGCATTGCGCATAGCATATTCACAGGCTCCTTTAATGTCCCCCTTCTGAATTAAACTCTGCAAATCCCTTCTAAAGTCTTTCTTGCCAAATAGTGCGCTCATTTCATTCTCCCTTCAGATAAATTATAATACATTATAGATTAATTTTATACATTTGCAAGAAATGTCAAGAGGGGTAAAATTAAAAATTCAAAAATCTGGTATAATTCATAGGGGGTGGGGCAGTAGTTCAGTGGTAGAACGCATCCCTCGCACGGATGAGGCCGGGGGTTCAAGTCCCCTCTGCTCCACCAAAATTTCATCTTGAAACTCTGTTTTTCAACTCCCCAACTTTCTCGATTTTTATCAATACCTCGTCGCCTTTTTCAATTGGAAGAATACCTGGGACTGTTCCAGTAGAGATAACATCTCCAGGATAAAGTGTAAAGTACTTTGAGATATACGAAATTGTCTTATCGATTTTGAAAATCATATCCCTGGTGTTGCCTTTTTGCTTTAATACACCATTCACATAAAGTTCGATTTCAAGATTATGAGGCATTTTAACTTCATCTTTTGTCACAATATAAGGACCAATTGAAAGAGAAGTTTCAAAATTCTTGGATCTAAACCATGGAAGTCCTTTTGCCATATCTTTGAATTCTATGTTTCTTTCGGTTATGTCATTTACAATCGTATATCCAAAAACGCAATCCATTGCATTAATCTCACCTACATCTTTGCATTCTTTCCCTATAATAACTCCAAGTTCTGGTTCAGGGTCAATCCTTGTTGCCCATTTTGGATACATAATTATGTCTCCATCTGTTATAGCAAGTGTTGCAAACTTACCAAAAAGGATTGGCTCATCAGGAACCTCTCCACCTGTTTCTTTTGCATGTTCAACATAGTTCTTTCCGAGGCACACAACCTGTGCTGACTTATCGATAGGAGGATAAAATTTCTTTACATTAACCTTGAAAAGTTCAAAAAATTGGTCTTTAAAAGCCTTCTTACCCCAGGCGATCATCTTCTTTACATCCTCAAATTGCTCAATTGCAGATTGTACTGATTCGACATAAGGAGCAGTTCTTTCGCCAATGTGCTCCATTGCTTCGGAAAGTTTGCTGATGTTTATTTTGTGCCCATCAACCTCGACACCCACATTCAAAAAACCTTCACTTTCAAATACAAATAGCCTCATATTTGCCTCCTTAAAAATATTTTAACCAAAATTTTGAAGTGGTTTTCCAGATTTCTTTACCCTAAGCCTTTTACTTATCTTATTTGCTTCTCTTATAATGTCTTCCATATTAAAACCTAAAATTTTCCCATCCTCATAAACAAATTTCCCATTTACCATAACCTTCTTTATGTCCTGTTCAGACAATGCATAAAGGAGGTTTGCAAAAATATTGTCCTGTGGGTTTAATCTTGGAGAGTATTTATCAAGAAACACTATATCAGCAAGATAATTAGGTTTTATCTTCCCTATAGGTTTCTTTAAGAACCTCTCCCCGTGGCTAAAAAGTCTTACAACCTCTTCAAATTTAGCAATCTTGGGAGAATTTGTTGCAACTTTGCCAAGGATTGCAGAAAACCGCCCTGCCTCAATTATTGAATAATTTGCATTGGATGCTGCTCCATCGGTTGCAAAAGTTATATTTACATCCCTTTCTAATGCCCTTGGTAGTAGGTCGTTTACCCAGGAAAAGCGCAAGTAAGTTTTAGGCGCATGTGCTATATTTGCGTTTTTCTTTTTAATAAGTTCAAGTTCCTTATCCGTTGCAAAGTAAGCATGGGCTAAAATTGTGTTTTCATTTAGAAGCCCAATTGAATCGATATACTTTATTGGAGTAAGACTAAATTCCTTAATCGACTTCTCTACTTGCCAGGGCTCTTCGGAAATATGGAGATGAACCTTCAAATTTGTTTCACTTTGAATTTTTGCAATTCTCTCAAAAAACTGTTTTGGGCAAACATAAGGAGAGTGTGGTCCTAAACTCAACGTGATAAGGTCACTTTTATCTGAGAAGTTCTCTATAAAATTCATTGCCTCATCAAAATTTTTATCTGCGCCTTCACCTGCTCCAAACATCGTATAAGATAAGTCCGCACGCATCCCAAGTTCAGTATATGCTCTATATGCCTCATCCATATTAAAGTAGTGGTCAAAAACGGTTGTAATACCTGAAGCAATCATCTCAGCTCCGCCTAAAAGCGTCCCTATGTAAATATCGCCTTTATCTATATTTTTCTCGTAAATCCAGATGTGCTCATTAAACCACTCTGTTGATGTTGTATCTTCTGCTGCACCTCTTAAAAGTGCCATTGCAGTATGCGCATGTGCATTTGTAAGTCCTGGCATAAGGATATGTCGAGAACCATCAATAGTTTCATTATCAACTTCTTCAATTTTTCCAATACTTTCAATTAGATTTCCTCTGATCTTGATATCAACGCTTTCTAAAATCGATAAATCATCAAAATTGACTACTGTGGTATTTTTAATTAGCATCTTAAAACCTCTCAAAATATTTGCTTAACTTGTCCCAGGGATTAGGTAAATCATCGTCTGTAATGTAAAAGCTTTTGACACCTCTTTTAGTTATGTCATTTAAAACTTCATCTATATTTTCATCACCAACTCCATAAACAAGAAATACTAACTTATTAAGATTGTTTTTAAGAGAATCACTAATCTTAAAATTATTTAATTCATAAGGGTCGCCCTCGAATACTACCGCATAATCACAAAGGTAAAGGAGTTTTTGAGGAAAATTTGTCCCGGGATTTATTACAACCATACCTTTATATTTGTCTTTAATAAATTTATAGATAGTTGAATAAAGAGAAATAAATTCTTCTTCATCACTTACCTCATCCAAAAATATCCCCCTTATATTTGGGTAAAATTTATACCATCTATCAATATCTGCCTTAATATCATTTATATCTCTTTTACCATAACCTGTATAAACATACGCAATAGGAATTTTTCTTTTAAGAAGCAATCTTCTTATTGCATCTTTATAATTATCATCAACAGTCCCTGAAGGACCGTTATCGGGATTCAAAATAACAACTTGAGTTCTTACCGTTTTAGAAATTGTGAGTTTCAAAAAATCATCTTCTGTGGGATAAAAGTATGCAGGAATAAGTGTAATATTATTTCTTACGCTTGGTTTAATTGCATCTGAGGAGATAGGAGAAACAGAAATTGCAATTAAAAAAATAAATACAAAAACTGATACAAATTTGAAGGTTTTCATAAACTAAATATCTTCCACAAACACCGCAGTGCCTGAAGCAGAAACAAGAAGAATAGAACCTGATTGACCTAAAACTTCATAATCAAGGTCAATACCAACAATTGCATTTGCGCCAATACGCTCAGCTCTTTCAACCATCTCACTCAATGCTTCTTCTTTTGCTCTTATGAAAACTTCCTCGTAGGCTTTTGCACGCCCTCCAATGAAATCCGTGATCGATGCAGCAATGTCTCTTAAGACATTTGCACCTTCAATTATTTCTCCTGTTACAATTCCAAGATAGCGAACAATTTTCTTGCCTTCGATATTTGGTGTCGTTGTTAAAATCATATTTCACCTCCAATTAAAATTATACAAAAATTTTATTTTTTATGTGGGAGTTTCGAGAGGTTTTTGGTTTCCTTTCAAACTTACCTCAGAAAAGACTTTAAACTCTTTTTGGGTGGAGTTCGAGGAGGGTCTCCTCACCACCTCCATTGAAAAGAGTAGACCCCTCACTGCGTTCGGGGCGACAATCTACTGGAACGAGAGTTTCGCCCCCCTTTCCAACCGACCGTAGTTTAGTCGTCCCGAACGTCTTTTGTGAGGGATCTCCTAGTATTGGAAAGAGGGTTACGCCCCCTTTCCAACTTTTCCCCAAAGGTAAAAGGAAAAAATGATTCTCATACCCAGTCATTTCAAACGAAGTGAGAAATCTCCTCAGTTCAATCGAAATGGGGTAAAGTCCCCTTTTCGAACTTACCCCAGAAAGACAAAGATTAGTTTTTGGGTGGAGCTGGGAGAAGGTTTTGCCCTCCTCCAATACTCTTAACCTTCTTTCTTGTATGGCACGCCGTCTGCTGCTGGTGCAACAGCTTTACCTACAACACCAATAAGTGCACCTATTGTAAGGATGTATGGAAGCGCAAGGTAAAATCCAACAGGAATTTTGGTTGCGACACCTTTTGCAATCGCCTGGAGCAAGAACTGTAAAACCTGAGCTGAAGCAAAAAGGAAAGTTGCCCACATTGCACCGATTGGAGTCCACTTTCCGAAAATCATAGCAGCAAGACCTATAAACCCTTTACCTGCAGCCATACCCGTCTCCACAAACGAAGACATTGTGCCCAAAGAAAGCGCAACACCACCAAGTGCAGCAATAATACTTCCCAAAATAACTGCAAACCACTTTATTCTCAACACATTTACACCAAGGGTTTCTGCTGCAAGAGGATACTCGCCCACTGCACGAATCCTTAAACCAAGAACGGTATGATATAGAAGAAAATGAAGGACAAACACAAGGATCAAAGAAAGCCATATAAATATATGTAGATGCGCAAAAGCACCAAGAACGGGAATGTTCTCAAGAAATTTCAAATTTATCAAACGTGCTGGATCTCCAAAATATGTAACATTCGGGGAATACCCCGTTGTTTTAAAAATCCACTCAAGGAAATATCTTATGCCACCTGCAGCAACTACATTTATTGCAACACCTGAAACAATCTGGTCACCTGCCCACTTTACTGTTATGTAAGCGTGAAATGCACCAAGTAGGGCACCAATTCCAATACCCCAGAGCAATCCTACCCACGGACTTTTGGAAACAAATGCACCCCACACCCCGAAAAATGCAGCAAATCGCATAATGCCTTCAAGTGCAATGTTAACAACGCCTGCATTCTCAGATATAACACCACCTAATGCAGCAAAAAGTATTGGCGCTGCAAAATCAAGAATCTGTGCAATTGATTGATTAATTAAGAATGTCCAGTTCATGCTACACCTTCCTTCTTCCTTAAAAGGACTTTAGACAGGAGATACCTTATAAGTTCGTTAAGAGCAATAAAAGCAACAATAAGACCTTCAATAATTGCAGGGAATGTCTTAGGGATTCTTGCAAGTTGCACCGCTGTTGCGCCAGTCCTTAATCCTCCTATAAGCATGGAAGAAAGTAAAATTCCCACTGGTTCATTTCCACCAATAAGAGCAACTGCAATACCATCAAAACCATAACCACCCTCAAAAACAGGAGGATACTGCCCCAAAAAACCAAGCACAACAAAAGAACCACCAAGTGCTGCAATTGCACCACCCATAAACATTATTTGCATAATCCTTTTTTCAGTATTTACACCACCAATTTTCGGGGCTTCCATATTTGTAATCGCTGTGTATCCCATTGCTCTTATTTCGTAGCCAAAAACGGTCCGATATAGCAAAAACCACGCTAAATAAATTACAAGAAGCATCACAAGTATGCTTATATTGAGTCTTGTTCCAGGAAGTATAACAGGTAACCTTGCCGATGGTGATACATAAGGTGTCCCTGAAACTCCTGTTGAGACATCTGCAGCAAGAGGCCCGCCCGTCGGAACAAGCCAACCTTCAATAAGGTGAAAGGCAATCCAGTTTAGCATTATTGTTATGATTGTTTCGTTAATTCCTTTTTTTGCTTTAAGAAAGCCTGCAATAAGCCCCCACAAGCCACCAAAGAGAATCACAATCGCAAAAATTATAGTTATGTGGATAAAAGAAGGAAGGTTGTAAAGAGGCTTCCAGAAACCGAAAAATGCCGCAGTTATCATACCAACTAAAAACTGACCTTCTGCACCAATCGAGAAAAGCCCAGCACGTGCAGGTAGAGCAAATGCAAGACCAGTTGAGGCAAATAAGGCTGTATAAAGTAGCATCTCAGCGAAGTGCGTCTTGAAATATGGTCCTGGAACAAAGCCAGAAGCACCAAACATCAACTTGTATGCAAGTATAGGGTCACGCCCAGTAGAGGCAATGAATATTGCACCGACAATAAGAGCTATAATAATAGAAGTTATTGGAACCAATAAATTCATCCACCAGTTTTCTTCACGCCTGTGTATAAAGATTCTACCAAAGACTTCTTTCATTGTAGCACCTTCCTTTTAAGACCAAGCATCATTTCTCCAAGTTCTTCCTCAGTTGTATTCTCAGGCGTTGTTTCGCCAACAATTTCGCCTTTATAGAGGACAAGAATTCTATCAGCAAGCCCCATAACTTCTGAAAGTTCCAGAGATATTAGCAAAATTCCAATTCCTTTTTTCTTCTCTTCTATAAGCCATTTATATACAAATTCCATTGCACCAACATCAAGCCCACGGGTAGGTTGGGATGCAAGCAAGAATTTGTGATCCATCGAAAGTTCCCTTGCAAGAATTATTTTTTGCTGGTTTCCACCCGAAAAATTAACTGCTTTCATATATGGTTCAGGTGGACGCACATCAAATTCCTGTAACTTCCTTGTTGCATACTCGTCAATTGCTGCATCATTCATTATGCCATTTTTAGAGAAAGGATAAAGCGTATGTTTCCCTAAGATGATATTCTCTCTTGCCCTGTACTGCAAAATAAGACCTCTTCTTTTTCTATCCTCAGTAATATATGCAAGCCCTTTAGAACGGATTTCATAAGGTGTTATAAATTTCATTTCTTTACCTGCAATGGATATAACACCTTTTATTGGTTTATAGAATCCAAGTATGGCATTAACAAGTTCAGATTGTCCGTTTCCTTCTACACCTGCAATCGCAACAATTTCACCTTCCCTTACTTTGAAACTCACATCTTTTAAGCCAATAATACCTCTCGGATTTTTCACGGCGAGGTCTTTCACTTCAAAAACTACATTTCCAGGTTCTGTCTTTACTCTTTCAATTTCAAGGACAACATCCCTTCCAACCATCATTTTTGCAAGCTCTCTCTCGTTTGTTTCCTCTTTTTTAACAATTCCCTGGACTTTACCTCTTCTCATCACGGCAATTCTATCTGCAATTTCCATAACTTCACTCAATTTGTGAGAAATGAATACAATCGTTTTTCCCGCCTCCTTAAGTTTTCTTAAGGTCTTAAAGAGTTCTTCTGTTTCCTCGGGTGTTAAAACTGCTGTTGGTTCGTCAAATATAAGGATTTCTGCACCACGTCTCAAAATCTTCAATATCTCAACTCTTTGCTGGATTCCAACAGGAAGGTTTTCAACCTTTTCAGTTGGGTCAACTGTAAGCGAATACTTCTCTGATAATTCCTTAACTTCTTTTACTGCCTTGTTGTAGTCAAAAACAAAGCCAAATTTTTTTGGCTCATCACCAAGGACAACATTTTCAGTAACAGTAAATCTCGGTATTAGCATAAACTCTTGATGCACCATACCAATCTTAAGGTTTATTGCATCTCTTGAATCCTTTAAGTTTGCTTTCTTACCAAAAACATAGATATTTCCCGAGTCAGGAAGATAGAGACCATACACAATCTTCATTAAGGTGGATTTTCCTGCACCATTTTCTCCAACTATTGCGAAAATCTCGCCTTTTTCGATTGATAAACTAACATTATCATTTGCAAGAACATTTGGAAATCTTTTAACAATATTCTCAACTCTTAGCGCTTCCACAATCAACCTCCAAATATAAAAAATACGGGCAGGCTAAAACTTACCTGCCCGAAAACATTAATCTACTTATTAAAATCCTGACGGAGGAGTCCAGGTATTAACAGCGTTTGGATCCTCTGGGACGGTGAACTTACCGTCAATTATCATCTTTCTTAGATTCTCGATTTTTGCAATCTGGTCTGCGGTGAGAACATCCTTTACATGGTCTGGTGCATAGCCTACACCACCATCTTTAAGTGAGAGCATAACAACTCCACCCTGGAATGTACCATCAACAACAGACTTGATCGCTTCATAAGTTGCATAGTCAACATGCTTTATTGCAGAAGTGAGCGTCCTATCCGGGCAAAGGTTTGGATCAAGACCCATATCAACATCCACACCAATACCCCAGTAAGGTGCACCCTTTTCGCAAATTGCCTGGAACATACCGTTTCCAGTTGCACCTGCTGCATGGAAGAGGACATCAGCACCAAGTGCCATCTGAGACTGTGCTGCGCTCTTTCCAAGTGCTGCATCAGTAAATGAGTTTGTATACTGACCAATAACCTGGGCATTTGGATTTGTTGTCTTTACGCCTGCTCTAAATCCTGCTTCATACCTTAATACTGGTGGAATTGCCATTCCGCCAATGTAACCAACTTTGTTTGCCTTTGTTGCATAACCAGCAATTGCTCCGACAAGGAATCCACACTCGTTCTCTTTGAAGAGGTATCCAACAGCATTTGGAGGATTAACTGGGTTACCATTTGCATCCACAGGTGTTGAGTCAATGAGCATAAACTTTGTGTTTGGATACTTTAATGCTGATTCTCCAATTGCGTTTGCAAGCATAAAACCAACACCAATAACAAGGTCAACATGCTTTTGCTCAACAAGTGTCTGGATGTTTGGAATGTAGTCCTCTTTTGCCTTCGACTCAAGAACGATTGGCTCTACATCGAGAGGAACGATGTTCTTGTCCTTAAGGTCATCAGGAATACTTGCCTTATACTCTTCGTCAGTTAATGCCTCATAACCACCACCTTCAACATACTTTACCTTTGCAGCCCAGGTTTCAAGACCACGAAGTGCAGAGTCGTTAAAGGACCTGTCACCACGACCACCAACATCCGTTACAAGACCAATTTTAAACTTTCTTGTAGACAAGTCGAGTTTCTTTGATGCAGGTTTGCATCCCGCAAAAAGGGACACAACAAGCACCATCGCTAACATTACCACCAACAACTTTTTCATACCTTTTGCCTCCTTTCCCTTTTTAAGGGTATTTTCATGTATATTATACAAAAAAACTGAAAATTAAAAACTTTATTAAACTTCATTCTCAAGAATAAGTTCGAGAAGTTTCAAAAGCACCTGTTTAACACTTTCTTTATTTGTTGCATTGCATCCAATTACAGGTATCGAGTCTGGCACGTTCATTATCTTTCTAAGTTCTTCTTCACTAACATGTTCTTTCTCGTTAAAGTGGTTCAACGCAACAACAATGGGCGCATCTGTTTTAACTCTAAAGAAGTTAAGCATATCCTTTGCTTCATCAAACATACTTCTATCGCCTGAATCGACAAGAAGAATAACGCCAAGTGCATCCTTTGAAAGGATACTCCACATATAATTAAATCTGAACTGCCCAGGTGTGCCAAAAATATGAAGCACATAATCATCATCGACGGTAATTCTACCAAAATCCATTGCAACAGTCGTTGAGTCTTTTACGATTGATTCTTCTTCCTTCGTGGTCTTTGCTTCCGTTACTATGGGTGCAATTTCTGTAATGGTTTTAATGAATGTTGTTTTTCCCGCTGCAAACGGACCCGTAACAACTATCTTATAGTGTCTCATCAAAGCCCCCTAATCCTATCGATGAGCCTCATAATAAAATTTTTTGGAGGCGCCTTCTTTTTAACTTCCTGCGTTTCGGGATTTTTCTGACCTATTTCTTTTATAATTTTTAAAGCAGCAAGACCATAAGCTATCTTTGCAACATCAAAAACAGTCATATTAAGCTTTAAAGCAGCTTCTCTTATTGTTAATCCTTTCTGAAGTTGCATTAAGACTTTCCAATCTGTTTGCGAAAGATGAATTTCATCAGGAATCTCATCAGTTACCATCTTAAAAACAGAATCAACGGAAGCGACCCTCGACTTAACCTTGTTCCATTCATCTAACTTTGAAGTTGCAAGAAGGACAAGGTCAGGTATTGATTTATTTATTGACCTCTTTACATGAAGCGTATCATTCGGAACAAACTTAAAGGACCCTTCCTTTATGTTGAGAAGCTCAACAATTGCAACCTCTCCACGTGATTCTTCTGTTTCCGCATCCTTTACTTCACCATTTTCAAAGTATATTATGCCCTTCTTCTTACCAAAAGGAGTTGTCCCCTCGAGGTGGAGTTCTCCAGTTTTTCCCCCGAGGGAAATCATCTGAAGTAAATCATCCAGAGAAAAATCTCTTAAAGAACCTTCAAGCATGTTTAGAAGAATATCCTCGCAAGTTCGTAATACTTGGTATCAGCCGTATGAACCTTATCGTAGGCTTCTTCGTATGGTGTCGTTATTACTTCACCATCTCTCACACCAAGAACAACATTTGCTGTTCCACTGCCAACAAGGTTTACCGCTTCTACTCCAAGACGAGTTGCAAGAATTCTATCAGCGTTTGTTGGAATTCCTCCTCTCTGGAGGTACCCAAGAACCATAACCCTTGATTTGAGATGTGTAAGTTCCTCAAGTTTTGAAGCAAGCCTGTAGCCAACCATTCTCTTTGCGTTTACCTTGTGTCCAAATTCATCGTACTCGAACGACGCTCTATCTTCGTCAGGCAATACAACACCCTCTGCAACTACAACTATTGAAAAGTTCTTTCCTTCTTTCTTCCTTTTTTCAACATGAGATGCAATCTCTTCCATTGTAAATGGAACCTCTGGAATAACTATATAATCTGCACCACCTGCAAGCCCTCCGAAGAGAGCAAGCCATCCTGTTTCCCTTCCCATTGTTTCTACAACCATAAGCCTGTGGTGGGCTGAAGCAGTTGCATGGAGGCTATCAAGAGATTGGGCAATGACAGATACAGCTGTATCAAAACCTATTGAGTAGTCGGTGCCATAGACATCATTATCAATCGTTTTTGGAATTACGATTGAAGGAATTCCGTCATCTGAAAGTTTTTTTGCAATTGTAATGGTATCTCTATCACCAATAAAAACAAGAAGTGTAAGCGAATTCTTCTTGAAGTTTTCCCTTATTGCTTCTATATATTTTGGATCTCTATAAGGATTAAATCTTGAAATTCCGAGGATGCTTCCTCCAAGCGCAAGAATTCCTGAGACAGATGATTTGGTGATTACCTTTACATCGTTTTCGATAAGACCGTGGAAACCGTCAATAAAGCCCAGCACTTCATACTCTTTCTCAAAACTTGCCCTTGCAATAGCTCTTATTGCAGTGTTAATGCCTGGAGCATCGCCACCATCACACACAATTCCTATCCTTTTCATCCTTTACCTCCTTATTAAAATTCTGTTGCACTTGTAAAGTTAAAGTCTTTTATTCTCATATAAGGCGCTGTTGTCACTGCACCATCCTCATATATTATCTTAGAAATGTTTGAAATCTCCAAACAATTATTGAATGCATTTAAAATACTTTCAGTAAAACGCATGTGTTTAACTGGTTTTGTAATCTTACCATTCTCGATAAGGAAAAGTCCATCTCTTGTCATCCCAGTAATGAGTAGAGTTACCGGTTCCATAGGATTTGTGTACCAGAATCTTTGAACAAAAAGCCCTTTTTCAACATGCGAAATCATATCTTCAACAGTAGATCCACCCTTCCCAACAAAGAAATTCATAGGATATGCGCCAAGTTCGTTTGGCTGTGGAAGTGAATGTCCTGTTGGTTCTTTGCCTTCTTTGTAGGCATAGAAAGAATCGTAAACAACATCACCTATAACTCCATTCTCAACAAATGTAACCTTTTTCTTCGGGACGCCTTCGAAATCAAATCCCATCTTTAATGTTTCATCATTTAATCCATCATCAAAAAGCGTAATAAGATCAGGGAACATCTTCTCGCCAAAATTCCCCTTCATAAAACTTGTTCCCTCTTCAATATTTTTTGCACTTAGTGAGAGATACTTCATTGATGAAAGAAATTCTTCTACTGCGTATGGCGTCAAAATTACCTCGTATTTACCTGGCTCGATTGATACAGGGTTTTGAGCCATTTTTGCAACTTCTAGGCTTTCTTCAAGGATGTTTTGAACATTTATGTCTCTGTAGTCTGCCTTCGAATCCTGTGAAAATCCAGAGGAAGTGTCCGTCATAACTATATTCTTAAGGGTTGAAGCGGTTCTTTCCATATACCTTTCAACGCCAAGAGAGTTTTTCACAGCAAGTTGCATTAACTCTACCTCAAACTTACCAGAAGAAACAAACCCATACTTTTTCGATTCATCAACAAGGACTTTAACAATGCTTGCACGGGTGTCTGCATCAGGAATATCAGAAACAAACTTAAATTCAGTTTCTCCAGGGTAATTTTTTGGTAAACTTACGAAGTCTTTGTTTTCCTTTTGGAGTTTTGCAATGCCTATAGCATTTTCAATTGCAGCATCAATTGCATCGTTACTCAAATCAGAAGTAGAAGACGCACCAATTTTCTTACCCAAAACAACCCTTATATTGAGCTCATAATTTTCTTCTCCAACATTTCTGTGGATATAGTTATTTGCAAAACCTGTTAGGTGAGACTCACCACCAACCAAAACTGCCTCAACCGCATCAGCCCTGGTGCTCTTAACTACATAATCCAAAATTTCTAAAATTCTTTCTTTATTCATGTTTTACCCCCACAGTTACATTTCTAAATCTTGCATAGCTCGAGCCATGGCTTACTTCCATAACTTGCATCGGCTCTCCTTTACCACAGTTTGGAAGCCCTAAAATGTGATAGTAACTATCGTTTCCAACTCCATCAAGGCTTCTCCAAAACTCATAAGTTATGCCAGAATATGTAGGATTCTTCACCATATCCTGAATTTTACCATTCTTAATTTCATATCCAATTTCTGTGCCAAACTGGAAGTTCAACCTCTTCTGGTCAATGCTCCACGACTTATTTACATCAATAAGCAAACCCTCTTGAACACCCTCAATGAGTTCCTCAAGAGTCATATTACCTGGTTCAAGGTTAATACTTGTCATCCTTATAATTGGTTGCCTGTTCCAGTTATCTGCTCTCATTGCACCCATTGGTTCAAGCCCAAGCCTCTGTGCCGTTTCTCTTGAATTAAGGTATCCAACAAATAGTCCCTCTTTTACAAGATAAATTCTCTTTGCCTTTACTCCTTCATCGTCGTAAGCGAAGCCACCAAGCGCATAGTCAACTGTTGCATCCGCAACAATGTTCACATACTTAGAACCAAACTGGAAATTGTTGAGTTTCTCAGGTGTTAAAAATGATGTGCCTGCAAATGATGCCTCTTCACCAAGAACCCTGTCAAGTTCTGATGGGTGTCCAACGGATTCATGAAGTTGAAGCGCCATCTGATATGGACCAATTATTAAATCCATCCTTCCTGATGGAGCAGGCTTTGCCTTAAGAAGCATTAACGCCTCATTTGAAATTCTCTCGGCATTATCCTCCAACTTCATCTCCTCAATAAATTCATACCCCTTCCTTGCATAATCACCGCCAAAAGATGCAGGGTAACTCCTTACCTGTATTTCCCTTCCATCAGTTGCTATTGCCTGTATTCCTGCCCCACTTACTATACGCTCCTGCTCGATAAAGGCACCTTCAAGAGATGCAAAAGTCTTCCACTCCTTTGAAAAATGCATAGAGGACGACCTTACTATTATACCTGGCTTTTCCATTAACTTATCAAGCAAAAGCATAAATTCTATCTTTTTATTGAGTGGAACTGAAAATGGGTCAATTTTTACTGGTTGAAGAACTTTTTCCTGATAGATTTCGATTGGAGCAAGACGCGCATCTTCAATTTTAGTCCTGGCGGATGCCTTTGCAATTTGTACTGCAACTTGAGCAACATGCTCTCCTTCGAGAGGTTCAACCCTGTAAGAGGAAAAGAATCCCCACGCACCATCTACGATTACACGTACTCCAAATCCTTTTGTGAGTCGCTTTTTTACACCTTTTACTTCACCGTTTGAAACACTTATGTCTTCAACAACTCTTTCAATGAGCCTTACATCAGCATAAGTTGCTCCTAACTTCTTTGCAGTGAATAAGGCTCTTTCAATCACTTCATTCATGATTAGCCTCCTTGTTTAGCTACACAATATTATTGCATTAAATGTCAATTTCTCAAATACTATTTTCCTATACAAAATCTTTCAAAAATTGCACTAAGCACTTCTGAACCAATTTGCTCTCCACTTACAGAACTTAAAATCTCTATTGCCTCTCTCAACTCTTCTGAAACAAGGTCAAGCGTTCCTGTTTCAAGATTCTCAATTGCATGCTTGATATGGGTTAACGCATTGTTTAATAAATCATACTCCACCTTATTTGACACAAGAATCGAATCAATATCAATATTTAGAATCTTTTTCTTTATTGCCTGTTCGACTTCCTCAATTCCCTCTTTCAAAAGTGCAGAAATTTCTATTACAGGCTCATTTGGAAATAATTTTGAAAGTTGATTTATGTCTATTGCTTTTGGAAGATCGGTTTTATTAAGAACAATGACACGGCTCTTTCCTGAGGTAAACTCTGCAAGTTCAAGATCCTCTTCATTGAGTGGAGTAGAGGCATCAAAAACAAAAAGAATGAGGTCTGATGTAATAATTGCACGCTTGCTTCTTTCAACGCCCATCTTCTCAATTACATCCTGTGAATCCCTTATACCTGCAGTGTCAATTACTTTCACGGGAAACCCAAAGAAGTCAATTGTTTCTTCTATCGTATCTCTTGTTGTCCCGGGGATTTCAGAGACTATTGCCCTCTCAAATTTAAGAAGTGCATTAAGGAGTGTAGATTTTCCAACATTGGGTTTTCCTACAATTGCAACACGCACGCCGTCAAAGATAACTTTTGAATCATTGTATGTTGAAAGAAGTTTTTCTATGTCATTTTTTATTTGTGTAAGAGCCTCTTTCAAAACCTCTTTGGGAATTTCTTCCACATCAAAAGGAAAATCAATTGTGGCTTCAATTTTTGCATTTATTTCCATAATCCTATTTCTTAAATCCTCAACAACCTTACTTAATTTTCCGAAAAGCCTTGAGGATGCAAGAAGGACCCCTTTTTCAGTTTTTGCTTCTATTAGTTCTATAACTGCATTTGCCTCGAATATGTCCATTTTTCCGTTTTCCACGGCTCTTTTTGTAAATTCCCCCTTCTCTGCAAGACGCGCTCCCTTAGAAATGAGAAAATTCAAAACCATCTCAAGATTTTTAATGCCACCGTGCATTGATATCTCTACAATATCTTCGCCTGTATAGGAATGAGGCTTCTTATAATAAATGACAATGCCTGTATCTACAGGTGTTCCTTCAATAGCAATAGCCCCGTAGTATGCATAACGGGGCTTCTCTATACGCTTATCAAAAATACTCTGTGCAAGTTCTAAGGCTTTTTCTCCTGAAATCCTTATAACTCCAATTCCCCCAAAACCTCGAGGGGTTGCAATTGCAACAATCGTATCATTCACTTTTTAATATCTACAATAACACGCCTTCTTGGTTCCTTTCCAATGCTATGAGTCCAGATATCGGGGTAATTTTTAAGCGTAAGGTGTATAATTCTTCTTGCCTGCGCAGACATTGGACGAAGTTCTACAGGCTCTCTTAGTCTCTTTGCCTTCAGGGCTGCTTCAATTGCAATAGTTTTTAACCTCTCGTACTGCTTCCCCTTGTAGCCGTCTATGTCGAGTATAATCGTTGGGAAGTTCTTATCAACCTTGTGCGCATAAACATTCACAATAAACTGGATCGCTCTGAGCACTGTCCCATCTTCACCAATGTAATGTCCTTTGTTCGAAAGGTTTTTAACATTAATATAGTAGCCGCCGAACTTTTTGCCTGCCTCTACCTGAGGGCTCTCGCCCATTTTTTCAAAGATATCCTTAACAAAATCGACCACAAATTCACTCATACTACTTCTCCTTCTTGTCCTTCTTTACTACCTCTTTCGGCTCTTCTAACGCCATTTTCTTAAAGTTTTCAAGAGACCTAATGATGAGGTACTGCTCTAATGTAGCAGTTAAAGAGAAGGTAATCCAATAGAGAAGCACTGATGGCGGCCAGCTTACTGCCCACACTGCAAAAATCACGGGGAGAAAGTACATAAACATCTTTGTATTTGGGTCCATTTCAGTTCCTGGCATTTGTGAAGTCTTAGACTGCAGGAACATCGAAAGGAATACAAGAACTGGAAGGATATAATACTTATCAGGAGTGTTGAGGTTTGTAAGCCAGAGGAACTTTGTATTATTGAATGGTGCATAGTTCATAAGCGCACCATAAAGAATAATCAAAAGTGGCCATTGGACAAGGACTGGCAAACATCCTCCGTACATATTCACACCTTTTTCTTTGTAGAGTTTCACAATCTCCTGCTGCTGCTTCTGTGGATTATCCTTGTATTTCTCCTGAATCTTTTTTAACTCTGGCTGTATCTCAGAGAGTTTTGCAGTTGACTTGAACTGATATCTTGTTAGAGGGTGGGTTATAAGTTTAATGAGAATTGTAAGAACAATTATAGCAAGCCCATAATTGTGGGTAAATTTGTTTATCCATTCAATGATAAGGCGCATAAATTTATAAAAACCATTAACCGGAACAATATTTATTACTGCTTCTTTCTCGATAGTGGTTTCCTTGCCGTTTGCATCCTTGTAAGTTACCTCAAATTTTGCAGGATAGGGCTTCGGGTCGATTTCAGTGTAACTTGTAACATAGAATGTGAATGTTGCATCTTTACCTGCATCAATTACGCTTGTTTTAGCGATGTCCTTTAAAGAAACAACCCTTCCTGACTTCCACAGGTCAAAAGGCTTGAGGTCTTCATTGCCATTAATAGAAACAAGTTTTACCGTAACATCAAGAATAGGGTCCGGAGTGTTATTAACAACCCTAACACCAACTGGAATGTTCTCCATTGGTCTTCCGGTTGCTACAACCTGAACAATAACTCCTGGCTCAGTTGTCTTGGGGAAAGGGCTTGTTGCACAACCTGTCAAAAATACTGAAAGCAACAAAACAAAACCAAACACCAACAAAATCTTCTTCATTTTATCCTCCTCAAGGAACAGGGTCATTCCCTCCAGGGAAGAAGGGATTGCACCTTAATACTCTCTTAATTGCCAAAAATCCACCCTTTTTTGCACCATACTTTTCTATTGCTTCAATTGCATATTCAGAGCAGGTAGGAGTAAATCTGCATGTTGGTGGCTTCAAGGGCGATATATACTTTCTATAAAATTTGAGAACTGCTAACAAAAATTTCTTCATTCTTCCTGAGCCTCCTTTCTATCCAAAAGGCTCTTTCTAAATCGAAAAACGATGCCCTCAAGGTCACTTAGGACATCTTGCATCTTAAGACCTACTATGGTGTTTCTTGCAATAAGAACAAAACTATAATCTTCAGGTAAAAACGGCTCAATCTTGAGAAAGGCTTCTCTCATTAATCTCCTTGCGCGATTTCTTATGTGGGATTTCCCAATTTTCTTAGAGGCAACAAATCCCACTTTTTTCTTAACTGCATTTGATGCAACAACCACAATATATTTGCCGTAGAACTTTTTGCCGCTTTTATAAACGCTTTTAAATTCCTTCTCACTGAGCCTTTCCCACAGTCTCACTATACGGTAATAAGTCTCTTCCTGCCGTGTGCTCTTCTTCTTGAAAGCACATTCCTTCCGGTGCTTGACTTCATCTTTGCTCTGAAGCCCTGGCTTCTCTTAATATGCTTGTTGTGTGGATTAAAAGTTGTCCTCATATCCAACCTCCTAATATAGTTTTTTCACTAAAAAATTACACCTAACTAATTAAATATACCAAAACTTTAAATAAAGTCAATAAGAGGGAAAAACTTAGTGGTAAAGCTATGATATACCAATAAGATTAACTATCTAGACGTTTGCATTAATGGTAAGAGTGTATTCAAAAACTTCATCCTCTACAGGAATTTCTTCTCCGTGTGCTTTTAAACTTTCAATATATAATTCAATTGCTTCTTTTGCCATATCTATTGCTTCCTCTATTGTACTACCATAAGTCACACAACCCGGTAAAGATGGAACCGTAACTGTATATCCACCTTCGGGTTCTTTTCTTAAAAGAATTTTGTATCTCAATTGTTTCAATTTCATCACCCCACATAAAATAATATTACAAAAGGAAAATATTGCAAGTTTAGTCAATTGCAAAAGAATAGACTGACCGACCAGAGAAGATTGTAAGTTCTTTTAGGAGGAGCTTCGAGGAGGGTCGGTCCACATTCTCAATTAAAATAGGAGACTCCTCGCAAATGCGGCTCGGAGTGACGCAGATTAGGAAGGGGAAAAGACCCCTTCCTAACTAACCCCAAAGGATAAAAAAACCAACCATGCCGTCATGTCGAACGAAGTGAGACATCTCCTTCGTTTTTGTTTTCGGAAGGAGTTGGAGGAGGGGACTTATCCCTCCTCCATTGATTGTTATCCTGAGCGAAGCGAAGGATCTCCTATTCAATCGAAAGGGGAAAATGACCCCTTTCGAACTTACCCCAGAAAGACAAAGATTAGTTTTTTTGGGGTAGAGTCGGGGGATGAGACTTTTTTTCTCTTCCAGTTGAGTTCTTCCTTTAAATTTCTACATACTCTATAAGGCTCTCATAATTCTTGAGGACATACGGGATACCTTTTTCTTTTCGAATAGAAAGAAGTTTATCAAAAAAATTCCTGTTAAAGGCAACAGGATGTGTTCTTTTGCCATCTTTTACTGGAACAACAATGCTTGCGCCTGTCTTAAGAGTCCCAACAATTTTTCTAAGTGTCTCCTCTTCGGGTAGAGTACGGCTTCCAAGGACAAGGACTGCACCAATAGAGTTACTAAAGACAAGCCTCAAGCCACTTTTAAATGAAGAGAATATCGGGGCATCGACTTTTTCGGAGATAACACACTTATAAAACTTCTCTTTAAAGGCTCCTGAAAGCGCAAGTTCATCGCTATTGCTACCGACAACAAAAATTATGTCTGTATCAAAATCCATTCGTAATTTTTCTATTGAATTAACGATGCCTTTTATTTTCTCTATATCAAAATTCCTGGAGAAAAGTATTATGAATGAACAAGTTTCTCTTATAAAAGGAATTGTATATTCATAAAAAATCTCGCCGTCTTTTCGAAAAATTTTCTTGGTTCCTTTGAGCTCTACCTCAAAATGCTTTCCTAAGTTAACCTTCATCGAGGAATTTCTTTAAAAGTTCTTTATTCCCTAATATTTCGTAGGCTTCTCTCATCGCTTCAAAAGTTTCGTAATCGATAAGGACAGAAACTATTTTCCCCTTCCTTATAACTGCAAATGCATCGCCCTTTTCGACATTATCAAGCACCTTGAGTAAATCCCTTTTCAAATTGGAAGCAGAAATTGATCTCAGCATAAATCAATACACCGCATTATAAAGTGCATTTTTAATACGCTCTATAATCTCTTTTCTATTATCATAGATGTCATTTGTTATCTTAATCTTCGGGAAGTGCCAGTTTGCATAGAAATCTTTATATCTTTTATCAAGGCTTTCGAGGTATTCTCTTGGAATTTTTTCAAAATCACGCCCACGCTTTGCAATGTTCCTCAAAAGTTCATCCACACTTTTTTCAAGGTAAATAAGAAGATTGGGCGTTGGAAGGTGTGTGACCATAAGGTTGTAAAGTTTGTCGTAAACAGTCCACTCCTCTTTTGTCATAAGTCCTTCCTCGTAAAGAGACCTTGCAAAAACCTCTCTGTCCTCGTAGATAGACCTATCAAGTACAGCAGGAATTTTTGATAGAAGCATATGATGGACAATCTGCTCGTAACGAAGCGCAAGGAAGTTAATCTGTGTTGCAAAAGCCCACCTTTTCATGTCCTGATAGTAGTCCTTAAGAAAAAGGTTCGAGTGGAAGTCTTCAAAATAAACCGAAAACCCCATGTCCTCCGAAATGATTTGCGCTAAAGATGTTTTACCTGCACCGATGTTTCCAGAAATTACAATGTACATAGTTTCACCCCTTTAATATTTGATTTGCAATTATTAGTTTTTGAATTTCATTTGTGCCTTCAACAATCTCATACATCTTTGCTTCGCGATAGAGCCTCTCGACAGTGTATCCCTTTACATAGCCATAACCACCGAAAATTTGCGTTGCAAGGCGTGTTACATCGACTGCAGACTTTGTTGCATAGTATTTTGCAATGGATGAGTAAAGTCCCAAATCAGGAGAATTCAAATCTTTTTTTCTTGCAGAAGTTAGAACAATTTCGCGTGAAGTCTCAAGAAGGGTTTTCATTTCCGCAAGATATGCTTGGATTATCTCGTAGTTTGCAATTGGAAGTCCTCCTTGAATACGTTCCTTTGCGTATCTTATCGATTCATTAAGTGCTCTCTCCATAAGCCCCACTGTACCTGCCGCAGTTAAAATTCTTCCAAGTTCAAGTGTCTTCATAGCAACTATAAAGCCAAGATTTGCACGACCTATAAGGTTTTCCTTTGGCACCAAAACATCCTTTAGCGTCACTGTTGCGTTAGGAAGGTATGGCAATGCCATTTTTTCTTCCTTGTGCCCCACCGCAAGACCTTCGCTTTTTCCTTCAACCACAAATGCTGAAATACCTCTTGCGCCACTTTCAGGGTTCGTTTTTGCAAAAATCACATAGATATCTGCTAAACCTGCATTTGTAACAAACGCCTTGGTGCCGTTAAGGACATAATAATCGCCCTTAAGTGAAGCAGTTGTTTTAATTGAAGAAGGGTCAGAGCCAGCATGAGGTTCGGTAAGGGAAAAGGCACCAATAAGCTTCCCTTTATTAAGTTGCGTAAGATACTTTTGCTTTAAATAATCGCTTCCAAAAAGAAAGATAGATAAACTTGCAAGTTGGTGCGCACCAATAATCATAGAAATCGTACTCGTGTATATTGATAATATTATTGATGCCTTAACACTTTCTTCAAAGGAAAGCCCAACACCCCCAAACTCTTTTGGAAAACTTACAGAAAAAAATCCAAGTTCGCCAAGTTTATGGAGGGTCTCCTCAATATAAAGCCCCTTTTCCTCGATATCCTTCTCTTTCGGCTTTATCAAACTTTCGCAAACTTCCTTTGTAACTTCCTCTATCTTTTTCACAGTTTCACCCATCCTTAAGCTTCTCTTTACAAATTATATAGAATTCCGAAAAAAGAAAAACTTCAAAAATTCCTCAGAAACTCTATTTTGAAAAAATCAATTTTGGTATTTTGCCACTACTGATGCTTATTTTTATGTACGGCTTTATTATCTATGTGCCGACTAACCTAAACCACTTTTTGTTGTTTTCGTGTTGCTACTTCTGTTACTAACCTATCTTGAGGAGCATTTAAGAAGTTTTGTATATCTAATTGCAGGAACACTTGCAATCGGATTCTTTTTTGTAATTACAGTGTGGGGCAAGGCAAATGTAAACCAGGTGAATATCATCATAATCCAAACTGTACTCATTTTGATATCTGTTATTGTATGGATTCAATCAATTTATTTTAAAAGAATTATTGAAGAAAATGAGGCACTCAAAAGAAGAGTAAGAGAACTTGAAAAATTTGTAGGAGACCTGAAAATCTACACAAAAGAAGAGTTTCTTGACTTTGCAAAAACTTTGATTAGTTCAGCCCTGAGAAGGAAAGAAAAACTTGGTGTGATTGTATTCAAACTCAAGTTACATGAAGGAAAAATAGCCGATAGTTTCACCGAAATCTTAGGCAAAAGCATATCAAAAACTATAAGGAGTAATTTTGACGCAGCAGGACTTGTAAGTCATGATACTATTGCAATTCTTTTACAGAACACGGATAAAAATGGGGCGCTCAAGGCTTTTGAACGAATAAAAAACGTAGTGCTTGATGTCTCCAGGATAAATCTTGAGGAATTTTTGAATCAATTTGAAATTAGTATAGATGAGTTTAGTGGCACATTCGAAGACTTCCAAAAGTTTTTAGGAGTGTGATAGATATGACTTTACCGAAACTTGTAATCGCTGTATCTATATTGTTCTGGATCCTCATTCTGTGTTATGAAGTCTTATCTGTCGCAGGACTAATTTTCAGGACAAGAAAGAAAAACAAAAAGCCCCTTGAGCGTTACCCGTCAGTAGATGTTTTAATCCCATGCAAGAACGAAGGAAAAGTGCTTTTCGACACACTTAACGCTATGGCAAAGATTGAATACCCAGGCGAAATTACCTTTTACATCCTCGACGATAATTCAACTGATAATGCGGGAGAATTTGCGGACTTCTTCGAAAGTAAGTTCAAAAACTTCAAACATATAAGAGTCCACGAAGGAAACCCGAAAGGTAAGTCAAGGGTCTTAAATTATGGGCTTACAATATCCAAGGGCGTTGCTGTTGTTGTTTTTGATGTGGATAACGAACCATAAAAGGACTCCATAAAATTACTCGTTGAGGCTATGGAGGAAAATCCAAAATAGCAGGTGCAGTAGGATATGTCAAGACCAAAAATATGTACAAAAAAATCTTACAAGAATGATTGGTCTTGAGTTTATGCTATTTCAACTTGTTATGCAGTGGGGAAGGTGGCAACTTTTTAGATTTGGCACTCTTACCGGAACGAATTTTGTGCTAAGAAGAAAAGTCCTCGAAGAAGTTAATGGTTGGGATGTATATGCACTTGCAGAAGATGCAGAACTAACTGCAAGAATATACTCAAAGGGATACGAAATACCTGTTGTTGACGATTCAAGAACATGGGAACAAGAGCCTGAGACTTTTTACACTTTCTGGAAACAGAGAACGCGATGGCTTTTAGGAAATCTTTATCTTATTTCAAAACTATTTAGAGATAGAGAATTACGAGGCGGAAGGAATTTCCTAAACAATCTTCAACTTGTTTCTGTGTATTATGTATTTGTATTATTTGTTATCGCATCTGATGTCTGGTTTGTTATGGGTCTTTTGAACAGGCTTACAATACCTTATACAATACCTTATACAATACCTCTACTTCTTCTCTGGTTTGAAACCCTATGGATTTACACCTCAGAGATTATTGCAGCAGAAGTAATAGATAACGAAATAAGTTTTAAAAATGCACTTTTTGCATTCCTTATGTACTTCACTTACGCCCAACTCTGGATTTTGCTTACATTAAGAAGTTACTTCTTGCGATTAAAAAATCAGAGTAAAGAAATCGTCTGGGATAAAACACCGAGATTTTAAAAAACTCACAAGTTCAACAAAGGGGCGAGGACGAACCCCCGCCCCCGAAATTCATAAAATACTCCCTTAAACTTTACTTTGGATAAATTATTATTATGGTCTTTGTTGTTCCATCCCATTCAACCGATGCATTAAGCGACTCAGAGATAAATCTTAAAGGAACATAGGTGTAATTGTTTATTATTTGCGGAACAACATCAAGATCAACTTTTTTACCGTTCACCGAAGCATATTTTGTGCCAATTTGAAGGTAAATTACTTTATCACCCAACTTAATAATAACAAGTTTAAATACAGGTTCCCAACCAATTTCTGCGTTGAACGCAGTTGCAATGATTCTAATCGGAACAAGAGTCCTCCCTTTAACAATTTTCGGTGGTGCATCCAGTTGAATCGCCTTATCATTCAAAACCGCATTCTTATTATCAACCTGAAGTATTAATTTCGTCTTTGCAACATAATTTATTGGTATTGCCTGTCGTGCCTGATTTCCTGCAAGGTCTTCTGCTATAACATCAATTGAGTTAAGCCCCTCAGTTGTAAGAGTAACCCTGTATGTGAATTTAAAGTCGCTTCCAATCTGCACACTCTGCCCATTCACTGTTACTTTAACGGCATCAGCATCAGTCACGCCTTCAACATCCACATAAGGGACATTAACTGTCTCGAATGCTCGTGGTTTTGTAACTGTAAGTTTTGGAGGAGTCGTATCAAGAGAAACTGTAAGGGTCGTTTGCGATGTATTTCCTGCTATATCCTTTGCAACGATTGTGAATGTTGTTTTCCCAACAATAGTTGTAGAGTATTCAAAGGTTAAATCTGGCTTAACAGTAACAGGCACACCGTTAATTGCAACGCTTCCTTGCTCTGAGAGACTTCCCTTAATTGTTACATCCTTAGAGTTAAGCACTGCGTTATCCTGAGGTGACATTATTGTAATTGCTGGCTTAACTGTATCGACCTTAAATTGGATTGACTGAGGATTTTCAGTATTGCCGTATTTATCTTTTGCATTGAAATATAGTGTATGAATTCCATCTGGTATTGAAATTGGTGCAGTGTAAAGTTGGGGAGTTCCAGTGTCAATGTAGTAATATATTTGAGGATTCGTGTCAACCGGGCTTGTTGCTGTAAGAGTGACAATAGGCTTTGTTTTGTAATACCCATTTTCACCATCAGGCTGTGCAGGGGCAACTGTTGCTTTAGTTACAGGAAGCCTTACAATCTTAAATGTATCTGAGTCAACAGGTGTTGTTTCCTTCGAAGTATAAACTGAAATCTTATAATCTCCCTGCTGTTGTGGATTCTTAATGCCTGCATTCTTATCGATTGTAACAGTTACCTGAGCATTTGCACCGACATTAACTGCAGGTTTTATATCAAGCCTATATCCGCTTTTTGTAACCTGAAGTGCATTGTAATTATTAACTTTAACATAGTTTGTTGAAATTGAGTTTGGCAAAGTAAATTGCGATGGGAAAACAACTGAAATCGTATCAGATGTTGTAAGGGCTCCACCTGAGCCAGTATTAAAGATGATAGTTACACCAACAGGGTCGTTTACTGCATAGGAAGTGAGTTGAACCTGCGGCTTTGAAATCGTTGATTTCACAATATCAACTGTATCTCCCACTTCAACAACATCCTTACTTGTGGACACTTTTATCTGATATGTTCCTGCATTTGAGGGATTTACAATATTTGCATTTTTAGAAATAACAACTGTCACCTGTGAGTTTGCAGAAATATCAACAGGTGTTGTAATTGTGAGTTTACCATTTGTATTTGTTATTGTGGTTGTGCAAGGGGTATTATTAACCGTAACATATGCACCACTAATAGAACCTGGGATTCTAAATTCAGTTGGAAATTGGACAAATATCTTATCCGAGGAACTTCTTGATAGCGCTCCTGTTGAGGAAGTCTTAAAAGTTATTGTGTATTGTGCATTTGCATTTTGCGTTGGCGGGTCAATAGCAACATCCAGATTACTTATAGAAGTGCCTGTTATTGTATAATAAGCAGGAACAGGTATAATATCTTTACTTGTAGAAACCTTCAAACTGTAAGAACCTGGAGTAGAAGGATTTTTAATGCCAAACGCTTCCAATATCTGCACAATAACAAAAGCACCATTATTTATTGTTGGCAAAGTTGAAGGTATATATACAGTGAGGGTATTTCCACTTACAACCCTATTACTGCAAGTTACACCATTAATTGAAATATAAGAAGGACTTGTATTCGTTGGAACTGTTGTCCCCTGAGGAAATTCGATTTTTATAAAATCAACCGCTGGAGACAAACTTCCTGCAGCACTAACATAAAACTGTATTGTATAAGAGGCATTAGAAGAAGCTGTATTAGGAGATACAGTTACATTTGGATTTGATACACTTGTCCCCGTAAGTGTAAACGGATTTGAATCAACAGGATGTGTTTCTTTGTTTGTTGAGACCTTTATAGTTAATGGCGTATTTGAAGTTGTCGTGTTAATAATTCCAAAAGTATCAGGCATATATACCTGATGAACAATTCCTGCATTTAAAGGAATGGGTACTTTTATTTGAATTCTTGTCGATGTTGGGCATGAGATATTAGTTGAAGGAACCTGTGTTCCATCAACAAGCATTATATTGTTTGGTATAGGTGTCGGGAATGTTGTTCCTGTAGGAAAGTCAATGTATATATAGTCAACATTTTGAGTTAGAGCTATATTTGGCGTAAACTGGATAAAATAGGACGCTTTGATGCCTGCAATAAGGGGATTAACACTAACAAATACATTTGATACTGCACTTGCAATGCTCAGAGTTCCGCTACCTACTGGTTCACCTGCTGTACTTGTGCTAACTGTGATAATATAATTTCCTCCAGAAGGTGGATTCTTAACTCCTGCAGAAGAAAAAATATTAACAAGAACATAACCTGAGCTTAGACCACCTGGTTGAGATGGTACTATCGTAACAACCTGTCCTGAAGCAGAAACAGAAGTTGGATTCACCCCGTTTACCTGAACATAGGATATATTCCACGCACCTTGCGGGACATAAAATCCCGATGGAAAAGTAATGAAGATCGAGCCTGAAGAAGCCAAAGGGTTTTGCATCATAAATGAAATTGTATAAGATGCAACCGAATTAACAGTGTTAGGAGAAACATTTACTGTAACATTGTAGACTGCTTTTGTAGGAGAAATAAAGTTAAACAGCAAAATACTTAACACTAAAACTAATACTAATACTTTTTTCAACATAAAAAACCTCCTTTCAATTTTAAACATTTTCTTAATTATATAACTCATTTTCCTTTCCTACAATATTAGATACAAGAAGTCCTAAAAAAGTTCCACAAATTTCATTAAATTTTTGAAAATTCTTTTGAAAGTTGAAGATATTTTTTAACTTGAGAATCCTCTAATTGTTGAAATTCGTCGTAATATTGAGAAACTGCAAAGAAGTATTTATCTGTATAAAGAGCAATAACTTTAGCAACTTCGCTTAACTTTATATAACCCTCATAGGATGAGACAGGCACTGCAACATAAATCTCCTTTGGGTTATATTTTTTAAGGCTCTTTACACCTGCGTAAAGCGTTTCACCTGTTGCAATACCGTCATCAACAACAACCACACTTTTATCCTTAATTTTCTTATAATCAAAATCAATACCGTAACTTTCCTTTCTCTCCAAAAGAAGTTCAACTGTTTTCTTCACAACCTCTTTCAAGTATCCTTTATCTTCCTTTTCTCCGTATTCATTAAGGACATACACGCCATCAAGGCTCACTGCACCAATTGCAAACTCCTCGTTTATAGAGGAGGGAATTTTATGCACAAAAAGAGGGATAATCTCCTTTTTAAAAGTATGTGCAAGAGGATACGCAACTTCAACTCCACCACGCACACAGCCAAAAAGAATATCAAAAGTGAACCCAATATCTATGAGTTCTTTTGCAAGTTTCTCTCCTCCATCAAGCCTATTTTTAAACACAGTCCTCCTTAGAAAGAAAAAAGCCCCACACACTTACCTGTGCAGGGCAGGAAAATACTATTTCTCTATCTTTGGGATTGTTGGCTGTTCCGCTGATTTCGGTTTCTTTGTGATGCACTTTCCCTCGATAACTGCACCCTCTTCTATGGAAATCTTTTCCCCCATTATATCGCCTACAACCTCTGCCTGTGAAACAACTTCGACGGTTTCTTTTGCAGTAATATTCCCTTGAACTTTACCAATGACGATGACCTTCCTTCCTGTAATATCTCCCTTTACTTTTCCCGTTTCTGCGACAGTAATTTCGCCATTCCCTAATATGTTTCCCTCTACTGAACCCTCTATACGTATCACCCCTTCGCAACTTACCTCACCTTTTATTACAACATCCTTTCCAATAATCGATTGTGTTGCCGAAACTGTTTCCTTTTCTTCTCTTCTTCCAAATGCCATTATAAAACCTCCTTACTCAAGATATTTAAGTGGGTTTACCGACTCTCCCCACTTCCTTATTTCAAAATGCAAGTGTGGTCCTGTGCATAAGCCTGTACATCCCTCATAACCAATCACAGCCCCTTTTTTCACCTTATCACCGACTTTTACATCAATACCTGAAAGGTGTGCATAAACAGACTCTATACCATCCCTGTGGTAGATAATGATCATCTTGCCATATCCACCTGAATTCCAGCCTGCGAATGTTACCTCTCCATCTCCTGCAGCCCTTATCGGAGCACCATAGTAAGAGGAAATATCAATACCTTTATGGAATTCCCATCCACCACCAAATGGATTTATACGCCACCCAAAGCCAGAAGTTATTGTCCCCTGAAGTGGCCAGTAGTCAGGCGTCTGGGCTTTCATAAGATTAAATGCATAGACTTTTTCCTGAAGCATTGTAAGCGTCTGCTCGGTTTGGACTGCTTGTTTTGAGGTGTCAGCAAGTTCTGTTCTTACCTGTGCATATGTTTTTGGAAGGTCGGTATAAGATTGGATTTTTGGCTTCGACGAACTGCGTGCAAGGATTGACTCAAGGCTTACAGTTTCACCTCCAAGTTTCAGGGCAGACCGCACATCCTTCTCAAGTTTGCCCAAAGAAAGGACATATTGTTGTAGGGCTTCTACATCTGCTTTGGTCTTTGCAAGTTCATCCTGGATACTTTGAAGTTGCTGTACCTGTTCAGTACTTATAGTACTTGCATAAACTCCAGGTGACTTTGCGTTTGCAACAAGTTCCCTGTAGGAAACCCCAAATGAAATTGCAAATGCAACAATCAATGCAAACGAGAATAAAACTGTATAAATCCTCAATGGCGTTAAAACTATACGGACAGTTTTACCTTGATAGTGAGGCACAATTATCAGGGTAAAACCACCCTGTTTCTTCACTTTCTTCTTATGCACTTCATGCCTATGCTTCCACAGGTCCACATTCTCACCTTCTTTCGGCAAAAATTACAATCTACACCCTCACACCAATTCCCTAAACTCTATAATACACAAAAACAAAAAATTTCAAAATTGCAAGACACAAATAAGAATCCTTTTCTAAAAAATGCAGGGGGATGTGAAATCCCCCTGCATAAAACTACCTCTATGGTATTACTACACCGTAGACTGTTATAGCCATCGAAGAAGCATCAAAATCAACACTGAGCCCAAGATTTTCCGAGATGAATCTCAAAGGTAAGTAGGTTCTGCCGTTTATGATTGTTGGTGCAACATCAAGGGTAGTTTTTGTGCCATCAACTACTGCAGTGGTCTTGTTAATGTAGAGGACAACTGTGTGACCGTTGAGA
>Ga0081479_113384_pt1 | contig 33173 bp, 29 predicted proteins | sample MamHotmetagenome_FD_70984 | JGI IMG/M metagenome (GOLD analysis project Ga0081479, IMG submission 70984) | Hot spring cone microbial streamer communities from Mammoth Hot Spring (Liberty Cap Streamers), Yellowstone National Park, USA - T=72 v2... | ecosystem: Environmental > Aquatic > Thermal...
CTGGCCGATAGGGGGGATTGCTTCGCCGCCTGCGGCGGCTCGCAATGTAACGGTAGAAAATTTTCTACCGCAACAAGGATGGGGAGGGTAGAGGAGTTCAAATTTCCTGAAGGAAAGATACACTACCTCAGATCGCAGACGGCGGTGGAGAACCGTCAACGAATGGGGGAGCAAATCAACGAATCAGACCGCAGACCAGATGGCAGACCGCAGTATGGACGATGGACGCTGGCAGGACGGGCTTTGCAGATTGTCAGGATGGGCAGCAGAAGGGGAGGGCAGGGCGGAGGATGGTAAAGATGTGCATCGAGGACGATGCTTTCCGGCCCCCTGCCCTGCGGCGATCCTTAGCTCCAGTTTTCCAGCGTTTGTTTGACCTTCATCAGGAACCAGTCTGCAGAGGCGCCATCCAGGATGCGGTGATCGAATACGAAGGAGAGGTAAACCATGGGGCGGATGGCGATGGAATCATTGCCTTCGGCATCCGTGATCACGATCGGGCGTTTGTGCAGGGCGCCCACGCCGAGGATGCCACATTGTGGTTGATTGATGATGGGGAAGGCAAAGAGTGAGCCGCTGATGCCGTGATTGGTGATCGTGAAGGTGCCACCTTTGACTTCGTCCGGTTGCAGTTTTTTCGCCCGCGCCCGACTGGCCAGGTCGTTGATCGCTCGCGCCAGCCCTAACAGCGAAAGCGTATCCGCATGTTTGATCACCGGTACGATCAGGCCCTCCTCTCCCAGCGAGGTGGCCATGCCGATATTGATCTCTTTATGCACCAGGAGGCCCTCATCCGTCCAGGAGGAATTCACGATAGGATAGGCTTTCAAGGCGGCCACAACGGCGGCGATGAAATAGGCGGTGTAGGTGAGATGGACTCCATCGCGGGCAAATTGTTCTTTGTGCGCGTTACGGTGGGCGATCACACGGCTCATATCCGCTTCCATGACCGTGAGTACATGGGGAGAGGTGTGTTTGCTCATCACCATGTGCTCAGCGATCTGGCGACGCATCAGGGTATGCGGGATCAGTTCAGATTGCAGGGCCGGAATGGGGCGAGGAGCAGTAGCCGGCGGGGGAACAGGAGGCGCGGACGGGGTGGCCGCAGCAGCCGGGGGAACGGATGGGGCAGGGGGAGTGACTGCAGCAGCCGGGGGAACAGGCGCGGCAGTCGCTGCTGCACGCTGACGCGCTTCGATGTATGCCAGAACGTCGTTTTTGGTGATCCGCCCACCCTGCCCGGTCCCTTTGACCTGGCTCAGGTCTACGCCATGTTCAGCAGCCAGTCTGGCCACGACCGGGGAAATGAAGCCGGCCATTCGTGAACCCTCCGGGGCAGGAGCCGCGTCGAAGGTCGCCGGGGCGGCAGCGGAGCCGGGGGCGGGCGCGGTCGTGACAGGTACCTCGGAAGGCGCAGACGGAGCCGAGCCGGCCGGCTCGATCGCTTCCCCGGGCTGACCAATCAGGGCGATGACCTCGCCAACTTTCGCCACCGTCCCCTCTTTGACCAGTACCTTGAGCAGGACGCCAGAAGCGGGAGAGGGGATTTCGGTATCTACCTTGTCTGTGTTCACCTCCAGGAGCGGATCGAGTTCCTGGACGCTTTCGCCTTCTTTTTTGAGCCAGCGGCTGATGGTGACTTCCTGTACTCCTTCACCGAGGAGGGGTACAAGGACTTTGACGGGCATATTTCCTCCAGTTACCAGGGTGGATAAGGGATGGCACGACGATGTGCCGGCGGAAAGGGAAAGATGGGAACCGCCAGCAGGTTTTCAGCGCGACGGCGCAGGGCGGCAATCTCTTCTGCGCTGAGCAAAGCACCTAAGGTGGTCTGCAGCGGCGGCTGTTGCAGTTGATCCAGGAGGCGACGGATGGCCTCCAGGAGCATTGCCGGGATGGGTTGGCCGGCAAAATCCCAGATCACGGTGCGCAGTTTGTCTTCTACGTGAAAGCACAAGCCGTGATCTATTAACCACAAAGCACGCGTTCCCGTTTCGATGAGGATGTGACTGCCTTTGCGATCTGCATTGTTGACCAGCAGATCGAAGAGGGCAACGGCAGGCAGACGGGCGCGATCTTCCGGGGTGAAGCGAAAGTAGTGGTATTGGGGATCGTGAGGGATGAAGGTTTGTAAGGAGCCAGGGCCAAAGGGGCCATCGGCGCGGAGCGCCGTATAGGGGACAAAACAGAATCCCAGGGCTTCGCTGACGTGATAGGCGGCGACTTCTCGCTGCGCCAGGGTGCCTTCGGGAAAATCCCAGAGAGGCTGTTCCCCTTGTTGTGGTTTGTAAACGGCGGGATAGCGCTGGTTGCGGTAGCGCACCTCGACCAGGAAGGTGTAGTTGGAACCCAGCAGAAACTGCCCTTTCAAGACGATCTTGCCCCGTGCAAAGGCCTCGGTGAGAGGGGTTTCGTTCATGCTCCTGGCTTTAAACTGCGATTCAACCGCTCTTCTATCCGCTCAGCTTTTATGTCCGTTCTTCCTGACGCAGAAATGCCCCTCCGGGTCCATTGGCTCACCGCATTGAGGGCAGATCGGGCGGCCGCGGCTGACGACCTCCGCGCCCCAGGCGGCCAGTTTGCGAAGCTGTTGACGGGTGCACCAGATGCGGAGCAGGGCGGCCTCTTCGGCTTCCTGTTCTTCAGCATACACTTCACGCACGAACAGTAAGACCCGGTCACGTTCGGCATCGTATCCCAGCCCGATTTCGCCTGCCCGGAAGAGGGGATCGAGGGGAAGGCGGACGTGCATCTCCTCTTCCACGTAATCCCCGCTTACATCCTGCAGTTCGGGGTACTGGCGCATGACTTCGCCCAGGAATCTTTCAATCCCCTCTGCCAGGGCGCTGAGCTGGATTTTTTCGATCAAGATGGTGTAGGTTTTCTTTCCCTGCCAGGCCTGAAGGAAGAAGACACGTTGACCGGGCTGGCCAATGGCATCCGCTGTCACATGATCACAGGGGTCAATTTCTATTTCAAAGCGTGGCATCTCTCAATGTAACTTTCAGGATCGGAGGATTTCGAGCATGGCGGAATAGATACCCGGTGCGGCGGCGAGGATGGATTGGGGAGGGGATAAGTAGTCCTCACCGCCCTCGACATTGGTGACAATGGCGCCGGCCTCGGCGGCGATCAGGGCGCCAGCCGCTACATCCCAGGGCTTGAGGGAGAGTTCCCAATAGCCATCGAAGCGGCCAGCAGCGACATAACACAGATCGAGCGCCGCAGAGCCGAGGCGACGCACGCCTTGCGTGCGGGTGGCAAAGCGGAAGAAGTATTCAAAATTGTTACGGGAGCTATGCCAGGTATCGTAGGGGAACCCGGTCACCAGCAGGCTGTGCTGCAGTTCCTGAGCTTGAGAGACATGGATCGGACGGCCATTAAGCCAGGCGCCTTTGCCACGCTCGGCACTGAAAAGCTCCTTGCGCATTGGATCGTAAACCACTCCCAGAAGGGTCTGACCGCAGCAGGCATAGGCCAGGGAGACACAGAAGATGGGCACGCGATGTGCATAATTGACAGTGCCATCTAAGGGGTCTATATACCACTGGTGTTCTGGCCCCTGCTGACCTCCGCTCTCTTCGGCGAGGATGGCATGATCGGGAAAGCGCTGGCGAATTGCAGAGAGCAGGAAGGCTTCGGAAGCGTGATCGATCTCGGTGACCAGGTCAATCACACCTTTATAGGCGACCTGATGCTCCTGTTCGTATCCCTGGCGCAGAATTTTGCCGGCTTGTAAGGCCAGTTCCTGCAGGTCCTGGAGGGTGGGCTGGGTCATAGGTGCTGGGAAAGCTGCTCGAGGATTTTCGCCACCTCTTGCAGTTCGGCTTCGATTTCGGCGCGATCGGCGAGGGATTGACGGAGGAGCTCCTCGAAGGCGGGTTTTTGCTCGGCGGGCAGGCCGGCCAGGATGCGCTCCGTGCGGGCGATCTGCTGCATTTTTTGCCTCAGTTTGTTCTGTAAGCGTTGCTGATAGCCCTCATAAAAGGCGCGCTCTTCCAACGGCTCAGGAGGCGTCAGCGGCCCTTGCTGAATCAGTTCGGCCACGGTGAGCAGGAATTCCTCGATGTCTACCGGTTTTTCAATGAAACGCGAAGCGCCCAGGCGCATGGCAAAGGTTTGATCTTCGGGGGCAATGTAGGTGGCGGAGAGGAAGATGACCGGTATGTCTCGGCGATGAGGGTCGCGCCGCAAGCGATAGACCAGAGCAAAGCCGTCCATCTTGGGCATCAGAATATCGGTGATGAGCAAGATGGGACGCACCTGCTGCAGGATTTCCCAGGCTTCCTGACCATTACGGGCCGTGATCACCTCGTAATTTTTCAGACGCAGGGTCATCGCCAGGAAGTCGAGGATGTTGGGGATGTCTTCAACCAGGAGGATCGGGCCAGTGTTCATGCCGATATTGTACTACAAGTCTGGACGGTGGACGGTAGACCGTGGACGGTGGTAGCACATGCTTTCCAGCCTGTGGGGGGGCAGACCGTCAACGGATGGGATGACAGACCGCGGACCGCAGATGGCAAACGGCGGGGGACGGGCTTTCGAGCCTGTCGGGGGCAAACCGTCAACGAATAGGGGAACGAATCAACGAATGTGGGCTGCGGACGGCGCGAGGAGGCAGGTGGATGGGAGGGAGACGCCTGTCAAAAATTCGCTGGAGGTCATATCTCCTTTTGGCCTGTTCTCAGAGTATAATTTCAAGCATCCAAATTCTCTGTGGAGTTCTCTATGGCCGATCTTCGTATTCAGCGCATGGCAAAAATTCTTGTTGAACATTCGGCGCGGGTAAAACCCGGTGACCGCATTCTGTTGGAGGGTACGACGGCAGCCCTTCCTTTGATTCGCGAGCTTTATCAGCAGATTCTGGAAAAGGGAGGGCATCCATTGGTTGACCTTTCCTTCCCGGAGCAGGATTATCTGCTTTATCGCTACGGCAAGGATGAGCAACTGGATTTTGTATCTCCTTTCCGTATTCTGGCCTATGATCAGTTCGAAGGGCGTATCCGCATTCATTCCTCGACCAATACCCGCGCTTTGAACGGCATCCCAACCGAGCGCCTGCAACGGCGACAAAAGGCGATGGGGATGATCACCGAAATTCAAATGCGGCGCGGCGCAGAGGGTACGTTCAAGTGGGTGACTACGCTTTTCCCCACAGAGGCTTACGCCCAGGATGCAGGGATGAGCCTGAGCGAATATGCCGATTTCGTTTTCCGCGCCTGCCACGTGGAGGACGAGGACCCGATTGCCTACTGGCGTAACTTGCAGGCGCGACAGCAAAAGGCGATTGACTGGTTGATGGGAAAGAGCCAGGTGATCCTGCGCGGCCCCAACGTGGACCTGACGCTTTCGATCCAGGGCCGGCGCTTTGTCAACTCGGTGGGCGTTTATAACATGCCGGATGGCGAAATCTACACCGGCCCGGTCGAAGATTCGGTCAACGGTTGGGTGCGCTTTACCTACCCGGCTATCTACAATAACGTGGTGGTGGAAGGGGCAGAACTTGTTTTTTCCAATGGCCGGGTCACCCGGGCGCGAGCGGAAAAGAATCAAGACTTCCTGCTCCGGATGCTGGAGGTGGATAGCGGCGCACGCTATTTGGGCGAGTTCGCCATCGGGACAAACTTTGAGATCAATCGCTTTACCGGCCAGATTTTGTTCGATGAGAAGATCGGCGGTTCTTTCCACATGGCACTGGGCGCCGGTTATCCAGAGACCGGCTCGCGCAACAAGTCAGCCATTCATTGGGACATGATCTGCGATATGCGGACGGATTCCGAGATCCTTGTGGATGGGGAGCTGTTCTATAAGAACGGAGAGTTTGTGTTCGACAAATAGTGGTTTGTCGAGTCTGTTTTTTTTCAAGGTTCGTCACTCGTAGCCAGAGGCCGCCATAGAAGGGCTTCAACGCCTTGAACAATAGCCAGCAGCGGGAGGTTGACTGTATCCATGAGGGTGGAGGTCAATACAAACGTGTTGGCTGTTTGCCAGCCATTTTTGCCGTCGCTGGTGGAGTCGGCGTAAATGCGTTTCACCCATCCATGGTGTGAGCCTTTACCTGGCAGACGCTTCCAACCGGCCGATGCGCAGGGCTTCGCGGTGCAGTTGAAACATGAGCCGTTGGGCTGCGAATCGTGAGGTCAAGGAATGAAACCGAAGCTAACACTTGAAATTCTTAAGGCAGAAGCGCGGGCGTTTGCTGGCCTCGAATCAGCACACCGAGAGCCCTCATTGTATGGCGTTACGGATGGGAAGGCGATTGGCACATACTTCGAGCAGAAGTTTCGACCTTACCTCCGCGAAAGGAAGCTCTGCCAGTGGAATAGACTTTCCTGAACTTGAAGTTGACATCAAGGTAACAAGCACCAGGCAACCGCAATCTTCATGTCCTTTTAAATCTGCGCGACAGAAAATCTATGGCTTGGGCTATTCTTTGCTTGTGTTCGTATACGAAAAAACAGATGATCCCCAAACAGCCACGGGAAATCTAAATGTTCTGCACGTAATCTTTGTCAGTAAGGAGCGGACGGCAGATTTTCAAATGACTACAGGCCTTTGCCGAATCCTCGAGAATGAGGGGAACAGGGATGACATTATGGCTTTCATCGAGGAGCGTAGATTACCCATAGACGAGATCGAGGCAACAGCGATAGCCGATGAAATCCTTTCCAATCCTCCAGAGGTCGGCTATCTTACCATTTCAAGTGCCCTTCAATGGAGACTTCAATATGGTCGTGTCATTGAGAAGGCCATCAGACACTCAACAAACGCTTGCGCCTGATGCCACTCCGCTGGCTTTGCAGCACAGGTGAAGCGCGAGCCGTTATCGCCTTCGATTTGTCCCCCCTTTTCCTCACCCGACAAAGTGGGGACACATCTGAGAAACTTCCATCGTAGTGTATGGCCCCCATTGCTACAAAAAACGAAACAGGATGGTCGTGGAGACCATCCTGTTTTTTTCCTTTTGTTGCCTTCAGGGCACGATCCAGGTGCCGGTTTCGCCGCGCAGGGCACGACTGATGTTCTCTGGGTTCGTGATCAGGGCTTTGCCGTTCGGGTTGGCTTCCAGGAACCAGATGATCGCCTGGATCTTCGGGGCCATTGAGCCTTTGGCAAAGTGGATACCCTCGGCCAGGTATTGTCTGGCTTCAGCCAGGGTCACGTGATCCAGCCAGCGTTGGTTGGGCTTGCCGTAGTTCAGGGCCACTTTTTCGACGGCAGTGGAGATCAGGAAAAGGTCTGCCCCCAGCGCACGCGCCAGCAAACTGGCCGCATAGTCCTTGTCAATGACGGCCGCAATCCCGCGCAGTTGGCGATTGCCCGTATCAATGACCGGAATGCCGCCTCCGCCGACAGCGATGGTAACCACCCCGGCCTGGAGCAGGGTCTTAATCACATCCAGCTCGATGATTTCTTTCGGGAGCGGCGAGGGGACGACGCGTCGCCAGCCGCGCCCGGCATCTTCGACGACAGTCCAACCCTGTTCCTGCTGGCGGCGACGGGCTTCTTCTTCGGTCATAAATCCGCCGATGGGTTTGGTGGGGTTCTGGAAGGCAGGATCGTTCTGATCCACCAGCACCTGAGTCACGATGGTAGCCACGGGTTTATGGATGCCGCGCAGGTGGAGCTCGTTCTGCAGGTTTTGCTGGAGCGCGTAGCCGATGGCGCCCTGGGTATCTGCGCCGCAGACATCCAGCGGCACCTCATGCATCCCTTCGACTTTGTGGGCGATCTCCGAGCGGCGCAGGATAAAGCCCACCTGCGGCCCGTTGCCATGGCCAATCGCCACGTCCCAGCCCTGTTCGATCATCTCGGCAATGTAGTGGCACGTCTCACGCGCCGCCTCGTACTGGTCTTCTACGGTCTTGTGGGCTTCGTCCTTAATCAGCGAGTTTCCACCGATTGCGATAACAGCCAGTTTTCCCATCGTTCCCTCATGCCATGGTCAGCGCCATCACAGCCTTCTGCACGTGCAACCGGTTTTCAGCCTGGTCATAGACGACCGAATGCGGGCCATCTATCACCTCGTCGGTGACCTCGATGTTGCGATCCGCAGGAAGCGGATGCATGTAGATCACATCTTCTTTTGCCAGGCGTAGCTTTGCGGCATCCATGATCCAGTGTTTATACTGATCCTGCAGGCGCTTTCCCTCGTCGGGGTCGGTGGTGGTGAGCAGGGGGCCCCAGGATTTGGCATAGATCACGTCCGCATCCTTACAGGCCTCTTCCATGCCGTTTGGATCGGCGATGATCTCGAAAGCGGTGCCGTATTTGCGGGCCTGCTCCCGAGCCTGCTCCACGATTTCTGGCATGAGCGGAAACTCCGGGGGATAGGCCAGCGTGATGTCCATCCCGAAGCGCGGCATTTGCAGGATCAGCGATTGGGGCACGGAGATCGGCTTCAGGTAAGAAGCCGCATAGGCCCAGGAGACAACCAGCTTTTTGCGTCGTAGATCGCGCCCTTTCTTTTCGATGATGGTCATCAAGTCGGCCAGAATCTGGAAGGGGTGATAGATTTCGCATTGCATGTTCAGCACCGGGACGCGGCTGTAGCGGGCGACTTCGTTGATATACCGATTGCCTACGCCCCATTCCACATGGCGGATGGCAATGCCATCAAAGTAGCGACCATAGATCTCGCCGATCTCTTTAGCCGTATCCCCATGGGCGATCTGCGTGGTCTTGCTTTCGATAAAGGCCGCATGTCCACCGAGCTGAGCCATTCCGGCCTCAAAAGAGCCGCGCGTGCGCGTGCTGGAATAGAAGAAGAGCATGGCCAGCACCCTGTCACGCAGATAGGGATGAGGTTCTCCCAGCGCGCGCTTGCGTTTCAGGTCAAAAGCGACATCCAGAACGGTCTCTACTTCCTCCTTGCTGAAATCCAGATCGCCGATCAGGTCACGACCGCGAAGATACGTTTGCATTGGAAACCTCCTCAAGAGTGATTACAGAAATTGAGCCTGAGATCGTGAAGCCGATCTTTCAGTCAGGCCTGCTTTGCAAGTTCCTGGTGTAGCATGGCCGGCAGGAGCGCATAAAACGCGGTGGCATCCACCACTTCGTCTAAGGGGATTTGCTCATCTATGCGATGGGCATATATCTCATCTCCCGGCCCAAACCCAATCGAGGGAATCCCGGCCTTGCCGGCCCAGTAAGTGCCGTTGGTGGAGAAATTCCACTTTCCGGTGGGGCGCTCTACCTTCCACAACTGGCGGAGGGTCTCCTGTCCGGCCTGCACCAGGGGATGCGATTCTTCCAGCGCCCAGGCTGGATAGTACTTATCCACCGGAAAGACGAAGCCGGTGTAGGAGGGTGTGTCGTAGAAAAGCTCCTCCACTGTAATCTGATGGCGCAGGTAACCGGGGATGAGATCGCGCACCTGCTGAATGGCCTCCTCTTTGCTCTCTCCAAAGGTCAGGCGGCGATCAATGAAAATCGTGAAACGGTCTGGAACTGCATTGATCGAGGGGGTGCTGATCTGGGCATCTGTCACCACGATAGTCCCCTTGCCCAGGAACTCATGCGTGGCCAGGTATGCATCCAGTTCACGAATGCCGGCAATAACCGGGAGCATCTTATAGAGGGCGTTCTCTCCCAGGTAATGGGAGGCCGCGTGTGCGGAGCGACCGGTAGCCGTCACTTTCAGCTCAATGCGCCCCTTGTGGCCGCGGTAGACATGCATACGCGTCGGTTCGCCGATGACGACGAAATCCGGCCGCACCTTTGGGTCCACCTCCACGAAGGCGTTGGGGGCGAGCCCATCGCACCACTCCTCCATATTGCCGAAGTAGTAGACCGTCCAGCCCTCCAGCAGCCCCAGATCGCGGGCAATTGCCAGGCCATAGACCATGCCGGGGGTGGAGCCTTTCTCATCGCAGGCGCCGCGGGCGTAGAGGATGCCATTTTCCACTTTGCCCTCGAACGGGTCCCAGGGCCAGGCTTTCGGGTCGCCGATGCCGACGGTATCAATGTGCGAATCGTACACCATGATGCGCGGCCCGTTTCCGATGCGCCCCAGGATGTTGCCCATCTTATCGAAGCGTACCTCGTCAAAGCCTAGCTTGCGCATCTCCTGCCCGATCCGTTCTCCCACCTCGCGGATTTGAGCCTCCATCGAGGGGATCGCCACGATCTCGCGGAAGAAACGCAGAATTTCTTCTCGTTGTGCTTGAACACGGGATTGAATGGCTTCTATTTTGTGTTGCATAGGCCTCTCACCAGAAGAAGAGAACCCGGCCTCACTCACTTCCGGCGATGCGCCGCAAAATGTGGAAGTGAAAGTGGCCGGGGATAAACACACTGAAAGAGTAATCAATCACGCGGCCATCCTTGCGGTAGAGCTGGGCGGTGAAGTGGAGCAATGCATCGTTGCGCTGAATGTTGAGGACACGCGCCAGCTCCGTATCCGCCGCGATGGCGCTGATAACGGCGCGGGAAACGGCAAGATTCTCGCCGCGCTGGAGCAGGAAATCCAGCACAGAGCCGCCAAATTTCTCCGGCAAGTCCTCCGGGCGCAGTACATCGGCAGGGAGGATGTCCACCAGGTAGGCGACCGGGTGTCCCCTGAGCCAGATCACCCGCCGCACGCGGGTTACCTCGGCGGAGGCTTCCAGTCCCAGGGCGTGGCGCTCCTCTTCGCTGGCCGGCCCGCGCTCGATCTCCAGGTTCCTGACCTGAATTTCCAGGCCCAGACGGCGGGCGGTCTTTTCCAGGCTTTCCAGCACTTCCAGCCCGGCCTCCAGTTGGGGCAGGCGTTCATTGACGAAGGTCCCCGCTCCCTGGCGACGGTAGATCAGCCCCTTCACCTCGAACATGCGCATCGCCTCGCGCAGCGAAGCGCGCGAGACCCCCAGACGCCGCGCCAGCTCCGGCTCCGAGGGCAGGCGCTGACCGGGTGGAGTAGAGGCGATCAGGTTCGCCAGCTCCGATTGAAGGCGCGCCAGATGCTGGCTCATAGCCTTTCTAAGACCGGCACAAAGTCGAAGCGGGTGACATCCACCAGTCCCTTATCCGAAATGCGCAGTTCGGGGATCACTACCAGCGCCAGCAGGCTGAGCTGCATATTCGGGTTGTTCAGGCGACAGCCGCAGGCGCGGAATCCCTCTAACACGGTGGCAGCCTTGCGTGCCACGACCTCGGCGCGCTCGTTCGACATCAGGCCGGCAATGGGAAGCTCAACCTTGCCGATCACTTCGCCGTCTTTGATCACCACCTGCCCGCCGCCGATTTCTGCCAGGGTGTTTGCCGCCTGCGCCATCCGTGCATCGTCCGTGCCGACTACGATCATGTGGTGGCTATCATGGGCGACGGTGGAGGCGATGGCGCAGCGCGCGGTGAAGCCGAAGCCGCTGACCAGCCCTACCGTGATCTCCCCTGTGCCCCGATGGCGCTCCACCAGGGCGACCTTGGCCAGATCGCGGCCGGGGTCTGCCTGGATGCGGCCATCCTGGACTTCGATCTCCAGGCGCAGGTGACGGGTCGGGGCCTGGTTTTCAATCACGCCGATCACGTTGGCGCGCACGCGCCCATTGCTCCCTGGCGGAGCGGCCAGGGTGAAATCGGCTGCCTGAAGCGGTCGCTGGAGATGCACCGAATGCGTGGCCCATTGCGGATATGAAATGGAGGGCAGTTCGATGAGCCATTTCCCCTCTTCGGCGATCACCGCTCCACGGGCAAGCACCAGGCGCGGCCGAAAATCGCGCAGATCAGGAACGATCAGGATGTCCGCCCAGCGGCCGGGGGCAATCTGACCGATCTCTCGCGCCAGGCCGAAATGTTCAGCCGTGTTCAGGGTTGCCATCTGCAGCGCAGTCATGGGAGGGAGACCTTCGGCGATGGCATGGCGCAGCACGCGGTCCATGTGTCCATCCTCAACCAGCGTTTCGGCATGGGAATCGTCGGTGCACAGGATGAAATGGCGCGGATCGAGGCCCAATTGGGTGATCGCCTTCACCTGGGCGGCGACATCATGCCAGGCCGAACCATAGCGCAGCATCGCCTTCATCCCCTGACGCACGCGGGCGATAGCATCCTCTAATCGTGTGCCCTCGTGATCGTCTTCTGGGCCGCCGGCCACGTAGCCGTGGAAAGGCAGGCCCAGATCCGGGCTGGCATAGTGCCCGCCGATCACCTTGCCGGCTTTACGCGTCTCGACCATCTCGGCGAGCATTTTCTCATCGGCATTGAAAACGCCGGGGAAGTTCATCATCTCCCCCAGGCCGATGATCCCCGGCCAGCGCATCGCCTCGGCTACCTCTTCGGGGCCCATGCTGGCGCCCGGGGTCTCCAACCCTGGCGCAGAGGGCACACAGGAGGGCATTTGTACCCAGACGTGGATGGGCTGCTGCTGGGCCTCATCCACCATGAGCTTTACCCCCTTTAGCCCGAAGACGTTGGCGATTTCATGGGGGTCAATGAACATCGCCGTCGTTCCATGGGGTGCAACCGCGCGCACGAACTCGGTGACGGTCAACATGCCGGATTCTACGTGCATGTGACCATCCAGCAAACCGGGGGTCAGGAAATGTCCTTTCGCTTCGATGACCTGCGTCCGTTCCCCTATCGTATGGGAAGCATCCGGCCCGACATAGGCAATGCGCCCCTCCTTGATGGCAATATCTGTCTGCGGAACGAACTCCCCGGATTGCACGCAGGCCCATGTTCCTTTGCGGATCACCATATCGGCTGCTGCGCGCCCCATGGCGACATCTATCAGTGCGCGGTAAGTATCTGTTGAAATCGTGCCTGCCTCCTATTGCTCAAGAAACACCGTATAAGCCAGTCAGACCGTCAACATCAACAGGGGAAGCTGTGTGAGCAGCGCCGCCCTGCGTTTCTGGCGGTAGGTGAACCACACGACCAGTCCCTGCAGGAGAGAGAGGAGGAGCGCCAGCCAGCGGAAAAGCGGCGCTCCAGCGAGGTAAAACGTGAAAGGCAAAATGAGCAGCACGCTGGGGCTGGACCAGCGCCAGTCTTTTTTCCACAGGCCGATCAGCGCCAGCGCAATCGCTGCCAGGAGAGCAGGAAATCCAAACAATGCGGATATGAATGCTTCCATGCTGTTTCCGAAGGGCTATCCGCGCAGGTTCAGGAGAGCCACCAGCGCCATCAGAAGCATCAGAAACAGAAGAAGAGCGGGCAGCAGGAGTATCCAGGCCAGGCGAGTGTTCTCGCGGCGCAGGCTGTAGGCGGCGCCGAGAAGCAAAAGCGGCACCAGCCAGACCAGCAAACCGAGATCCGAACTGCCCTGGAGATAGAAACCAATTGGCAGGCTGAGCAACGCCGCCAGCACAGGGAGCCAGACTATTTTGCGCCAGACCCCTATTCCTGCCAGGATCACGGCCAGGATGAAGGCAGGAAAGCCAATGGAAGAAAGATTCATGCAACCTCCTATGCAGAAAGTAATCTTCGGGCAGCGCGATTATGCTGCTCTATCAACCGTTCCTCGTCCACGGTGACCATGCGCCCCTCTCGGACGATGACGCGCCCACCCACGACGGTGTAATCCACCCGTAGCGGCTGACAGAAGACGACGGCGGCCAGCGGGTCGTGGAGGGCGCCGGCATATTCCAGGCGATCCAGGCGGATTGCGAAAAAGTCAGCGCACTTGCCCGCTTCCAGCGAGCCGATGTCTGAACGTCCCAGGACGGCTGCGCCGCCCCGTGTGCCCAGCCAGAGCGCCTGACGTGCTGTGAGCAGGCGCCGCGCGGGATCGTTGGAGCGAGAAAAGCCACGCAATCCTTCCCGAACCCGCGCCAGCAGCATCGCCTGGCGCGCCTCTGCCAGCATGTGGGAGCTATCATTGGAGGCCGAACCATCCACTCCCAGCCCGACCTTCACGCCGGCCTCCAGGTACTCCTGGATGGGGGCGATCCCCGAAGCCAGGCGCATGTTGGAGGTGGGACAATGGGCTACGCCGCATCCGTGACGGGCAAAGACTTCGATCTCTTCCTGATTGACCCAGACCGCGTGCGCGAACCACACATCCTCCCCGATCCATCCCAGCTCCTGCATGTAGCTGACCGGGCGCTTGCCGAACTTTTGCAGGCAGAAGTCTTCCTCGTCCTCCGTTTCTGCCAGGTGGGTGTGGAGGTGGACGCCGTAGGCGCGCGCCAGCGCTGCCGACTCACGCATCAGTTGCGGCGTGACGCTGAAAGGTGAGCAGGGCGCCAGCACGATCTGGATCATCGCGCCCGGCGCAGGCTGGTGATACTGTTCGATCAGCCGTTGCGAATCCCGCAAGATCGCTTCTTCCTCTTCGACGACCGAATCCGGCGGCAGGCCTCCTTTCGATTCTCCCAACGACATGGAACCGCGCGAGGCGTGCAGACGCAATCCCACCTCACGGGCGGCAGCGATCTCGTCATCCAGCCTGGAGCCGTTGGGGAAGAGGTACAGGTGATCGGCGGCGGTGGTGCAGCCGGAAAGGGCCAGCTCGGTCAGCGCCGTCTGGGTGGAAAGATAAATATCTTCCGGGCGCAGGCGGGCCCAGATGGGATAAAGAGTTTTGAGCCAGTTGAAAAGGTTGGCATCCTGTGCGGCGGGTACGGCGCGGGTGAGGGTTTGGTAGAAGTGGTGGTGAGTGTTGACCAGGCCGGGCAAAAGGATGTGCTCCCGAAGGTCGAGGACTTCGTCCGCCGCCTGCGGTAATTCGGCCAGCGGAGCCACCTGTTCGATGAAGCCATCGCGGATGAACAATCCCCCCTGGGGGATCTCTCGCTGATGGTCATCCATGGTCACCAGATACGCGCTTTTGACGAGAAGTGTGCTCATGGCAACAATTTGTCTGACAAGTTTTTCTTAGTGTAGCAAGGAAGCGAAGGGATGTCAAGATGGAACAAAAAAGGGCGACAGGCGTCGCCCTGGCTGAAACGGAAAAACTCAGACCCAGCCGCGCAATTCCATGGCCTCGACCACCCGACGGATGGCTACCATGTAGGCCGCATCGCGCATGTAAATCCCTTCTTTGACGGATAAGGCGAGCACATCGTGGAAGGCCTGGGTCAGCTTGGTATCGAGTTTTTTGAGCACTTCCTCCTTCGACCAGTAGAAATTCATGTCGTTCTGTACCTGCTCGAAGTAAGAGGTGGTGACGCCGCCCGCGTTGCAGAGGAAATCCGGGATCAAGAAGATGCCCTGGGCTTTGAAGAATTCATCGGCCTCCAGGGTGGTGGGGCCGTTTGCGCCCTCGGCGACCAGGCGCACCCTGGGCGAAATGCGCGTCATGGTCTCGGCGTTGATCTGGCCCTCGATGGCGGCCGGGATCAAAACATCGGCCTCTTTGGAAATCCAGGCATCGCCATCTTCGATGATGTAACCGGCCTGATGCGCCTTTTCCTTGTCAATTGTGCCATACTGGTCGGTGATGCTCATCAGGAAGCGCGGGTTGACGCCGTCCGGATGGCTGTAGGTGTATGCGCGTTTATCCTTGTTATCCCAGCAGGAAACGCAGGCCACTTTACCGCCCAGAATTTCCACAAATCCGAGCGCAGCATACTGCGCGACGTTGCCGAATCCCTGGATGGCGGCGACGCAACGGGTGGGGTCCATTTTGAGGTGTTTCATCGCTTCGCGCACGGTATAGATGACGCCGAAGCCGGTGGCCTCTGTGCGTCCCTGCGAGCCGCCGCTGCCGATTGGCTTGCCGGTGATCACACCGGGCACATATTCGCCGCGGAGCTTGGAATATTCATCCATCATCCAACCCATCATCTGGGCATTGGTGCCGACATCCGGGGCCGGCACATCCATGCGCGGGCCGATATTTTTCCACATCTGGTCCACCCAGCCGCGGCACAGGCGCTCTTTTTCGCCGACGGAAAGGGTGGTGGGGTCTACCACGACGCCGCCTTTGCCGCCGCCCAGCGGTAGATCGGCGACGGCGCACTTCCAGGTCATCCACATCGCCAGCGCGCGCACGGTATCAATGGTCTCATTGGCAGCAAAGCGGATTCCCCCTTTGGCGGGGCCTCGGGCATCGTTGTGCTGAACGCGAAAGCCGAAGAACACCTGTATCTGGCCGTTATCCATTCGCACCGGGATCTGGAAGCGGAACTCGCGCAGTGGCCAGCGCAGAATGCTGGCGATCTGGGGGTCTAACCCCATTTTCTGAGCCACACCATCAAACTGTTTCTGGGCTAATTCAAAAGCATTGATGGGCTGCATTTACTACCTCCTGTCATTGGGCTGGAAAAATATAAGCGGGCATCCCCGGACAGGACGCCCGCTCGTTTTCGGGATATGTCAGCACTTGAAGCATAGGCATTGGCTCGACTTGTCTTACAAATCTCCACTACACTTAATACTCTAAAATGCGCGTCTCGTCAAGGATTTGACAGCGCCGGTAGTGTATCTTTCCTTCAGGAAATTGGAGAACGAAAGTAACCACCCCCACTGCCATCGTTGTTGCGGTAGAAAATTTTCTTGTTGCGGTAGAAAATTTCCTACCGTTACATTGCGAGCCGCCGTAGGCGGCGAAGCAATCTCCATATCGGCCAGGAGATTGCTTTCCCCACGCTGCGCTCGGGACATGCGCTACGCTCGCAATGACAAGAGTTAGAGAGTTCTTCATCGCTTAGGGTAGGCAGTTACTCGGATCGCAAGATTTTGCAGCATGTAGTGCCTTTTAGCGCCAGATATTGGCCTTGTGACCACGCACAGGCTCATGAATCGAGTCAAAATCTTGTGATTGAATGCCGTTTTTCGTAACTGTTCAGTCTTGCATCAAAACGGTTGTGTTTGTCATTGCGAGGAGCGTTCTTTGCGACGAAGCAATCCCCAGGCGATCAATCTGGCCTGATAAACGGGAGATTGCTTCGCCAGAAAATGGTTCGCAATGACATGGCTGAACAGGTGCCGTTTTTCAACGAATCGCTTCCGGCTGCACAAAACCTGGGTTAATTCTCCCATTTTCATCCCTTGCCCTTTGATATACTGAAAAAAGGAAGACCTATGAAAGAACCTGACTTTACGACGTTGAGCACGATGCTTGAAACCTGCTTTGCCTCGTTCGATGAGGTGGTGCTGGCTTATCTTTTCGGTTCGTATGCGCGCGGCCAGGCCTGGGCGCACAGTGACGTGGATGTTGCCGTCTTGCTCGCTGGTCAACCCGATGACGATCATTGCCTGGACATGCGCCTGGAAATCATGGGCAGCCTGATGGATGTTTTGCACACCAACGAGGTAGATGTGCTGATTTTGAATCAAGCGCCGCCAGCGTTGCGTTATGCCGTATTGAGGGAGGGCGTGCTGCTCTTCTGCCGCGACCGCGAGGCGATGGTGATGTTTCGCCTGCGGACGCTCAATGACTATCTGGACTTCAAGCCTATCCTGCAACGTCACGAAAACGCCCTCCTGGAAAAGGCGCGGAGAGGAGAACTGCTGCATGGATACAACCCCTATCAAGGCGCGCTTGAGCGTTATCGCCAACTGCGTGAACGTCTTGCGCACCTTTCGACCGCTGACGTATGAGGAGTTTGCTCGCGCTTACATCCTGACGGGGGCTGCCGAGCGCAACTTTTAGGTGGCCATCCAGGCCGCGCTGGATATTGCCAGCCTGATCCTTGCTCACCAGACCACCATTCTCCCCAAAGAATACAAAGACCTCTTCCCGGCTCTGGCTCAGATTGGCGTCTTGCCGGCAGACTTTGCCCAGCGGTTGGTAGCAATGGCAAAGTTCCGCAACGTTCTGGTGCATCTATATCTTGAAGTTGACCTGCACCGCCTGTACCGCTATCTCCAGGAGAACCTGGATGATTTCGAAGTTTTTGCCCGCTATGTGGCGGAATGGCTGTAGGCTCATGCCGAGGAATGACTCCTCCCATGTCCCCTATCCGTCTCCTCGGACGACCTCCTCGGACTGAACCATCTGATGCATGTGCAGTATGACTATCCGAATGTGCCCGTGTATGTGACCATGGGCAACGTCATTTTTTCAGCCGCTGCGGGCCGGAGGCGATTTTGGTTTTGTAAACAAGACGGGAGATAATTGGACAAAAAGGAAAGAAAAGTCATGATCTCTTTGTGACCTTTATCACTTGCCTTGTGCAGGAAAAACCATAAAATAGCATAAAACGGTAATCCTTATCCGAAATGGAGAGGTGCTATGCAAATCACACGACAGGCGGATTATGCGATACGGGCGATGCTGTATCTGGCACGGGAAGGCAAGGGGAAGCGTGTGGCGACCAGTGATGTGGCGGATGCGCAGCGCATCCCGCCCTCTTTCCTGGCGAAGATTGTTTCTCAGCTTTCCATTGCCGGCCTGTTGCATACCTCCCGAGGGATGCGCGGGGGTATCTCGCTGGCGCGTGACCCCTCCCAGATCACGCTTCTGGATGTGGTTGAGGCCATTGATGGGCCGATTCGACTCAACGAGTGCGTGACCAACGAAGGAGTTTGCCCTTTCGAGGCGGAATGTCCGATCAAACCCGTATGGTGCGATGCGCAGGTGGAGCTGGTGAATCGCTTGAAGAGCGTGAATCTGGCCATGCTCGCAGAGGGGCAGCCATCGCAAGTCGCCGCAGTTTCTTGAAGTTTACCCTGCAACCAGTAGAAAAAGCGGAGAACACGAACGACCTTTGCGGCTTCGTGTTCTCCTTGTGTGCACAATGCCCGTTCAGTGCGTTTCGCCGAAAACCAGTCCTTGTTGGGGGGGAAGATAAAGTTCACAGGGTTGATCGGCGTGCACTTCCACGCGACCCTCTCCGAATACGATACCCCACCTCCCGGCAGCGAAGTTCAACCCGTTCAGGTCAACGCGGACGGTTTTTGCCTGCCTGGAGGCGTTCAGCGCAATGATGAGCTTCTCCTGGGCGTTTTGCCGCCCCAGCACCACCACGTCCGGATCGGCGTAGAGCACCCATCCGTGGCCGCGGCGCAGGGCCGGATGTAGCTTGCGCATTGCGATACAGGCCTTGAGGTAAGCCAGCAAATCGTGATCCCAGTGTTCCGGCACATGCCAGGGGAAAGATTTACGGCAATCGGGATCATGTCCGCCATCCAGGCCGATTTCGTCCCCGTAGTAGATGCACGGCGCTCCCGGATAGGTGAAAAGGGTGAGCCAGGCCAGCTTGAGGGCCTGCCGATCCCCGCCTGCGGCCGTCAAAAAGCGAGGTGTATCGTGACTATCTATGAGATTTAGCTGTGCCTGCACGATCTGCGGATGGTACCACTGGCTGATTTCCTGCCAGCGACGGGCAAATTCCTTCCCATCTATGGGGTGGATGCGCGGGCCATAGCCGGCCTTGCGGATCTCGGCGAAGTTCAGGCTCTCGCGCCCAAAGAACGAGAGACAGGCCTCTCCAATCGGATAGTTCATGACAGCGTCGAATTGATCGCCGCGCAGCCAGCGATCCGCCCGTTCCCAGATTTCCCCGACGATATAAGCCTCCGGATTGATGGCCTTGACGCGTGAGCGGAACTCCTGCCAGAAGGAATCATCATCAATCTCCGCGGGCACGTCCAATCGCCAGCCATCTATTCCAAAGCGAATCCAGTGCTCGGCGACGCCGAAGAGGAAATCGCGCACCGCCGGGGTGTGCGTATTGAACTTGGGCAGAGCCGGCAGGTTCCACCAGGCGCGGTAGCCGATGGCGGTCAGGCTATCTTCGCCGCGGCGCAGGGCCTTCTCCTCTTCGGGATGGGGATAAGCACCCCAGGGCTTCTTACGCTGCAGGCGTTGGGGATCGAAGTAGAACCAGTCCACATAAGGGGAGCCATCGCCGTTTTCGAGTACATGGTGGAATTGCCAGAAGCCACGGGAGGCGTGATTGAAGACACCATCCAGGATGACGCGTATCCCGCGCCGATGCGCCTCGTCCAAAAGCTCCCGCAAGGCCTGGTTGCCTCCGAGCAATGGGTCAACGTTGTAGTAGTCGTAGGTATGGTAGCGGTGATTGGAGGCTGAAGCAAAGATAGGGTTGAGGTAAAGCGCCGTGATCCCCAAATCCTGGAGATAATCCAGATGCTCCACGATCCCGTAGAGATCGCCTCCTTTGAAGCCGAACAGGGTGGGGGGGCTATCCCAGGGTTCAAAATGCAGGCCACGGCGATCCAGGCGCTCGCTGCGCGCGAAGCGATCGGGGAAAATCTGGTAGAAGATGGCATCTTTTACCCATTCTGGAGTGTGGATTTCGGTCATAAGAGCCTCGGTAAAAGATGACAGTCACCGCGAAGTGACTGTCATCAGAAGATGGGCGACAGGCGCACAGGTGTTATTTTACCTGCAAAAGCGGGAGTTGAGCGAAATCATCGGCGCCCAGGGTGGCAATATCGGCTGTTGTGGAGGGATAGCGAGAGAGCAAGTCCTGCTGGGAGGGGCTGCCATCCCAGGCGAGGTCAATGATGCGGGTGTGATTGGTATCGGCAGGCGCGCCGCCGAAGCGCCACTGCGAGGCCGAAGGGTTGATGTCACGCACTCTCCACACGCCGGTTGACGGGAAACCTTCCTGGCTCAGGACGGCAGCCAGATAACCCCATCGGGCAGGATCGCCTTCGCCGAAGACCTGACGGGGCACGCGCAGTGTGACCGTGCGCGCTGCCGGATCTACGATTATCTTGAAAGAGACACCGGTCACCTGCTTGGGGGTGCCGCTTTGGGGATCAGGGGTAAGGATTTGGGGCGTCCACCCCTCTGCCCAAATTGCATATTCCCAACCATTCCCGGCCTGCAATGCCGCATTGCGTCCAGGAAGGAGCAGGCGCGCCCCACTGCCGGCGCCGGGGTCTTTATCCACGTAGACATCCAGCGTTTGCAACGCAAGATTGTTGGGCGATCCCCACGGGTTCGGAATCGGACCATAGAAGGCGAACTTGAAGATCAGGTTTTTGTCATCGTAGGCGACACGAAAGCTCTTGAGGTCGAAGACCTGGGCCTTGAATACGGAGTCGGTGGGATAGACGTAAGTACCCGGCCCAAAATCATCGTGCTCCGGGTCCTGGATCTCCAGGATCAGGGTCGAAGTGCCGAGATCGGGCAAGACGATCTGCGCCGGGCCCTGAAAGGGCAGGCTCACGTTCAGCGGTTGGACGAGAACGACCATTCGCAGATCATCCCCTGCTTCCAGCTCTCCCAGGGCTTCCCACGGAATGGCTGCCTCAAACGTTTGCGCCCCTTGAGCGGCCTTTCCGGAAGGATTACCGCCTACCCAGCCTTCTTTTCCGGCCTGATAGGCCAGGAATTGGCCTCCATCCCACTCAAAGAGGTGCGTGGCCGCGATGCCGAGAGCGATGGGTTCAGGATCGTGCGAAAGAGCAAAGAGCTGAGCGCCGTGTGGGGAGGCGATGTAGATGCCGACGCGCAAGGCATCGGAGAAGGGCTGGGGAGCGTTCAGGCGGAGGTAGAGGGCGTTGGCGTCGTAGGCGTAAGCCAGGCTGGGGGCAGAAGCCTGGGCGCCCCCGGTGAACACGGCTGCCTGGGCCCATTCTCCTGGTTCATCTTTCCCATCTATCACCGGCGTTGAGAGGCCCTGAACCTCCTGCTCTGCCTTAGCCGGCTTTTTGGGGATGATGGGGACGTTGACATAGGCGGGTACTGGCTCACCCAGCGACTCATACACCCTGGCCAGCAAAGCACGGAAGCCCTGATCAAAATACTCATCCTGGCCGGAATCCTGGTCGCTTCCATACCACCAGAACCAGTCAGAACCCTCTGCCAGGTACATGTAGTCCAGGGCCTGGGCGATGGCCTCTGGGCTGGCCTGGCGTGTCTTGAGCATATCGTACTTCGAGAGGTCATAGCGTGCCTGGGCAAGGTAATTCCAGGCCTGTTTTTCTTCCGCTTCGCCGATCCAGGTATCGTAATTGGGGCTGAACCATGCGCCTGGATAGAGACGTTCTAAGGTGCGTTGTTCTGGGAACATTGCCAGATATTCGGAGGGGGTCACCGTTTTGATGGTTTTGCTTTCGGCAAGCAGGCGATAAAGCGTATTCAGGAAGAGTTTTCCATCGTTGTCATAATATTCCCAGGCGTTCTCTCCGTCGAGGATAATGCTGACGATGTGGGGTCCCTTTGCGCCTTCTGCCTTGAGGCGGCTACGGATGTTTTCCAGGCGGTTGATCAGGTCTTGGGCTGCTTTATCGCCGGGCATACCCGAATAGGTGAAACCAACCTTATCCGAAAGCGTCCAGTCTCGGAAGAAGACGGCGACACGCGCGCCGCTTTTTGCGTCCACGACGTAGTAGGGGCGGTATAACGCGTCGGCTTCCTGGACTGTTTCACGGCTGTCACGGGTGAAATTGCCGATTCCCAGGGATTGCGCCAGCACTGGTTCCCCTGTTGCCATCCACTGATAGCCGGCTTTGGCAACTAAAGGCACAATTTCCTGCGCTACTGCTCCTTCTCCCGGCCACAATCCACGCGGGGCACGGCCAAAATGCTGCTCGTAAATTTCTACACTGCGCTTGAGATGGGCAATGGCATCATTAGGATAAGAAAAACGTTGAGGCATATCGGCGCCTGGATTCCCCACCAGGGCCAGATTGGTGTCGTAGATCAGGGGCAAAATCGGGTGGGCATAGGGGGTCGTGGTCACTTCAATCTGGCTGCGGTCCTGGAGTTCTTTGTGGATTGCGATCACTTCCTGCAAGATACGGCGTATCTCTCCGAACAGGATGGCCTTGTCTTCTTCCCCAAAACCGTGGTCTTTTTCCACCAGTGCTTTCAGTGGTGCTTTGCCCAGCTCATCCGGATCGATCCAGGCCAGATTGAACCAGATTTGCAGGTCACGATAATCTTGTTCGGTAAATGTATTCAAGGCGCGGGCGATAGCTTCATCATCGGTACCGCCGCGCTTGTCTAACAATGCCCGGTAGCCTGGGAAGCGGCGGATCACCTTATCCCAGTTGGCATCGAAAAAGCGCCGCAGGATGAACTCTTTTTCTTCGGGGGTGAGGGAGGCGGCTGGCTTTTCCGAAAGTACCCAGTAGCGATCCCTGGCGCCATGGGTGAAATCGTCAAGCTGGCGAATCAGCACCGGGGTCAGGTTAAAAGTCACATGTACCGAAGGATAGCGAGCAACGGTTGCTGCCATGTCGTAGTAATCCTTGGTCGCATGTACCCGCACCCACGGGCGAGTATATACTCCCTGCTCATCCTTGTAATAAAGGGGTTGATGCTGATGCCACATCAGATTCAGATAGAGCACATCGGCGTCAGCAACGGGTGAGGCGTTGGCAGTCGCCGCGACGGTGGCAGGAACGGAAGGGGTGGAAATCGTGGTTGCCGGCGCAGCACATGCGCTCAGGGTGAAGAATAGCAGGATGAGGGTAAAGATGATTCTGAAAGTGCGCATATTATCCCTTTACAGAGCCGAGCGTCAGGCCCGAAATGAGCCATTTGGAGGAATAGAGGAACAAAGCCATGACCGGAATCGCAATCAAGACGGAAGCGGCAGCAAATTTTCCCCAGGAAACGGTAAATTGTTGAGCGTAAGTGAAAATTCCCAAAGGCCATGTGAAAAGCTCATTCTTCTGCAACACAACACGCGCCACCAGATATTCACTCCAGCCTCCCATGAAACTGAACAGGAAGGCGATAGCCAGCGCAGGGCTGGAAAGGGGCAGGATGATGCGGGTCAAAACCTGCATCCGCGAAGCCCCGTCTATCAAGGCCGCCTCTTCCAGGTCTAACGGGATGGTGTCATAGTAGCCTTTCAGTGTCCAGATTGTCAACGGGACGGATGAGACGGAATAGGCAATGATCAATCCCAGGGAAGTATTGATCATCTTGAGGCGAACCAGCATGACAAAAAGGGGCAGAAGTAACATGCCAGCCGGAATCATTTGGGTTGTGAAGAGGAAGACCAGCGCCGGATTGCGTCCTGGGAAGCGGAAGCGGGAAAATGCATACGCACTCAGGGCCGCCAGGGCCACACTGATGATCGAAGTGACTATCACGACGGAAAACGAGTTCCAAAGCCAGAGGAAAAAGTCTGACTGGCGGTGTTTCTCCGGCTCCCCAAAAAGCACTGCGCGATAGTTTTCCAGGGTGGCATTTTCCGGGATGATGCGCAGGCTGGTCGTAAGCAGCGTATCATTCGGGCGGAGCGAAATGGTGACCACGCGGAGTACCGGATATACGGCGATCAGGCTGGCAAAAATCAGCGCCAGATGAATCAACAGCCGCTTGAAGGGGCTATCTCCGCGGGCGCGAAAGAAGAACCAGCGGTAAAAACGGATCACAGGATGGAGAGCGGACATGATACCTCCTATTCGGTTGTGGATTTGAGACCACCGGTCACACGAAGGTAAATCACGGTGAAGGCAAGCAGGATCAAGAAGATCACCAGAGCGAACATCGCCGTAAATCCATAACGGTAAAACTGGAACGCGGCTTTATACATCGAAGAAACCAGAATATCCGTTTTCTCTTGAGGCCCTCCCTGGGTGATCAGGTAGATGACGTCGAACTTGTTGAAGGTCCAGATCACCCCAAGGATAATAGCGGGAGTCAGTACCGGTCGTAGCAGGGGGAGCGTAATATGGCGGAACATCTGCCACTTCGATGCCCCATCCATTTCTGCGGCTTCGTAATATTCATGCGAAATACTCTGTAGCCCTCCCAGAATGACCACCGACATAAAGGGGATTCCTAACCAGATGTTGGTGATCAGAACAGAGACAAAGGCCCAAAAGGGATCCTGTTTCCAGGAAACCGGGCCAATATGTGCTGCCAGCCAACCGAAAGCAGGGGCCAGCATCCCCGCCTGGGATGCCAGATCGCTAAAAAAGTTATGGATGTTCGAGAGCATGATGTTGAAAAAACCATAACGCAGATCAAACTCATTGCGCAAGGCCATCGCTGCGATGGTGGTTGGGATTGCCCAGGGGAATACCAGCAGGGTGCGGTAGAAGCCCTGTAGTTTCATCGGGCGATGTAATAACAGGGCCAGGATCATTCCGCCGGTGACATGGAAGGTGACGTTGATGACCGTCCACAAGATAGTGCGCCAGAATACCTCCAGAAATTTGGCATCCTTCGCCACATTACCGGTAAAAAGAGTTTTCAGGTTTTCCCAACCATATATCAAGCCGTAAGAAGCGTTTTTCGTGGCCTGTGTGCCCAGCGACGCATTGGAGAAGGCCAGTTTGATCTCGAAGAGAAAGGGGTAAACGATCAGGAAAAGGACGCCGATGAACGCAGGAGCCACCAGCAAATAGGCAAATCCCAATCGGCTGGTGCGCGGTTGTGTCATCTGGTGAATCAGGATAAACAGCGCGATCCCTATGCCGGAAAGTAGCAAATTGCTGACAAGCGAAGCGTTTTCCTGAGAGACGAGATTGCTCTGGAGCAATCTCTCCCGAAGCCAGGAGCCTAAGGTGAGCGGCATCGAAAAGAATGCCTTCAGGGCGCCCTCAGGCAAACGGAACAGATCGGTGAGGTTAAAGAAAAGGACAATGAGTTGAAACGCGAAGAGTGCGGAGATCGCCTGGATCAAGCGCACAAGGGCATTCGTCAGGCGGCTGCGGGGAGCGCGAAAGAAAATCTGGTAGAGATAGAGCTCCACCATGCCGATCCCGGCGGCGATTGCCAGAACAAAGAGAGCGATCTCCTGCGCGCGGGCCATCACGATTTGGGGCGTGAGTGAAATGCCGGAAAGATGGGGCTGGAATAACGCCCGTAACAGGAAGTAGAGCGCCAGAACGATCGTTGCCCAGAGAGCTACAGGGAAATACTTGCGCGCCATTTTCTCCTCCAGAGTAAAAGAGGGGAGCCAAAGCTCCCCTCAAAGTGCTTTTTGGTTACTTCAGGGTGGCTACGCATTCATCTGCGGCCTGCTGAGCAGCCTTGGCGGCATCTTCAGGTGTGATGGTGCCGGCCATGACGCCCTCCAGGTTCGGCCGCCAGGCATCCCAGGCGCAGCGCATTTCCGGCGCAGCCGGCATACCGCGCCCATTTGCCAGCGCTGCCATGGAACCAGCCAGGATGGGATCGCTGGTGATGCTTGGGTCTTTGGCTATCTCTTTATTGGAAGGCAGACGCTTGAATTGATCCAACCAGCGCTTTTGCACATCCGCCGAGGTCATGAAGGTGATAAACTTGACCACCGCTTCTTTCTTGGCTGGATCTTTCAACACGCCTTTGTAGACCATGAAATATTTGCCAGCGGTCATCTCGGTATAGGGTTTCCCATTGATGGGCGGCACCGGGGCAACGCCTAACTTATCACCCAGGGCTTCGGCATAGCCGCCAAGCGACCAGTCACCGTTGATGATCATCGCCGCTTTGCCCTCTTTGAAGAGCGTATCGGCGCAGTTGTAGTCGCATTCCTGCGGAACAACGCCTTCATCTTTGAGCTGCTTGACGAACTTCAAGTAGTTAATGAACGCCTCATTGTTGAATTGAGGCTTATCGTTCTCATCCAGCGGCCAACCGCCGAAAGCGCCGTAGAAGCCGGCGCCCCAGAATGGCTCGTTCAGGTTGTAGGCAAAACCCTGAACCTCGCCTTTGGTCAGTTCTTTGGCCTTCTGGATCAGCTCTTCAAAGGTCTTGGGGGCCTCTGGGATAAGGCTCTTGTTATAGAGCAGCATCAGGTGATTGCCATAGTTATCAGGCACGCCCCAGAGCACACCGCGGACCATGGCCGGCTGCAGCGCGCCTTCAAAGAACTTTGACAGGAACGCCTGATCGAAAAGCTGATCTACCGGCGCGATAATATCCAGCTTGCTGAAGGGGCCGGCGAAGTCATTCGGAACGCGTACCACTTCCGGTGCGGCTTCGGCCAGGGCTGCCGTCTGGAATTGATCGCGCAGCGCCTCGTTATCATAGTGCGTGCGCTCGACTTTTATGTTCGGGTTTGCGGCCTCAAACTCAGCGATCAATTGATCCAGGAACACATCCACTTCCTCGCCTTCCTGTTCCCAGAACGAAATAGTCACGCTTTGGGCAGGCGCTTCGGTAGCTGCGGGGGGTGGAGCTTCTGTTGCCGGAGCCTGCGTTGCGGGCGCCTGAGTCGCCGGCGCCTGCGTTGCAGGTGCAGGGGTTGAAGGTCGGCAGGCCGTCAGGCCAAAAGCGAGCACGAGCAGAATGCTCAAGATCGTCCAGAGTGTCTTTTTCATCTTATCCTCCGATGAATTTTGGAATTAGGATTTTAAGCTTGCAAGAACCAGCAAGGGAAACGTTTTGGGTCTCGCCGGGCATCACCTCCTTTCTCGGTATGAATGCATTATCCTTTTAATGCTCCAGCCAGAATACCACGGATGAAATAGCGTCCCAGGAACAGGAAGAATAGCATGGGAAGAGAGACGGCAATCAGCGCGGCTGCCATCTGTAAATTGTAAAAGACAAGTGTTGTTCCTTTGGCCTCGGCCATGACGACTTGCACCGTTTGGGTTTTTGGGGATGCAAGAGAAAGCGCCAAGAAAAATTCGTTCCATACCTGAGTCAACACAATAATGGCAACAGAGGCATAGGCTGGCAGGGAGACTGGCACGACCACCTGAAAAAATGTCTGGATTTTGGAGGCGCCATCTACCTGGGCGGCCTCTTCCAGCTCGCGGGGTATGGAAAGAAAGAAGGTACCCAGCAAAACGACTGCCAGAGGTACATTCAGGATCAGATATGCCAGAATCAATCCCCAGTGGGTGAGAGCCAGCTTTGTTCTGGCCATAAAAATAACAAGCGGTATGATAATAGCCTGGTATGGCATGTAGAGCGCAATTCCAACCAGGATGAATAAGAGACGGGCAAAGAAAGTACGTGTACGACTCAAATAATATCCGCCCAATCCTCCGATAAATAGCGACAAAAAAGTGACTGAAAAGCTGATGATGACAGAGTTGAGCAGTCGTGGCATCATCTGGCTGCGAAAGCGCGGACTGCCAAACAATACCTCCCGATAATTCTCGAATTGTGGGGAAAGGCTCAGAGAGAGATAGTTGCCACGATTGATTTCCTCAATGGATTTCAGCGAGGTAGTGATCATCACATAGACCGGCAACAAATAGGCCAGGGATAATACCAGCAATGTCAGAAAGACAAGGATTTGCAGGGTTAGATTTTTTCTCATTATTCAAACCATCTCCTGAAGGCGTAAAGCGTATAAGGAATGACCAGAATAAATGCCAGCAGGAAGATAATCACTCCCAGGCCGGCTCCTGCCGAGAATAACCGCTGTTGAAAGGTGGTAATCCACATATTCAGAGCCAGAACATCGGTTTGAATGCCCGGGCCGCCGAAAGTAACAATGTACACAATATCGAACACCTTTAGCGATGAAATGAGCAAAAGTGAGACTAATACCAGCAAACCGGAACGGATGTTTGGCAGCACGATTGAAAACAGAATGCGTAACTTACCAGCTCCATCCACGGTGGCGGCCTCCACCATTTCTTGAAGCTCAGAAGTACGGATCGAAGATTGGACAATGATGACAGCAAAACCAAGATATTGCCAGATAAAGATCAATATCAACCAGTAGGTAGCTGTCTGTGGATCGGTTGTAAAGGGCAAACGACTGTTGAGCCCTAATTGTCTTAAGAGCGTATTGATAACGCCGCGATCCGGTTCATACATCCAGGACCAGATTGTTCCTGTGACGATGAAAGACATGGCTACCGGATAGAGAAGCAAGGTGCGGACGTAGGACTCTACGCCCGGCAATGGGGAAAGCTCTAAAAGATAAGCAATAAAAATGGCCAGGATGGTGGTGGGCAGAACGCCCAGAATGAGCCATTTGAGATTGTTTTGCACATCCACCCAGAAACGAGGCTGGGAAACCAGAAATTTGTACCATTTCAACCCAACGATTTGATAGTTTGGATTAATATTTTTCCAGTCTGTAAAGGAAACATAAATTGTCCAAAACAAGGTTCCATAAAGAATGATTAAGAAAAGCAGCATTGGAAAGAGAAAAACGAGCTGATCAAGAAGAGCACGCTTGATTTTGTCCTGCTTGCCTTTTCTGAATTCCATGGTTCTCCAGGTTATTGAAGGGAACGAGGACCCATTCAGGAACGGAGAGGTAGGGATGCAATTCCTGCATCCCTACCTGTTTTCCATTCAACTCATGGCCACTGATACCATCCGGAGGCTTCCTTGACTCCGTAGGTGGTCATCATATTGGCAGTCTCCTTAATGGCCTTCTCAACATCTGGCTGAGCCAGGAATGCCGAGATGATATCCCAATAGATGGGTTGGGCGCTGGCCGGCAGGATGCTACCATGTTGATCCAGGATGAGCTTATCCGGATGATCGCGGACGTAACTCTGCAGCTCCTGGCGAATTGGATCCGGGAATTGCTTCGGATCGATATCGGTACGGGCGAACAGACCGCCCTGGGTAACATCTGTGGGGACCTGCAGCTCCGGCGAAGCGACAACGCGCAACCAGTTCAGCGTTTCCTCCGGATCCGGGGCGTTTGTCGCCAGGCCATAGCAATCCGGGTGGAAGAGCAGGATGCGTTCAGGAACCTGCGGGAAGGTTACAGCACCAAAGTCCACCCCAGGTTGCCAGTTAGACCCTTTGACAAAGGCGCCGATTGCCCATGTTCCCATGATGACCATGGCGGCCTTGCCCGAACCGACCAGGGCAACGGATTGATCCCAGGTCAGGCTGGCATGATCACTGTTGATGTAGGGGATCAACTGCTTGAATTTCTCCAGCGAAGCACGGAAGACAGGATCATTGGCCACATCAATTTCGCCTTTGTACAGTTTGACATAGTACTCCGGCCCGCCTTGTTCAAGCAAAATGCTGTCAAAAACAAAGGCATCTCCCCATTTCTCTTTTGAACCGAGCGCAAGGCATGTCATCTCCGGTTTGGCCTGTTTGATCTTAGCGCAGGCATTGAGCAGTTCGTCAAACTTTGTCGGGGCGCTCAGTCCAAGCTCATTGAACAGCTTCAGGTTGTAGTAGAGGATATTTTGGATGTGCATGTTCAACGGCACAACGTAGGGATGCCCGTTGACCGTCACCGCCTTGGCCAGTGGACCAGGGATGACCTTGGCATAGTCCAATTCAGCCCAAAGATCGTCCAGAGGCTGCAGTGCGCCGCTATCTACGTAGTTCTTCAGCTCGGCACCGCCCAGGGTCTGGAACGTGTCAGGTGGAATGCCAGCAATCAGCCGCGATTGCAATACTACTCGATGGCTGACACCGCCGCCACCGGGAACGGGGTTCTCGACGATTTGAATGTCGGGATATTTGGCTTTGAAAGCCGTAAACATCGCATCTGCAGCTTCCCGTTCACCGGGTGCTGTCCACCAGTGAAAGATTTCGAGCTTCTTGGCCTTAGGCTGGGGAGTCGCAGTAACGACCTGAACGACCGTTTTTTCCACAGTGACCGTTTCGACGATTTTCTCCGGCGTGGGTGTTGCTGCCGGCCCACAGGCTGTCAGGCCAAAAGCGAGCACGAGCAGAATGCTCAAGATCGTCCAGAGTGTCTTTTTCATCTTATCCTCCGATGAATTTTGGAATCAGGATTTGGGGCTTGCAAGAACCAGCAAGGGAAACGTTTTGGGTCTCGCCGGGCATCACCTCCTTTCTTCAGCGGATTGCTTGCTGCGTTTCTGCGTCAAAGATGTGGAATTTATCCATATCGAAGACCACATCTACGGTATCTCCAATGCGCATACGGGCACGTGGATCCACTCGAGCGATGAAGGTGTGGGGGCCGGTCACCAGGTAAACGTAGGTTTCGCTTCCCATCAGCTCGGTGACATCCACGCGTGCCTGTACACGTTCCGCATGGGTAAGCGGTGGCGCAAAATTCGGATCGTGAATGTGCTCCGGACGAATGCCGAAGACGATGGACTTATCCAGGTGATCGGCATAGACGCGATTCCGGTCTTCCGGGATCGGGACGGCAAAACTCCCTGCATCTACATAGATTCGTCCGCCATCCCGTCGCAGACGGGCCGGGAAGAAGTTCATTGCAGGAGAACCGATAAATCCGGCCACGAACAGGTTGTTTGGGCGTTCGTAGAGATTCTGCGGTGTATCCACCTGTTGGAGTTTGCCGTTATTCATGACGGCGATGCGCGTCGCCATGGTCATCGCTTCTACCTGGTCGTGGGTCACGTAGATAAACGTGGTCTGTAACCGCTGATGGAGCTTGGTAATCTCCGCTCGCGTCTGGACGCGCAGTTTGGCATCCAGGTTGGAGAGCGGCTCGTCGAAGAGAAAGACTTTGGGCTCGCGCACAATGGCGCGTCCCACGGCCACGCGTTGACGTTGACCACCGGAGAGTTGACGTGGCTTGCGATCTAAAAGGTGACTGATGCCAAGAATTTCGGCCGCCGCCTCAACCCGACGCTTGATCTCATCTTTGGGCATTTTGCGTAATTTCAACGCAAACGCCATGTTCTCGAAAACAGTCATGTGCGGATAGAGCGCATATGACTGGAACACCATGGCAATATCGCGATCCTTGGGTGGAACATCGTTGACCACCCGATCCCCGATCCGAATTTGCCCTTCCGTGACTTCCTCCAGGCCGGCCAGTAAACGCAAAGCGGTCGTTTTTCCGCAACCCGAAGGGCCGACCAACACCAGGAACTCCCGATCCTCCACTTTCAGGTTCAGATCATCTACGGCGGTGACCGAACCGAAACGCTTGGTGACGTGATCAAAAGTTACACTTGCCATATCAACTCTCCTGAGATGAATTAAGAAAATGACGAGACGAAGGGTTTCTCTTTTTCGATTGCCTGGTGTAGCGCCAGGGAAATCGCCTGAACCACAGCCCCCATGGCCGAAGAGCGCCTTCCCAGCAGCGCCGTCGTGATGCGCACTGCACGCGCTGAAGCGGAAAGGCTGCGTTTTTGCACTGCCCGGCGCACCGGTTCCAGATATAAATCCCCGATTTGTGCCACTCCGCCGCCGATGATGATCACGCTGGGATTGAAAAGATTGACCACCCCGGCAATCGCAATCCCCAGATGTTCGCCAGCTCGTTCGATGATTTGCTGAGAGAGAAAATCCCCGCGGCGCGCGGCGTTGGCTACTTCCAGCGCGGTGATCGCTTCCAGGGGTAGCGCGGAAAGCTGGGTGCGCAGTCCTTTCTGTACTGCTTCGCGGGCCGCGCGGGCGATTGCTTTGCCGCCTGCGTAGGCCTCGACGCAACCGTAGTTTCCACAGGTGCATTGAGGGCCATTCTCGTCAATGGTGAGGTGGCCGATCTCGCCCGCAGAACCGGTAGCCCCCCGATAAATTTTGCCATCCAGGAGCAGGCCGGCGCCGATCCCGCTGCCGGCTTTGATGTAAGCGAGGAAACGCTCACCGCGCCCGGCGCCAAAGGCCCATTCTCCGATGGCGCCCAGTTCTGCATCGTTGTTGAGAGAAACCGGCACCCTCCAGCGCTCTTCCAGGACGGCACGGATGGGGTAACGATCCCAGCCTGGCATGATCGGCGGCGAAATCACCATGCCGGAAGCGCTATCAATCGGCCCCGGCACGCCCAAACCGATTGCCAGCACCGTATCCCAGAGAATACCGCCCTGGCGGATTCCTTGCTGCACCAGTTCGTCTACTTTATCAAGGATTTTTTCTGGCCCCTCTGCAATGTCCATGGGGACTTCTTGCTCATAAAGTATTTGCGCCGCCGCATTCGTGATCAGAACGGTCACATGGGAGGCGCCAAGATCGATCCCGATTACTTTTCCATATTCCGGGTTGATTTCCAAAAGGCGCGGTGGACGTCCACCGTTGGGCAGGGTTTGATGCTCCGCCTCGCGAACCAGGCCCAGATCGAGCAGGTCGCTGACGATGAGGCTGATCGCTGCCCGCGTCATCCCCAGTTTCTGCGCTGCTTCCACGCGCGAAATCCCTCCGCCTTGAAAACGGATCAGATCAAGGACTGCATGTTTGTTAATGCTTTTGACAGTTGCCGGGGAGGGAACATCGAAGGGGAAGAACATAGCCCGAAAATCTCAGGAGAAACGGCCAAAAAAGGGGCGTTTTTTTTTGTTGGTTGCAAACCCATTATACTACGGAAATTTTGTTTGTCAAGATGTTTAACAATCTGGGGTACTGTATCATTCGTTCAGGAAATTCGCAGCGAGTCGCCCGAAAGCCATGAAAAAACATCTGTCTCCTGTCATTGCGAGCGAAGCGAAGCAATCTCCTGGCCGATATGGGGATTGCTTCGCCGCCTGCGGCGGCTCGCAATGTAACGGTAGAAAATTTTCTACCGCAACAAGGATGGGGAGGGTAGAGGAGTTCAAATTTCCTG
>Ga0081479_110715_pt1 | contig 33015 bp, 33 predicted proteins | sample MamHotmetagenome_FD_70984 | JGI IMG/M metagenome (GOLD analysis project Ga0081479, IMG submission 70984) | Hot spring cone microbial streamer communities from Mammoth Hot Spring (Liberty Cap Streamers), Yellowstone National Park, USA - T=72 v2... | ecosystem: Environmental > Aquatic > Thermal...
GCCCGCCAGACGGCGAGCCTCCACATTCCTGCGCCGAATGCGCCGACGTACACGCCTGCTCCTGCGCCTACCGCCCTGCCGGTGATGGTAGAGGTTTCCTCCCCGACGCCTGTTCCGTTGCAGTTGGCGATGGAGACGGCGCTTCCCACGCCGACGGTGCTTGTATCCGGGTTTCGGACGGTTGCGACGCCGCCTGTGGAGAGTTGGTCGCGCACATCGCCGACGGGTTCTGGGCAATCCCCGGTGCTGTGGGGGATGGCTGCGCTAGGAGCGATAGGTGCGGCGACGGCTTATGCGCTGGAGCAACGTCGCAGGCGCAAGGAAGAAGAAGCGCAGCAGAGGGCAGAAGCGGCAGCCGAAGCGGCACGGCGCAATGCGGCGGAAGCGGCGCGTCGGGTGCAGAACTGGTTACAAGGCCAGGCCATGCTACAAAACGCCCTGAACAACCCTGCTCTGAGCGACGCCGAAAAGCAGGGTGTCCAGTCTACGCCGAAAAATCGCTCCTTGCCTGACCCCGAAACCGCCGACATGACGGAAGCGGAGCGCCTAAAAGCCTATCAGCAAACGACGGAATATCAGGCGCGTCACAAACAGACTCTTTTATACGATTTGGAACATCGTTACCAGGTAACTCTGTCAGGTACTATCCCTTGGTCTTATAATTCAGTGATTGTTGTCTCGAATGCCGTGGGGCGTATGAGTCAAAAGTTGGGAGGCCCTGATGTTTTTGCAAAGGCAGTAGGTCCTGTTCAAATTCAGATAAATAACCAAATTTCGAGTGGCGGGCTTACTTATGGTTCAGGAAAAATTTAATTTCAACAATCCACTCTTACTCACCAACAACCTCCCTGGCTCGGAGAGGTAGCTGTTGTGCATGAATTAGCCCATGCTTGGGTATTCAATCAATTTCCAGTTTCTCGTATTCTTGGAGTAGACTTGCTTTCTTACAAGATGCGACTATTCTGTGGACAAGAAGAAGGACCAACAAACTATGGAAAGAAGAACTGGATTTCGCCAGCGGAAGAATGGGCAGAATCAGTTGCAGCGTATGTTTATCCTGAATACATTGACCACTTGCAGAATCATCCAACTCATCCTGAGGTCAATTCAGGCTTGGGCCCCCGGCATCGTGAATTCATTGAACAGCATATAAAAAAGTGGCAGGACAAAGAGAAATGAAAAAGTTGATAGGCTGGGTTTTGATTGTAGCATCCTTGCTTTTTTTGCTCTCTGCGTTTTTAGTGTCCCAAAAAGGATACGTGGACTTTCCTTGCCAATCGGCATTAGCCATACGTCAAAAGCCAGAGGAGAATGCCCACATTGTATGGTGCGTAAGTCTTTGGCCACGTAACGTCCTTGGTGGCGGTACAATTTTTTCCCAGGGTAGCACATCAAAAGATTATTTTTTCTTGGAAGGCTTAGAGGAGCTACCGCCGCACAGGGTTGAGGTGGTTTCAGGCAATTTGATGGTCAATAATACACTCATTCAGGCAAATCAGCATTACAAGAAGAGATATTGGCAATTTACATATAATCCTTGGGTAATTCATATGAGCACGATTGAGATTGCTGTCAGTTCATCATCTTTACTGGCAGCGACGATAATTGAAGGGGATGTTTATCAGCATAGGCTGCCAAACCCTCTAGGAATGTTCCTGTTGGTATTGGGCGTATGGATAGTGAAAAAGAGATAAATCAACACTGTGCCAAGAGCAAGCCCGTCGGCAGAACGAACGTCAGCGGTTGGTAAAAAATGAAACTGTTGCTTGCTATGGTGCAAAAACAGGCAGACACGCCGTTCCAGCATTGTGCAATGGACGCCAAAATGGAGCGCATGGACGCGGCGCAGGAACGCCGCTATTAGCAAGCGCGTACACCTGCCATCCCCGCCTTCGACATGGCGAAGTGGAAACAGCAGGACTACGCCGAATCCGCCCGCTGGGAGCAGCAGCAGGCCTATCAACGCTACCGGCAGGGCGAGTGGGCGGAGCCTCCGAAAACACCAACTCCCACCGCCACGCCTACGCCAGTGAAACCCCCGACCCCACCGCCGACACCGCCCATGCCGCAAGGAACGCCGCCTCCCACCGCTACGCCTACTTCAATGAAAACCCCGCAGCCTGATCCATTACCGCCCTCACCTGTTCCTGCCTGTACGATGCCTCCAATGCCGCAAGTCTTCATCGGTCCTGCTCCTACAAAACAACCAACCCCCACCTCTGTACCCCCACTTACTGGGCAGGACGTGGCTCATGGCATCTGCGAAGCAGCTGATCTGGTGGATCCCGTCATGCCTGATCCGGCTACTGTCGGCGGGCCGGATGTCGGCGATTTGATCGATCAGGCGTATGTTGCACAACAAAATATATCGTACGGTTCAGCAACTCCGCTCTTTGAACCTCTCATTCGAGTTCCAATTATCGCTGCTAAGGTTTTCAAAGATGGGCCTTCTACCGTGTTCAACTTTGCTTGTCAACAAATAGACAAAGAAGGCCCGTACTACGAATTGTTCCCAATCGACCAAAAGATACAAGCAGTAAAAGATAAATGGAATCAAATGGATACAACACAAAAGGTACTTGTAGTTGGTGTTACCCTGATAACGTTGCTTGTTGCGATACCATTGTTGGTAAAGTGATAATGAAACAACACTTATCAAAGCTTTCCTACTTTTACCTTTTCCTTACCCTGGAAATTCTACTTGTTTGGTTGGTTTCAGAAGGGTATGTACTCTACATTTGTGAAAATGTATGGTGGCTGGCCTGGACAGCGCAACCGCCCTATCCAACCGTCTTTGACTTTTTATTATTGTTTGGGATACCTTTCTTTTTTGGGAAAAAATCCACATTTCTCACTGGTCGAGATGTTTTGCTGTACGGTATGGGATTGAATTTAGGGCTAGGGATTTTCGGTAATATAATTGCTGTTTTCAATTGGAAGATTTTCCTGATGAGGTGTATGCCTGATAAATATAATTACTCTGGATTTCAGATAATGATGATTGCATCATGGCTGGCACTACCCCTCGGAGCAGTTCTAGGCGGAATAACTGCATGGATAGGTCACAAATGGAGTGCAAATAGAATGCCACACAACCGAAAATTGACGCTTTGAAGATTGGTATATCATTGAGCAGATTACGCACGGATACATCGTACATATAGGAGAATAGTATCTGCTCTGCGTGCTAGAAACCACCCACAAGGCCAGGCCATGCTGCAAAACGCCCTGAACAACCCCGCTTTGAGCGATGCCGAAAAGCGGACGGTGCAGCAGCAGGCCCAAACCAAAGGCATCGGCGCGGCGTTGGGTCTGCTGGGTGGGCTGTTGCAGGTGGCGCGGGAGCGCTATCGCGCCATGGACGCCAAAATCGAGCGCATGGAAGCGGAAGAGGAACGCCGCTGGCAGCAAGCGCGTACACCTGCCAGACCTGCTTTCGACATGGTGAAGTGGAAGCATCAGGACTACGCCGAAACCGCCCGCTGGGAGCAGCAGCAGGCCTATCAGCGCTATCGGCAGGGCGAGCGGGCCGAGCCGCAGCCGCAGAAGCCCTGGTGGCAGAAGGCAGGGGAGTGGCTGCAGCAAAAGGTCGTTCAGCCAGTGCAGCAGGCTGTGCCGAAGGTGATGAATTGGGTAGACCAGCATCAGCGTGAAATTGCCATCGGCATCGGGATTGCCGCCGGAGTGGCCGCCGTTGTCTTGAGCGGCGGAGCAGCCACACCGCTGGTCGCTGCGGCCTGGGTAGCCGGGTCAGCAGTAGTCGCAGGGGGAGTAGCCGCTGCAGGGACAGTGGGCTTGAATGCCTACTTCCACCGTCCGCTGGGAACGAACGTGCTGCAAAATCTGGGCTATGCAGCCGGTGCGGCAGCAGTCACGGCGACGGCGGGATTTGCGCTGGCAGGCGGAGTGGTGCAGCAAGGGTTATATGCGGTCGGCAATACTGCCACGCGCCTTTGCGTGACACACCCAACTGCTTGCGCGCGCGTTGGCGCAGCGTTCACGCTGTGGGACAAAGTCGAAGACCTGGGGCTGCAAGCCAAATTGGCCCTCCAAACCTGGCAGCGAGACCCGCGCGCGGCGGAGACGGCACTCGAACTGCAACTGGAGCGGCTGGATAACACGCCGGGCAATACTACCTTCCGCGAGGTACAAGAGTCGCTCTCGACGCTGGTTGGGCGCTATGGCAATGATGTAGCGCGGCTGGTCAAGCGGTTTGGAAATGAAGGGGCAGAGTTACTTGCCAGGCATTAGGATGAAGCGGTTGAGATACTTTCTCGTTCAATCCCTGCCCCCGGCAAGTGGACAGACTTTGTAGGAAGCAACCAAGTACGAATTGCAGAGGTCGAAGATGCCTTTGATGGTGCTCCAATGCCCTTGACTTTGCAGGAGGACTTAACCGTTTATCGTTATTGGAGTGACCCCCAACGCCAAGTAGGTAGATGGACTACGTTAAACCCCAATCTGTCTCCTGATGAAGCTCGTGCTATATTGGTACTTCCGAATGCTAATTTAGCAACCGGTTTGAGCCAATTTGTAATTCCCAAAGGAACGACCATTTTAGCAGGAACAGCAGCCTCACAAACTCATAAAGGGTGGGCAGGGGCATATGCTATTGGTGGAGGCCTGCAACTCTATGTACCTGATCCATCAGTTCTACGTTTACCAACAAATCCCTAACAGGCCGAGGAGGTGTGAATTGAGAAGCCAGGAAGAGATAGAAATAGTGATCAGCAATGTAAGGTCTCGTACCACCTTCTTAAGAAAGCGTATCGAGCGAGATAATGCATTATTAGAAAAATATTGGAGTATCGCCAATATACTACACGCCATCGAGAATATTCTTTCGGTACGTCCTATAGATACTAAGAAATTAATTGGCGAAACAGTGGGTATCACTAGAATACTTGATGGCCCTTTACATAACCATTTGGAGGAAGAAGCGGTTAAACTGGCCGAAGACATCGTAATTATGGCGATGGAAATAGAAAAGATAACGAAGCACTAACATTTGAGCCGAAAAAATGGCAACTTTAGCCCGACTTTTCCCGCTTGGAACCCAAATGATCGCCGCTGACCTTTCAGGTGGATGGCAGGCCGCCGCAAATTCGGCTGACTCCCTCCTGGTATCTCTGGGAGCGTGGTGAAGTAATGGTATCGCTGTTGCTGTATTTGTATCCGGTGCTGGTAGCCGGATTGGCGGCGCTGTTCTTGAAGGAACGGCTAACCAAGTGGAGTCTGGCAGCATTGGCGCTGGCGTTGGTCGGGGCAACACTGACCATCGGCGTCGTCGTAGGGGGAAAAGCAGCCGGCATCGCTCTGAGCCTGGGGGAAGCCGGCATTTACTCCGTGTACATCGTCAGCGGAGCAGGCTGATGAAAATCGTGCCGCCCATTCCGGCCTCGACGGTGATCATGGCCTCGGCAGGGGTGGTCTACGGGGGTTTGGTAACCGTCGGCGGCCCGCAGTGGCCGCAGTCGGCGCAGGGGTGGCTGGCCGTGGGTGGCATTGCCCTGGTGGCCACAGTGATCGCCATTGTCACATTTTTTGCTGGCCTGGAACGCGTTGGCCCAACGGCTGCTTCCACGCTTTCCACGCTCGAACCGGTCACGACTGTGCTGCTGGCAACCGTCTTGTTGGGCGAGCAGTTAGGTTAGTTGCAATTGCTAGGCGGAGGGTTGATTCTGGCGGCGGTGATTGTGCTGACCCGCGGGGAAATCGAGCAAGCGGCTGTGGCGGCGGGCGGCGGCGAAGCGGGCAGCGAACAGGCCAGTGACGCCGCCTCGCCCGGCCGTGTCGTTTACAACTCAGAGTTGTTTTTGACAAAATCCAACACCTCGCCTATGTAGGCAAACGCCAGGGCCGTGACCGTGTCGGCAGCGCCGTAGTAAATGGCAATGCGGCCGGTGGGGGGATCGTAGAGCGCAGCGCAGGGGAAGACGACATTGGGCACATCGCCCACGCATTCGTACAGAGTTTGAGGAGACAACAAATAGGAGCTGCCGCGGGCAATCACCTTCCAGGGCTGATCCAAGTCGAGCAGAGCGGCGCCAAAGGAGTAAACGAATCCATTACACGAGGTCAAAACGCCGTGATAGAACAACAGCCAGCCATCCTCTGTCTCGATGGGTACTGGCCCGGCGCCGATCTTTGTGCTTTGCCAGCCGCCTTTGACGCCCATGACAAAGCGGTGTTCTCCCCAGTGAATGAGGTCGGGACTCTGGCTGAGATAGATGTCGCCGAAGGGGGTGTGGCCGTTGTCGCTGGGGCGGCTGAGCAGCACATATTTGCCGTTGATGCGGCGAGGAAAGAGAACGCCGTTGCGATTGAAAGGCAGTAAGGCGTTTTCGAGAAAGTAGAACGTCTCGAAATCGAAGGTGTAGCCAATGCCAATAGTGGGGCCGTGATAACCATTACACCAGGTGATGTAGTAACGGTCTTCGAGCCATACCACGCGCGGATCGTAACGGTGCTCGAAGCGGCTCAGTTCGGGGTCTGAGAAATGCCATTCAATCGGGGTGGGGTCGATTTGCCAATGGATGCCATCGGGGCTGAAGCCGCGATGCAGGTTCATCTGGCGTTTTCGGTCGTCGCAACGGAAAACGCCGGCGAAGCGGTCTTGGAAAGGGACGACTGCGCTATTGAAGATGCTATTAGCGGCCGGGAAAAGGTGACGTGGGATGATGGGGTTGGCGCTATAACGCCAGACGATTTCGTCTGAAGCAGGTGGGCGTGGTTCCCAAGGGAAGGGGTGAGGCGAGGAAGAAGGGAGGGAGCACATAGCAGCATCCGTTCGAAAAAAGTCATTGACTTGTGGGCGAAATAATTGTATAATAACGGTGTTGGGAGCGCTCCCATTATACCACGAAATACAGGCAACGGCACTGATTTCAGGGAATTTTCCCCACATATAGCTAAAGCACTTTGAGAGCGCTGCCAAACGAGGTTGCCGCATGGCCTCTCTCAGGCTTGAAGACATTGCCCGAAAAACTGGCGTTTCGCGTTCGACGGTTTCCCGCGTGGTGAACAACCACCCCAGCGTCAGCGACGAGGTGCGACAGCGCGTCCTGGCGGCCATCGAAGAAACCGGTTATCGCCCACACGCTGCCGCCCGCACGCTGGCCTCCCAACGCTCCGCCACCCTCGGCTTGATCCTGCCGCAAAGCGTGGGAGCTTTCTTCACCGATCCCTACTATCCCCACCTCATCAAAGGTATCGCCCAAGCCTGCAACCAGCATGAGTACACTCTGGCTCTCTTCCTGGTAGCCACCCAAGAAGACGAACAACGGGTTTTTCCGCGCCTTGCTCGGCAAGGCTTGTTGGATGGGGTCATCATCCAATCCGGCCATCGCGGCGACCAGTGGATCATCGGGCGCATGGTGGACGCCAAAATACCGCTGGTAGTGGCAGGCCGCCCGTTTTGCTACGACAATGTCAGCTATGTGGATGTGGATAATATCAATGCAGCCTATAGCGCCGTGGTTCATCTGGTTCGCCTGGGGCGGCGGCGGGTTGCCACGATTACCGGCCCTTTGGCCAGTACAGTGGGTATTGACCGGCTGGAGGGGTATCGTAAAGCTCTGGTTGAGCGCGGCCTGACGCCCGATGAAACGCTCATCGTCGAGGGCGATTTCACCGAAGGTGGAGGCTTCTACGCCATGCAGCGCCTCTTGCCCGCCCGCCCCGATGCGGTTTTTGCTGCCTCAGATATTATGGCGTTGGGGGCCATGCGTGCTATCCGTCAGGCAGGCCTGCGCATCCCAGATGATATTGCCATCGTGGGTTTCGATGATTTGCCCCTTGCCTCGCAAGCTGAGGTGCAACTGACCACAGTGCGTCAGCCTGTTGTGCCGCTTGGCATCCAGACGGTAGAATTGTTACTCGATATTATCGAGAACGGCATCGAACCGCCCCGCCGGATCATTCTCGGCACCGAACTGGTGGTGCGTGCCTCTTGTGGAGCATACTCGACCCCTAGAGGAGAGTGGCCAGGGTGAGAAGAATCGCTTGTTTTTTTGCACGTATTTGGGAGTGCTCCCAAAACCCCGCCCTCAAATTCAAGGAAAGGAGGTGAAATATACGCCTATCGAGAATCCTTGCCCGCCCCAAAACCTATCCCTACAAAACCTATCCCTATACCCAACCCAAGTTAAGGAGAGTGACAGATGAAACGCATATCGCTTATTCTATCCATCGTGGTGACTGCCAGCCTGCTGCTGGCCGCCTGCCAGCCTGCACCAACAGTCACTGAGCCTCCCGCTACGGAGGCACCGGCCACTCAGCCGCCGGTCGCCACTGAACCTCCCGCTACGGAGGCACCGGCCACTCAGCCGCCGGTCGCCACTGAACCTCCCCCAGCCCCCACCGAATACCCCCGCAATGAGACGCTCTACGTCAGCGGCGCAGCCTGGGGCCCAGCCAACGACTGGAACCCCTTCATCACCTGGAGCAAAGCCAACACCACCGGCACCATCGGCCTCGTCTATGAAACCCTCTTTGCCTTCAACCCGATGACGGGCGAACTGATCCCCTGGCTTGCCGAGAGCGGTAAGTGGAGCACACCCACCACCTACGACCTGGTGCTACGTCCCAACCTGACCTGGAGCGACGGAACCCCCCTGACCGCCGAGGATGTCAAGTTCACCTTCGAACTCGGTAAGAAATACGCCGCCATCTGGTTCAGCCCGGTATGGAACTACCTCACCGGCATTACCGTAAGCGATGACACGCACTTGCAATTCACCTTCACTGACCCGCTCTACCAGGAGTGGACCAACAACCTTTACAACATTGCCATTGTACCAAAGCACCTGTGGGAAAATCGGACTGAGGAAGAAATCACCGCTGGCGCAAATGAAAACCCGATTGGCTCTGGCGCTTACCTGTACTACACCCACAGCGAAGACCGCAATGTGTGGATACGCAACGAGAATTGGTGGGGCAACGCCGTCTTTGGCAAACCGGCCCCCAAATACATTGTGGACATCCGCTTTTCCAGCAACAACGTTGCGCTCGGCGCGGTGCTCAAAGGCGAGGTGGACCTGAGCAACAACTTCCTGCCGGGTGTGGCCACTTTGGTGGACAAGGGCTACATCAAAACCTACTATCCGCAGGCGCCCTACATGCTCTCGGCCAATACAGTCGTCCTGTTCCTGAACACCACCATCAAGCCGATGGACGACCCGGCCTTCCGCCGCGCCCTGGCCTTCGCCATTGATGTGCCCTCCATCGTCAACGTCGCCTATGCCAACCTGGTCAAGGCCGCCAGCCCCACCGGTCTGCTGCCGACCCTCAGCCAGTTCGATGACCAAGATGTGATTGCCCGCCTGGGCTATTACTTCGACACCGACAAAGCCAAGCAGATGCTGGCTGACGCTGGTTACGTTGATGTTGACGGCGACGGCTTTGTCGAAGCCCCCGACGGCTCCAAGATTGAACTGGAAGTGACCTGCCCGAACGGCTGGACTGACTGGATGGCTGCCATTGACATCATCGCCAGCAGTAGTCAGAAAGCCGGCATCAACGTCAAAGCCGCCTATCCCGACTACGGCGCCTGGAACACCGCTCTCACCCAGGGCACCTTCCACATGACCCTGAACAACTGGGCCGGGATGAGCAATACCCCCTGGACGTTCTACAACCTGCTGTTCCGGCACCCGATCCAGGAGACGATGGGCAGCGGCAACTTTGGCCGCTACAACAACCAGCGGATGTTCGATCTCGTTGATGCGCTTGCCGCAGTCCCTGCAGACGATGTCGAAGGGATGAAGGCTATCTGCTCCCAGATCCAGGAACTCATGCTGACCGATATGCCCGTGATTCCGCTCTGGTACAATGGCCTGTGGGCGCAGTTCAACACCTCCACCTGGACCAACTGGCCAGTGGATGGTTCTGGCTCCTCGGCCCTGCCGACCACCTGGTCTGGCTACTGGCAGATGGGCGGCATGCAGATGCTCCTCGAGTTGAAACCGGTCGCCCCGTAAGCGGATTTTCCATCTACGATTGCCCCTCCCCCCCGAAGGAGGAGGGGCAATCAACAGCAAGATACTTTTCTCGGAGGTCGGCGTGCGGCGTTACTTTGGCAGGAAAATCCTGATTTATCTTTTGACCTTCTTCCTGGCGGTCACCATTGATTGGCTCATTCCGCGCTTCATGCCCGGCAACCCGGTGCAAAACATGCTGGCGCGCGTTGCCCTGCACCCTGAAGCCGCCGAAGCCCTGCGCAGTTACTTTACCAAGGCTTTCGGGCTGGATGTGCCGCTCTGGCAGCAATACCTGAACTTTTGGATTGCCCTCTTCCACGGCGATTTGGGCATCAGCGTATACATGTTCCCAACCCCTGTCGCCGAGGTGCTGAAACGCGCCGTGCCCTACGACCTCTTCCTGCTCATCCCCTCCATCCTGTTGTCCTGGTGGGCAGGCAATAAGTTCGGCGCATTTGCCGCCCGCTCGAAGTGGCTGGACAATACCATCTTGCCTCTTTCTTACATTCTCACGGCCACACCGTATATGTGGCTGGGCATTTTGCTGGCCTGGTTCTTTGGAATTGTCCTGGGCTGGTTCCCCATTGCCGGGGCCTACAGTTTTTCCCTGCGCCCCAGTCTCACGCTTGCATTCATCGGCAGTGTTTTTCATCATTGGTTCCTTCCGTTTGCCTCGCTCTTCTTGGTAGACTTCGGCGGCTGGGCAATTGGCATGCGCAACATGATCATCTATGAACTGGAGGCTGATTACTCCCACTATCTTGCCGCCCTGGGCGCGCCCCAGAAACTCATCCGCAAGTATGCCTTCAACAACGCTGTCTTGCCGCAAATCACCGGCCTGGCGCTCAAACTGGGAGTGGTGGTGGCTGGTGCGCTGGTGACGGAAGTGGTCTTCTCGTACCCGGGAATCGGCTATCTGCTGCTGGCGGCTATCCAAAACCAGGATTATTTTCTCATCCAGGGATGTTTCCTGTTCATCATCATTGGCGTCCTGCTGGCGAATTTCCTGATTGATATTGTCTACGTGCTGGTGGATCCACGTACCCGCCGCGGCATGACTGGAGAGACAGCATGAACGCGCCAAAGAAGAAAAACGAAGCCCTCTATTTTGCCCTGCGGAACAAAAAACTGTTGGCGGGGTTCTCCATCATCCTTGTTTTCCTCCTGCTGGCGTTGGTTGGCCCTGCGCTCACGCCTAACGAGCCTTTCGACTACGTCAATCCGCTCGGCCCCGCAGCGCCCTCAGCCCAATACTGGTTTGGGACGACCTTCTTCGGACAGGATGTCTTTTCGCAGTTTGTGTATGGCCTGCGCGCCACATTCATCGTTGGCCTCATCGGCGGCGGGCTGGGGACCTTGCTCGGCATGCTCATCGGTTTCATTGCCGGCTATCGAGGCGGGATGCTGGATGAGATCCTCAACGCTTTCACCAATATCGTGCTGGTCATCCCCACCCTGGCAGTCCTGCTCATCATTGCCGCTTATCTCGAAGTCCGCAGCATTGCCACTGAGTGCATCTTCATCGGCCTGACCGCCTGGCCGTGGGCGGCGCGTGCTATCCGCGCCCAAACCTTTTCCCTGCGGACGCGCGATTTCGTGGACTTGGCGCGTATGAGTGGGGTGAGTTCGACCAAAATCATTTTCCAAGAAATCGCCCCCAATATGATGTCATACCTCTTGCTGGTTTTCATCCTGCAGTTTGGCGGGGCGATTCTGACTGCCGCCACACTGGACTTCATTGGACTGGGGCCGACCAATGCCATCTCGCTCGGTTTGATGATGCAGTATGCCGTTCTGTGGGGCGCTCTGCAACTGGGAATCTGGTGGTGGTTCGTCCCGCCCGGACTGGCCATTACCGCCATCGTCGGCTCGCTTTACATCATGAACGTTGGTCTGGACGAAGTCTTCAACCCCAAATTGCGGGAGATGTAAGCATGGGTTTGCAAGTCGAGAATCTCACCCTCTACTATCAGACCCTGCGCGGCGATGTGCACGCCCTCGAAAACGTCACCTTTACGATTGACGATGGAGAAATCATGGGGCTGGCCGGTGAATCGGGCTGCGGCAAGACCACGCTCGCTCACGGCCTGATTTCGCTTGCGCCGCCCATGAAGTACATCTCTGGGAAAATCTTGCTCGATGGAGAAGCCCTGCCCATTTGGGACAGCCGCAAGATGGATGCATTCCGCTTCCGCAAAATCTCGATCATCCCGCAATACGCCATGAACGCCATGAATCCCATCCGCAAGATCGGAAAGATGATCGAAGAACTGTTGAGCGCCAAGAAAGTGGATTATCAGGCCTTGCTGCCCGAATTGAAGCGCCGCCTCGACCTGGTGAAGTTGCCGCATGACGTGTTGAACATGTATCCCATCGAATTGTCGGGCGGGATGAAACAGCGCATGGTGATGGTGATCTCCTCGCTGCTCAATCCTTCCTTGCTGATTGCCGACGAAATCACCTCCGCCCTGGATGTATCCAGCCAGAAGGCGGTGGCCGAAATGCTGGTCGAATTCCGTAACCAGGGCTATTGCAAGAGCGCCCTGGTCATCACCCACGACATCTCCATCCTGTATCAACTGGCCGACAGCATTCTTATCATGTATGCCGGCCAACTGGTCGAAAAAGGGCCAACAGCGGAAATCATCCACAACCCGCGCCACCCCTACACCAAACTGCTCATCTCCTCACTGCCCGAGATTGGCGTCAAATACGCCGAGCGGAAACTGAACGGTATCCCCGGTAAACCGCCCCTCTTGCTCGACCCGCCCGCCGGCTGCCGTTTCAGGGAACGTTGCCCGCTGGCCTTCGACAAATGCTACCAGGTCCCGCCTTTTGTCGAAGTCAGCGCCGGTCATTTCATCGCCTGCTGGAAGGAGACCGACGGCCATGCTTAAACTCGACAACGTCTCCAAGACCTACAAAGTGGGCGCCTTTGGGAGCAGGCAACTCTATGCCGTCAACGGAGTCAGTCTCGAGGTGCGCGACGGGGAAGTAGTGGCGCTCATCGGCGAAAGCGGCAGCGGCAAAAGCACCATCGGCAAGATGATCCTGCGCCTGATTTCGATTACATCAGGCACGATCTCTCTGGATGGTGTGGATATTTCCGCCCTCAAAGGCGCAGCGCTGAAAGAGTACTATCGCAAGGTACAGGGCGTTTTCCAGGACCCGTTCAGTTCCTATAATCCCATCTTCAAGGCCGACCGCATTTTCCAGATGGTGCATGATGAGTTCTACCCCCAGGTCGGCGCTGGCGAATGGCAGGAGAAGGTAGAGCACACCCTGCGCGAGGTGGGTCTCAACCCGGAGCATGTGCTGAATAAGTACCCGCATCAGTTAAGCGGTGGACAATTGCAGCGTTTCCTGATTGCCCGCGCCCTGCTGCTCGACATCAAGTTTCTGGTGGCCGATGAAATCATCAGCATGTTGGACGCCTCGACGCGCATTGACGTGCTGAATCTGCTCGCCGAATTTAAAAAGCGCGGCCTGTCCATCCTGTTCATCACCCATGACTTGTCGCTGGCAAATTACATCAGCGAACGGGCAGTGATTTTGTATCGCGGCTGCGTGGTCGAAAGCGGCGAAATCGGCAAGATTTTCACCCGGCCTGCCCACCCTTATACGCAGATGCTGCTGGCCTCCGTCCCTCGCTTGGACAAAAAATGGGACCAGAAAACCAATGTCGAAACACAAGCCGATGTCGTCGGATCGCCAAAAGGATGTGTTTATTCCAGCCGCTGCCCGCTGGCTTTCGAACAATGCAAGCGCAGCAGGCCCCTACCGATCGAAATCGAACCGGAGCATTGGGTTGCCTGCTGGAAAGTGACCCAAACAGGCGGATAACTCCTGCTCTCCATTTGCATCTCCCTGACGGCCAGAGAAGCAGACCATCACGAGCAGCGTCAGGAAGGAGACCCCATGCGCTACGGCTATTTCGATGATGAACGCCGCAAGTATGTCATCAGCGGCCCGATACTCCCTTGCCCTGGATCAACTATCTCGGTTGCGACTCCTATTTTGGCCTGATCTCGAACACTGCCGGCGGCTACTCCTTTACCGCGATGCCCGCCTGCGCCGTTTGACGCGTTACCGCTACAACAACGCCCCGCTGGACATGGGCGGACGGTACATCTACCTGAGAGAAGACGCGCCGCACGCTGCCGCCCCCGCGCCTGGTTGCCGACCTGGATGCCGATGCGCGCCCGCTGGACTTCTACGAATGCCGCCATGGCCTGGGCTACACCATCATCCGCTCGCGGAAGCATGGCATCGAAGCCCAGACGCGTTATTTCGTCCCGCCAGGAGAAGCTTTCGAAATCTGGGAATTGACTCTCGCCAACCGGCGCCGCACCGCAGCCGACCTTTCCGTCTTTGGGACGGTCGAATTTGCCTTGTGGGGCGCCCTTGACGACGCCGCCAACTTCCAGCGCAATTATTCCATCGGCGAAGTAGAAATCGCCGACAATGTGATTTACCACAAGAGCGAGCACCGCGAGCGACGCAATCACTTCGCCTTTTTTGCCTGTTCTGAAACACTGGCCGGCTTCGACACCGACCGCCAGGCTTTTCTGGGGCCCTACCGGGGCTGGGATTCGCCCTGGGTTGTAGAAACAGGCCAAACGTCCGGTTCGGTGGCGCACGGATGGCAGCCTGTCGGGGTGCTGCAGGTAAAAACCCACCTGGAGGCCGGGGAACGGAAGAAAATCGTCTTTCTGCTGGGCTATCACGAAAACCCGCCAGACGCCAAATTCGGCCCGCCCGATTCGCAAACCCTCAACAAGTGCACCGTCTCGCCGCTCATCGCCCGCTGGCTGAACCCGCAGGAGGTGGAGCGTGCCTTCGATGATTTGCGCGGCCATTGGGATGGCCTGCTGAGCAAGTTGAGCGTGCGCACTCCCAACGAACACACCAACCGCATGGTGAACATCTGGAACGCCTACCAGGTGATGATTACCTTCAACCTGAGTCGCTCGGCCTCGTATTTCGAGAGCGGCGTGGGACAGGGGATGGGCTTCCGCGATTCGAACCAGGATTTGCTCGGCTTCATGCACTTGGCGCCGCAGCGCGCCCGCCAGCGGATTCTCGACCTGGCCGCCACGCAACTGCCCAATGGCGGAGCCTACCATCAGTACCAGCCGCTGACCAAACGCGGCAACAACGACATTGGCTCGAACTTCAATGATGACCCGCTCTGGCTGGTGCTTTCCACAGCCGCCTACTTAAGGAAACCGCCGATTGGAGCATTCTGGAAGCAGCAGCGGCGTATGACAATCAGCCGGGCAGTGAGGCCCCGCTCCTCGAGCATCTTCAGCGCGCCGTTCAGTACACGCTCGACCGTCTTGGCCCCCATGGGCTGCCGCTCATCGGCCGCGCCGACTGGAACGATTGCCTCAACCTGAACTGCTTCTCTGCTTCGCCCGGTCAATCCTTCCAGACCACCACCAACAAGGATGGCAAGGTAGCCGAAAGCGTCTTCATCGCCGGCTTGTTTGTTCTGGCATGCCAGGAGATAGCCAAGATAAGCGAGAAATTTGAGAAGAGGACAGAAAACGAGCCGCAAGGGAATTCCTTTTTGCCCTCTTCTTTTTACCTTTCCAAAGCAGCGGAAATGGAAAAAGCCATCTAGTGCTTCGTTAGAGAAGATTTTGCACTTTTGGGCCTGGGATGTTATACTATGCGTCATGGGTAAACATACACATATCGAACTAACGAGTGAAGAACGCACCGAGTTGGAAAAGCTGATTTGCACCGGCAACGCTCCGGCCCGTACCCATACCAGAGCGCGTATCCTGCTTCTGAGCGACCGCAGCCAGGGCCAGAAGCGCACCGACCAGGAAGTTGCCGATGCCGTCTTGTGCTGCAGAAACACGGTGCGCAATGTGCGACGACGTTTTCTTTCGGGTGGATTGCAGGCGGCGCTGTATGACAAAGGCTGGCCGGGCGCACCGCCGAAGTTCAGCGGTGAAGTGGAAGCCAAGTTGACCATGTTGGCCTGCAGCGAGCCGCCGGAAGGCGCTGCACGCTGGACATTGCGTTTGCTGGCCGATAAGATGGTTGAACTCCACTATGTGGATTCGATTAGCCATGTCACGGTCGGCGAGATACTAAAAAAAAAACGAAATCAAGCCTTGGCGAGTAAAGTCCTGGTGCATTGGCAAGCCGTCTGGGACGTATGTTGCCAAGATGGAAGACGTTTTAGATGTGTATCAGCAACCCTATGACCCCAAGCGCCCGGTCGTATGCCTGGATGAGGTCAGCAAAGAGCTGCGTGACATTCCCCGCGGGAGTTTGCCTGTCGAGCAGGGTCAGCCGCTGCGGCAGGACTACGAATACGAACGGCATGGGGTCGCCAATCTGTTTCTGGCCATTGAACCGCTACGGGGTTGGCGTAAAGTACGGGTCACCGAGCGACGTACCAAGTACGACTTTGCCGAACAGTTGCGCCTGCTATCGGATGAAGATTATCCCCAGGCCGAACGCATCGTGCTGGTCGTTGACAATTTGAACACGCATGGACCCGGGGCACTATATGAAGCCTTTGAACCGGAAGAAGCCCATCGCCTGGCAGTGCGTTTTGAATGGCGTTACACGCCCGAACACGGCAGCTGGCTCAACGTTGCCGAATGCGAACTCTCCGTTCTGCAAAAGCAGTGCTTGGACCGACCGATCCCAGATATGAGCACGCTCAAACGTGAAGTCTCAGCCTGGGAGGAGCGTCGCAATAAGGCGTGCAGTAAGGTCGTATGGCACTTCACCACCGCCGATGCCCGTATCAAACTCAGGCGTCTGCATCCGGTTGTAAAAGAACAAAATCTAACCTAACAAGGCAGTAGTTACCCAGGCTACCCAAAGTGAACCATTTCAACATTTTGCAAATATGAGTCTACTGCAAAAAGGTGATCTTTTCACCACAGAGACCACGGAGATCACAGAGACTAAAGATTATTTTATATTTCATCAAAAATAGGACTGTAAAAATTTTTATTACATGCGCCAAGCGGCCAAAAAAAAATTATCCTTTTATTCATGAACCTTACACGCTCTGTGCGCTCTGTGTGCTCCGTGGTGAGTTTTTGCAGTGGACTCAAATATTCCTTCTGGAGATAGTGGCTTTGCGTCCTATTATCAGGATAGTTCTGTTTGGCCGCAAAGCAGTAATCAGGTTGGACATTACCTGACTGGTTTAGATATTTCTATTCGTCACCACTTAGGCAATGATTGGAAAAGCAAGCATTTCGGATTGGCTGCTGTAATTGGCCATGAGCTGATTGGTGATACATTAGGCCCATCAGGAGGACAATACGGCTTTCCAGCATGGCTCCAGACTCTCTACGGTAAATATGTGGAAATTTGCACAGGTGGAAAAGTAAAAGTGTGGTTTGAAGATGGAGGAGATGATAATCTTAAAAAAATTTTAGATTTTCAGCCTTTCAGTAAGTGGCAATATTTTCATGCTGGAAATAGCCTTCAAGATTTAAGAGTTTCATGACAGGCATGGCTTGATGGGAAGGATTTGGTACAAGGGAAATATTCAACACCATATGATTTCGCCAAAAGATTAGAGGAGCTCAAGAAATGAAAGCGCTGTTTATTTCCATAGCTGAAAGGATAGTGTGTGCTTTTAGCAATACTTTGAAGGGGTTCCTGTTCAGCCTTATAGTAGCCTGTGTGTTGGGACTAATAGGCGGGCTAGAAGGGGTGGTATTTGGAGACCCTTACTCGCCGCCAATGAAAATACTTTTAGTTATAAGATTGGCGGGCAGTTTTATAGCAACAATGATGCTTGCTTTACCCTTGGCTCTTTGGACATTTATCCTTAGATTAATATTCTACAGACACAAATTTACATTTTTAATTTCTTTTTTATTTGAACTTGTAGTTGCTGTTCCAATTGCTACGTTTGGGCTTTATATAGGGCATTCTTTTGCAATGGAGCCAATTTTTTCAGCTTCACTTGCTAATAAAATCTTAATTTACTTGATGGTTTTAGTTTGGCTAGGAGGAGTGAGTATATCTTTTGCATTAGGCTTATCAAGAAGATAGGAATTTGGCAATCATTGCTAATACGGCTTGACCGACTACGAGATTAGCTTGAGTCTGGGCACAAAACAGGTCGCTGCACCGAATGGTGTGACAGTAGAATTCAGCCGCTCACTTGCTTTTCGTGGCGAAAGCTGGGGCAGTGGCTGGCTGAACCGCGTGGTGACTTTTGAGTACAATTATCTGGATTACACCGCTACTGCGCCTGTGCCAGAACTGCCCGCCAATTCGGCGCAAGCGGGCGTGTATGTCAAGGTGGCGCCGTTGCAACTGGTAGCTGTTGCAGTAGCTGTTGCAGTAGGTTGGTAGGCGTTTAGCACCACTCTGCTTGGCAATCCTGTTCCCGTTTTACATTGATGTGTTTGGGCTGAAGCCAAAACCGAAGTTCTGCGCCGCAAACAAGAACAGTCGTGCGCAGGCCAGAATCCAGACTGCAAGGCAAAATCATGCTGGAAAATGCCCTGAACAATCCTGCTCTGAGCGACGCCAAAAAGCGGACGGTGCAGCAGCAGGCTCAAATCAAAGGCATCGGCGCAGCGTTGGGGACACTAGCAGGTTTAGTTCAGGCGGCGCAGGAACGTTATCGAGCGATGAGGGAACGCATGAATAGACTGGAAGATAGCATCAAGTCCCATTACCAAAAGCCCTTCAACCAGACTCCTATCAGTGCTGTCATCATTCCGCCGTTGACTTCAGAACAGTATGTAGCGTTGAGTAATTGGAATGTTGCGGCACAGGTGCTGACCTATGGGATCACAACAATGGTGGGAGCTTTAGCAGGTCTCGTTTTTACAAAGCAACCGTTATTCGGAGTCGTTGGGGCAGTCTTAGGTGTAATGTCGGGTGCCTATGAAGCGAATTGCATTGCGACTGTACAGGATCAATTTGAGCAGGCCTATAACCGCAAGGAGAGTGTGGAAGTCTGGCGGGAAGGAAGGTGGTCGTTTGCTGTTCATGGTGCTGGAAGTTCATACTATGCGGTGGCTAATGGGCCACTTTCGGCTACATATGTAGCTGCAACAACTTTTCTGATGACTGGTAAAATTCCTTAGAGGCGATGGAGACGGCGATTCCCACGCCGACGGTGCTTGTATCCGGGTTTCGGGCGTTTGCGACGCCGTCTGTGGAAAGTCAATTGCGCACATCGCCGACGGGAGCGGGGCAATCCCCGGTGCTTTGGGGGATGGCTGGAGTGGCTGCGACAGAAGGTTGTCCAGCCAGCGCATCTTGCGTATTGCGTGTAGTCAAAAACCATCCCGATAATGCCAGCAATGCCTGATAGACCAGAATTAATTTCGTGTAGCCAATATAACACACCAAAAACCGAAAACCAAAACAAACCACAAAAAAACACCGACCAATCCACCAGCTTACCGTCGCACCACGATCACCGCGCGCTCAGGGATGGGTGGTGTTTCTGCCGGGTAGCCGAAGAAGAAGAGCGCCTCAGGCTGCCAGTCAGTGGGGAGGTCCAGTGCCTGACGGGTCTCTGCCGGCGCATAGAGCGGCCAGCAAATCCAGTTTCCCCCCAGGCCGAGAGCGTGAGCAGTCAGGAGCAATTGCAGACCGGCTGCGGCCACCGATTGAATGCCCATGATTTCTTCCTCAGGTGTCTTTCCACGGCAGGCGCTGCGATCCCGGCATAGAAGAATCGCCAGCGGCGCCTCTAACAGCCGGCGCCGCGAGCGCTGCACGCGAGCCTCGATGGCGCTTTCAGAGGCGCCCTGAGCCTGCATATCGCGGCGCAGAGCCGTGCTCAGCGCCTCTGCCAGGTGGTGACGCGCCGCCTCCGATTCCAGGAGCACGAAGCGCCAGGGTTGCAGGTTATGCGCCGAAGGGGCATAGACGGCGACCTCTAACATTTGAGCAACGACCTGCGGCGGGATCGGCTCCGGGCGGAAGGTACGAACGGTGCGACGACTACGCAGGAGATCAAGCAGGGTATCCATTGCAACCCAGAAAAAGCTACACGCGTATGATGCGCCCCTGGGCAGCGCGGTACAGGCGATCCCAGATCGCCAGCCCCAGATGCTCACGGGGAAAGGTGCGCGCCAGGATCACTTCCACCCCTTTTTCCTCCAGTTTGCGCAAGGCCGCGAACAGGTTGCGAGCAATGGCCTCCAGGTCATGCCGTGAACCCAGGGAGATCACCTCTGCATCCGGAAGGGAGAAGGCCTGTTGTTCCTCGTCCACGCTCAAAATGCCCACGCGTTGCCCCTGTTGTTGATATTCCTGCGCCACCTTTTGCATGGTCAACAGGAGCGGCGCACCTTCTCCCTCAAAAAGGAGCAGCGTCGCCCGCTGGGGTGCATAGTGACGGAGCATTTGCCCCGGCGATTCGGCGACTGCGTTCTCGGATTGATAGCTCAGCCCCAGGGTCACATCACCCAGGAAAGGGCGCAAGGCCTCCAGGGGAATGCCGCCAGGGCGCAGGAGGCGCGGGGGAGCAGTGGTCAGGTCGAGGACAGTGGACTCCAGACCGATGAAGGTGGGGCCGCCATCTAAGATCAGGTGCACGCGGCCGTGCAGATCGGCATACACATGTTCGGCGGTTGTCGGGCTGATATGGCCAAACAGGTTGGCACTCGGCGCAGCGATGGGAACGCCGCTCAGGCGGATCAATGCCTGCGCAACCGGATGCGATGGCCAGCGCACAGCCACTTTCTCACTGCCCGCCGTCACCTGCGAGGGGATCAGAGCACTCTTGAACAGGACAAACGTCAAAGGCCCCGGCCAGAAGTGATGCGCCAGCGACTCCGCCGCCAGCGGCACTTCACGGGTGATCTCTCGGAGCTGGGAGAAATCAGCGATGTGGACGATCAGCGGATCGGTAGGCGGACGCCGTTTGGCGCGGAAGATAGCGCTCACTGCCGACGGATCAAGGGCATTCGCGCCCAGACCATACACGGTCTCCGTAGGGAAGGCCACCAGCTTACCGGCGCGGATGTATTCTGCGGCCTGTTCCAGGGCCGCAGAATTGGGATGTTCGGGATCCACTTTGAGGATGCGGGTGCGCGGCACGTCGGCTATTGGGGCGCAAAGGTGTCTATCAGCAGTTTGATGTCGCCGCCGACGGAGTACAGGATCGGGCAGGTGGCGCCATGATCGAGGTACTCCTTTACTTTGGCGCGCGCCTCGTCCGGCGTCCCGGATGCGGTAATGCGCTCAATCAGCGATTCCGGCACCAGGTGCTTGGCGCGCTGGATTTGTTCTTTGGTGGCCGGCCAGCCGAGGATGGATTGAATTTCCTGGACAATCTCGGGTTTGACGCCAGAGGCTTTGGCGATATGCGGCTGCTGCGCCAGGTATTGGCAGAGCAGTTCACGGGTGCGATCAATCGCCGCCTCGCGATCGTGATCCACAGAGCAGACAATGAGCTGCGGGCGATCCAGGTCTTCCAGCCGTCGCCCGGCGCGGCGTGCTCCACGCTCTACCATTTCCAGCGCATGATCGTTGTACTCCGGAGGCACGCAATAGTTCAGAACGACGCCATCGGCGATTTCACCGCTTAGCTCCAGCATCTGATCGCCGGTGGCGCCGATCAGGATGGGCACATGGCGCGGCTCACGGCGACCGTGCACCACATCCAGCTCAATGCCTTCGACGTGGATGAACTCGCCATGGAAGGTGACGCGCTCCATGTTCAGCAGGCGACGCAAGACGATCACTGTCTCACGCATGGCAGTCAGGGGTTTGCGCCGCTCGATGCCCACATTGCGCGCCAGTGGATCCCACCATGCGCCAATGCCGCAGATGATACGATTCGGCGCCAGATCGTCCAGCGTGAGGAAAGTTGCCGCCAGCAGGCCAATGTTGCGCGTCCAGTTGTTGATCACGCCGGAGCCAACTTTGATGCGCTCGGTCACCGCCGCATAGGCCGCCATGGGCACAATCGCATCGCGCACCAGGCGACTCTCGGCCTGCCAGACAGCCTCAAATCCACGCGCTTCGGCATAGCGCACGTAGTTCAGGCCTTCGCGCAGATCGTGGGCATCTTGCAAATAGAGGGCGACTCGGGGAAACATGGGATGCTCCTTTTAACAGGAATTCTGCAAGATTTCATGGTAATAAATTAAATCTTCTGGCGTATCCAGATCAAAGGCCAGCCTTTCCAGGATCAGTATTTCCAAGCGCGCCCCACTTTCGCGCACAGCCTGGGAATGATGCTGGAACGAGGCCTCTCCAAAAGCAGGAGAAATGAGATCGGGTGGGGAGAGGAAAAGGGCGTTGGTTCCCTTGAGACGGCGATCAGGCACGATCACCCCGACGGGAGACTGCTGGCCATGATAGAGAATGGCCTTCACATCCTCAGGCTGCATCTGGGGCAGGTCTATGGGGAGAATAAGCACGCCATGCACACGGCGCTCCTTCGCCAGCAGGATGGCGCTGCTCAAGGCCTGGTTCAGGCCGGCGCCATGACTTTCGTGCAGGGTACGAGCGCCGTACCTGCGCGCCAGCGCCAGGGCAGCCGCATCCGGACTGGTCACCAGTATCTGTTCGATGGGTGGGCGCAGTGCCTGCAACACCTCCAGCGTGTGCATCAACAGGGAGCGATTCAACTCGGCCCTGGCTTCCTCGGAGAGCACGCGCTGCAGGCGAGTTTTTCCATTCTGGAGCGACTTGACCGGAACAATTGCCCAGAGGCTCATCGTTGGTGGATAAAGTTTAGCACATCTTCGGCCAGACGGCGACGGTCGGCTTCGGTGTGCATCAGGGTTTGAGCAAGGTGAACGCGAATTCCCATGCTGGCGATGGATTCCTGCAGGGCGGCATCGGCCTGATCGAGCACGAAATCGGTCAGATAGGGGCGATAGTGCTCCGCCACGCTGCGCGCCGAGGCCTCGATCCCCAGCTCGGTAAACATTTTGGCGGCTGGGCCTTTGACTGCCTGTCCGCCGATGATCGGGGAGACAGCGATGACGGGCTTCGCCTTGGGGAGATAGGGCGCGTAAACGGCCAGGATGGGATCAATGCTCACCCACGGATTGGAGGGACAGAGGATGATTGCATCGGCTTCCGCCAGCGCCTTCACCGCTTCAGGGATGGGGCGCGCCGTCGCTGCACCCTGGAAGCGAAAGCCGCGCACCCGCGGCTGCCAGGCATAGCGCACGAAGTATTCCTGGAAGGAGAGATCGCCATATTCCTCGGTGCTGACGATGGTGCGCACGGGGTCGTCGCTCATGGGCAGGACACGATGAGCAATGCCCCAGGCACGGCAGAAGTCGCGGGTGATGGCGCTCAGCGGCTGCCCCTCTCGCAGGCGGCGCGTGCGCTCCAGGTGTGTGCCCAGGTCCTGATCGCCGAGGCGGAACCAGTCGGGTCCTCCCAGACGGCGCACATTCTCCAGTGCGCGCCAGCTTTCCTCGCGCCGTCCCCAGCCGGTTTCAGGATTGGCCAGGCCGGCCAGGGTGTAGCAAACGGTATCCAGATCGGGGCAGATGGTGAGGCCAAAGTGCTCGAAATCATCGCCGGTATTGACGAGGATCGTCAGCGCCTGGGGAGGCAGGATTTGCGCCAGGCCATGGGCGAGTTTCGCCCCACCCACGCCGCCAGCCAGCGCAACATAATGGGAGGTGAGCCGCGCCATGCTTACAGGTAATGCGTCATGTGCTGCAGGGGCATGGCCGGGTCCACATGTTCGACGCGCACATCGGGCGGTACGTTGATCGGGGTAGGCGCATAATTCAAGATGGCGCGCACTCCGGCCTTGATCAACGTATCGGCGACAGACTGGGCGGCGGCTGCTGGAACGACCAGCATGGCGATCTGAATGCCGGCCTGGGGGATCAACTCGCCGATGCGGGCAGCATCCTGGATGACAAACTCACCAAGCATCTGACCGATCTTTTGCGGATCGTTATCAAAGACCATGGCGATACGAAAGCCGCGATTGACGAAGCCCTGATACTGAACGAGCGCCCGCCCCAGATTGCCGGCGCCGATCAACGCCACATCCCAGACCCGATCCACTTTGAGGATCTGGCGCAATTTTTCGATCAGGTAAGGGATGGAGTAGCCCATCCCCTGCTTGCCGAATTCGCCAAACTGAGAAATATCCTTGCGGATCTGGGCGGCAGAAACGCCCACGATGTCCCCCAGCTCCTGGGAGGAGATCGTCTGGCGACCGGCCTCATGCAGTCGTTCCAGGGTGCGGAGATAGAGGGGAAGTCGGCTGACGATGATGTCGGGAACCTTCTCTTTTTGGACCATGGCTTTTCTCTCAGTGGATAATTTTTCCAGATGCAGGCGCAGATGCAGATGGTTGGCGCGCTGCATCTGGATCATACCATAACTTTGCGCTTTTCAGAACAAATGACGCACAAAAAGGGTACAATCTGCCACTGTTGCACCCCTGGTTGGCAGCCGACCCCTACAAGCCTGCCCTACCGCGGCCTGCGGTCTGCCGTCAACGGCTCCTGCTGTCTTCTCAACGGGGCACTCCGACGTAGATTTTTCCCTCTATAACCTTCACCGGATAGGCAGGAATATCTGCAACCGCCGGCATCTGGAGCACCTTGCCGTTGCGCACATCGAATTCAGCTCCATGGCGCGGGCAGATGATTGTATATCCTTCCAGCTCTCCCTCTCCCAGGGGACCATCATCATGGGAACAGCGGTCAGCGATGGCGAAAATCTGCCCGGCGATGTTGAAAAGCACAATCGGCTCCATACCGATCTGTACAAACAGACGCTCGCCCTCTGGCAATTCATCAAGAGGCGCGATTTCATAGAATTCAACCTGGGATTCGTCCAGCGTGGTGTAGTTCAACATCCTCTCACTCCTCAACCAGGCTATCATCGGCGCTGCCCAGCCCATAAACGCCTGCTTTGAGCACCTTCAAAGAGAGCAAAGCGCACTTCATGCGCACAGGCCCCAATTCAATGCCCAGCAGATCGAGTACATGCTGACGGTTCAATTGCTTCACCTCATCCAGCGTTTTGCCGATGATGGATTCGAGAAGCAAATCGGCGGAGGCCTGAGAGATTGCACAACCGTGCCCATCGAAGCGGGCATCGGTAATGCGGCCTTCTGGATTCACGCGTAGCTGAATCTCGATGTGGTCTCCACACAGCGGGTTGCTATCCGCGAAGGCAATATCATGCGGTTCAAGCTTTCCCCGATAGCTTGGGTTTTTATAATGCTCAATGATAATTTCTCGATACAAATCGTCCATATTTTTCGCCTAACCAAAAAGTTTTTTGACCTGGTAGATCCCCTCCACCAGTTTATCAATCTCTTCTCTGGTCGTGTAGAGATAAAAACTGGCGCGCGCCGTTGCCGGGATGCCAAAGCGCTCATGGAGCGGCTGCGCACAGTGATGACCGGCGCGCACGGCGATCCCGTAGTGATCCAGGACCTGGGCGATGTCGTGTGGATGAATGCCGTCAAGCGTGAACGCAACCACACCGCCCTTTTCCCCGGCTTGCGGCCCCAGAAGGTGCAACCCCGGTACTTCTTCCAGACGCTCCAGGGCATAGGCAGTCAGTTCGCGTTCGTGGGCGGCGATTGCTTCCATGCCGATCTGCTCCAGGTAATCCACTGCCGCCCCCAATCCAATGGCTTCAGCGATGGCGGGTGTGCCCGCCTCAAACTTATAGGGGACTTCATTCGGCACAAACGAACCCAGATGCACGGCCTTGATCATATCGCCGCCTCCCAGGAAGGGCGGCATGGCCTCCAGCAAGTGCATTTTCCCGTAGAGGATGCCAATGCCAGTCGGGCCGCACATTTTGTGGCCGGAAAAGGCCAGGAAATCTACATCCAGTTCCTGGACGTTGACCGGGAAATGGGGTACAGATTGCGCACCATCCAGCAAGACGATCGCACCGGCCTGATGAGCCTGGGCGATCATCTCCTTGGCCGGGTTGATCGTACCCAGAACGTTGGACATGTGCGTAAACGCCACCAACCTGGGCGCGTCGCTCAGGCGTTGACGATAGGCCTCCAGGTCGAGATGTCCATCATCCGTCAGAGGGACAAAATCCAGGGTCAGGCCGCGCTCTTGAGCCAGAAGGTACCAGGGCACCAGATTGCTGTGATGTTCCATTTCGGTCAGCAGGATGCGATCTCCCGGCTTCAGAAAAGCGCGCCCCCAGGCGTAGGCGACCAGGTTGATCGCTTCGGTGGTGTTGCGGGTGTAAACGATCTGGCGGGGAGAGGGCGCATGGATAAAGCGAGCGATTCGGGCGCGGGCTTCCTCATATTGCGCGGTCGCCTCTTCCGCCAGCGTGTGTACGCCGCGATGGATGTTCGCATTGGATCGCCGATAGAATGCATCCATCGCCTCCAGCACCTGGCGGGGCTTTTGGGAGGTGGCCGTGGAATCCAGATATACCAGGGCCACCCCCGGCCGCACCTCCCGACCAAGTACCGGAAAATCCTGACGAACGCGGAGAACATCGAAAGGCATATGGCCTCAATATTCGGGGATTTCGTCTTCTGTCTTCTTGCGGCGCGTCTTATGTTCCGCTGGCCGGATGGCATCTGAATCCACAGGATACCAGAGAATGCGATCCGGCACCATCCAGCCATCCGTCAGGAAGACGTTTTGGCGGAACTGCACTGCCACCATTTTGTTGTCTACCTGTACCACGATGCCCTTGATCCATCCACGCACACGAGTTTTATTCTTCTCGTGGTCGCAATACACTTCCACAATATCTCCTACCTGGTAGGTGCTGCGCGCTTCCGGGGGGCGAAGGTAGGAGAATTCCGGCTCTCGTCGTCCGATGGGGCGGCGAACCCCCATTTCGCTTTCTTTTTTCTTTTCCATTGCTCACCTCCCCATTGAGATTGAAATTCAGTTCTCACTGGCTAATTTCTCTTCAATCGCTTTCTGGAAACGCTCACGCACGCCCTCAAAGGGGATGCGCTGCATGATGGGATCAAAGAAACCTTCTACCAGGAGCTTTTCTGCTTCGGGGCGAGGAATGCCACGTGAACGCAGGTAGAAAAGGGGTTCTTCTTCCAGCTTGCCGACCGTGGCGCCATGCGTGCAGCGCACATCGTCGGCGCAAATTTCCAGGCCCGGAATCGAATCGGCGCGGGCCTCGTCACTGAGTACCAGGTTGCGGTTCGCCTGGTAGCCATCGGTTTTCTGCGCGCCAGGAGCGACGTAAATCATCCCCTGCCATACCGAGCGGCTTTTGCCTTTCAGAGCACCCTTGAAGAGCAGATCGCTGGTCGTATGCGGCGCCAGGTGATTCTGTTGGGTATCGTGATCCAGATGTTGATGGTCATTGGTGAAATAGAAGCCGGACATACGCCCGGTTGCCCCCTCACCGACCAGGTCAAGCTCCGAGAAGTTCTTTGTGAGCCTGGAACCGACGGCGCCGAAGATCCAGTCCACGCTCGCATCCCGTCCCACCCGTACGCGTTCATGGCTGAAGTTCCAGACGTGCTGCCCCCAGGATTGCAATTCCACAAAGCGCAAATGGGCATTTTGCTCCAGGAGGATCTCCACCAGGCCAACATGTAACGAGTCGGCGTTTTCGGTGGGCGAAGCGGCCTCGTGGACATAGGTCACCTCGGCGCCTTCATCTACCAGCACCAGGATATGGGAAAAATACGCCAGGCCGTTCCCCGGTCCCCAGAGCACACTGTGCAGGGGTTGCTCCAGACGCACACCTTTTGGGACGTAGAGCAGGACTCCGCTCTGAGCCAGCGCTGCAGCCATGGCGGCGAATTTTCCCTCCTCCGGGCGCACAACCTGGCCGGCAATGCGCTGGACCAGTTCAGGGTAGCGCGCCTCGGCGGTTTGCAGGTCGGTAAAAATCACGCCCTGCTTGCTGAGTGCCTCATCCGCTTCGACCCTGACGCCTCCAGGAAGGAGCACGATCTGGGCAGCATGTCGTTCTGCGACCAGCGGACGCAGCAGCGCCTCGGGAACCGGCGCCAGGTCGAGGTAGGCTTCCGCAGAGGGCAGGCGGAACGTGTCGGCGGGCATCGGGCGCAGATCGGTGCGACGCCAGGCCTCATCTTCCAGGCTGGGCATGGGCAGGCGCTCGAAGAGTTCCCAGGCCCGCTCGCGGTATTCCCTCAAAGGGCCTTCGGCGCGCACATCGGCGCGTCCGAAGGCGAAGGTTTTTTCTGCAACAGTCGGGCGGGAGCCGCGACGAATGACAACTTTGGGTTTCTCTTGCATGGATATTCTCCCTCAACGCATCAAAGTTACCCGACCGAGCCTTCCATCTGGAGCTGGATCAGGCGGTTCATTTCGACAGCGTATTCCATCGGTAGCTCTTTCACCAGCGGTTCGATGAAGCCGGATACGATCATCGTCGTGGCTTCCTCTTCGCTCAGGCCGCGGGACATCAGGTAGAAGAGCTGTTCCTCGCCTACTTTGCTCACCGAGGCCTCGTGTCCGATGGTTACCTCATCTTCCTCGATTTCGATATACGGATACGTATCGGTGCGCGACTCAGGATCGAGGAGCAACGCGTCACAGACGACCGTAGATTTTACTCCTTTTGCGCCTTTGTGAACGCGCAGCAATCCGCGGTAAGAAGCACGCCCGTTCCCCTTGCTGATGGATTTGGAAGTGATTTTGCTCGTGGTATAGGGTGCAAAGTGTACCATCTTGGAACCGGCGTCCTGATGCTGACCGGGGCCGGCAAAGGCCATCGAGAGCATCTCACCGTGCGCGCCGGGTTCCATCAGGTAACAGGAGGGGTATTTCATGGTAACCTTCGATCCCCAATTCGCGTCCACCCATTCGTGCACCGCATCCGCATAGACTTTGGCGCGCTGGGTGACCAGGTTATAGACGTTATGGCTCCAGTTCTGGATGGTGGTGTAGCGCGAACGGGCGCCGCGCTTGACGATGATTTCGATGACGCCGGAGTGGAAGGAATCGGTGCTGTATTGTGGGGCGGTGCAGCCCTCTACGTAGTGCACTTCTGCGCCCTCGTCCACGATGATCAGCGTGCGCTCAAACTGACCGATGTTGGCGGCATTCAGGCGGAAATACGCCTGCAGGGGCAGCTCGACTTTCACGTTCGGGGGGACATATACGAACGATCCGCCGGACCAGACAGCGCTGTTCAGGGCCGCAAATTTGTTATCCTCGATGGGAACCACCGTACCGAAGTATTCGCGGAACAGGTCGGGATACTGCTTGAGACCATCTTCGATGGAGAGGAAGATGACACCCTGCTTTTCGAGGTGCTCCTGGATGGAGTGGTACACCATCTCAGACTCATACTGCGCCCCCACCCCAGCCAGGAACTTGCGCTCGGCTTCGGGAATGCCCAGACGTTCAAAGGTTTGTTTGATCGTCTCAGGCACCTCATCCCAGGATCGCCCCTGCTTTTCCGTCGGACGCACGTAGTAATAAATATCATCCAGGTTCAACTGGCTCAGATCCGGGCCCCATTTGGGCATTGGACGCTTGAGGAAATGCTCCAGCGCGCGCAGGCGGAACTCAAGCATCCACTTCGGTTCGCCCTTCATGTAGGAAATCTGCTCGACGACCTCACGATCCAGACCCTTCCGGGATTTAAAAACATAGTGTTCCGGATCGCGAAATCCGTAACGATATTCCGTCAATCCCTCTAAAATTTTGACATCCTCGGTCATGGCTTATGCCTCCTGTACTTCTTCGCGCAACCAGCTATAACCATGTTCTTCCAGCGCAAGCGCCAGTTCCGGACCGCCGGATTCGACGATCCGACCATCGAGCATCACATGGACAAAATGCGGTTTGATGTAATTCAACAACCGCTGATAGTGCGTGATCACCAGCACGCCCAGGTTTGGCCCCATCAACGCGTTGACGCCATCGGCTACGATGCGCAGGGCATCAATATCCAGCCCGGAGTCGGTCTCATCCAGGATGGCGATCTCCGGCTGTAGCACAGCCATCTGCAAGATTTCCGCGCGCTTCTTTTCTCCCCCAGAAAACCCATCGTTCAGATAGCGCCCGGCGAAAGACGGGTCCATCTTGAGCAATTTCATCTTCTCAAGAAGCATTTTGCGGAATTCCGGGATCGGAATGCCCTTATCCTGCGGATCCACTGCCCGCCGCCGGGCATTTACGGCACTGCGGAGGAAGTTCGCCACTGTCACCCCAGGAATGGCTACCGGATACTGGAAGGCCAGAAAGATGCCCAGTCGGGATCGCTCATCCGGCTCCAGTTCCAGAATATTCTGCCCCTTGAAAATCACCTCCCCTTCCGTGACCGTATAGGCAGGATGTCCCATCAGCGTATAGGCCAGCGTGGACTTCCCCGTGCCATTCGGCCCCATGATCGCGTGAATCTCACCCTTGCGCACGGTGAGGTTGACTCCCTTGAGAATTTCACGATCGTTGACGCTCACGTGAAGATTGCGAATTTCGAGCTGGTCCATATTCACTCCTGACTGATAAGTTTTGCGACCTTTCGGTCGCTGTGCATTATAGCACAAGGGGCTGAAAATGTCAATATTTATGATATTTTTCTACTATATTCAGACGCAAACAATCGCCGTCCTCCACACATTTATCGTCCATCGCCCACCGTCCACCCTCCACCGTCTACGGTCTGCCGTCCAATCCGCGGTCTGCGGTCCACGGTCCGCCGTCTGTTTTTAGTGTATAATCCCCCCTGCTTCGAGGGAAAGACAGCGCATGGCCCTCGTGACGAGGGTAACGAGGAAGAGGGTTTCCTGCCGCGAGGCAGGACTAACCGGTGCCCGCTCTACACCGGGAAAATCGAACGATCAGCGGAAGCCCTCCGGGTGCTGCCACCACCCGTCTCTTTCCCTCCAGAAGAATCACATGCCCAAGACGGTACAGGCAACTGCGCCGACAAAAGCATGTGAAGTGGCCTCTTCCCCCTCGCTTCCCACGAAGCGATGGGTCAATCTTTGTGATTTGGAGGGAACAATGTGTGGGATTGTTGGTTATATCGGCCCGCGCAACGCGACGCCGATCCTGCTCAACGGCCTGAAACGGCTGGAATATCGCGGCTATGATTCGGCTGGCATTGCGGTCATCCAGGATGGCAGGATCGAAGTGCGCAGGGATGCTGGCAAAATTTCACGTCTGTTTGACCTGGTAGAGGCGCAGCCGCTGGCTGGCAGCCCTGGCATCGGACATACTCGATGGGCCACGCACGGCGCCCCCAATGCCCGCAACGCCCATCCCCATACCAGCGCTAGCGGCAAAGTCGTCGCCGTGCACAACGGCATCATCGAAAATTTCCTTGAACTGCGCGAAGAGCTGAGCGCTGAGGGCGTGACCTTTCGCTCCGAAACAGACACCGAGACCATCGTCCAACTGGTGGAACGCTACATGGCGAGCGGCAAATCGCTCGTCGAAGCTGCGCGCGCTGCCTTTCAGCGCCTGGAAGGAGCCAATGTCGTCGTGCTCATGTCCGCCTGGGAGCCGGATAAGCTCATCGCCGCCCGTCTGGGCAATGCCGGGGGCGTTGTGATCGGCTATGGGGAAGGGGAAATGTTCGCCGCCTCGGATATTCCTGCCATTCTGGAATACACCCGCAAGGTCGCTTTCCTCGAATCCCGTCAGATGGCGGTGATCCAGGCTCAGAGCGTCCACCTGGAAACGCTGGATGGCGAAAAAATCTCCCCGCGCATTCACCATATCGCCTGGGACGCGGTGGCCGCCGAAAAGGGAGAATACCGGCACTTCATGCAAAAAGAAATCCACGAGCAGCCCCGTTCCCTGGCCGATACCCTGGCCGGCCGCGTGGACTTTGAACGCGGCAAAATCCGCCTCCCCGACCTGAATCTGACCCCTGAGCTGGCACAGCGCATCCGCAAAATTTACATCACTGCCTGTGGCACCGCAGCCTACGCCGGCATGGTGGGAAAATATCTCATTGAAAAGATCGCCCGCATCCCGGTCGAAGTAGAGATCGCCTCTGAATTCCGCTACCGTGATCCACTCATTGACTCCGATACCGTTGTCCTGGCGATCAGCCAGTCCGGTGAGACTGCGGACACCCTGGCCGCCATGGAAGAGGGGCGTCGCAAAGGCGCAGTGCTCTGGTCCATCGTCAATGCCATTGGCTCCCAGGCCATGCGCATTGCGGATGGTTATATCGCCATGCAAGTCGGGCCGGAGATCAGCGTCGCTTCGACCAAAGCCTTCACCGCCCCGATTCTGGATCAATACATGCTTGCCATTCTGCTCGCCGATCTGCGTGGCACGATAGATGAGAGCACACGGCGCAAACTCATCGCTGACCTGCGTCTGATCCCGCAACGGGTGGGGCAGGTGCTGGAGCGCGAAGCCGAAATCGAAAAAGTGGCGCGTGCCATCAAAGACACCCACAATGCCCTCTACCTTGGTCGTGGTATTCAGATGCCCATCGCCTACGAAGGCGCCTTGAAGCTCAAAGAGATTTCGTATATCCATGCAGAAGGCTACCCCGCCGGCGAGATGAAACATGGCCCCATCGCCTTGATTGACGAACACCTGCCAGTCGTCTGCCTGGCGCCGCAAGACCCCTGGTATGAAAAAATGCTCAGCCAGATTCAGCAGGCCAAAGCCCGCGGCGGTCTTGTAATAGCGGTAGCTACGGAAGGGGATGTGCAGATACCCCCGATGGTGGATTACGTACTCTCGGTGCCCTCCGTGCCCTGGATGCTGGCCCCGGTTCTGACCGTCATCCCCTTACAACTGCTGGCCTACCATATCGCCGTGATCCGTGGCCTGGATGTGGATCAACCGCGCAATCTGGCCAAATCGGTCACAGTAGAATAAGATTTTTTGGAAAAAGGGACACGCGAGTGCTTTCGGCATTCGGGCTTCCCCTGGTTTGCCGGGCTCTACCCGGGCCGGTCTTCGGGTGCGCCTGCTCCCCCGACCCGAACGACCTGCTGTACCCCGATCTCCCTGCCCCCCGAAGCGAAAACACCGGCTTCCCACCCTGTAGCATGGGTTTTTGCCCGGTAGTGTATCTTTCCTTCAGGAAATTTGAACTCCTCTACCCTCCCCATCCTTATTGCGGTAGAAAATTTTCTACCGTTACATTGCGAGCCGCCGCAGGC
>Ga0081479_108930_pt1 | contig 32830 bp, 31 predicted proteins | sample MamHotmetagenome_FD_70984 | JGI IMG/M metagenome (GOLD analysis project Ga0081479, IMG submission 70984) | Hot spring cone microbial streamer communities from Mammoth Hot Spring (Liberty Cap Streamers), Yellowstone National Park, USA - T=72 v2... | ecosystem: Environmental > Aquatic > Thermal...
GTAAGAAAAGAATAAACCACCAGGTCACAAAGGCACAAAGTTTTTCCTCGCCCCTCGTTCACTGGCGGTCTTCTGGCAGGCTGGAAAGCCTGCCCTACCCACCGTCCACGGTCTACCGTCCATCGTCCATTTCGCCGTCTGCCGTCCGCGGTCCGCGGTCTGATTCGTTGATTCGTTCCCCATTCGTTGACGGTTTGCTCCCCCCTGACAGGCCGGAAAGCCTGCCCTACCCACCGTCCACGGTCTACCGTCCATCGTCCATTTCGCGGTCTGCCGTCTGCCGTCCGCGGTCCGCGATCTCCATTCGCTTATTCGTTCCCCCATTCGTTGACGGTTTGCTCCCCCTGACAGGCCGGAAAGCCTGTGCTACCCCTTGTAACGGTTTTGTCATCTCGGCTACGCGAAAATCGTTGACAGAAACCCCATCTCATGTTACAATTGAAAATTGAGGAAACTCAAAAAGGATTTTCCCATGTATACCCCACGGAAAGCACTGCGACTGAATGTCGGCTTTATCGTCCACCAGGAAATCGGTTTCGAGCATGATTTCCCCCTCGCCTTTGAAGAAATCCAGGTTGCCGATGATCTGATCCTCTATCGCCTCGCCGGTCACGCGCTGGTACGACGCACCCCTCAAGGCTTGCTGACCCAGGGGGATTTTGAGGCCGAAATCATCACCGAATGCGTACGTTGCCTCAAACCCTTCCCGTATCATGCGCACTGGCAATTCACCGAACTGTACGCTTTCAGCCGCAAATCCCTGACCGAATCCGGATTGCTCCTCCCCGAAGACCATCACATTGACCTGGCGCCTCTGACCCGAGACTACGCCCTGCTCGAAATTCCCATCAATCCGATCTGCAGTCCGGATTGCAAAGGCCTGTGCCCGGTCTGCGGCGAGGATTTGAACCTGCGAGATTGCGGGCACCGACCTTATTCTCTTGACAGCCCTTTTGCCGTGTTGAGAAGCCTGCTTTCGGAAGACGACGAATCCCTCTGAAATGAGCGCGCACCCTCCGCTGTTTCAACGAGCCAGGCTCAAGTTGCTGGAAAAGGCCGAGGTACAGGGCTACCTCACGACCGATGACATCCTGGAAGTGGCTTTTCCCCTTCAAGCCGCGCTGGTCAAAACGTTGATCCGGAGCCTGCAACGGGAAGGAATCGAGATCATCGAAAGCGATACGGAACCATCCCCGGTCACGGCTCTGGAGGATGAGGAACAGGACATCATTGAACTTTACCTGAAAGAGACCGGTCAGGTACCATTGCTGAGCGCGGAGGAGGAGCGTGAACTCGCCATACGCATTCAGAACGGGCGAAAAGCACAGGCACAAATCGAACAGGCGCGTGGGAAGAGGGCGCTCTCTCTCAAGAAACGACTGGCTCCCATCATCGAGGATGGCATTCAGGCGCGAGAACATCTGATCAAAGCCAACATGCGCCTGGTTGTAAGCATCGCGCGTCGCTTCACGGGTTCTGGTCTCCCGCTGTTAGACTTGATTCAGGAAGGCAATCTGGGGCTGATCCGCGCCACGGAAAAATTCGATCCGAATCGTGGTTTCCGCTTCTCCACCTACGCCACCTGGTGGATCCGCCAGAGCATCGGGAGAGCTATCGCCATGCAAGGGCGAACGATCCGCCTGCCGGTGCATATTCACGAGCAGGTACGTCACATCTATCGCAAAATGTATGAGCTGGAACAAGAGCTTGGTCGGGAGCCGACCCTGGAGGAAATTGCCCAGGCCAGCGGAATGGAAGTCCAAAAGGTGCGCTGGTTGATTAAAGTTTCCTGGTTGCCCCTCTCCTTAGACACCCCGCTGGAAGAAGACGAAAACGAAGACTTTGTGCTAAGCCGTGTGATCCCTGACCAGAATTCCCCTTCCCCCTTGCAAAGTACATATCATTCCATGCTACGAGAAAAATTGAGAGAAATTCTTGACACATTACCCCCTCGTGAGGCGCAGATCTTGCGCCTGCGCTTCGGATTGGAAGGCGACAAACCCTGTACCCTGGAAGAATTAGGGCGGCGCTTTGGGCTAAGCCGCGAACGGGTGCGTCAACTGGAAAGCTCAGCCCTGCGCCGCCTGCGTCAACCGATCCATGCCAGGATGCTGAAAGATTTCCTTTAGAGTTCCTCCTCCTCGTCTTCATCCAGCCACAGGTCTTCCTCCTCTTCCAGCTCCTCATCTTCCCATTCTTCCAGTTCTTCTTCCCATTCTTCTTCCGCAACCTCTTCTTCACTGGGAGAATATGTAGCACAACCCGTATCGGGATCAATTTCAACCGCAGCTGCGCTACAATACCCCTCATCTAAGAAAATACAATCGGTATAGTGACAACGGATCCGGGGCATAGTATCCTCCAACAAATAGATTGAGTTAGAAAGCTCTCAAGCGAAAGATTGAAAGCAGAAAGATGAGCGCAATCATCACCGCAGAGAGCACACAGTAGGGACACCAGGCATGAAGTATTGCCGCCTCCACATAGGAAAGATAGGCGGAATAGATCGTGCCGGCCAGGGAAATGCCAAACACTGTCAGAGGGACATACTCTTGCAACAGCGGATGGCGGCGCTCAAAAACCAGAAGCAGAAAAATGGTCAGATACGCCAGAAATCCCAGCAGGGCAATGGGAATTCCATAAATCTCGGAATAGCGACTGGTATTCACCGTATAGCAATCGCCAATTCCAAGATTGCACTGCGCCTCCTGATGCGCAAGTTTCACCCAGGTCAGGTATGCCGAATCGGCCAGACCGATCAATGCCAGAACTACCGTGATCCTTGAAAGTTTATTCATCGAGAAACCAGGCCTCCACTTCCGAGCCAACGGGCAACGATTTTACCCCAGAAGGAAGAATTAGTAAAGCATTCGCTTTCACCAGCGAAAGCAAATTCCCCGACCCCTGATGGGCGCTCAATCGCGCTCGATATTGCCCATCCTGTTCCGAAACGATGGCTCGCAAATAGCTCTCGCGGCCATCGGATTCAATCGGCTCGTCTAAGAAGACTCGATAGCGGCGCCGCGGTCTCCAGGACGTTCCGGAAAGTCGCGCCAGGGCCGGGCGCACAAACAACTCAAATCCCACAAACGTCGAGACCGGGTTCCCTGGCAGGCCAATAAATGGCACCTGACGATAGCGCCCCACCAACAAAGGCTTGCCGGGGCGCACGTTAACCCGCCAGAATTCCAGTTCGCCCGCCTCTTCCAGGACTTTTCGCACCCAGTCAAAGGCGCCGACGCTCACCCCCGCCGTGGAGAGAATCAAGTCCACCCCCTGCTGCACGGCGCGCTCAAAAGCATCCCGAATCTCTTCCATGCGGTCCGGAAGAATCCCCAGGAAGGTCACGCGCGCCTTTTCACGGCGGAGCAGGGCCTGTAGCATCACCGAATTGGATTCGTAAATCTTTCCAGGGGTCAGGGGAAGCGAGGGCGGTAGCAATTCATCCCCGCTGGAAAAAATTGCGCAATGTGGCAAAGGATATACCGGCACCTGAGAGATTCCCAGCATGGCAAGAGCCCCCACATCGGCGGGCCGCAAACGGCGGCCGGGAGCAAAAATGGTCTCTCCGGCATGTGCATCCATCCCTGCCGGGCGTACCGATTCACTGGGAGCTACCGCTCGAAAAACCCGGATCGAGGAGGGCAGCGTGATGGATCGGCGTTCGGCTTGATCCGTATCTTCCACCGGGACTACCGCATCCGCCCCCTGCGGCAACGGAGCGCCGGTCATAATTCGGACGGCCTGTCCTGGCCCAATCGAAATCCCACGGGGGTCGCGCCCTGCGGGCAAATCGGCGATCACTCGTAACTCAACAGGGGACTCCCGCGAAGCCGATTGTACATCTGCAGAGCGCAGGGCGAAACCATCCATCGAAGAATTGGTAAAAGGCGGCAAATCGTGAGAGGCGAGGATCGTCTGCGCAAGAACGCGCCCTTCCGCCTCAACAAGAGGGACATGCTCTATCCGCCCTGGAGGGGGCAAAAGAGAAATTAACCGCGATTGGGCTTCAGAGACTGAAAGCATAGAGGCAATACCTTAGGGAAATTTTTCAACGCACGAATTATACTCGTTCTGCGTTCAGCACATCACACAATCAACGGCTGAGGGCAGATAACAGACGGTGAAGCGTGCACGGCCTTCTTTTCAATCACCTTTCGAGTGAAAGTGGCAAAAACTGGCAAAAAAAGGATAAAATCAACACCACAGGCAATTACAAATCGCACACGTAACTGTTCGGTCTTGCATCCAAACCGTTGTGTTTGTCATTGCGAGGAGCGTTCTTTGCGACGAAGCAATCCCCAGGCGGTCAAGCTGGCCTGAGAAACGGGAGATTGCTTCGCCAAAAAACGGCTCGCAATGACATGGCTGAATAGTTACGGCACACCCTTTTTGCAATGAAGTCAGGATGGATCTGCGAGAGGCCGACAACCCCAAGGAGGTATCATGACTTTAGATTTCGATCTTTACCGGCGCACGGTTCAGGTTTCCTCAAGCCCTCTGGTACGCCTCTCCGTGATAGACATTTTCCCCGATCATCCACAGCGTACATTTGTGTTCATCCACGGCTTTGGAGGCAAGGCCTCTCAATGGCGCTATCAGTTACAGGCCTTTTCGGTCGAAAACCGGGTCATTGCCCTGGACTTGCGCGGACATGGACTTTCTGATTGCCCGAATACGGGATATGACCTGGAAACAATCATCCGGGACATCGAAATAGCCCTGGAAAAGCTACAGGTAGAACCTCCGTTCGTCCTGGCAGGACATTCTTTCGGCGGCGCTCTGGTGAGCGAATATGCGCGACGCCATCCCGAGCACATCGAAGCGCTGATCCTGTTGGCCACCGCCGCCCAGTTTCGCTTTAATTTCTTCTATCGCATGGGGCTTTATCTGCCAGACTGGCTACTTGAAATCGCCGGCCGGTTCACCCGTCAATGGCTTTCCGCTCCCCCGCGCATCCTTAAACCATTCTACAAACAATCTGTCATCAAGTGGTCGGGTTACGATGCCTTTCCCCAGCTCCGCGTGCCCACCCTGATCTTACGAGGACATCGCGATCTGGTCTTTGAACGGCCACTCTTTGAAGAAGTGGTGCATCTGATACCGAATGCGGAAGAAGTAGATATTGGCGCCTCCGGGCATATGCTCATGCTGGAGCGTCATGAAGCCGTACGCAGGGCGATTGAGCGCTTTCTGGAGGGGAATCAACAGCGCTCCTGGCGCGAGGAGACCCGATCCGGCGCCGCAAAGGGTCGAGAAGCGTTGCGCCGGCAGCGCCCCTGGCTGGCTCATTATGAGAACGGCGTCCCATACACCATCGCCATCCCTTCGATCTCGCTACCCACTCTGCTGGAATCTGCCGCTCGTCGCTTTCCTCGCCGACCCGCCCTGATCTTCCATGGACACACCTGGACTTACCAGCAACTGGATAGGGAGGTGAATCGCTTTGCGAACGCGTTGCTTGGATTAGGAATCGGCCAGGGGGCACGGGTGGTGATCTTGCTACCCAATCTTCCCCAGGCTGTCATCGCTTTCTATGGCACGCTACGCGCCGGATGCGTCCCCGTCTTCGTGCCTCCCCTGACGGATCCGGAAGAGACGCTCCGCCAGATTCAGGAGGCCGAGGCCAGTGTGGTCATTACCCTGAACCTGTGGAGCGGGATAGCCCGTCGCGTCCTGCAAAGCGGCACCGCCCCCCATCTGATCATCACCGACGCAGCCGACTTATTGCCTCCCATCCCGCGTTGGGTCTCGCGATGGCGTCACCGAGGGCTGAAGATCGAAGGAACGCTGCAGTATGCTCAATGGATCAAAGGTCACTCCCCTGTAGCGCCTTCGGTCTCTCTTGCGCCGGATGACATCGCCGCGATCCTGTACACGGGGGGAACCACGGCATCCGCTCGAGGCGTTGTGCTTTCCCATCGCAATCTGGTTGCCAACGCCCTGCAAACCCGTCACTGGATGCCAGATGCGGAGGAAGGCAAAGAGCGTTTTCTGTGCGTGCTGCCATTTGCCCATAGCTACGGACTGACAACCGCGCTCAACACCCCCATCGCCTTAGGGGCTGCGCTGATCCTGGAGCCACAATTCCAGGTCAGGCAGATTCTGGAAAGCATCCGCCGCTACCGTCCGACGATCTTTCCCGGTGTACCCTCCATGTACACTGCGATCAATGCCACCCCCGGCGCGCGCCGCTATGGCATCTCATCCATCAAAATTTGCATCAGCGGCTCAGCACCCCTTCCGGTAGAAGTGCAGGAAGCGTTTGAAAAACTCACCCGTGGGCGTCTGGTGGAGGGCTATGGCTTGACAGAGGCTTCGCCAGTCACCCATGCCAATCCGCTTCATGGATTGCGCAAAGCGGGCAGCATCGGCATTCCCCTCCCCTCAACGGAAGCGCGCATTGTGGACCTGCAGAAGGGGACGCGGGAGGTCAAAACAGGGCAAATTGGAGAACTGGCTGTGCGCGGGCCACAGATCATGTCTGGTTACTGGAAAAACCCGCAGGAAACCGCTCGCGTGCTCACCTCCGACGGCTGGCTGCTGACCGGCGATGTGGCACAAATGGATGAAGATGGATACTTCCGCATCATTGCGCGCAAGGCCGATATGTGGTATCCTGGAAACCTGCGGCGACCGGTCTTCCCGCGAGATGTGGAGGAAGTGCTTTATGAGATTCCACAAATCAAAGAGGCGGTCGTTGTAGCCATCGCAGGGCAAGTGATTGCGTTCGTCATCAGCGCCATCGAGCGCCCCAACAGCAATACCATCTTAGCCTATTGTAAGCGTCGGTTACCGCCGGAACTGGTACCACGTGCCGTCTTTTTCGTGGAGGATTTCCCGCGTACCTTTATCGGCAAAGTGTTGCGTCGCGAACTGATCAAACGTTATGAACAATCTCTGGATCGCTCATCGTTCTGAAACATATCCGCCGCTCGTCGGCGAAAAGCTGAATTTCGTGCACCGGGGAGAGGGACAACCGGTGCTCATGATCCATGGCCTGGCCGCCTCCCTGCACGATTGGGATGATTTCTTACCCTCCATCAGCGAGGCTGGCTTTTCTGGCTATGCGATTGACCTGCTTGGGCATGGGGAAAGCGCAAAACCCAAAAATCTGAATGCCTATACTGCTGAAAACGCTTTCTGGCACTGGGTACGCTGGTGGGAAAAAGAAGTGCCCCCCAGGGGTCAGATCCTGATCGGGCACTCTCTGGGTGGTTACATGGTCATGGAATACGCCTTGCGCTTCCCAGAGCGTCTGAGTGCCATCGTGTTGATTAACCCGTTCTACTCCCTCAGCCAGCTACCTTCGCCTGTCCAGAAAGTCTTGCGTTATCCTTTGAAAAACACCCTCCTGATCGAACGCATCCCCTACTGGCTCTTCCGCATGTTGATCGATCTAACAAGCCTGAGATGGCAAAACGGCAAGCTGCAGCACGAGCTACCAGAACACATCCGGGCGCAGACAGCCTGGGATTATAAACGGGCTTCCCCTGGCATCTACAATCTACCGCGCACGATTCGCAACCTGGAGCCCGAACTCAAGCACCTGCACATTCCCGCGCTTGTGATCTGGGGAGGCCGCGATCAGACCCTCGATCCGCAGTCTTTCCCGTACCTGGTGCAGGCGCTACCCCAGGCGGAAGGATTCATGCTTGCATCGTGCGGTCATATCCCCCATCAGTGCCATCCGCAGCAGGTCTACGCAAGAATCTTACAATTTCTGGCTGAGAAACAGGAAAAAAAAGAACAGCGGTAACTACTACCCCCTCCCCATCCCTGTCATCACACAAAATGAGCGCCCCCGGCGAGGCTCGAACTCGCAACCTTTGGATTCGAAGTCCAACACTCTGTCCAATTGAGCTACGGGGGCAGGCATATGAATTATACCATGAGACAGAAGAAGGCAGAAATGAAACTCGAAGAGCACATCGGCATCTTGCTACGCGAAAGGCATTGGAAACTTGCGCTGGCAGAATCCTGTACCGGTGGGCTATTAGGGCATCGTATCACCAATGTACCCGGTTCCTCTGACTATTTTCTGGGGGGAATTGTCGCCTATGCCTACGAGGCCAAAGTGCATTTACTGGGTGTACGTTGGGAAACCCTGCAAACATACGGCGCAGTCAGCCGCGAGACGGTGCTGGAAATGGCCCATGGTGCTCGTCAGCGACTTGGAGCGGAGGTAGCCGTCTCTATCAGCGGCATTGCCGGGCCTGGCGGCGGAACCCCTGAAAAGCCGGTTGGCACCACCTGGATTGGGCTGGTTGCACCCGATGCGGAGCAGGCAAAACGCTTCCTGTTTTCTGGAGATCGCGAGGGGAACAAGCATCAGGCGGTCGAAGCAGCATTGCGCCTTTTGCTTGATTACCTTATTTCCACGTCACCGGCACCTTGAGGCGGCTGCCCATGCGAGAGTAATAGTAAAGAAAACCATGCTGACGCCCAAATTCGTACAAGTCACGAGTGATCTCTACATCTTGCTGGCAATACGCCGCCACTTTCTCCAATTCGCCCTGGCGAAACCACTGTACACTCATCTTTCCATCTGCGCTTTTTCCCTTGTTCAAAGTCGCTGAAGCCAGTGCGTCCAGGCCCAGGCGGAAACCCAATTGACGCCTGATTTCCTCCAGCATATCCAGCGTTGGCAAGCGCTGCAGATTCTCATTCGGAACATACGGCTGAAGTACACGATAATCAAAGTTTCGGATATTGAAACCAATCACGCGATCCGCAGATTTCAGCTCCTGGATCAAGGCGAGCACATCTGATTCCCAGTACACAGCAAAAGCCTGGCGCTGTGTGGACCAGGTCACAGCACAGGCCAGGCGCAGTTGTTCAACGTTTCCCCGTCCCCCCACTTCGTCAAAAAGAGATTGCGTTTCGAGGTCGAAAAAGACCAGGTTCATCGCCTACTCTTCGATCTTCATCCTGTGCTCTAACCAGCGCACAAAAAGGGAGAGCACCAGGGTCATGGAAAGGTACAAAAAGGCCACTACGTTGAACGTCTCCATCGCCCGAAAAGTGGCCGCGCGTCGCAAACGTCCCATCTGGGTCAGCTCATTCACGGCAAGGACGGTGATCAACGAGGAGTCCTTCAGACAGGCGATGAAATCATTGCCCAGAGGGGGTAAAACTCGCCGAATCGCCTGGGGCAGGATGATAAAGCGCATCGCCTGGAAATAGTTCATCCCCAGCGATTTGGCGGCCTCCATCTGCCCTTTGCCAATGGATTGGATACCGGCGCGGAAAATTTCTGCCTCAAAAGCCCCATATCCCAGCGCCAGGGCAATGATGCCTCTCCATTCCATCGAAATGGAGCGAATGTCCACCGCATATCCCATGCTGGTAAGGATATCTACCAGGAAAGGCACCAGCGCAAAAGCAATGTAAAGGATAAGTACCATGAGCGGCACCCCGCGTACAGTCTCAACATAGAGGGTTGCCAGGTGATAAAGGAATGGATTTTTCGAGGTGCGCGCCAGCCCCACAAACAAGCCGATCACGGTGGCGATAATATACGAGAAGAAAGTGATGCGCAGCGTTGTCTGAAGCCCTTGCGTCAGGTAGAAGAATGTCTCCCGATAGTTCGTATCCGCGAGAATCAGGTAGAGCAAGATCAAGCCCCCGCTGAGCAGCACAATGATCCACCATGGCCATTTGCCGAGCGAGGGGATCTGCCACATCGTTTTGCTTGCGTTTGCCTGCATCGTTTCCTCCGGAGCGGATTGAAATTGCAAAAAAGGGGATGGAGACCTTCCCCTCCATCCCCTGAAACGCGATCGGGCTATTTCGTCACCAATCCCCACTTCTGGTTCAATGCATCCAGCGTACCATCCAGTTTCATGGAAGCCAGCGCCAGGTTGATCGGCTCAATCAGGTCGCTGTTGGGCGGGAAGACGAATGCCAGTGGCTCATCTGCGGTGATCTGACCACCAATCTTCAGCTTCCCCTCGTTCTCCTTCATGTACCCGGAAGCCGAAACGTTGTCAATCACCACCGCATCCACATCCCCAGAAAGCAGCGCCAACACCGCCGCCCCAAAATCCTCAAACGACTGCACCCGCTGCTCTCCAAACACCTTCTTCGCTACAATCTCGTTCGTCGTCTGAATCTGCGTGGCAATCTTCAGGTTCGTATCCGCCTTGAAATCCTCCAGCGTCTTCGTCTCAGACGCACGCACCAGCAATACCTGACCCACGTAGACGTAAGGGAATGAGAAATCCACTGTCTGGTCACGCTCTTCTGTGTAGGTGACACCATCCGCAAGCATGTCATACTCGCCCGCTGCCATGGCTGGGAAAATGCCATCCCAGGCCGCCTGCTTGAATTCGGGCACACAGTTCAGCCGTTTGCAGATCTCTGTCACCGTCTCATAATCCCACCCACCCGGCTGCTTCGTCGCTTCGTCAATAAAGTTGAACGGCGGATAGGCATTCTCAACCGCAACCGTGATCTTCCGACCCCCAAGATCGGGCAAACCACCGGCTGGCGCAGGCGTGGGTGTTTCCGTTGCAGATGGCTGCATCGTTGGGGGTTCGGTAGCCGGAGCCTGTGTCGCAGGTGGAGGCGTAGGCGTAGCCGGTGCTGGTGTGGCCGTTTTCGGCGCGCAGGAAGCGAGCAACATACTGGCAAGCACCAGGATGCTCAGGAGGAAAAATAAACGGTTCTTTTGCATGTCTCTTCTCCTTTCTGTGAGAATATACCGCACGCGTGCGATTTTCAAAGAATAGCGCAAAATGGGAAAAATGGCAAGGGTTTTGGGAACAGACCGCAGACGGCGGATCGCGGACGGCAGACCGCGAAATGGACGATGGACGGCGGACGGTAGACCGTGGACGAGGGCGGGAGAGGCCTTTGAGGCTGGCGGGAGGCAGACCGTCAACGAATAGGGGGAACGAATAAACGAATTCAGACGGCGGACCGCGGACGGCAGACGGCAAAGTGGGCGATGGACGGCGGACGGTAGACCGTGGACGATGGCGGGAGAGGCTTTTGAGGCTGGCGGGAGGCAGACCGTCAACGAATAGGGGGAACGAATAAACGAATGGAGACCGCAGACGGCACTGACCAGAGATCTGCGATGAGGGAGAAATAGAGGCGGCAGAGGAGGCAACGCAGCGCTCCAGGAGGCAGGGAGCCCGGGGGAGCAGCCGCCAGGCATCAGGTCTACGATGATTGCGTTCACGGAGATCACCCCGGCCGGATAGAGCGGAAAGCTAAGCATTCCGTTAGAGTTTTCACAACCCTCTTGACTTTCGTCTTCCTGATCAGTATAGTATTTTTTGATATGACAGCACCGCTGCCTCGTTGGCTGCTGTGCTTTTTCTTTTGCAACCCACTCATGAGGGAGAAATATGATTCGCGTCCAAGGATTGACAAAGGACTACGGTTCTCGGCGCGCCATTGATGGTCTTACGTTTGATGTAGAACAGGGAGAGATCATCGGTTTTCTGGGGCCGAACGGCGCCGGTAAAACAACGACGATGCGGATTTTGACCGCTTATATGCCCCCCACCGAGGGACAGGCCATCGTCGCAGGTTATGATGTCGTAGAGGACTCCCTAGAAGTGCGCCGCCGGGTGGGGTATCTGCCGGAGACCGTGCCCCTCTACCCGGATATGACGGTTTTCGATTACCTGAAGTTTATGGCGGACCTGCGCCACCTCCCGAATGCAGAGGAGCGCGTGGATGAGGTGGTTGAAATGGTCGGGCTGGGGGAGCGGATCAATAGCTACATTGGGACTCTTTCCAAAGGGATGCGTCAGCGGGTCGGGCTGGCACAGGCATTGCTTCATCGCCCGCAGGTTCTGATCCTCGATGAACCGACCATTGGCCTGGACCCGGCTCAGGTGGTGGAGGTGCGCAATCTGATCCGCGAAATCGGCAAGGAGCGCACCGTGATGCTTTCTACCCACATCCTTTCGGAGGCGCAACAGCTTTGCGATCGCGTCCTGATCATCAACAAGGGTAAGATCGTGGCCGAGGATACGCCGGCGAATCTCCAGCTACGTCTGAGCGGCGGTGAACGAATGCTGGTACGCGTGCGTGGGGAAGCCGAAGAGGCAGCCCAGGTGCTCCATAAAGTCAAAGGGGTGCAGGCCATTCAGGCCTTCCCGGATGGGAGAATCGAATTTAACTTCCCGCCTGGCCAGGACGTTCGGGCGGAGGTTGCGCGCGCCCTGGTGCAAAACGGCTACGATCTGCTTGAACTGCGCCCCTTGCAAATGAGCCTGGAAGAGATCTTCCTTGAACTTACCCGTTCCGAAGAATAAGCCTGAGAGGTGAACGATGCGCAACATCTGGACAATCGCCAAACGGGAGTATTTGCATTACTTTTCGACCCCCATCGCTTATGTGGTTGCCTTTCTGCTCCTGCTCACGGTGGGGATTCTCTTTGTGCTGAACATCGTGTACTACGCCAATAACGCCATGTTTGGCGGAGGCGCCCCTTCCCCGAACCTGGTCACTGGGCCTTTCGCTTTCCTCCTGCTCCTTTCCGTGCCTGCGCTGACCATGCGCCTGATCTCCGATGAGAACCGCATGGGAACGCTGGAATTGCTTCTGACAGCGCCGGTGACAGATTGGGAGCTGGTGGTTGGAAAATGGTTGGGAGCGTTTCTCTTCTTGCTGACGATCCTGGCATTGACGCTGATTTACCCGCTTTTGCTCAACATCATGGTCAAACCGGGCATTGATTTCATGCTTGCCCTTTCGGCATATCTGGGAGTGATCCTGGTCGCGGCGGCGCTTCTGGGTTTGGGGACGGGCATTTCAGCCCTTTTCAGCAACCCGATTGCCTCGTTCTTCATTACCCTGGCAGTGTTCGTTGTGCTCTGGTGGCTGATCGGCGCACCCGCCAGCGTGCTCAGCACCGGCACGGAACTCTTTTCTTACCTGGATATGAGCAACCATTTCTACGATTCGTTCAACCAGGGTGTCATCAAACTCACCGATCTGGTGTACTACCTGAGCCTGACACTGCTCGGGCTTTTTATCGGCGCCACAGCAATTGAGGTACGGAGGTGGCAATGAAAACGCGCCCTGCAAAAATCCTTTCCTTCCTTGGCATCGGACTTGGCATTCTCTCCCTTGTTGGCGCTTTTGTGAGCGCGGTATTGCGAGGGCTGATGGCCCTTAACCTTTTCACGCCCTCCTCGCCCGAATGGGTCAACAACGCCCTCATCATCAGCCTGGCCGTGCTCGTGGCAAGCCTGGGGCTGTACGCAATCGCTGAACCCCAGAAGGTGCAACGCTTCTTAACCGGTCGTCAGGCAAGGTATGGGAGCAATACGCTGGTGATGACGCTCGCTTTCCTGGGTATTTTGATCGCCGCCAATGTCATCGCGTATCAGAATCAACAGACCTGGGACCTTACGGAGGATAAGCAAAACACGCTGGCTCCGGAAACGCTGCGCGCCCTGGCCATGCTGCCCCAGGACGTGAAAGCAACTGCTTTCTACTCAAGCAACATGTCCTACAGCGTCGAAGACGCGCGGAAATTGTTGCAGAATTTCGCGAACAACAGCAAGGGGAAGTTCTCTTTTCGCTTCGTAGACCCGGTGCAAAACCCGGTGGAGGCGAAAGAGGCCGGCATTACCGGCGATGGCAAGATCGTGCTTTATATGGGGGATCGGAAGGAGATCGTCTCTTACGCTTCGGAAACCGAGCTGGTGCGCGCGCTGATCCGCTTGATGACCCCCGAGCAGCGCACCGTTTACTTCGTGATCGGGCACGGAGAGCTTTCTCCTGAAGGCAGCGGCCAGCGTAGCGCTTTGCGCGCCTCGCAGGCACTGAAAGACAAGAACTATACCGTCAAAACGCTCAACCTGGCAGCGGAGCGCAAGATTCCAGAAGATGCCCGCGCCCTGATCATCGCCGGTCCGCTCAAGCCTTTACTGGAAGATGAGGTGGCACTCATCCAAAGCTATCTTGAAAAGGGCGGTTCGCTGATCCTGCTCCAGGATCCTCTGCCGCTCACCAACTTTGGCGATGCTCCCGATCCGCTGACCACCTACATCCAAAATACCTGGGGCATTACCCTGGATAACGATCTGATCTTCGATCTTTCCAGCAATCAACCCTTGATGGCCATCAGTGCCACATATAACACAGAGCACGCCATCACCCGCGGCCTGAACATGATCGCCGTATTGCCCCAGGCGCGCAGCGTGGAGATTTCACAGAATCCCGAAAACGTCACCCAGACCTCTCTGATCCAGACGGCCAGGCAATCCTGGGGCGAGACCGATTTCGAGGCATTGAAAAACAATCGCGCGGAATTGAATCCGGAAAAAGATAAACAAGGCCCTTTGAGCCTGGCCGTGGCAGCGGAAAATACCCAAACGAAGGGAAAAGTGGTGGTGATCGGGAATTCGCTGTTTATCGGAGACGATTTCTTTGACTCCTATGGGAATAGCGATTTGTTCCTGAACGCAGTGGACTGGGCAGCGCAGCAGGAAAATCTGATCAATATCACGCCGCGCACGCCGCGCCAGCGTACGTTTGTGATTCCCAGTCAGTGGCAACAGGTAAGCATTTTCCTGACTTCCATTTGCTTCCTGCCGGGAATGATCCTGATTGCCGGCGTTGCAAGCTGGTTCGCACGTCGCAGGAGGGGATGATGATCCGCCGTTCCACATGGATGCTCATTCTGCTTTTGATCGCTTTGATCGGTTTGGGATGGTATCTCAACTATCGCAAAGAAAACAAAGCCGCCCAGGCAACCCCAACCCCTGGGATGGAATATCTTTTGCCGACAGATGCCGGTGTTGTCACTGCCATCAAGATCGAGGGAAAAGATTCCTCGATAGAGATCCAGCGCAATGTGGAAAACAAGTGGGAAATCAAAGCGCCTGAGAACGCAGCAGCCGATCAGGCTCTGGTTGAGGCCGCCGTCACGCAACTTTCATCGCTCCGCATCATGGGACAGGTTCAAATTGACCTGGAACTGGTTAACCTGAAAACCCCCGATTATAAGGTAAGCGTGACCTATAGCGACGGGAAAACCTATACCTTTGAGGTCGGCGCAGTAACTCCCATCAACACTGGCTACTACGTCCGCAAATCGGATGGCAACATCGTGGTCGTGAGCAAAACCAGCCTGGATAGCCTGTTGAAGCTGCTGACCAATCCGCCGTATCTGGCTACTCCCACACCCACCATCACACCAACGCTGGAGGTCAGTCCAACGCCAACACCTGCTGCCGTAGAGACGACCCCAGCGCCTTCGGAAACACCCACGCCACAAAACACGCCAGGCCCCTGATTCTGTATTTTTGCCTCTTGAATTTTGGCTCGAAAACATGTATGCTGTATTTAGCTTGAATCCTCAATAGGTCATGTGAAGAACTATGGACATCAACCGCATGCTACTGTTTGAAGAAGACGAAGAAGAATATTCTCCAATTGCCCGCCTCATCGAACTGGGGCGGCAAAAGTCCTATGTCACACTGGACGACATCCTGCACTTCTTCCCTGAAGCGGAGCAGGATGTGGAACAATTAGAAGAGGCGTTTTCCGCCTTGCTGAGCGCCGGCATTCCATTTGTGGAAGAAGAAGAGGCTGGTGAAGAACCAGCAGAAGAAGAGCTGGCTCTGGTAGAACAAGAGGCCGCCAAAGCAGAAAAAGAGGCCAGCGAGCTGGATGACTATCTGGCAAACATTGACACCGACGATACCATTGGTCTGTACCTGAAGGAAGTCAGCCGCATTCCGCTCCTGACGGCAGAGGAAGAGGTGGAGCTGGCACAACGCATCGAGCGCGGGCGCATGGCGCGCGAGGAGCTGGCAAAGGGGAACGTCAGCCCCAAGCGCCGCGCCGAACTGCGCAAACTGATCGAGGACGGTTGGGCAGCGCGCGAGCATCTGATCACCGCCAACTCCCGTCTGGTGATCAGCGTGGCCAAAAAGTACATGGGGCGCGGCGTGCCTTTCCTGGACTTAATCCAGGAGGGTAACATTGGCCTGATCCGCGCCACCAAGAAATTTGACTATCGCCGTGGCCACAAATTCAGCACCTATGCCACCTGGTGGATCCGTCAGGCAGTGACGCGCGCCATTGCCGACCAGGGGCGCACGATCCGCGTCCCGGTGCATATGGGCGATCAAATCAACAAGTTACTGCGGGTGCAGCATCAGCTCACCCAGAAGCTTGGACGCGAGCCAACTGTTGAGGAGCTGGCCGAAGCGCTGGGAATACCTCCGCGCAAAGTGGAAAACATGATCCAGGTGGCACGGCGGCCGCTCTCACTGGAAACCCCCACGGATGATGAGGAAGATTCTGTGCTTGGCGATTTCATCGAGGACGAGGAGGCCCCCCCTCCGGATGAAACGGCCACCTACAATCTGTTGCGCGAACAGCTCAATGAAATCTTGAGCACTTTGCCTCCGCGAGAAGTGCGCATTCTCCAGCTCCGCTATGGTCTGCTGGATGGCCAGCCATATACATTAGAAGAAGTGGGGCGCAAGATGGGCGTGACGCGGGAGCGAGTCCGCCAGATCGAAGCACAGGCCCTGAGCCGCTTGCGCCAGTTATCCATCCGCCGTAAGCTACGCGATTACCTGGGAGAATAAAGACACGGCGTAGATTGTGGCAGGTTCGCCACAATCTACTTTTTGAGGCAATCACTTCACGGCAAAAGGGAATCTTCTCACCGCGCTCTGCCGTCCGCCGTCAGTGTTCGCTGATTCGTTGTAATTACCTACCAACTACCACGCTGCGCTCGGGACATGCGCTACGCTCGCAATGACAAGAGGCAGAGAGTTCTTCATCGCTTAGGGCAGGCAGTTACGATTCGTTGCCCCATTCGTTAAAAGTCTCCCCCCAACAGGCTGGAAAGCCGGCACTATAACCGTCCACCGTCCACGGTCCATCGTCTATCCCGCGGTCCGCCGTCTGCGGTCGGCGGTCTCCATTCTGTGAGCTTGCAAATCCCACCCGAGGGGAAGCAAACCTGATAAAATACAGCCATGCTCCTTCTGCTTCCCGCAGCGTTACTCCTGATCTCGCTGCTTGCCATTCTCATCCTGGCGCAGATACCGCGCACCGCACGCTATGTCTGGCTCATCGCAATCGGGGGAGCAGGATTGAGCTGGATCAGCCTGTTCTCGCTCTACCCTTTTCTGCCGCTCGGCATAGAACTGCCTTTGTGGGGTTTACCGGACGAGAGACTGGCATTTCAGGTCGAAATGCCGGGCTGGATTTATGCGCTGACGCTGCTGAGCCTGACACTGGCTGTCCTGCTTGCCGATTTGCCGAATGAAATCCCGCAGCGCCCCGTCATTGCGTTTGGGAATCTGATTCTGGCACTGATGGGCATGATGGCAATCTTCTCGGCCACCCCGCTGACGCTGGCTTTCCTCTGGGCCGCGATTGACCTTTCCGAATGGGTGGCGCTGGTACGCAGCACGGCTTCTCCTCACGCCATTCGCTCCCTGAGCCTGGGCATGGGATTGCGTATCCTGGGATTGTTGTTGCTTCTGTGGGCCGGGGTAGTCAGTCTCAGGGAAGGCATTCCCCTGCGCGTCGGGCAAATCGCCCCCCAGGCAACGCCTTTTCTGGCAATCGCCCTTGCCCTGCGCCTGGGCATTTTCCCCCTCCATCTGCCCTATCCTCAGGAATCGCTCTTGCGCCGCGGTTTCGGCACCCAACTGCGCGCGGTCGCAATCGCCTCGGCAGTTGCTCTCCTGGCTTATCTGCCTGCCATCCCTTCCCCCCTTCTGTGGTGGCTGGTTATTCCACTGGGGCTGGCCGGCCTGCTGGCATCCTGGAACTGGCTGAACGCCTCGGATGCGCTGGATGGCCGCGTCTTCTGGGGAATGTCAGCCGGGAGCATGGCGATCTTCAGCGCCCTCGTCGGGGATCGCGAGGGTAGCCTGGCCTGGGGAGTGCTGACCCTGAGCGGTGGAGGCCTGCTCTTCCTGCTGTCCTTTGATCATCGCGCCCTGCGCGCCTTCACTCTGATCGGCTGGTGGGCGCTCTCTGGCCTGCCTTACTCGCTGGCCGCAGCAAGCGCCTGGGATGTATACCCGATGGGAATGCGGATCGGGATGGGAATCCTGCAAACCCTGTTGGGATTGGGCTATCTGCTCCACTGGCAACGCAAACGCCCGCCCCTGGAAGAACAGCCGACGTGGGTGCGCAACACGCACTTCCTGGCGATTTTGCTGCTCAGTATTCTGCTGATCGCGCTGGGATTCTGGCAGCCCGCGCCAGTATCCCAGGCACTCTTCGCTTTGCCGGCGGTCATCCTGACCTGGGCGCTTTTCCTGCTCCGCCGTCGTCTTCGCATTCTCTCGCCTCCACGCGCTCACTGGATCCATCCGACAGGTTCCCGCAGCTGGCGGCAGCTTTCCGAGACTGTTTTGGACCTGCTCTATCGCCTGTTGAATGCCCTCTTCCAGGGATTCAATAACCTGTTGGAAGGCGCAAGCGGATTGTTGTGGTCACTGCTGGTTTTGCTGATTCTGCTCACCTTCTTCCTGACCAGGCCATGAACTCCATCTTTCCGTGGATTGCGCTGGCGGTCCTGATTCTGAGCTGCGGCGGATTGTTGTTAGCCCGTCAAAGGCAATGGCGCGTGGCATGGCTCTTCCTCCTTTACATTCCTTTTACCCTGCTACTCAGCCAATCCTGGCCGCTGAGCATGGCCTTGTTACGATTGATTACCGGCTGGATCGTCACCACTTCCATCGCGATCGCCTTGCAATCGGGGAGGGGCCTGCAAGAACGCGATCACCCCTTTGGCCCGGATACTTCCTTCTTTTATATCCAGGGGCTGGCGCTGCTGGTTGTGATCGGCATCGGCGCAACGCGTGCCTTTTCGATATTGATCACCCCACCTGCGCCGTCGCTTATCGGAAGTATCGTTCTGCTTGGAAGTGGCATCTTCCTCTTCGGCTTCAACACGGCTACCTTTCCATACCTTTCAGGGATTCTGGTTTTCGTGAATGGCTTTGAATTGCTCTATGCCTCAGTGGAATCTTCCTCGTTTCTCCTGTTCCTGTTGACGGCATTGAATCTGCTGGCGGGACTGGCAATTTCCCATCATCTTGCATCCCCCGTTGCAAAAGGAGATGAGCCTTGACGGCTGCCTATCTCTGGATTTTTCTGCCGATCCTGTTGGGGATTTTCTTCTTCACCGCTTCGCGGCGCACGATGTACCGCTGGGGAACACTCAGCGCGCTGGGACTGGCGATCCTGGCCTGGCTTGTGCCGCTTGATACCCCATTTCACTTCGCCGGCCTGAATTTGAAAGTATCTTCCTCGTTTGATTTCCTGGGACGTAGTTTATCTTTCGATAAGCAAGCTGTCTATATCTTGATCTTGCTATATGGCATTACAGCCATGTGGTTTTACGGAGTGCACCTTTTGCAGAAAACAGAAGTGCTCATCCCCTGGGGATTCCTCTTCAATGGCCTGCTTTTGACACTTTTGACGGTGCGCCCCTTCCTGTACGCAGCCATTGTCCTGGAGGCACTGGGTTTCCTTCTGCTCTTTTTGCTCCGCCCTCCATCGCCGGGGATTCTGCGCTTCCTTGCCCATCAAACGCTGGCATTCCCCTTTCTGTTGCTGGCCGCCTCCTTCGGCAGCGAACCCCGGATCATGAGCGACGCAGCCCGAGCTCCATTTGTGATTGCGCTCTTAGGCGTTGGGCTGGCGTTGAGCGCGGGCCTTTTTCCATTTCACTCCTGGATGCCGCTCCTGGGGGCAGAACTCCATCCCTACTTTGCCAGCTTCCTGTTATGGCTACTCCCCCTCAGCACCCTGCTTTTTACAGGGAATATCCTGGAACGCTTTTCGCTCTACACCAGTCTGATCTCGTTGTTTCAGATCAGCGGTCTGCTCATGATACTGATCGGGAGCGGCGAGATGCTCGTCGAACGCCATTGGGGTCGTGCCCTGGGCTATGCCGCCATGATTGAAACGGGATACGGTCTGTTAAGTCTGAGCCTGGGTCAGAACGGTCATTCCATCCTGCTCGCTTCCCTTTTCCCCCGTAGCCTGAACTTTGTTCTTTGGGGATTCTCGCTCTCGATACTCTATCACCGGGGTCACGGGCTGGAACAACGCACTCTGGAAGGCTTGGGACGACGCCTCCCCTTTGCAGCGACCTCCCTGATTCTGGCCATTTTCTCGACGGCTGGCTTTCCCCTTCTGGCGAGCTTCCCCTGGCGAGTCATTCTTTGGAACGAATCAAGCACCTACTCTTTCCTCTGGGGTTTGCTCTTTCTGATTTCTCTGGCTGGAATTTTTGGCCATGCCTTGCGCACTTTCAACGTGCTCTTCGCGATGGAATCGGGAGCGAACGACTGGAAACAAGAGGAAAATCTGGAGGAGAAAATTTTGTTGAGCCTGGGGGTACTCTTCCTGGTGATTTCCGGACTTTTCCCACAAATCCTGATGCGTCTTCTGTAAGGGGCGCCCGGCAAACCAGTTTCCATCTCTAACATTCCTCTTATATGCCCCGCCCTTCTTTTTGCAGGCAGACTGGTATAATTATGGCAGAGGAGTGACTATGAATCAACCGAACAAAGGTCAACAATCATACCTGGTTACCTTTCTATTCCTTGTAGCACTGGGCGTATTGGTCTGGATGGCCCTTCGCCAGGATACGCGAACACAACAGCCAGTCAGCCTGAATCAACTGGCTCAAGACCTGCGCGATCACAAAGTGAGCCGTATCAGTGTGGAGAATGACAGTCGCTTGTTGATCATTTACAAGGATGCAAGCGAACGTATCTCCCACAAGGAATCGGAAACCACGCTGATCGAACAGTTACAGGCGTTGGGCGTTACAACCGCTGATCTCTCGCCAGACTACGTCAAGATCGAGATTCAGCCGCCTTCCCTGTGGAACAGTATCTTTAGCAGCATCCTTTACTTGTTGCCCGTGATCCTGATGGGCGTGTTCCTGTGGTTTATCTTCCGTCAGGCGCAGGGAAGCAACAGTGCGGCTTTAAACTTTGGCAAATCGCGCGCCCGTATGTTCACCGGGGATCGTCCCACGGTCACTTTTGAAGACGTAGCCGGCGTGGATGAGGCCAAAGAAGAGCTACGCGAGGTAGTGGAGTTCCTGCGCGAACCGCAAAAATTCATCCAGCTTGGCGCCCGCATTCCGAAAGGGGTGCTGCTGGTTGGGCCGCCCGGCACAGGTAAGACGCTGCTGGCCAAAGCGGTTTCTGGCGAGGCCGGCGTACCTTTCTTCTCGATCTCCGGCTCGGAGTTCGTGGAGATGTTCGTTGGCGTCGGCGCCAGCCGCGTGCGCGATCTGTTCGAGCAGGCCAAACGCCATGCTCCCTGTATCGTCTTCATGGATGAAATTGACGCCGTGGGGCGGCAGCGTGGGACTGGCCTGGGCGGCTCCCACGACGAACGTGAGCAAACGCTCAACCAGCTTCTGGTGGAAATGGATGGTTTCGATACCGATACCAGCATCATCGTCATGGCCGCTACCAACCGCCCAGACATCCTCGACCCGGCCCTGCTACGCCCCGGCCGCTTTGACCGCCGCGTCGTTCTGGATCGGCCGGATGTCAGAGGACGGGAGGCGATCCTGCGCGTCCATGTGCGCGGCAAACCCTTAGAGCCAGATGTTGATCTGACAGCGCTGGCGCGCGCGACGCCGGGTTTTGTCGGCGCCGATCTGGAAAACATGGTCAACGAAGCAGCCATCCTGGCGGCGCGTCGCAACAAGCGCACAATCGGTCAGGCAGAGTTTGAAGAAGCCATCGAGCGCGTCATAGCCGGCCCGGAACGCAAATCTCGCCTGATCTCTCCCGAAGAAAAGCGCATCATCGCCTACCACGAGGCCGGTCACGCGGTCGTCATGCACGCCTTACCAGAAGCAGATCCGGTGCAAAAGATTTCGATCATCGCCCGCGGTCAAATGGGCGGCTACACTCTCGCCGTCCCGGAAGACGATCGGATGCTTGCATCCCGCCGCAAACTGATGGCGGAGATGGTGGGTTTGCTGGGGGGGCGAGCCGCGGAGGAGATCGTCTTTGATGACATTACCTCCGGCGCCTCCAACGATCTGGAGCGCGTCACGCGCCTGGCGCGAATGATGGTAACCCGCCTGGGCATGAGCGATGCCCTCGGCCCGATGGTATATGGTCAGAAAGAAGAGCTGATCTTTCTGGGACGCGAAATCGCCGAACAGCGAGATTACTCCGAAGCCGTCGCCGAACAAATTGATGCTGAAGTGCGTCGCCTGGTCAGTCAGGCATACGAACGGGCCAAAGCGATCCTGATCCAATACCGCGAAAAACTTGACGCGGTAGCCCAGCGCCTGCTGGAAGTGGAAACCCTGAATCGCGAAGAATTCGAGAAAATCTTCCCGCCCCCTGTTCCAAAGACCAGCGGCACACCACAACCTGCTTGAAAAAAAGGACCCCCTCTGAAACGGAGGGGGTCCTTGCATGGGTCGAAGCCGTGCTCAGGCCGGAGGTTGACGATGGTTGGAGCCTGGTACTTGTTCCTGTTTCCTGAGATAAAAAGGATACCCCAAAAGCAAAATGGCCGCGAAGGTGAACCACTGGATGGCATATCCCAGATGAGGGCCTTCCGTAAGTTCGATAACAGGCTGATAAGGCACAGGAGGTTGAGTTCGCCCTGGCTGTGGGTCGAGTTGCAGGTAAACGGGGAAAAGCCCGTAGGGCATTCGAGCGCCGATTTGTTCCAGGTCAACCGTCACCCATAGACCCTTCTCAGGAGCATTGCGGGAGGAAGGTTGACCAAGTCGCAAAATGCCGCGCACGCTGACTTCCTGAGTCCCCTCGTTATACTGTTGCCAGTCAAGCGCGGAGGCGTTTCCATCTGCCGGAATCCATCCCCGATCCACCAGAACAGCCTGCCCGCTTTTAAGCAGGAGGGGAGTCAGGAGATGGTAGCCATACTGTCCCTCGTAATACTGATTACGCAGGACAAGTTGGGCGGAATAATCGTATTGGCCATGCGCCGTTGCCGCGCGATACTCCATGCTCGTCAATGCGTCTGGGTCGGTGATGCTGTTCAAGTCCAGATGGGGCAGCGACTGCATCTGGAGCACATGGGCATTGAAGGTGCGGCGTTGCCGCAGGCGATCCAGTTGCCAGAACCCCAACCGAACACACACTGCCGCACCAAGCACCACCAGGAAGGTGGTCAACAACCAGCGGCGCGAGAACATCAAACGTATCATGCTGCAGGCTTCTTCAAAAGAATGCTATAGACGGCGAACAACGCGCCCAACGGTAATCCGGAAAAGAAAATACCCAAAAGGCGTGTTTTCCAGGTCACAGGCTCACGTACTTCGATCCCAAAATAACGGCTGGGTTGAAAGGAACATTCGACAGCCAGATTCTCCACATCTCCCAAAACCAGGCTGGCAGAGGTGCCAGGCGGAACCCAAAGCGTTCCTAACTGATGGGGCACATCGTCCTGATTGACAACCACCAGCACATCCCCTACCACAAACTGCATCTCCCGTGGAATTTCAGGGGGCTTTTCGCCTCTGGCCACTCTCTCTGCTGTTCCCTTTGGGATCACCAGCTCAATGCGACTGGTTTCACGATTTTCACGGCGCTGCAGGCGATAAGCGATTTCTGTAGTAATCGCCGCAACCAGCAACCCCAGTAAGAATGCAAGGATAATTCGCTTGATCATAAACTACCCGTAGAAAATTTCCAGCATAGATTACTTTTTAGCGCTCTTCGATAAAATATACCGAATGTCATATGCAATATCATCGGGAGCAGTGCCGAAGGGAAAGATCACTCGCAAATATCCCTCGGGATCAATCAGATAGAGATACGCCGAATGAGTCACGAGGTAACTTGCTGCAGAAGTGGTTTTCTCCACAATGCGGGTTACCTGATAAGCCTTCCAGATGGGGGTCAGCGTTTCTTCCGAGCCGCTCAAGCCGATAAAGGTGGGGGAAAAATGTTCCACATATTGCTGAATCCGCTGCGGAGTGTCCCGTTCGGGGTCTACGCTCACGAAAACGACCTGCACACGCTCACGCTCCGCTTCTTTCAACCTGTCAAGAGCCAGGCGCACATCGCTTAATGTGGTCGGGCATACATCAGGGCAGAAGGTATAGCCGAAGAAGAGCAAAACAATTTTTCCTCTTTGTTCGCTCAAGCGAAACACGGTGCCATCCGCTCGGACAAGAGAAAAATCTGCCGCCGGGACCGGAGGATCATAGACCACCCCCCGTAGACGGACGTTCTCCTGCCGCAATTGTAGCAGGAGAACCAGCGACCCCAACAGTCCGAGCAGAATCAACCCCAGACGGATCGCACTGCGCATTTCAGACTACTGTTCCAATCAGGTAAAGCGCCGGATAGAAGAAAATCCAGACCACATCTACGAAGTGCCAGTACACGGCAGCCGCTTCCACAGCTCGATGGCGCTCTGCGGAATACAATCCACGCAGCCCGTTGCGCAAAACGATCAGCAGGAAGATCACACCCGTCAAAACGTGGAAGCCATGCATACCGGTCATCATTAAAGAACACGGCGCCCAAAGTATTGGAAGAGGGCGTAATCCCCTCATGGATCGCCGAAGGCCATTCAATGCCTATAACCCCGACCAGAAACCCGATCCCCAGCAATAGCGTGATCACCAGGCTGATCACAAAATTGCGCCGCTCCCCATGTGCCATTGCAGTCTCGGCCCGGTTCATGAAAAACGAGGAAACGAGCAAAACCGAGGTGATAATCAGCCCCAGCACCTGGTTAAGAGGCGGCCGCGTCATTCCCCACAGGTTGAAGCGAGCGACCGCCAATCCCCCAAAGGCAAAAGCATCCGAAAGCAGGAAGAGCCAGAGTCCCAAGCGTAATGTACCCGCTTTGTACTCATAAGAGTTTGGGTCGGTCTTGGTTTCCTGATACAGGCGATAGATATGCATGTAGTAGCGAATCACCAACCCGGCTTTTACCAGGGCGATCAGGCTGAGAACTACCACAGAAGGAACTGCAACAGCGACATAAAATTCAAGCGCCGTCAATAAGCCAGGTAGACAAAGATCAAAACACCCAGGCGAAAGGCGGTTTGCTTATCCGTGTGTGCCATAGAGATTCTCCCTCTGAAACATCCAGGACAGTCTAATGAGATTTTCCGTTGAAGCGGATATACGTCGAGCCGGGCAAGCCGTAATCGTATGGCTCTCCCACTACTTCAAAAGCCTCCTCGTAGTTATGAACCGGCATCGGAGAAGGCACCTGCCACTCCGGAGAACGAGAACGCCAGATGTGACCGGGGGCTGGTTCCCCATGTTTGATGCTGCGGAAGAAGTTATAGAGGAAAACCAGCACCGAGGCGGCGATCAAGAACGCGGAAATGGTAATCAAAAGGTGCCAGAAGTCAAGACCGAGCGCCGGATCGTAGTCAGCGATGCGTCGTTGCATCCCCAACAGCCCACGCGCATCATCAGAAAAGTCATGACCAGGAAAGAAGGGAAGAGCAGCCAGAAATGTAACTTTCCGAGTTTCTCGCTCATCCGCCGCCCGGTCGCCTTAGGGAACCAGTAATAAATGGCGGCAAAGAACGGAAAGATGTACCCTCCGAACATCGTGTCATGGAAATGCCCAACGACAAAATACGTATCGTGCAGGTGAAGATCCGTGGTCACAACCCCATTCGGCGGCCCGGAAAGCCCACCCATCAGGAAAATAACAATCGCCCCAAGTACAAAAAGCATGGGCGTAGACGTCTCGATCTTTCCTTTCCAGAGCGTTGCGACCCAGGAGAAGAACTTAACCCCGGTCGGCACAGCGACCAGTAAAGTGCTGTACATGAACGGCACACGGAGATATTCGTTCATGCCAGAGGTAAACATGTGATGTGCCCAGACCAGGAAACCGACCAGGGCAATGCCAAGCGAAGACATGGCAACCCAGCGATAGCCAAAGAGAGGCTTACACACAAAGACCGGCAGCAGCTCGCTCACAACACCCAGGCCGGGCAAGATAAATACATACACCACAGGATGGGAGTAGAACCAGAAAAGATACTGGAAGAGGATCGGATTGCCTCCTTTGGCCGGATCAAAGAAGCCCATCCCCAACAAGCGTTGGAACATGACCAGCTGGAAAGAAAGGCCGATTAACTGCGTTGCGGTCAGGGAGATCAATGAAGTGGCTACAGAAGCCCACGCCAGGATAGGCATACGAAAAGCGGTCATCCCTTTGGCGCTCAAGCGCATGACCGTGGCGATCAGGTTAAGGCCTCCCAAAATGGAGGACCAGCCGGAGACCCATACACCTACGAAGAACATCTGAATCCCAACCGGCGAACGCGTCGAAAGCGGCGGATAACCGGTCCATCCGGTGTCAAATCCACCCAGGGCCAGGCTGGAAAGCAGGACAATTGCAGCCGGCGGAGCAATCCAGTAAGAAAAGGCATTCAAGCGCGGGAAGGCCATATCATGCGCCCCGATGAGCATTGGAACGAGATAGTTCATAACCCCAGCGACCCCCAGAAGAATGCCGACAATCATCACCATTCCATGCAAACTCATGAGGGTGTTATACAACTGTAGAGAAATAAACTGCATTCCTGAGGCCGCCAGTTCCAGGCGGAAGATCAGAGCAAACAAACCTCCCACCAGGAGTAGCAGGATCGCTGTGACCGTGTATTGAATACCGATGACTTTGTGATCCAGCGAAACGCCGAAATATTTCTCCCACCCAGGCGGGTCTTCCCGGTGTTCCGGCGTCTCCTCGCCCAAAGCCCACTTGAACCAATCTGTCAGAGCGCCGACACCCCAAACAAACGCAATGACGCCGGTCAGCGCGCCGACCACCCAGGCCGGCTCGGTAAACAGGAAGCTACCCCACGGGTTCAATCCCATCAAGGCACGGATACCTGTCACCAGCAAGGCCCCGGCAGCCGTTCCTGCAATCTGCCAGAGCAAACCGCGCACCAATCCCAGGGAAAGGATTTTCTTCATAGCGTCCTCCTCATTACTTGAGCGTCTGAATGAACGCAATCAAATCAGCGAGCTCCGCATCCGTCAACGTTGTGAAGGCAGGCATGGCTTGTTGCTCGAAGCCCGCTACAATCTTCGCCTGAGGTTGCCGAATGGATTCGATGATATAGGCTTCATCTGCAACAACCGTTGTGCCATCACTCAGCTTAACCTGTTCTCCCCAAAGACCCTTCCACGTCGGGCCGACCCCCTTGCTTCCATCTATGGAGTGACAGGCCTTACATCCGAGTTCGTTATAAAGTTTTTCACCACGCTTCAGGTCTGGGCCGCTGGTTGCTGCCTGAGCGGCCACCGATTCCTGAACCCATTTCTGAAAATCAGTCTAGGAAACCACCACCACCGGGGCTACCATATAGGCATGAGAGGCGCCGCAAATTTCAGCACACCGTAGTATTCCCCAATCTGCACGGGCGTGATGCGATATTCTGTCGTCCGACCAGGTACCACATCTTGCTTAATGCAGAACTCCGGTACCCAGAAAGAGTGGATCACATCGTTGGAATTCATCTTGAGAACGACCTGACGGTTCGCAGGCAAATACAGCTTGTTGCTCTGAAGACCATAGTCAGGATACTCAAAGCGCCATCCCCACTGGAAGGCGGTTACATTGACGACCATCGCATTTGGATCCAGCCGCCGTGTTTCTCCCAGCGTTACCGCCCCCAGGTAAGAGAAAACCAGAACCGTGATCAAGGGAAGAACCGTCCAGGTAACCTCCAGCCGTGTATTGCCTTCAATGTGCTCCCCGTCACTCGTATCTCCAGGTTTGCGCCGAAAGACCAGCAGGCTGTATACCAGAGGGACAACAATCAGAGCAAACAGAAAGGAAATGACCGCCATTTCCAGCCTGAACATCCAATCCACGGTTTGCGCCTGCAGCGAAGCCTGGACTGGCATCAGGCCCATCGCCTCCAATCCCCAAAACATCAGGATGGAAAGCAGGAGCACAAGGACGCCTACAATCACAAAATGCCGCACAGGATACTAACTCCTTTCTGGAATTTTCCTGAGATGCATTTACTGGGTCCGCTGGACAATAAAATACCCACCCAACTTAAGAGCCGTTTACCACGCTTCTGGAAACCCGAATAACGCTATCGAAAGCACAGAATGCCGCACATTTCGGACATTGTCTCTGGCTACATATACCAAACAGGCCTTCAAAGACCATGTTTGACGCGCCTATATATATTTGCTTACAGAACATGGCCTTTAGAATCGTGATTGGTAATAGTCAAGCTATTTGCCTGCTATATAGGTAATAATGCTATTTATCATCTTTCTTGTCAAGATTTTGTTAAGAGCGTACACCGCCCAAATTTACTACAGGGAGCTCCGAATACTTGCACTTGAAAGTGGCAGTTCAATTTTTGACCGCTTTCAACGCCCCCAATTCTTCCACGATCTCCCGAAACTGCTCCCCCAGGCGGCGGCGGTCGAAATGCGCCTCCAGATAGGCACGACCGCGGTCGCCCATCCTGCGGCGCAATTCTGAATCGGAAGCCAGTTTGAGGGCCGCCTCAGCCAGGGCTTGCGCATCCCCCGGTGGAACGAAAATTCCGCACCCTGCCGCCTCCACCACCTCACGGATCACCCCGTCAATCACCAGCAAGACCGGCAGGCCCGCCGCCATGTAGTCAAAGACCTTGTTCGGATAGGTCGTCTTATATTCCTCCAGCGGCTTCAAGATGGCCAGACCCATATCCACTGTGTGCAACAAAGCAGGCATTTCCCGCTTGGGCAGCGGAGACAAAAAGGTGAGATTCTCCAATCCCCACGAGGCTGCCAGTTGTTGTAACCGTGGCTTGTCTTTTCCATCTCCCACCAGCAGGAAATGGACTGCAGAACCCTGAAGCAAACGGGCTGCTTCCAGTACCACTTCCAGGTCGTTCGCCGGCCCGTGCGCTCCAGCATAAAGAACCACGATTTTGTTTTCCAGACCCAGCGAACGCCGTAGATCATCCAGGGGAGTAGCAGCTTCAAAAAAGAGCGGATCCGCCCCGTTTGGAATCAGGGCTACCCGCTTTGCCCCTCGACTCCGAACGTGATCCATAAACCCGGGGCTGTTAATCACCACCTGATCGGCTTGACGGTAGAGGAAACACTCCAGCGCCTCAGATGCTTTGATCAGGAGCGGATTGCGAATCACCCCCATCGCGACTGCGAAACGCGGCCAGAGATCGCGCACTTCAAAGAGAAAAGGCGCTCGTTTCCATCGTGCCAGCGCCCAGGCCGAAAGGCCCTGGAAGATCGGGGGTGAAGTTCCCCATACCATTTCCACCCCTTTGACTTTCAGGCCAGCCCAAAAGGCGTTCCAGGTGAAAGAGAAAAACGAAAGCAAGCGATGAAAGAACGAGCGATGATACGCTGTGTAAAGCGGCACGCGACAGATAGTCACCCCCTCCTGCTGTTCTATCGAGGGAGAGTTTTCGGCGCGCCCGCTCAGATAGTTGACCGTGCCTGTAATGACCGTCACCCGATGGCCATAGGAGGTGAGCAAACGCGCCAGCTCGTAGTGTCGCGTGCCGCCGGCCTCATCCAGAGAGGCGAAAGCCTGATGGATGAGCAAAATATGCATGAGGGTCAAAGCCCGGCTGCGCGCCGCAGCGCCTCTGCTTTATCGGTGCGCTCCCAGGGAAGATCAAGATCATCGCGGCCAAAATGGCCGTAAGCCGCAGTAGGGCGATAGATCGGGCGGCGCAGGTTCAAATCGCGAATGATAGCGCCGGGGCGAAGATCAAAGTGCTCCAGGATCAGCTCGGCGATCTTCTCATCCGGAATGCGCCCGGTGCCAAATGTCTCAACGTTGACCGAAAGCGGCCGCGCCACCCCAATCGCATAGGCTACCTGAATTTCGCACCGATCTGCCAGCCCTGCAGCCACCACATTCTTCGCGACCCAGCGCGCCGCATAAGCGGCAGAGCGATCCACCTTCGTCGGGTCTTTGCCGCTGAAACATCCGCCGCCATGGCGCCCCATGCCTCCGTACGTATCCACGATGATCTTGCGCCCGGTCAGCCCGGAATCGCCCATCGGGCCTCCTACAACGAAGCGGCCGGTTGGGTTGACATAGATTTTGAGGTCTTTATCCACCATTTCTGGCGGTAGCACCGGCAGAATGACATGCTCGATCACCTGCTCGCGAATTTCAGCCTGGGAAACATGCGGCGCATGTTGCGTGGAAATCAGTACGGTATCCACGCGTTTCGGCTTGCCATACGAGTATTCGACAGTAACCTGAGATTTCCCATCCGGGCGCAGCCAGGGCAGGGTGCCATTTTTGCGCACTTCCGCCAGACGACGGGTGAGTTTATGCGCCAGATAGATCGGCATCGGCATCAACTGGGGTGTTTCGTTGCAGGCATAGCCGAACATCATCCCCTGATCGCCGGCGCCGATGGCCTCGATTTCGTCCTCGCTCATTTCGCCGGTCTTTGCCTCCAGCGCCTTATCTACGCCCATGGCAATATCGCCGGACTGTTTGGCAATCGACACCAGGACGCCACAAGTGTTACCATCAAACCCTTTGCTGCTATCGTCGTATCCGATCTCCAGCAGTACCCTGCGCACCAGTTCGTCGTAGTTGAAGTTCGCGCGGGTGGTGATCTCGCCCATCAGGATCACGAAACCGGTCTTCGTCGCCGTTTCACAAGCGACACGGGAAGCAGGGTCTTGCTCCAGGCAGGCGTCCAACACGGCATCGCTGATCTGGTCACAGATTTTGTCCGGATGCCCTTCGGTGACAGATTCAGACGTAAAGTAGAGTTTCGGAGAAGACATGAAAGTGGTGGACATCGTTTACCTCTCAGCAAAATAAAATTGCCCCTCCGGACATGAAAGGGCAATTGGCATTCGTGCACGGCTGCCCTCTCATCTTCCAGAACATCCGTCTGCCGGAATTAGCACCTTGTTTCTGTTTTTTGCTCGTGCCAGGACACAGAATGTGCCCTTGGGCACAACAGAAACAGGTTGCTGAGGCTTCGTCGGGCCGGTCCCTCCGCCTCTCTGGATAAGAGTGCCGTCAGGGCTGTTTTGTTGACGCAGATATTACCAGGAAAAAAGCAGGATGTCAAGCAGTGATTATTAAAAATTTTGTGAGAGTCAACATCGTGAGTGTTTGCGTTGGGGACATCCTGTCAGGCGAAAAGAGCCTTTAGGGGCCTGCAAGGAGAACCTTCAACGAATGGGAAACGAATCAATCCAGACCGCGGACGGCGGACGGCAGACCGCCATAGGGCAGGTTTTCCAGCCTGCCAGATGAATGGATAGCGCAGGAGGACGATGGACAGTGGACAATAGACCGTAGACAGAGGCAGCACAGCCCAGGCTTCCGGCCTGCCGGAGGATGCTGTCAACGAAGGAACGCACATTCGTTTATTCGTTAAGAGAGGATTCGGTAATTAGTTTTGAAGTAGGAGGGTCTCTGATGGAAGTAGAATTGGTTATCGAATCTACTACAACCAGGAGAGACCCCATGACCAATTGTACAGCACTTTCAAATACTGGGACGTCGTTGTTATCGCCCGTGACAACGAGCCTGGAGAACCTGCCTGTGCGCTTGGGAAAACGGCTGTGGGTGACACCTGCTGAGTTTCTGCAAACGACCTGTGCCATGCAGGTTGCCCGTTGGGCGGTGAACCTGTTCCCCCCGTCGCTTCCAGATTCACATCGGCGGGGGCGCAAAAGACGGTATTCCGATGAAAGCATCCTGCTGGTAGCGTACATCCAAAGCGCCTGGCAGATGAGCTACGAGATGGTGGTGGATTATTTTCGCAGCCATCCTGAGGCTGCAAAGCAGGCAGGGTTTGAAGATGGGCAAGTCATCAGTGTCGGGCAAGATTGGGAACGTCGTCGCACACTTGGTATGGGTGTTCTGGCTGTTCTTCGTGGGCATGGTCTGGCAATTGTATCGCCGCAAAATCATTCATGGAGTGGATGTGGTGCTGGATTCCACAACCCTACAGGCCTGGTATCATCGCGACCCGGATGCTGGATGGAGTTTTCCTAAGCGATGGAAAGGTTCAATTTGGGGCTACAAGGTGCATACCTTGTTATGTCGTTGGTCGGAATTGCCGATCATGTTCCTGGTGACGCCGGCCAACTTCTACGACAGCCTGGCGGCGATTCCGCTCTTAGCCTTAGCAGTAGCTTGTTTTGGTTTTCGGATTGCCATTGTCCGCGCCGATGCCGCCTATTTTACTTATGCGCTCTTGAATTACATCCGTGTCGTTTTACATGCAGGTTTTATGATTGACTACAACTTGCGCAAAAAAGGTAAAACCGCTTTAGCCACTTTGCCTGGGCGAAACGTTACTTCGGCCTGGAAGCCGCACGCTGGAGTGGACTGGTTGCTGCTTATCAGCATACGGCTTTAGTGTACAGTGTCATGTTAGGCGTGGCATTGACCGCTTACCGCTTCCAGCGTCCCGAACTCGCTGGTTCGCGCATGAAAGTCTTGGCTATCCACATGCCTGCCTAAATGTACGAATTACCGAATTCTCTCGAGTTTAAAAAAAATTCGGTAACCTTCCTTTTGGCTCTTGGGGGATCGATCCCTGCCTCAGCGCATGAAAGTCGACTGGAAGCCAACTCAGGTCATCAGCAGCCAGACTTGAACAGCGTATCACCAGGCTCTGCCTGGTCGAACCGACCCAAGGTCGGTGGTACAAGATTAACAGCGTACCACCAGGCTCTGCCTGGTCCAACCAACCCAAGGTCGGTGGCAGGGCTTATCAATTCTCCGACATTGTGGTAAAAATAGGGGCTGAACTCGGATAGGAGGTGGTAGCGATGAAAGACGAGCAAAACAAAGGGAAAGGGTTGCACACCTATTTGCAGGATATACCGGATCCCCG
>Ga0081479_111340_pt1 | contig 32783 bp, 27 predicted proteins | sample MamHotmetagenome_FD_70984 | JGI IMG/M metagenome (GOLD analysis project Ga0081479, IMG submission 70984) | Hot spring cone microbial streamer communities from Mammoth Hot Spring (Liberty Cap Streamers), Yellowstone National Park, USA - T=72 v2... | ecosystem: Environmental > Aquatic > Thermal...
GGCTGTAGCCTCCGCAGGCGCTCAGCAGGATGAGCAGGGAGAAGAGCAACAGGCGACGCATGTTTTTCCTTGAGCAAACGATGGACGGTAGACGGTGGACGACAGAGGGTGGAGGCAGGCGGTTGCCGTTAGACCACTCCGTTTTTACCATAAGATGGCTGTTTTGAGCAGGGGTAGTGTATCTTTCCTTCAGGAAATTTGAACTCCTCTACCCTTCATCTTTGTTGCGGTAGAAAATTTTCTACCGTTACATTGCGAGCTGCCGCAGGCGGCGAAGCAATCCCCATATTGGCCAGGAGATTGCTTTCCCCACGCTGCGCTCCACCACGCTTTGCTCGTGGCAGGCGGGACATGCGCTTCGCTCGCAATGACAGAAGACAGAGGTTTTTTCATGGCTTTCGGGCGACTCGCTGCGAATTTCTTGAACGCATGATACAGTACTTCTGCATACCCTCTATCGTCGCTATTTAGGTATAATCCTGTTATCCACATTCTAACTGGAGGTGCGTGATGATGAATCCGGTGCTTGCAACCGTTCTGGAAGTTTTGGGTATTCTGATGCGTTTTGTCGGCCTGATCGTTTTGGGGTTAGGAACGGGTTGGATGGCGGCCGATGCCTATCGTAAGGGGATGTGGCAGCTTCAAATTGTCGCCGTTTTGGGGTTTTTCGCCCTGGTTGCAGTGTTCGTGCGCTTTGCGACAGCTGGCGCGCTGGGTGCGTTTGCGCTGGGAAGCGGGATCGGCGTGCTGGTGTGGGGATTGCGAGCCAGAGGAGAAACGCAAGAAGATACACCCCAGGGATAGAATAAAAAAGGCAGGGAGATTCCCTGCCTTTGCCTTGTCTGTTCTGCTCCAAATCCCGTTCAACGAGCTTTGACTTGAATGGTCTTCGGGCGCAGCGAAGCGGCCTTCGGCAGGCGCAGGGTGAGCACGCCATTGCTCAAGGTCGCTTCGACGGCATCCGCGTCCAACGGCGCCGGCAGGCGCAAGACGCGCTGGAAGGAGCCAGCAGGTAGTTCGCAGAGGAGATATTCCTGCTCTTCCTTCGGGTAATGCCCTTCGATCACGACTGTATCGTCCACCACCTGGATTTTCAGGTCTTCTGCTTTGACGCCCGGAACGAACGCGGTCAGCACATAGGCCTCGCCATCATCCCGAACATTGACAGCCAGAGAGCGCTCAGCCTGCTCTCGCCATTCAGCCCAACGTCGCCCGCGCGGGGGAAAGGTGCGCACATAGATGGTCATAGGAATCCTCCTGGAAGTGTGAATCTCTTGACATCTGGAATGATCGTACCTTGAGAATGTCAAAAAATGGATAGAGGAGGATTAGCGTTGTGTATGCGGATACAGACCGCGGACGGCAGACCGCGGACGGCGGTTGGACGATGGACGGTAGACCGTGGACGATGGAGGATAACCGCGAATGACGGAGGAGCACATCAGACCACATCGGGCGGTGGAATGCAAGGCAGGCTTGCCAGCCTGCTATTCAAGCCTGCCGGGGTAGATGGCGAGGGATATGCAAGTCTATCTGCGCTCTCCATTACACCCCTGCGTTCTGCTGCTTACGGGCGCTCACCCTCCCGATCATCCACCGACGGAGGAAGAGAGACGGAAGGCTGAGGAGGGAAATTCCAGCCAGACCCCACTTGATAGCAGCGGCGAGGGAGGCAAGAAAGATCAGCGAGGGGGGAAAGGGAATCAGTCAGGGCAAGCATCCATAGATGGAGAAAGTTTTCCACGTAATCCATTGCAGCAGCCACGAACGGCAGCGTGAAGAGAAACAAGACCCAGAAGGAGGGGGCGCGGCCAGGGATGGCAGTCAGAAAGGCAATCCAGGCACCGAGGGCACATGCATAGGCAAGCGGGTAGAAAAAGTCCGGCGCCAGACTGAGCAGATAGGCCTGCCTTCCCGACGCTCCCCAGGCGTTCAGCACGGCCTCCATGCGCGACGGGGTGAAGGCCAGTTGCAATGCCACGACGGAAGGCGCAGAAGGTGGAAGTGCTCGCATGATCTGGATCAGGCTGATGAAAAGCATCGCCGCCAGGAGCGTCCAGACCAACGCAGAACGAAGCGTAGCAAGGGAAGCATAGAGACGATAGATCATGGGAACCTCGCCTGGGAACGGGAAAATTTGAGCGGGAGGAGACTGAGTTCAGGAACGCGCATCAGCCACAGGAGCAGGAGATAGACCAGGCTGCCCAAAAGGACACCGCCCAGGGCGGGCAGCGCGGCCGGGGTCGCAGGGGAGAGCGTGCGTAGCGTCCCAAGCAGCACCACGCTCATCAGCAGGGTCGCGCCCAGGGCCTGCAGCAGGCCGCGGGCGAGTCGTCTTCCTTCCATCCCCTGAAGACGTTTACGCATCAGCCAGAACAAAGCACCTGCTTCCAGGGTGGTAGCCAGCGAGTTCGCCAGCGCCAGGCCTCCATGGGGCATCCATCCCCAAATACTAAAAAGGCGCGCCAGGAGCAGGCTGAAAAGGATGTTCAGGCTCATGGCCAGGAAACCCACCTGGACCGGTGTGCGAGTATCTTGCATGGCATAGAAGGCGCGCGCCAGCACCTCCAGAACAGCATGAGCCGGCAGGCCCAGGGCATACCAGAGCAAGGCCCAGGCCACCAGCTCCGTGGAGCGAGTGGTGAACTGGCCGCGCTGGTAGAGGAAGGCGATGATCGGGAAACGGAGCAGGATCAGGCCGGCCGCCGCCGGCAGGGCCAGGAACAGCACGGCACGCAAGGCCTGAACGAGGGCGGCCCGCAGTTCAGTCAATTTGCCCAGGGCATAATGGGCTGAGAGCGTGGGCAGGATGACCGTGGCCACAGATTGGGCAATGGCGATTTCGGCCATGAGCATCAGGGCAAACGCATATTCGATCCCGCTCACACTGCCTTCCGCCATGCGCGAGGCCAGCCAGATGTTGACCCAGAAGTTGACCTGTACAATCGCCGCGCCAAACAGACGCGGCGCCATCAGGCGCGCCACCTGGAGCACCATCGGCTGCCCAAGCCCCAGGGTGAGACGATACTTCCCCTCCGGCGGCGCAGGCAGGCGCATCAGGGAGGGAAGCTGCACCAGAAGATGGCCGGCTGCGCCTATCACCACACCCCAGGCGAGTCCCCGAATCCCCATCCGTGGGCTGAGCACAAGGACGCCAAAGATCATGCCAAGCTGATACAGCGCCGGGGTGATGGCCGGGATAAAGAAGACATGATGAGCATTCAGAATCCCCATCACCAGGCCGCTCAGACCAAAAAGCACTGCCGAGAGGAGCTGAATGCGCAGCAGGAGCACCGTCCGTTCAAACTGAGAGGCATCGGCATAGAACCCCGGTGCCAGCGCGTAGCGCACCAGCCATGGAGCAAAGAGTCCTGCCAGGAACGCCAGCAAGGTGAGCAGTAGCAAGACCCAGCTGGCAATGGAGGCTGCCAGCTCCCAGGCCTCTTTGCGCTTCTCCTGAGCGAGCAAAGCGGTAAAGGTGGGAATGAAGGCCGAACCCAATGCGCCGCCGGCGACCAGATTGAAGAGCGCCTCAGAGACCCGATTGGCGGCGACGAAGGCATCTAGGGCGGCGCTGGCGCCAAATGCCCGCGCTACCAGGATGCGCCGTGCCAGGCCGATCAGTTGGGCCAGCAAGAAGGCCAGCATCACCCCGGCCGCGGAACGAGCAAGCTGTCCTTTCGTCTGGCGCATGGCGGGTTATGAACCCTGGCTATGCGGCGAAAGCGGGTGGTCTTTCAACCAGGTGTCGAACCACTGACGGATCTGTTCCAGGCGCACCACGCGGCGATCCGTACGCCCCGTGCGCGAGAGGCCGTGAAATTCATCCGGGAAGCGCACAAAGCGCGTGGGGACGCCAAGTCGCTTCAAGGCCACAAACACCTGCTCTCCCTGTTCAATCGGACAGCGCAGATCATTCTCATAATGAACCACCAGGGTCGGGGTGCGCACATTACCGACGTATTTGATCGGGGAAAGGTCCCACCATTTCTGAAAATCCTGGAAAGGCGGGCCGGCCTGGACCTCGTACTCAAAAGTCCAGTTGAAATCGCTTGAACCCCATTCACTGATGAAGTTGCTCACACACCGCTCGACGACGGCAGCGGCGAAGCGCGAGGTGTGACCGATGATCCAGAGGGTCATGTAGCCGCCATAAGAGCCGCCGGCGACGCCCATCCGTTGGGAGTCTATATAGGGTTGCCGTTCCATGTAGTCGGCCCAGGCCATCAGATCAGCGTAATCCGCAGTGCCCCAGGCGCCCCAGATGGCTCTGGCATGAGCCTCCCCATAGCCGCGCCCGCCGCGCGGGTTGCAGAAGTAGACCACGTAACCGTGCGCGGCCAGGTAGTAAAACTCGTGCATGAAAAATTTGCCATACTGTGTGAGCGGCCCGCCATGAATGTACAGGATCGAGGGATATTTACGCTGCGGATCGAAATCGGGGGGCTTCATGATCCAGCCCTGCAAATCATTGCCATCCGCGCCTTTAAACCAGACCTCTTCCACCGGGCTGAGTTGAACCCTATCCAGCAGGTCGCGATTGATGCGCGTGCGGTGACGAATGACCTGCCCGTCCATATCGCGCACATAGACCTGGGCCGGATCATCCATGCGCCCGTAGAAATAGGCCAGGCGGCGCTGCTCACGGTCAAAGGTGAAAGCTCCGACCACGCCGCCTTCACCGATCACCTCGTGCAGATCATCGCCCCGGCGCGAGATGGCGTAGAGGAGAGAGCTACCATGGCGAACAGCCTGGAAGTAGAGACGTTCGCCATCGTTGGACCAGACGGGAGGCATTGCTTCCGGCTGCCCGACATCGTTGATTGTCCAGGGGGAAACATGGACATCATACCTGGCGGTCAGGTTCTGGGCCGGCGCGGAGCCATCCAGCGGGACAATCCAGAGGGAATCGTTCTTCCAGCCTTCCCCTTCGCCTTCACGACCGATGTAGGCAATCCAGCGGCCATCGGGGGAGAAAGCCGGCAGGGATTTAGGGCCGGGTGGGGTGGGAATGCGCCGCATTTCGCCGCCAGCCGCAGGGATGACAAAGAGATCATCCGCCTCCGGGCGCAGATCCGGGTCTTCGGCACGGTTGGAGATGAAGGCGATCCAGCGGCCATCGGGGGAGAAACTCGGATCGCGCTCATCGTGGATCGGGCCATCGGTCAAAGGGTGAGCGCGGCCACTGCGAGCATCAATCAGCCAGATGTGCGTGCGTTCGTGGGGAAGATAGCCATAGCCATCCAGCTTGTAGAAGACGCGTTCGTAAATGCGCACAACGACACCCAGTTTCTTCTTCTGCTCGTCTTTTTCGCGCTCCAGCACTTCCGCGTCGGTGCGGCGGAAGGTGCAAAGCAGGAAACGGCCATCCGGCGACCAGGAAAGCTGACCGATCTCTCCTTGCAATGATGTGAGGGGCTGCGCTTCGCCTCCTTCCAGGGAAATCAGGTAGACCTGGGGTGGCTTTTCCGCATCCTCGCGATTGGAAAGGAAGGCGATCTGGCGACTATCCGGCGACCAGCGCGGAGAGAAATCTTTGTGTTTTCCGTGGGTAAAACGTCGCGGTGCGCCTTTTTCAGCGTCTACCAGCCACAGGTTGGAATATTTTTTCTCGGTTTTGCGATCCACCCATTCCAGGCTGTAGACGATGAACTTTCCATCGGGCGAAAGGCGCACATCCTTCAGGATTTGCAGGGCATAAAGGTCTTCTGCCATGATGGGACGAGTTTTGAGGGGCATGGGAAACTCCTTAGCGAAGATAGGAAGGGGTAAGCAGAGGCCGATGAAGCTCGATATACATCGTGCGAACGGCATTTTCGAGAACGTCCTTCAGGCGCAGGCGCTCCAGATGCGGCGAATTGAGAGGATTGAAAGCAATCGGTTCGCCGATGCGCACAATGCGGCGAACACCACTCACCGCAAAGGGATAAAATTTCAGGCTTTTGCGAGAACGCTTATAGAACATCTCCCCTAAGCGGGTGAAACCCTTATAAAAAGGGGAGATTCGGGTCATGGGATCAGGGGATTGAGCCGGGTCTTCCGGAAAGATCAACAGACAATGCCCTTGTTCCAGGTGTCGCAGGCTGGTTTCAAAAGCCAGGAACAAGCGCTGCGGATCGTGATAGACAGGAATGCAGCCAAAGGAGCGCAGCAAAGGAACGGTGAGGCGCGAGAGTAGACGAGAAAAGGCCATACTGAAAGGGGTGGAATGTGTAATTGACGCTCTGTGAAATCCTGGTTGAGATAGGCAGCGGCTTTTGTTTCATCCACCATGTCGGCAATGATCCAGGGATACAGACGCAGGGGAATGGAAGAAACCGCAGCAATAGGCCCCAGGGCATCCAGATGGTTGCCAATGAAGACCGCCGGGCCCCGTTCGGGCAGGTTTTCCCATCCTTGTAGTTCACCACCCCCAATCAAGATGTCCAGCAGGCGCACCAGGAAGCGATAAAGGCGATCAGAGATGGGGCGTCCCCAGGTGCCTGCCAGGCCGATCAAGCCAAGCCAGGATGAGGAGGGAAGGAGAGAGTCAACAGGAAGGGTGAGCATACGGATGATGGACAGTGGACGGTAGACGATGGACGGTAGATGGACATCTGTAGTATCTGTGAGAATCCGTGTACTTCCCGATATTGGTCACAGGAGATTGCTTCGCTGCGCTTGCAATGACAGAAGACAGAATTCTTCATCTCCTGGTAGCCAGCCCCCCTTGTAAACGGGGTTGGGGGGAATTGTGCATCTCTTCGCGAATTTCCTGAGCGAAGGGTACAGTATCGGAAGAGAGACGCAGCTAATTTACGGATAGCAATTGCTCTCTGTATACTCATAAATTACCCACTTCCCCACAGTATCACCGATGGCTTCTGTCTCGCCGATGGGCTGGTAGTGACATTGCAAGTAAGTTATCCTTTCGCGTATAGCATCGGTTTGTATAGGGAATTGATAAATGGGGGTTTCAGGGTTTCTGGTGTCAATGAGCCATTTAGGATGCATTCGAATTACAGAATCCAGAAATTCTATAATCATTTGCTCATTTACATATCCTCGAGTATAAAGCGGGTATTGATAGACAAAACGAGTTGGGCTTACTCGACGTGAAAAATAATTGACCGAGGTCTCTGCTCCCCATAGTAAGATCCTGTCTTCGGGACTGGTATTTGATTGTATCTTGCTTACAATATAAGCCTGTTTGTTTATCAACCCCCGGAATGACAGGATGGTGTTTCTGTACTGAGCATACGATGCCCATAGAATCACTGCGACAACACCTGCAATCAAAAGGTATCTTGCAAGATGTGAAATATCATCAAACAGGTGGGATGAGAAAATAACCCAAAATGTTACTCCTGCAAAAATAGATAACACAGGGAGCACAGTCATATAGTAGTGGGCGTATGTTCTGCCCGAAAGGCTGATCAGAATAAACTCGATGGGTAAATCCACCAATCCTATCGCCAACAGAGGTAACCAACCACGGATAATATCTCTCTTGAAGTAGATCAATGAGAGCCCAAGCAAGTACCCAACTCCAGCAAACTGTAACAACCCCGCTGTGGCAAGCGGTATTATCCCTTGAGTGAAAGGTCTTAGACGTACCCAAAAACCACTCATTGAAGCTGAGTACACAAAATTAAACTTAAAAGCAGCATCCCAAAACTCTGAAAGGCCGCCTTTTAAACCAAAAAAAACGAGCCATCCTACACAAATTGCCAAAGCTCCCATGAAGAAGAAAAAAAGTTCAACGATCATTTTCCTGAGCTGGTGCGATTTCATCCGATACACGATCAAGACTAAGACGATAGAGAGCCAGATCCCAATAGCTGTCTGCTTGGTAAAAAAAGCCACACCACCTGTTAAGCCTGTCAGGAGCCAATGCCAGAAAGGCATGCGCGATTCTTCGTCAATGGCTCTCTCAGCCAGCCATAATGCAGCGAACTGGAGAGGGAGGGTGTACTCAGTAGTAAGATTTCCCGCCTTAATCACAAATACAAGCGTCACTAACCATAGCACTGTGCCAAGAATTGCAGAGGCAGCACCCATTGCCTTCCGAATGAGAGTAAGTCCAACAAATGCCGCAAAAGACAGACTTAAGAATTCAAGCAGCCAGACACCCCATCGTGATCCGTTTGCAATAGCAAGCCCCAATGCATCAATGTAGAAAATCACAGGGGGTTTATGATCCCATACATCTCGATAGGGCAGCTCCCCGTTCAGAATTCGCCATCCCACATATAGAAATACTCCTGAATCACGAGAAGCATAGTAGATGCTCATCGGGCTTATCGGGAGCAAAACATATAATGCTCCAACAATCGCCAGCACTTTATCCCAGGTTCGGTTGATGATGTTTTGTAACAATCTCATAATCCCTCATTCTTCAAGAATGAATTCACTGCAAAAAAGTGATCTTGTTTTTGTAACGGATTGGTAACTACTACCGCGTTAGGTTAAATTTTGCGTCCTGTAGACTCTTTGTTCGTGCTCCGCCAAAACGGTTTTGAGGTAGGTCTGAATAGTTACGGCAGATTGAATTATACATCGGCTTCCGAAAATTCAATTTTCGGAGCATCCAAGGGGTGTATCTTTCCTTCAGGAAACTTGAGAACAAAAGTAATTTCCTCCCCACTCCTCATCCCTGTCATTCCAAGCCGCCAAAGGCGGAGAAGCAATCCCCTCGACGGCCATAAGATTGCTTCGCTACGCTCGCAATGACAGAAGGCAGAGGGTTCTTCATTGCCTGGTAGCCAGACCCCTGCCCAGCAAACAGGGTTGGGACCCCGTGCCCCGTAAACGGGGTGAGGAGGAAAGATCATGGTTCATGGAGGGCGCGCTGGAGGTCTGCAAAGGAGGTCATCCAGGAGATGCGGTTGAGGAAATCGGCCAGGGAGGCAGAGCGCTGACGAAGGGCGCGTACCGCCGGGCCCACCGGGTCTTCGCCGGCCGGGCCAAGGGGTACATCGGCGTAAGCGCCGTAGAAGGCAAAATAGGCCTGGTTGAGTTTGCGGATCGGATAACCATGCTCCCAGAAGAATCGCCGGCGTTCTTCCATGTAGGCTTCGGCCTCCTCGACTTTTCCCTGCGCCAGAAGTTGATCCACCATCACGCGCGTGCGGTGCATTTCAGCCCGAAAGTCGAAGGTCTCGGAGGAGGGCAGGCCCGGAACAGTCACCCCGTAGGCCCAGGCTGGGGGCAGGCGTACCCAGCCACGGGTCGGGGGGAGAGGCGCAGTGGCAAGCACCAGCGATGAGAAGCCCGGCCGGCTAAGGGAATGCAACTGGGGATAATAGACCGCCAGGACTTTTTCCCCTATTTCATTCCCCACAATCGAGGCCGTGGTCTCGTTCATCGTGCGCAATTCGGGGGATTTTTCATAGAGCATCCCCAGCGGTCGGAACTGGAGGTAGTTATGCGTCCATTCATGAGCAATGACGCTCAGCAACCAGGGGAGATCGGTGGTGCGCATGATCATCGTGGGATAGACACCCACACCGCCAATTGGGACAACTAGGGTGGAAACGTTCAGACGGCTGGCAACAGCATCCTCCAGGGCAATTTGTTTCTCCAGGGGTAAATCGGGAACGAGGGAGATGTTTGCCAACTGTTCAATGCGATCGCGCGGCGAGATGACCAGGCCCATGGGGACGGCGGCGGTGTGGTAGAGGACCGGGGGCAACGGCTGGCCGAGGACGCTCAGGCCCTCCTGACGGAGGATTTCGCTGACCTGCTCCTGGAGAATGGATTCGACGAAGGGAAGGATCAGGGTGTAGCGTTGCTGCAGGCGTTGATTTTCCGCTTTCAGAGCACGGGCGGCGCTTTCTTTATCGGTCACGGAGGGATCCGCATAAAGGCGCAAAAGAGCGGCCTCGTTGCGCTCCAGGCGCGCGACCAGATCGAAATATTCGGCGACAAGCTGGTAACGCCCGGTGCGAGAGAGGGGATGGGGCATGGAAAGGCTGGATTGCATCCCCTTGAGTAAAAGGGCCTGGCCGGTCCAGCTCAGGTAGTTGAATTCATAGGGGCGGGTGAAATCGCGCGCCCGGTCAATGAGCGAACGATTCCCAGGGAGACTACCTGTCAACAGCCAGGCCAGGAGAAGGGTCAGGAAAAGCCAGAGGCTGAGACGCGTGAAGCATGACAGGAGGCGGTTCATTTTCGCAAAGTCTCCAGAATCGCGTTTAACTCCGCCGGAAGCGGCGCCTGGAAGGTTCGAGGTTGAGATTCGCCCGGCAGGACGATCTTCAGGCGCCAGGCATGGAGGAAATGACGCTGAAGGGGCAAGGTGGGGCGCTTCCGCCCATAGACGGTGTCCCCTACAATCGGGCAGCCCAGGAAGGCCAGATGCAGACGGATCTGGTGGGTGCGGCCAGTGATGGGGTGCACTTCGAGCAGGGTATGCGAGGGGAAGGTTTCTAAGGTGCGATAGTCGCTGATGGCCTCGCGCCCTTTGTCCGCCGGGAGGATGGCCATACGCTTACGATGAGCCGGGTCGCGGCCGATAGGGGCTTCGATGCGGCCGAGCGGCGTTGGGGGACGACCATCTACCAGCGCCAGATAGGTCTTTTCCACACGGCGCAAGCGGAATTGATCCTGGAGATAGCGATGCGCCCGTTCGTGACGCGCCACAATCATCAGGCCGGAGGTCTCTTTATCCAGCCGATGAACGATCCCCGGACGTTCTTCACCGCCAATGCCTTCCAGATCGGGGAGATAGCCGAGCAGGGCGTGAACCAGCGTGCCACGATCGTGACCGGCGGCGGGGTGGACAACCATGCCAGCCGGTTTGTTGATCACCACCACATCTGCATTTTCAAAGATCACCTCGAGGGGGATGGATTCGGGGATCAGGGTGGTGGGAGCCGGGGGCGGGATGCGCACTTCCACCCGGTCATCCTGAGCCAGTTTGTAGCCGTTTTTGGTCACAACCAGCCCATTGACGCGCACGAATCCATCCTCAATGAGTCCCTGGAGGCGCGTGCGAGAGAACTCCGACAATTGCAGGCTCAGAAAGCGATCCAGGCGTTCGGGAGTCTTAAGCGTGTAGTGCAGGGTAATCCATCGCTCCATAGACAGGAAACGGATACCTGGAGAGGCGGCGAATCGGGGTCATGGGCTTAACCATCCGCGTTTTCTTTCGGCTCTTCCTGGTTCAAAGGGTGCTCCTTTTTGCGATCGCGAAGCCATGAGCTAAGCAGGAGCAAGGCCGTGCCAATGGTGATGCTGGAATCGGCCAGGTTGAAGACCGGGAAGCTACCAACGGCAATGAAATCTGTCACCTTGCCCAGGAACAGGCGATCGATCAGGTTGCCGATGGCGCCGCTGAATTGTAATCCCAGGGCCAGGCGCAACAACCAGTCCTTATCGGGCAGGCGCGGGTAATAGTACAAAATCGCCATCCCAACCAGAACCGCCAGCAGGGTGAAGAGCGGGCCACCGCCCTGAAAGAGGCCAAAGGCAGCGCCTTTATTGTACCAGTGAACGATGCGGAAAAAAGCCAGGGCCGGAAGCGGGGTCCAGCTCCCCCCAGGCGGTAAAGCACTGCGAACCAGTGCTTTCGTCCACTGATCCAGGAAAACCACCATTAGAGACAAAAGCAGGAAGGGGAGATAACGTTTGATTGCGGTCTGCATAGCACCTTGAAAACGTCTGATTTACCTGCCAGGCAGGTCATGATGGCGAACAGCAAGGAGGGCCGCGGCCCCCCAAGCCAGAAGGCATCTTGCAGGAAACCGAGATGCGATGCAAGTGGAGATGGAAGCGGCAAGCGCGGCGGGGCCTGAAGCACCGGAGTGAAATCCACCGGGCGATTCTCCAGGAGAAAACGATATGCGCCCTCTCGCTGCACCTGCGGCTGATGCGTCCAGAAGGCGCGCAATGCCTCGCGTTCGGCAGGGGTGAGCCACCAGGGCAGGTCGGAGGTGGCGCGATAGCCGCAAATCCAGGCCAGATCGCGCTGCAGATTTTGCTGCCTCTCGCTCAGGTGTAGAAAGCGACGGCGGAAGTAAGCCACGTCTGGATCGAGATGAACCAGAGGACGCAACCAGAGACGATGCAGGCTGGTATAGAGCGCATTCTGCAGCCCCGGAGCGGAATTGCCGCTCACCCGTTGATAGGGGAGATTCTGCCAGTACGAGGCCACATCCGGGCTGATGCGAATGGCATCACACAGACCTAGCAAGGGCAAGATCGGTGCGCCGCAGGCCAGCAGGAAGGCATCCCCCAGGCCATAACGCAAGATTTCCAGCCCCAGGCGATAGGCCTGCTCACGGGGCATCTCTCGCTGGCGCTGCGCCGGCAAGGCCGCCGCATAGAGAAAATCGAGCTTGACATACTCATATCCCCAGCGGCGCACCTGGCGCATTAAAGCCACCAGCCAGTCCTGGACAGCGGTTTGGGTGACATCGAGGGCATACACCCGGCCGCCCCAATTTCGGGCAGCCAGGAGCGGCTGTCCTTCCGGATCTCGCAAAAGCCATTCTGGATGCTCACGAAAAAGCCGGGAGCGCTCATGAACGAGGAAAGGCGCCAGCCAGAGCCCGGCCATGCGCCCGGTCGCGTGGATACGGTGCGCCAGCCCATCCATGCCGGCGGGGAATTTCTGATTGGGCTGCCAGTCTCCCACCGCTTGCTGCCAGCCATCATCTATCTGGAAGACATCAAACGGCAAATTGCTGAATGCCTCCAGGACCTGCAAGAGAACGGGCTGGGTGATGAAGTAATACAGAGAATACCAGGAGCACCAGACGCGCAGCGCTTCCGCATGTCGAGGGGCGCCATAACGGGTTTGCAAGAAGCGCGCATAAGCCTCCAGGAGGGAATCCGTCGCGCCGGTAGCGATGAACCAGTCCCCGGATCCTTCTTCGTAGGCGCCGCGCAGCGCGTTCTCCTCGTAAAAAACCCGTCCGCCGGGATCGGCAGCTCCTAGGAGCAAGGCGTTCCCATGCTCATCTTCCAGCATCGCCACCCCTGCGCTGACGCGGTCAAGCCAGGATGCATAAGGAAGGTCCTCGTTCATGCGGATCGCCATGGGGTGGGACGGTGGGGTCGGGAAGGTATGCCCTGCGCTCAACCAGCCGCTGAAACTCCAGGATTGCCAGCCATGGCGATAAAATCGCCGGCCCCGGAATGGAACGCGGATCGAGGGCTGGGATTTTACACGCCAGCCGCCTGCGACTTCGTCAACAGACAATCCCTGCAGGAATTCTGTATTGAATTTGTAACGGTTCCTTTTTGCCAGCATAAGTGTATAATAGAAAGAGAAAATTTGCAGGAGAATGAAATGGATTTCGTCGGGATGGTGCTTTTTGGTTTAATGAGTGGCCTTGCGATCAACTACCTAAGCGATCGCCTGCCATGGCAGCGCTCGCCGGGCAGGCCGCTCTGCCATCACTGCGGGCAGGAGAAACGCTGGCAGGATTTCCTGCTGCTGCGCGCCTGCCACCATTGTAACCGAAAACCCTCCTGGCGCAATCCCTTCGTGATGCTCCTGGCGCTCGGCATTGCCTTCTTGATCCCCTCTTATGGGTTTTGGAAAGCCGCGGTGCTCGAATACTTCCTGTTAGTGGCGGTGATGGACATCGAACATCGGGTGATCATGCACCCGGTGAGCGCCCTTGGGCTGATCCTGGGGGGAATCACAGGCTGGCGCGAACACGGATGGCAACAGGCGCTCCTGGGAGGCGCGATCGCGGGATTGATCATGGGTGCGGCGTATCTGTTTGGACTGTACTATGCGCGCTGGATGGCGCATCGTCGCAAGCTGGAAGGGGTCGAAGAAGGGCTGGGCTTCGGCGATGTCACGTTGAGCCTGATCCTGGGTCTCATCCTGGGGATGAGCGTCTTGCGGGCGTTGATGCTGGGCATCCTGGCAGGAGGCATTTTTGGCCTGTTCTACGTGTTATTCTTCGCCCGCCGCTCTGCCCTGCAGGCGGCCATCCCGTATGCGCCATTCTTACTTCTGGGAAGCGTCATCGTCCTTTTACGGTAGGAGGCAACATGAGAAGAAGCATGAAATCCCAGGGATTGGTTGAATTCGCGCTGATCTTGCCGGTGCTGGTGTTGATCGTCTTTGGGTTGATCGAGACGGGGAGATTAATCTTCACATACTCATCAGCAGTCAGTGCTTCGCGTGAGGCAACACGCTATGCCAGTGCAACGGGAACCAGTCCGCGAGGGGTCCCATACTATCAGGATTGCCGCGGGATTCGCAATGCTGCCAAGAGGATGGCATTTATCAATCCCCTTGAAGATGCACAAATCACCATTCAATACGACAATGGACCGGGGACAACTCCTACGCCCTATTGTGAGCCTGGAAACGATGTAGATATGAGTTTTATTCCCCAACCTGGAAGCCGGGTGCTGGTCAGGGTAGAGATGAATTTTTTGCCTCTTGTACCGGGGCTGCTACCTTACCCATCTTTCACGATTACGGCGCCGAATGCACGCACAATTCTGGTTCCCGTTCCTGTGGAAATGCCCTCAGGAGGAGGGAGCAGCCCTTCACCATTGACTTTGACCAAAAGCGCAAACCCATCCAGGTTTTTCAAGGCAGGGCAAACAATACAATACACTTATACAGTCAGGAATAATACAACAGGCACTCTCAGGTACATCTACGTAAGTGACGATCGCGTAAGCAACGTAACCTGTGCCTTGACAACGCTGGCCCCAAGCGCTTCCACAACCTGTACAGCCACCTACACTACCACTGATAGAGATGTAAATAATCGAGCTATTACGAATACGGCGGTCGCAACCGGTCGGCGCTCGGATGAAGTTGTAGTCTATTCGAATCAAGCACAACTTACAATCCCATTTGTTCGGGCTGAGCTCTCGCTCACCAAACAGGCGAATCCAACGATTGGCGCAGTGGGAACGGTGATTACCTACAGCTATACTCTTAAAAACACTGGAGATGTGGAATTATACGCTCCTTATGCAGTAACCGATAACAAAGTTTCTGGCATCACCTGTCCTAATACTCCATCTCCGCTACCTACAGGGCAAAGCATCACTTGCACAAAAACGTACACGATCAGCAGTGCCGATGCGAATGCCAAAGAGGTAATCAACGTGGCAACTGCCACTGCCACACTGGATGGGCAGACAGTAACCTCAAACCAGGCCCAGGCCAGAGTGCTGGTGAGCAATCTGGACCTGCAAGTGACAGCCAACCCTTCCGTTGTTGCCCAGGCAGGTACAAGCGTGACCTTCACTTACACTGTAATAAACATTGGAAGCTCAACCCTGACCGGGCTGAGCATTACAGATACCCTTGTACCGGGAATTTCCTGTGGTACGACCACCCTGAATGCTGGTCAGAGCACAACCTGCACGGGTACTTACACAGTAACCCAAAACCAACTCGACAATGGTGCTCCGCTGACAAGTCAGGCAACTGCCAGCGGCATGTCCGGTTCCTCAAGTGTAAGTTCTCCCACGGTAACCACAACGATTACCTTACAGAGACTCCCTGCCCTGAGTTTGCAGATCAGTGCTACCCCCAATCCGGTTACCCCTGATCCGGTGACCAATCCGCCTGCTGGAAAAACTGTTACCTATACTTACACACTCCAAAACACCGGGAATGTGACATTGAAATCGCCTTATGCCGTGACAGATGATAAAATCGGAAATGCAAATTGTAGCGGTGCCACTTCTCCTCTACTGCCAGGACAATCCACGACCTGTACAAAGAGCTACACCATTACCGGTGTAGACGTGCAGAACGGTTCCATCATCAGCACCGCTACCGCCAAAGCAAAAGACACAAACGGTAACGAGATTGTGTCGAACCCGGCCTCTTATACCCTGATCGTCTGGAACGCTCCTCGCTTGAGCATTTCTCTGAACGCGAGTCCCGGCTCTATCACGAAAGGAGGCACTGTTTCATTAATCTTCACTGTAAAAAACACAGGAAATCAAGACCTGTCAAACGTAACCGTTTCGTACAATGTCAATGACACTCCTCAGGCCACGATTCCCTGCACCACAATGCTAAAGATAGGCCAGAGTTTTCGGTGTTTTGCCAGTTATACTGTACCATCAAATTATGGTGCACGTACTATTACTTTCCAGGCCAAAGCTGCTGCACAATCTCCTAATGTTGAATCCACTCCTACTGCTCCATTAGAGGTAACAGTAGTGGATTGCAATGTCACAATTCTTTCTCTTACTTCGAACAATAACGAAATACAGATGAGAATTAACAATGGTCAAACTCAACCTGTAAGCATCAACCGTCTTCAGATAACCTGGAATAATCCCAACACCTTGACTCAAATTTCATTGAATACCGTTCTATGGAGCGGTAGTACCCCCACCTCTCCATTCAATCTAACCCCATCCAATGCTATTATCTTCCCCTCGAGCCAGCCAACCTTGAAATTTACATTTCAAAACAGCTATATAAGAAGCCCTTTAGATAGCATTGTCGTGGATTTCGGCGGTGGATGTATTTTAGTAGGAAGATGGCCATGAAACAAAAAACTTTTTTCTCTGAGTATTCCCAAAGTCTGGTTGAACTGGCGATCGCGTTCACTGTGATGATGTTCCTGCTCTCGGGCGTCATCGAATTTGGAATTGCCTTCTTTCAGTACATGCAAATTCAAGATGCAGCCCAGGAAGGTGCAATTTACGGATCGGTCAACCCAACAGATGAGACTGGAATCAGAAATCGTATTGCTGAAGTAATTAATCGTCCATTTAACCTTGGAATCACACCAACAAGCTCAAACATAACGATCTCCGATCACGGTGGACGCTGCGCAGGATATGGTTTGGTTGTAACTATCACCTATGATCACCCAGTCACAATGCCCCTTATTACAAGCATTACTGGCTCTACAATTCGTTTAAGGGGTTCTGCAGTAAGTACTATCCTGACTCCTCCATGCTCACCCTGAGAAAGAAGACTTGACATGAAAGCAAAAATGGAGAAAGCGCAATCTCTGCTTCTGATCGCCGTTGCGATGCTGGCATTGTTGGGACTGACGGCAATAGCCATAGACGGAGGGAATGTCTATCGGGATCGCCGCCAGGCCCAAAACGCTGCCGATAACGCCGCCCTGGACGCAGCCCTGGCAATCACTCAAAATCAGGACTGGCGACCATTCTGGCTCCTGCTTCTGACATCACCATCAATGGCACTCAGGATGGGTTTTCTTTGCACAGCCAGATCATTGGCTACACAGTGAAACTGACCGGTAATGGCAACACTACAATTCAGTATAATGATAGTGATAACATCGATCAACCTTCGTCCATAGAGTTAACCAAATAATTTTTGAAAAGGAGGAACTATGTTTTCAAAAAATAAAACAAAAGGTCAGGCATTAATCCTGATCGCGATTGCAATGGCCGTGTTGATAGCAATAACCGGCCTGGCGGTAGACAGTGGAAGTGCTTACGCAGAACGTCGTCGGGCGCAGAACGCCGCTGATAATGCTGCGCTGGCCGCTGGCCTGGCCAAAATCAAGGGACAAGACCTGGCGGCCGCTGCTCTGCTTTCAGCACAGCAAAACGGATTTGCAGCAAGTCAGGTGACAGTCAATGCTCCGCCCTCCAACAATGACTGCAACCCCAATGATGCCAATCCATACGCTGGGAATGCAGACTATGTTCAAGTGATCATCCGTTCCGAGCAAAATACAGGTTTCTCACGCTTGATCGGCAGGAACAGCTTTCAGATATGCACAGAAGCCATTGCGCGCGCCAGCGGAGGCGGAGGAAATAGCAGTTCTCCCTTATTCGGAGGAATGGGGATCGTCACCACAAAAACATTTGGCGATTCTACGTTCCTGCTGAATGGCAACGCTAATGTCATCACTCATGGAAGCGGCATTTTCGTCAATAGCAGTTCAAGTAAGGCCCTGTTCCTGAACGGCAACTCCCACATTACAATGGATACATACGGCTATACTGTAAGCGGTACTTACGGCACGAATGGGAATGATTCAGTAACACCTGGCATACGTCAGGGGCAACAAATGCAAATCTCTGCCGATACATTCTCGTTTATCCCCCCGATTCCAACACCACCCACCTGCTCAGGAAATGGGACGCAGAATACAAATGGTAACACGATTACTTTCACGCCGGGCAACTTCAATGGCATAACCATTGATGGGGGTAAAACTGCTGTCTTCCAGCCAGGTGTCTATTGCCTGAGCGGCTATTTCAATCTAAATGGTAGTGCAACCATGACTTCCAGCGGAAAGGTTACATTCGTCACCCAGGATATGAATATCACTTTCAACAGCGGTGTTACTCTGAACATTCCCGATATTGAAATCTACACTCGCAATGGCGACTGGACACTCAACGGTAGCAACACCTTTACCCCCAATCGCATCCGCTTTTATGCCAGTGGTTCAGGAAAATGGATCGTCAATGGCTCATCTACCGTCACAGCTAACGATGCCTTTTTCTACCTGACCAGTGGATACATCATATGGAACAGTAGCTCCACAATAAATCTGCACACCCCTCCAGCAGGCGATCCATTCTCTGGGCTGGTGATCTACATGCCCTATGGGAATACATCCGAGGTTATTTTCAATAGCGGCGACAACATCAGTCTAACCGGCACCTACCTTGCACCAACTGCTCCAATGATAGTGAACGGGAACGCCAGCGCAAATGCAATCCACAGCCAGATTATCGTATCAACGCTCATTGTGAACGGGGGAAGCACGCTTGAGATCACCTATGATGCCAGCGAAAACATCAACATCCAGACTAACGCCACCCCCGAGCTTGAGCTGGTCAAGTAAAATCTTCGGATAGATAAGCCGGGCAGTTCTTCCGAGAATTGCCCGGCTTGTTTATTTTGTGTAACAGAACGCAGAAAGCGGGTAACTACCTCGACAATGCTACATTACCTGTCCCCTGTCATTGCGAGGCGGCGATAGCCATTGAAGCAATCTCATTGCAACTCTATGGTTACGCTGCAAACCTGCACAGGCGGCAAAGCAATCCTCTTACTTTCCAGGAAATTGCTTTCCCAACGACGCAGATGCACTGTGAATCGCAATAACAAGAGCTCACCCCATTTCTTTTTCCTCACCGCTCAATTCCCATATCAATCCGCCCGGCGATCAACGCCTGCAGCACCTCTTGCGCCAGGGCCTGTTTACCAGGGGAGAACAGATCGGGGTTGGAATCTTGAATGCCTAACTGTGCCGGGATCACCTGCCCTCCCTGACCGGCCAGCAATTGTGGCCAGGCGGCGCGAACTGCCTCCAGAGGATCGGTGCGCAGGGTGGCAACCAGGCCAGAATACGTCTGCGGGAGAGCCGCGGCAGTGATGAACTCCAGACCATTGTTCGCAATCGCCTCCAGCATCTCTGGGGTAGCCAGCGTGGGATAAACATAGATAAATTCCACCTGATAGCGCATCAGGTATGAAACATAGGCAGGATATTGCTCCGGCGGCGTGTCAGAGGAAACTTCTACGGAGATAGGATAAGAATAGAAAGGCCCGGCAAAAGGAGCGCACAAGCCACAATAAAAGATCTTGCCGTTCTCGTAGGCCTTCAATGCACGCTGCGCCTGCGGATCGTCTTTGGGCAGGATCATGCCAATGTGATAATCCTGAATCAGCATGGCGCCAATGTAACCGGCCAGAAACGATGCCTGCTCAAGGGAAACATCTGCCTGCATTACGCTGATATTCTTCCCCGCCTCAACCCCCGGCACGTTGATCGCCAGGAATTGCGCATGAGGCGCAGCCGCCGCCAGGGCCGGCAAATCCACTTCCACGGCGCCGATGGCGATCACGATCTTCAGGGCTGGTTCCAGCGCCAGGTCCTCCATAGACAGGCGATTGCGCACCTGATAGCGCAGTCCCGCCTGCTGGGCCAGATCGTAAACCACCGCCTGATAATGTTGGGAGGCGTTTTCCTCCATGTTCGGCGGCAACAGGAGAACGGCCAGCGGAAGCGCCGGAGTTGCTGTAGGCGCTGGGGTCGCCGAAGGTAAGGCCGTGGCCGTTGGCGGAATCGGAGTAGAAGGTACACAGGCAACAAGAAGTAAAAAGAACACAAAAAGCGCAGAGATACGAATCACAGGAAGCTCCTTCAATGGGATGGATCGCGCACCGCGCGGTCTCTTATCGGCCATCCGCCCGGTTGAAGCCACGCGGAAAACCGCCCACGCTTCACGATGCGCAATCTGTGACCTGCCATCTGCCTGCTATTTGTGTCGGGGGTTCGGTGAGAGTTTCCCTTCAACGTGCGGCGGCGCTTCTCGCAGCCCCTACGGGATCGTGGCAGGCGGCTACCAGTCGCTATTATAATATGCGCAAGAGGCGCAACGCCCACAAATTTCGCATCAGGAGTTGCTCATGTCACGCCTGAACTGGCTCGAACAGGAACTGCAATCCCTGCATGATCAGGGACTATATAACCGAATTCGCACCATCCAGTCCCCTCAAGGGGCCTGGCTCAAAGTGGACGGGAAAGAAGTGCTGAACTTCTGCTCGAATAACTACCTGGGACTGGCAAACCACCCACGCCTGGTGGAAGCGGCGCGGCGCGCCATGGAAAAATACGGGGTAGGGCCGGCCGCCGTGCGCAGCATCGCCGGCACCATGGACCTGCACGTGGAACTGGAGCGACGACTGGCTGCCTTCAAAGGCGTAGAGGCAGCCATTACCTTCCAGAGCGGCTTCAATGCCAACCTGGGAACCATCCCGGCCCTGGTCGGGAAGGAAGACGTCATCTTCTCCGATGAACTCAACCACGCCAGCATCATTGACGGTTGCCGCCTTTCCGGAGCGACTATTGTGCGCTATGCCCACAATAACGTGGCTGACCTGGAGCGCGCCGTTCAGGAATGGCAGGGGAAATATCGTCGGGGGCTGATTGTCACCGATGGCGTCTTCAGCATGGACGGGGATATTGCCCCCTTACCCGAAATTTACGAAATCGCCCAACGCTACGATCTGCTCCTGATGGTAGATGACGCCCATGGGGAGGGCGTGCTGGGACGCGGCGGGCGCGGGATCGTTGACCATTTTGACCTGCATGGCAAAGTGGATATTGAGGTCGGCACGCTTTCCAAAGCCTTCGGCGTGGTAGGAGGCGTGGTAGCCGGCAACGCACGCATCATCGAGTGGCTGCGCCAGCGTGGGCGACCCTTCCTGTTCTCCTCCGCCATGACGGTGCCTGATGTGGCCGCCTGCCTGGCCGCGCTGGACCTGCTGGAAGAATCCAGTGAGCTGGTAGAGAAACTCTGGGAGAACACACGCTACTTCAAATCCGAAATGAAGCGCCTCGGCTTTGACATCGGTCAGAGCCAGACCCCTATCACGCCGATCATGCTGGGAGAGGCGCCGCTGGCGCAGGAATTCAGCCGCCGTTTGTTTGAAGAAGGCGTCTTCGCCATGGCCATCGGCTATCCGACGGTGCCAAAGGGCAAGGCGCGCATTCGCGTCATGATCTCGGCAGCCCACGAACGTCAGGACCTGGATCGGGGACTGGAGGCCTTCGCCCGCGTTGGACGATCCCTGGGAGTGATCGGCGCATGAGCGTTCGCCCTCGACGCACCCTGCTCTATGTGCCAGGAGACGACTGGCGCAAGCTCCAGAAAGCCGCCACGCTCGAGGTGGATTGCGTCTGCCTGGATATGGAAGACGGCGTCGCTTTGAACCGCAAGCAGGCAGCGCGGGAAAGCATCCCGCACGCCCTGGAAACGCTGCAATTCCGCGCCTTTGAACGCCTGGTGCGCATCAACGCCATCGGAAGCGGCTGGGAAGAGGAGGACCTGAGGGCTGCGCTTCAGGTGCTCCCGGAGGGCATCGTCGTTCCAAAAGTGGAAGAGAAAGAACAGTTAGACTGGATAGACGAAAAACTGCACCAGGAGGAAACGCAGCGTGGTCTGTCCCCAGGGAGTTTGCGCCTCTGGATCGGGATCGAAACGCCGCGCGCCATCCTGAACCTGAAGACTCTGGCTGCACACCCGCGGCTGGAGGCGTTGATCTTCGGCTCTGAAGACCTGGCCGCCGCCCTCGGCGCAACGCGCACGCCCCAGGGTTGGGAAATCTTCTATGCCCGCAGCGCAGTGGTAATGGCAGCAGCCGCTTTCGGCCTGCAGGCGATTGACATGGTCAGCGTGGAACTTTATGACACCGAGCGCATCCGCGCCGAGGCGCTTTTCGGCGCGCAAATGGGCTATAGCGGCAAGCAAATCATCCATCCCAACCAGATCGCTCCGGTGCGTGAGGCCTTCACCCCCTCCCCCGAGGCGGTCGCCCAGGCGCAGCGCATCCTCGAAGCCTATGAAACGCACCTGGAGCAAGGAAAGGGCGCTTTTGCCCTGGATGGCAAGATGATAGACCTGCCGCTGGTCAAAGCAGCCAGGAACACCCTGGCCCGAGCCGGCAAGGCACCTCAGGGGTAAAGATGCGCATGAGAAATCTTTTTCTGCTCCTGCTCCTTTTCCTTGCCGCCTGTCGCCCGGCCGCCTCGGCGACCGTGAAAGCTACCGCCCCTTCCGCCATTCCTCCCCTCGCAGGCACTGCCACCCCGTCCAGCCCAGGATGCCGCAAGATCGAACTCCAGCCGACCCCCAGGCCGGAGGATCCATCCCACTATCCCCCACCCAACGCCACCGATTTCTTTTCCGGCCCGGCCGAGGCTCCCGTTACCCTGCTCTATTACGCCGACTTTCAATGCACACCGTGCGCCCAACTGGCACTGGCCTTGCGCAGCTTGCAGGCCAGACAACCCCAGGAAATCCAGCTGGTGTTCCGCCTGTATCCCCTGCCGGAGAAGTACGATAAAACGCTGCTGGCTTCCATGGCTGCGCTGGCGGCGGCTCGCCAGGGGCACTTTTGGGAAATGCATGACTGGCTGTTCGCAAACCAGAAGGAATGGGCCTCGTTATCCGTGGAGGGGTTCACCGCTCGACTGGAGGAAGCCGCCCAGAGCATGGGAATAGACATGGAAGCCTTCCATCAAGCACTCACCGACCCCTCGCTGAAAGCAGAAGTCCAGGCGCGGGTTCCGAACGCGGAAACTTCCGTGCTGGTGCCCTATCTGCCATTCCTGTTCCTGAACGGGCAAATCTATACAGGCCCTCTCAGCGAGCAAGGATTGCAGGAGGCGGTGGCGCTGATCCTGCTCGGGCGACGTCAGTTTGCCTGCCCGCCCCAGGTGATCGCGCCAGGCAAGCGCTATGAAGCAATTTTGCAAACCGAAAAAGGGGATATTCGCATCCGTCTGCTCCCGGAGAAAGCACCGATTGCGGTCAATTCGTTCGTCTTTCTGGCGCGCCAGGGATGGTATGATAACATCACGTTCCATCGCGTGATCCCCGGATTCGTCGCTCAAAGCGGCGATCCCAGCGGCACCGGGCAGGGCATCCCTGGTTACCTTTTTGTCAACGAAATCGCCCCGGATTTGCGCTTTGATCGCCCCGGCGTGGTGGGGCTGGCAAACAGCGGTCCGGATACCAATGGCAGCCAGTTTTTCATCACCTATGCGCCGGCGCCCCACTTAGACGGCTACTATACGATCTTCGGATACGTGGTCTCCGGGATGGATGTACTGTTGAAATTGACGCCACGCGATCCACAGGCCAATCCCTATGCCCCTCCGGGCGACCGGCTGATCCATGTAGAAATTGAGGAATACTGATGTTGACCTTCAAACCCTTTGCCGCAGCAGGCGATCTGGCCCAACTGGTTGGCTTGAGCCATAAGCACTTTTTGATCACCCTCACCCCCGGCGCCGAGTTACACACCCATCGAGGGATCATCCGCCATGATGATCTCATCGGACGCCCATGGGGAAGTCAGGTCACGAGTCACCTGGGGGCTTCGTTCTACCTTCTCCAGCCCTCCCTATCTGACCTTTTGCTCGATCTACCGCGCAATACGCAAATCCTGTATCCGAAGGACATCGGCTTCATCCTGGTCACCATGGGCATCGGGCCGGGAAAACGCGTCATTGAGGCCGGGAGCGGCTCCGGGTCCATGACGATTGCGCTGGCGTATGCGGTAGGCCCGCAGGGGAAAGTTTACTCGTATGAAGTGCGCCCGGAAATGCAGGCCCTGGCGCGTAAGAATGTCACCCGCCTGGGGCTGGCCGAGCGCGTGGAGTTCAAGCTGCGCGATCTGGCGGAAGGATGCGACGAGCAGGATGCGGAGGCTTTCTTCCTGGATGTACCCACGCCGTGGGATTACATCGCCCAGGTGCGCGCGGCGCTGCAGCCGGGTGGATTCTTTGGCTCTCTGGTGCCGACTACCAACCAGGTGGCGCAGTTGCTTGAAGCATTAAGGCGAGAGCACTTCGCCTTCCTTGAAGTGTGCGAAATCCTGCTCCGTTACTACAAGGCAGAACCGCAACGTCTGCGCCCCACCGACCGCATGATCGCCCATACAGGCTACCTGGTCTTCGGCAGAAAAGTGGAGAAACCCTCTCCGCCGTAGTTCATCTCGTCTTGCCCGATCCAGCCAGGTATGTTAAACTCAAAGCTATGAGCGAGGGAACACTGCTTGAACAGGCCATCGAGGCTTTGCGTCAGGGACAAAAGAGCCAGGCGCGAGAAATACTCACCCGTCTGATCCAGGCGGAACCGGATAACGCTCTTTACTGGGTCTGGCTCAGCGCTGCGGTGGAAAGCGAAAAGGAACGTCGCTATTGTCTGGAAAGAGCCTTCGAGATCGATCCGCAAAACATCGCAGCGCAGCACGGGCTATTCCTCTTCGGGGCGCGACCGGTCACCCAGGATGTCCCCCCCTTCCCGATCCCTCGCCCCTCGCTCTGGGAAAGGCGGCTGCAGGCCTCGGAAAAGGCTGAAAAGCGCGCCGAGCGGCGCCCCCTGCGACGGATTTTTCTCTGGGGCGCGCTGGTTGTGCTCCTGATCGCGCTCTCTGCGGGCGGCTTCCTGCTTGCACGTCCCAACCGCGTGGCCGTGGCCCCCACTGCCACCCCTGGCCCCTCTCCGACGTTTACCTTCACACCGACTTTTATCAACGCGACCGGCATTCCCTTTACCCCGACGCCAGCCGGCCCGCCGCCGCTCTGGACGCTGTTAGAGGCTACATATACGCCCACGCCCCTGTATGTGAGCACGCCGCGCCAGCCGCAATCGCTCGATGTACAACGCTCTGCGGCATCTGCTTACGCCCGCCAGGATTGGGAGAGTTTCATCGTAGCCATGCAGCAAATTGCCCAGCTTGAGCCGCAGGCCGCCGATCCTTTCTACTACATCGGGGAGGCCTACCGCTTCCAGGGAAAATATGCCGAAGCAGCGCACGCCTATCAGCGGGCGCTGGAGATCAACCCCCGGTTTGCACCCGGCTACCTGGGGCAGGCACGGGTGACCCCGGCACTCGATCCCAAAGCAGACATCGAACCCCTGCTCAATAAGGCCATTGAGTATGATCCGAACTTCGGGGAGGCCTATCTGGAGCGGGCGCGGTTGTATTTCGCCCGTGGTAAATACGAGCTGGCCTTGCAAGACCTTGAGCGCGCCGAGGCATTATTGCCCGGCTCACCGCTTGTCTCGCTCCTGCGCGCCCAGATTTACTGGCAGCAGGGGGAGAAAAAACTCGCCCAGGATGCCGCCGAAGAAGCCAACCGACGCGATCTGACCCTGCTCCCCGTCTACGCGCTGCTCGGTGAGATCTACGCGGATCAGGGGGCATATGACCGTGCACTCACCGCTCTGGCTCGCTACCTGACTTACCAGCCAAACGATGTACCGGCGCTGCTGCTGATGGGAAAGACACAGTACCAGGCCGGTGAATATGCCAGCAGTGTGAAAACGCTCTCCATGGTCATCGAGCGCGCCCCGCGACAAGGGGAGGCTTACCTGTATCGCGGCCTGGCATACCTGGAAATGGGGAACGCAGAAAAGGCAGTCAACGATCTGGATCGAGCCCTGGTATATTTCCCCCAATCCTATGAAGCGCACCTGGGGATGGCGCGTGCTTTCTTTGCCCAGGAAAAGTATGGCAACACCTATCAGGAATCGGAACGCGCCTATGGACTGGCAAAAAGTGATGAACAAAAAGCCCAGGCCATTTACTGGCGGGCGCTTTCGCTGGAAAAGTTGGGTGATATTCGTACAGCCATCCGGGATTGGAATCTCCTTTTGACCACCTACCGAAAGGTGCTGAGCGAAGAGCAATTGCGCGAAGCGCAGTCCCATCTGGAAATGCTGCGCACCCCCACCCTTACCCCCACAGTCACCCGCACGCCCACTCGCACCCCTACCCCAACGCCCAGCCGAACGCCCAAACCCTGATCGTGTAGGGGGAGAATACCCACTACAAACTGCTGTCTGCAGTTTCTCATTCTCCTGTGCATTGACGGCCCTCCTCCCGATGGCTCCGCCGTCCACATTCGTTTATTCGTTCCCCATTCGTGGACGGCCTGCCCCCCTCCCCGAAGCCTCGAAAGCCCATTCTCCGCCGTCCGCTGTCTGCGATCTGCCGTCCACATTCGTTTATTCGTTCCCCATTCGTTGACGGTTCGCCCCCCGACAGGCTCACATGGCAGGCTGGAAAGCCTGCCCTACAATTCCACCGCCCACTGCGGTCTGGCACCCCCTCCACCACTGCGGTTATCCTCTATCGTCCACGGTTAACCGTCTATCGTCCCCACCGCCGTCCGCGGTCTGCCGTCCGCCATCCACATTCGTTTATTCGTTCCCCATTCGTGGACGGTTCGCCACCCTCTGACAGGCTCGAAAGCCTGCCTACGACCTGCATCTTCCATGGTCGCGATCTCCCGACCGGTCTTCCTGAATCGCCCTTGTCACACAACCGCAATCCTTTGGCCCCATCAGACCGGTTAAAATCAAAATGACTCAAATCTACATGCATTCGTATCCCATCTTCTGGAGGGTTTTATGGGTACTCGTCTGCTGAAACTCTTCCTGTTCCTGATCTTCCTGTTGGGATGTAGCCCGGCGATTTCTCCCAAAACATTGCCTGAGGTCAAGTCGCTGCCGGCCACCAATACCACCACACCTTTCCCCACCCCCTCCCCGACGATTGTCGCTTCTCCAACCCCCATTCCCTCTGCCACCCCCACCCTCACCCCAGCGCCACTGCCCTCCCTGCTGCCCCAATCCCTAGGGCCTGCGTTGGAGAACTTCCCGCAGGGATACAACCCGCTAACTGGCCTGGCAGTCTCCGATCCACAGAATTTGAGCCTGCCGGCCCTGTTGATCTCACTTTCGCACTTTCCGCCCAGTGTGCGCCCTCAGACGGGGTTGTCCTTTGCATCTCAGGTCTATGAGATTTACATCACCGAGGGAATGACCCGCTTCCTGGCCGTCTTCTATGGAGAATTTCCGCGCGCCCTCCCCAACCTTTCCAGCCCGGCTCGTCAGGAACCCTTCTCTGCGAACCAGGCCCCTGGCATTTCGCTATTGGGAAATCGCATCTGGTGGGATGAGAACGGCGATGGAGTCCAACAACCCTCTGAACCAGGCCTGGGAGGGATCACCGTGGACCTTTTATCCCCCGAAGGCACGGTACTCGCCAGCACAGTGACCGATGGAAACGGCTATTACGCCTTCGCCACAGCGCCGGGGACGTACCTGCTGCGCGTCCACCCGCCGCAAGGGGCACAGTTTACTGTTCCCCATCGCTTCGCCGAGGACATGGATAGCGACGCCGAGGCTTCCGGCACCATCGGCCCGATTGTTTTTGAGAACACCAACCTGGATTGGGATGCCGGCCTGATCCTGAACACCTCGCCAGCAACAGCCTCGAATAGCGCAGGCCTCTCCTCCGGTTCTCTTGAGGCAGGCACAGCGACCCTGCTGAGCTTTGAGACCCAGGCCGATAGCGGTCTGAGCGGCGTACGTTCCGCACGCGAGGCCTATGTGCCGATCCTTCAGGCCTTCTCGAATAGCTGTCTGGTTGCATCGGGTAAGTCCAAAGAGGTGCAGGTCAACATATGCCGCACAGTGTACACCAAAGGGAACGTCAACCAGGCTGGAATTTCGGTCTCGGAGATGAAAGCCCTGGCAGAAGCCAACCGCAATCCGAACCGACCTGTCAACTACTCCGGCAACCTGTTTACCCGCCAGACGCCCGAGGGGGGAGAGGAAGCAAGACAACTTCATGTGTTCTACTCATGGTTAAATCAGGCCCGCTGGGTCTATGATGAAGCCGCGCAGGCCTACTGGCGCTACCACGATTACGGGGATCCGCAAAAAGTCGGGCAGTTCATTCCGGCCCTGGATCGCCTGACCGGGCGGCCGGTGCTCTTTGAAAACATCGTCATCCTGTTCGTCGAGCATGTGCCCCGCACCTCCACCATCATTGATCTCAACATGGGGCCAGGAACCGCCGGCAGGGCTATCGTAATGCGCAATGGGAGAATCTATCAAAACCTGCGCTGGAGCATGATCGGAGAGGACTATGAACGTCAAACAGGCATGACGCGGCCCTTGCGCCTGCGATATGCAGATGGGACGCCGTTCCCCCTGGCGCCCGGTCACACCTGGTTCCATGTCATTACGCCAGCTTCTGGCATCCAGTCCCTTGGGGATGGCGCCTGGAAATTAATCTTCGTAGCCCCGGCAGGCACGCGATAGCCTGAACAGAGATCACTGCCAAAAACAACCGGCGCGAAAGCATCTTCGCGCCGGAATTTTATTTGCCAGGCCTCACCCAGCCAATCCAGAATCACCAATATCCGCTTTGCCATCCCTGGACGGCTCGCGTTCCAGCGACCTTCGGCGTCCATCGTCAGGGATACACTACGCGCTGGCCTCCATCTTCGAGGCGATTCTGGCCCATTCGTCCTTCAGCGTCACTGTGCGATTGAATACCAGCCGCTCCGCAGTACTATCAGGGTCCACGCAAAAGTACCCCAGTCGCTCAAACTGGAACTTCTCTCCAACCTGACTGGTCGCCAGGGCAGGCTCTGCATAGCAGGGATAGAGCACTTCCAGCGAGGCCGGATTGATGTACTTCGTGAAATCCTCGCCCTCCTCGACATCATCTGGATTCGGTTTTAAGAACAGACGATCATAGAGGCGCACCTCTACCGGAACGGCTTGCGCCGCCGAAACCCAGTGGATGGTCGCCTTTACCTTCCGCGCTGCCCCCTCACCGCTGCGCGTGGAGGGATCGTAGGTACAATGCACCTCTACCACCTGTCCCTGTTCATCCTTTACCACATGCGTACACCTGACAATATACGCATAGCGCAGACGCACTTCATTGCCGGGATACAGCCGGTAATACTTTGGGGGCGGCGTCTCACGAAAATCATCCTGCTCAATATAGAGCACTTTTGAGAAAGGCATCGGTCGCGTACCGGCGGAGGGGTCTTCCGGATTGTTGAGCGCTTCCACGTACTCCACCTGTCCGTCAGGATAATTATCAATCACCAGCTTCAACGGGTGCAAAACCGCCATGCGTCGGAGAGCGTGCCTGTTCAAATCTTCCCGCACACAGGCCTCGAGCAACCCAATATCCACCACACTGTTTGTTTTGGAAACGCCGATGCGGTCAATGAATGTGCGAATCGCCTGCGGCGTGTACCCTCGGCGGCGCAGACCGCGCAAAGTAGGCATGCGCGGATCGTCCCAGCCGCGCACATATCCCTCTTTCACCAATCGCAGGAGCTTTCGCTTGCTCAGAACAGTGTACGAAAGGTTCAGGCGCGCAAATTCGATCTGGCGAGGCGCAAAAATCCCCAATTCCCGAATAAACCATTCATACAGCGGCCGATGATCCTCATACTCCAGCGAACAAAGCGAGTGCGTAATTCCCTCAATCGAGTCACATTGACCATGCGCCCAGTCGTACATCGGATAAATGCACCACTTTTTCCCCGTGCGGTGATGGGGAGGATCGTGGATGATGCGGTACATCACCGGATCACGCAGGTTAATATTGCCGCTGGACATGTCAATCTTGGCGCGTAGCACACGAGAACCGGCCGGAAATTCCCCTTTGCGCATCCGCTCAAACAACTCAAGGTTTTCCTCGACGGAGCGATTTCGATAGGGCGACTCAATTCCCGGCTCCGTCAACGAACCGCGGGTGCGGCTCAATTCTTCAGGGCTCTGATCATCCACATAAGCCTTCCCCTTTTTGATCAGCTCCACCGCCCATTCATATAACTGCTCAAAGTAATCGGATGCATAATATTCCCGCTCACCCCAATCATACCCCAGCCAGCGGATGTCCTCTTTGATCGCTTCCACATACTCCGTATCCTCTTTGGTCGGATTGGTATCGTCGAAGCGCAAATTGCACTCGCCGCCGAACTCCTCGGCAATTCCAAAATCAATGCAAATCGCCTTTGCGTGGCCGATATGCAAATAACCGTTCGGCTCAGGGGGAAAGCGCGTCCGAACGTAGGTATAGCGGCCACTTCGCAGGTCCTCAAGGATCGCTTCGCGAATAAAATCCTTTGGTTTGGATGTTTCCTCACTCATACTACACTCCAGATCAGCGGTTTAAGTTGACTGCTATTATACCCGCGCATCCTCCTCCCGCGCATGGCCATCATGGCATAACGAAGGAAATGCCTGACAAATTCGCGAAATCGCCTTCCCCTGGGACTTGGGGCCGCGTGCCGCCCCTGCGGCGCTGCAGCCCCCTGAAGCGCTTTCAACGCTCGCCAGCGCCGCTTCCGGGCCTGCCTTGCCATCAAAGCATACCGTCCATCGTCTTTCCACCGTCCACGGTCAACCGTCCGCCGTCCATTCCGCCGTCTGCGGTACGCGGTCTGCGGTCTATCCTGCCGTCCATATTCGTTTATTCGTTCCCCTATTCGTTGACGGTCACTCCCCCGCCAACCTCGAAAGCCTGTCCTGCCGCGGTCTGCCGTCCATCCTGCCGTCCGCGGTCTCCAGTCCGCCGTCCATATTCGTTTATTCGTTCCCCTATTCGTTGACGGCCACTCCCCCGCGAACCTCGAAAGCCTGTCCTGCCGCAGTCTGCCGTCCATCCTGCCGTCCGCGGTCTGCGCTCCGCTGTCCATTCCACCGTCCACAGTCAACCGTTCGCCGTCTGCGGTCCGCGGTCTGCGGTCTATCTACCGTCCACCCTCACTCCCAATTCAGATGCCGAAACACCCATGCGCCAAAAACGAACGGCAGCCAGAAAGTAATTCCCCGGTACGTCAGCGTGATCAAAGCAGCCTGACTCCACTCCACGCGCAGCGAATTCAGCGCCAGGGCAAGAGCCCCCTCCATGAAACCGATCCCCGAAGGCGTAGGCGAAACGATCAGGAACAAATAGCCCAGAGAAAAACCTGCCAGGAGAGTCCCCGCCGAGAAGGGAACGGAAAACGAAAGGAAAGTGCACATCAAAATCCCGATCAAAACGAGTTTAGCCAACAGTGCCAGAGAAAAGGGTAAAAGAACAAGCTCGCGTCGAGAGGGTAAAGCCTGAAGCCCCTCATGGAGTTCCTCTGCGAATTGAAGGGCGCGCTCCTCGTTCAGGTAATTCCGATGCAGGATCGGATGCAAAAGCGCATTCACGACTCGCGCCAGAAATCGCAACAGCGTTCCGCTTCGATGTGGCGCGCGATAAGCAAAATAGAGAAGCGCTGTTAGCGTCAGGATCACTCCCATCAGAAGGAAGGCGGCAATCACCTCTCCCCACTGCAAATTTTGCCGGCGAATCAGCACGATGAACCCTGAAGCCAGAATGACCATGAAAGCAAGATAATCAAGCAGCAGATAAAGCGTCGCGGCCAGGGTGATCCTGGCAGCCGGCTGATTGTTTCGGCGCCCATGATCCACCCAGGTCGCCACCCAACCGATACCGGCGCTTGGCGCAACAATGTTCACAAAATTCGCGGCCACGGCGATCAGGAACAAACGCCAGGGCGAATCCTTCAACCCGACCAGACGATAAAGGCTCCAAAAAATCACCCCCTCCAGCCAGACAAACACACATTCCAGCAGGATTCCCAGCAGCAAAAACATCCAGTGAGCATGGCGCAGCGTCTCAACCAGGGTGCGCAACTCCGAAAAGCTCAGGATCACCAGGTTGGCAGCCAGAAAAAGAACCAGAATCACAAACAATTTACGCATGGAGGGGATTATACCTGGAGTTATCAAAATCCTCGAAACGAACTGGCACAAAGACAGAATGCTTTTCGCCTTTGGTGCTTTGGCGTCTACCCCCTTTTAAACAAAAAAGAACCGGGTTGCCTCCTGACAGCCCGGCTCTGGATGGCGTTGTTCCTCCTATTTCAGGGGTACAACGTTGGCGGCCTGCAACCCTTTTGGCCCCTCTTCGATTGAAAACTCAACCTTCTGATTGGCCTCTAGCTTGCGATAGCCCTCCATCTGGATGGCGCTGAAATGGACGAACACATCTTCTCCGCCATCATCACGGCCAATAAAGCCGTAGCCCTTGGTGGCATTGAACCATTTGACGGTTCCAGTGTAACGCTTAGACATCTTGCCTTTCTCCTGCGGGAAAAAATTAACCCGGCCTGGATACACCGGGCGTGCAGGCAAAGGTTATCACGATCAGAAGAGAATGTCAAGGAATGGATGAGAAAAAGCCCCGCAAGGCGCCCTTACACAGGGCGAAGAGCGAACAGGCCACGCGCGCTGCTCTATTCCCTTGTGGGCGCAGCGTAACAATCCCCCAGACAAGAGGCGTCGTCCCCTGTGAAAGCTGGCAATCAGGTACTGTATCATTCGTTCAAGAAATTCGCAGCGAGTCGCCCGAAAGCCATGAAAAAACCTCTGTCTTCTGTCATTGCGAGCGTAGCGAAGCAATCTCCTGGCCGATAGGGGGATTGCTTCGCCGCCTGCGGCGGCTCGCAATGTAACGG